>Ga0247733_1000072_pt1 | contig 165596 bp, 199 predicted proteins | sample UWRJL043104R2_FD_180932 | JGI IMG/M metagenome (GOLD analysis project Ga0247733, IMG submission 180932) | Plant litter microbial communities from Arlington Agricultural Research Station in Wisconsin, United States - UWRJ-L043-104R-2 | ecosystem: Environmental > Terrestrial > Plant litter >... | reverse complement strand
ATCATCCCGAACTCATGGGGCCACCGACACCCCGCGTTAATATCGGACTGGCTAAACGTGGCAGGATGCTCCTCACAGGACCATCTATATTTGCTAATAACAGTCCGGGTAGAAAATTCCAATCTCGAAGCTTTTTGAACAGCATTGGCAACACTGTAATTGAATCAACGAGATGGCTCCCTTCTAGGTTGAGTTCTAGATGAGCATGGGGCCTTGTTTTTGGCCCATACTCTTTGTCGATCTAATCTTGGTGGGAATGTATATATCATCGAATTCCCAGATTATTGGACGTAAAACTGTACTTCTCAACATCCGGTGAAGCTCTCCAACGTTCGTCCGAAAAGTCGACAAGATGCGGTTCAGCACAGTCTTCCTGCAAGCCCTTTCCCTCACGAGCTTAGCCTCAGCAGCCGCCCTAGGAAAACGACAAGCCGCTACAACATCCATCTACAAGTTCTCCTCGCCTAAAGCAGCAGAAGGTATCGCGCAGCGCTCAAACGGTCAAATACTTGTCTCCTTCTTCGACAAAGCAGAGCTCTGGTCCGTTGATCCGGCCACCAAGAAAGCCGCCAAAGTTACATCGTTCGCCGACGCTACCTGCTCCGCCGCCATCGCCGAAGTCGCTCCGGATGTCTTCGCTGTGGTAGCTGGCAATTACGCTAGCGCTGGTGGAAACAAGCCTGGGTCGTGGGGTATCTGGAAAGTCGACTTCACGAGCGGCACTGCGGTCACTTCACTGTTGAAGAAGGTACCGGAAAGTGGCTTCTGGAATGGTCTTACTGCGTTCAACAACGACACCATCTTGATTGGAGATGCAAGCAAGGGTGCAGTCTGGAGGATGAACATCAACACAGGAGCGTACAGCCTAGCTATCGAGGATGCGACGATGAAGCCATCTTCTGGTCTGCCGTAAGTCGTTTACAGCTTCCTAGAAAGCAATTTCATGTACTAACGCAACAAATAGTATGGGCATCGACGGCGTTCGCTACTCAAACGGCTTCATCTACTACACCAATATCTTCGCCAACAAGTTCTACAAGTTGGCCGTCGACGCCACCGGTGCCAAAACTGGCAGTCCCACCACGATCTGGTCGAACCAGATGGCGGATGACATGTATGTCAGTCCTGAGGGTGTTGCGTATGTCGCCTCTTCGGGTGGTATCCAGAAGGTTACCGCGGATGGCAAGGTTAGCAAGGCGGCTTCTGTGTCGAGCTCGACTGCGGTCACGAACGGAAAGACCGAGGCGGATAAAAACACCCTTTTCGTTGCCGGTAGCGATGGCACTATCTCATCTTTCAAGATCTAAAGCGGTGCGTTGAGAGCTATACAGCGGCATAAGAAAACCATCATATATCAATATTGAAACTGTACGACTAGATGTTGAACAGTCTCTTGACTCGCAAATTCATACGCTCTTTAGTTACTCGTGTCTTCTCTATCAGTTCTGCGGGAACTGGTCATTCTGGGTGTTGGCATCCGTGCCCTCGGCGCAGGATTCTCGACTACAAACTACATCTCCCTCTGCGACCCTTTCCTTCAACAGATCATTGGTCATTTACTACATGCGCCGCTATTGCCGCAGCCGCCACACTTCCCCATACCGCTAGTGGCGGAAGTCGAATGTGGACACTGCGTGGTGGTAGCCATGCTTCCAGTCTTTTACTGAGTCGGAAGACTAGGCTGAAAACAAGCTTGCATCAAGCTTGGTGCATAGTGGTATTTGTCCGAAGGTTTCGTACCTCTAATCGGCATCAATCTCTTCGTAGCGCGAGTGCTAGAGAGATATAGGCCGAAGAGATTTGATATAAGAGAACCTTCACATTGACTGTTTTACGTGTGTATTATTTGGGCGTGGGACTCCACTTCAAGGCTTTGATGGTGAGGGTTTGAGTGTCGTCAGTTGCTGAGGGCATGCTGAAGAGATGCAGCGCGGATAAAGTACTCTGTCGTAACGTCTGAAAAAAATCTCGAAAGCCTACCAGCCCCCCTGTCCTCATATACTTCTCCGCACCTTCACCACCCTCACCTCATCCTCCCCTCCCCACTCGTCCCTCGCCCTCTTCTTCACACCCATCGTCACAATATCCTCCTGAAACTCAAGACCCTCCATCCCATCCACCAAATCTCTCAGATCAACATCCGCACCTGCATCAACGCCCGCCTCACTCGTCGCTCTGGGTCTCGCCTCCCACACTTCTGGGGTCTTGGATTTGCACTCCCAGATATACTCCTTCTTTGGCCTGACGTTGCTTCCGATGTGATAGTCCACTGGGTCGTCGTCGTCATCGTTGTCGTTGCGCTTGGCTGCTGCAGGTGGATTGTCGCCGGAGTGTGTGGAGAAGGTTGAGTCGTGCCGGAAGAGATGGATGGGGCTGGAGACGACCCGTAGGTCAAAGTCTTTCTCGTCGCTGTGAGAATTTTCCGCGTCTGGCATCGCGGCTGTGGTCTCCGCTTCTTCGTCACCATGCTCGTTAACACGTCTGGCTCCACTGCTCGATGTAGTATCTTCCTCACCCCCTTCTACAGACCACTTCCCACCCCTCAAGATATAACCCGCCCCACACATCCTCCCAATCAAGGTCCCCATATCCTTCCCACTAATCCACCACCTCTCCCCACTCTTAGTAACCCAACACTTCTCCCCATCCCTCTTTCCTCTCCCTTGCCCCTCCCTCTCAAACCCCAATCGCGACAAAGTATGTTTCTCCACCCTCTTCTGTTTCTCAACCATTTTCTCACTCGCTCTCAACATCTTCTGCGCAAGTTTGCGGGGCAGACACCAATCTCCGCAAGCTCCTTGCGCGCAACAGGCCTGGCAGTACCGACGACAGGCGTTTTTGTGTTGTACCCTCCATGAAGGGGTCCAGGGCGCGCATAATTTTGGATCGGAGTAGACTGGATGGTGAGGGGTGCGATTGGGTGAGTCGTGGCGTTCGATGACGAGGTGCCGGCAGGAGAGACACCAGACGTAGCGGTGACCGTCGAAGCCTAGGATGTCGACGCCGGGGCAGTAGCGGCCAAGTCGGCGGGGGGTATGGGGTTTGTCGATGTCCATGGTATCACTGGCGGGGATTTCCAAATCCAACTCCATCTCCCCGTTCCCAGCTACTTCTCCATCCATATCCATATCTTCCTCCTCCCTCCCCATTCCCACATCCGCAAACCCACACTCCAAACACCACCTCTCCCACCTCGCATCGACATCCCCACCGTCACGCCACCACTCCAACCCTCTTTTCCCCCTCAACATACTCTGCGCAAAGCATGTCGCGTTCTTCAGTCTCGAACAACATCCGCAAGCAAATAAATTGCGATACCGCGCAAACGGGCTATCCGCTTCCAGCTCCAACAATTCGTCTAGATCCAGCGGTGGCACGAGAGCGCGGAAGTAGCGATTCGTTGCGCGCAGATCGGGAATGGTATATGGTGAGGCACGGACGTAGTTTGTGATTTGGATGTGGAGTTCTGATGGGAGGGATTGGAGGGACATGTTGTGTTGGGTCTGTTTTGGCGCTGAGAATGCGATAGCGTCCGGTTAGCGACGAGGAGAGTGTAAGTTGGCGATGAGCATGCAAGTTGAGGGAGTACAACAGGCGCCGTGTGAGATCAAGTACCAAATAAATAGCAAGACCATTGGCTCCAACCGACAACGAGGGTGGCGGTTGCAAGCATGGGAAGTCTAGAATGCGTTGCGCTGGTTGGTTCGCAACCTTAGCTTGAGGCAGCACCGCCGCTACAACGCCGCGCTGCGCCGGACTAGAGCAGGCTACACTTCCTGCTCCGACCGTCTTGTCACAAGTTAGTGTAAGTCTCGTGCGAAAAGCGCAACTGCGGGTAGTTAGGTGCGCATTGGAGCTGAGTGATGGCCGAAGTGATATCAAGGTAGTTGAAAACATGTCTTGCATTGACCTCTGGTACGATGCTATCCAGCATGGGAACGCCATTGCTCCAACCGTTGCGGCTAGTTCCAGTGGCTTTTTAAGTTGCCGATAAATAATAGGGAGGGGTCCGAACTCCTGGAAAATGCTCGCAGTAAATCCTAAGTGTACAAAACAACCATATCAAGCAACTTCTTCTACCATCCTGCCACTGAATGGCCTTGGCGTTGACGGCGCAGGTGCACCAGAGAGCACCGTACCGGCAGGCGCTTGGAGCCACTCATCCGGGATCGCTAGTGTGGTTCCTTTGGCATTCTGCGTGTAGCGGACGTACAGAGGGTGGGCTCTTTCAACGTCGTCATCATCTTGGCCATCGGTGATCTCTTGGAGCTTGCGTCCGCGTTTTGGTGGCTGCTTCTTCAGGAGACGGTTGATGGTGTCCATCTGCAAGGATTAGTACACCTGGCTTACTCGTGATGTGTAAAGTGCAAAGCTCACCTTTTCCTCCTCGTTGCGCTTCTCGCTGAGGTTCTTGCGTCGGCGTGCCATCTCGGCGCGGCGCATAGCGTGCTCTTCCGCGGTCAAATGCTTCTTCTTTTGCGCTTCTTTACGATGATTAGTACAATGTTTAAACATAGGCATGCTATAACATACCATTCGACAAGGCCATCAGTTGTTCGTCAGCACCTTGCACAACCATGGCCTGCTGCCGCCGCGTCATCTTGCTCAGATCTGGGGTTTGGTCTCGGCTCGCGTCCTCATCGCTGTCCATTTCCTCGTCATCGGGTCCAGCCAGCTCATCGTCGTCCTCCCCTTCGGCGTCCTCGTCTTCGCCCAGTGCGTCCTCGTCGTCACCTTCTAGCTCCGAGTCGAGCTCGGACAGTTCCTCGTCATCGTCCTCATCCATGGTCATCTCCTTGGCTTCGACAGAGTCCTGAGCAGGCATGGGCTTGACTGCAATGGTCCTATTCGTGGATACCACAATACGCGGGACCGGTGTAGGTTCCAGCTCATCGTCTTCGTCGCCCTCAGCATCCATGTCCTCGTCTTCGTCTCCTTCCGCATCCTCGTCCTCTTCTACGTCGTCTACATCCATAGCGTCCACCTCTTCTGCATCGTCGTCGTCGTCATCATCATCGTCGTTCTCGTCATCCTCTTCGTCGCTATCTGGCTCCTGCACAATCCTGCTGTTCCGCGAGGCCCGCTTTCCTCGTACGATATTGCGCGGGGTGACGGCGGTGGTGGGGACGGTTCCGATAGCTTTGCGAAGCTTGCCCGGGGATGCTTTCACGGTGAGGTGGATGGACTGACGCGACTCCTCGGGGGAGGAGCGCTGAATGAGGGCTGCGGGCGGGGCCTGGTTCGCGGTGTTCCGTCTTGGGCGTGTCGAGGAAGCCGTGGGAGCGCTGGGAGCTGTCAGATTTGCGCGCGACCGCAGGCGAGGCATGGCTGCGTGTTGGATGGGTTGGATGAGGTGATGGGGTATATGGCGGGTTTGTGGCAGGGGTGGTGGAGCGAGGGCAGTGGCGCGCAGGTTCAAGAGGAAGCTGATGACGGCGAGCCGTCTGGGGCGAAGATGGGCGCAGGGATGGCGGCGGCGTAGTGGTGAAGGGTGAGGGGCAGCTCTTGAGCGACGGCCATGCAGGTGTGCCGTCTGTTGGCGAGGCTTGTACGCCCGCGCGGCTTGAATAGGCCACGGCTATGGATGCTTGGAGCCTGGTGCAGCCACAGAATCACAGAGACATCAGACGTACCTGCTCGGATTGCTGCTGCTGCCTTTGTCCCTCCGCGACGCCCAGTCGTCAGCGCCAGACGAGTCCTCGTAATCTGTGCTGAGACGGCGTAAGCGCTTCGCTGATCGGTCCGCCATTGCGACTAGGATGCTGCAAGTGTGCGATGTTCGAGATATGGGGGATAGGTAAAAAACAACTCCTTCGTAGCGGCTAGATAGGATGGTGATTCGCTGGTGCGCTGCTTGGGATCTTAGACAGGTGCGGGAAAGGAAGTCGCGCCCGCATGCGGTTAGCACTGGCGATTGCGGCGACCTCGGCTCCAGCCTCCAGTTCCGAGCAGTTCACGAGCGCGTTGATATGCCTCGCATCCCACGCCATCACCACTCCTGCACACCTCCTACACACCTCCTACTCCATACCTCCGCGAGTAGTCATCATGTCGAACAAGCCTGTCATACCCTCATGGCAGCGCGCCTCAGCGAATGCCCAATCAGCAACACCCCCAAAGCGCGAAACGTCATCAGAAGAGCCCCAAGAGACAAGTCCAGCTTCTGGCCCCGAACAGTCAACGGGGGATGGCAAGCAAGAGCAGAATACAGAAAGTGCTTCGCTGTTGGAACAGGCTTCGCGGTTCCTCGAAGACCCCGCGATTCACGATGCGCCACGGGAGCGAAAAGTTACATTTCTCCAATCGAAGGGCGTGAGGTCGGAGGAGATTGAGGAACTACTCGGAAACCCCGTCGCAGAAGATGCAAGTCCTGATATCACAGAGGCGGGCGAAAGAGCATGGTCAACAGTCAGTATTCTCTCCGTGCTTGTCCACGAAGCCATCACATGCTAACTTCTCGCAGCCTCAGAGGCCCAGCGAAACACCAGCACCAGCACCCAGACCGCAAAATCGAGAGATTCCTCCCATCGTCACATATCCCGAATTTCTCGCCCAGCCGACACAACAACCTCCCCTCATCACTACCCGGCGTATACTTAGCACGGCATACATAGCAGGAGGGGTAATGGCGACCATGTATGGGCTATCCAAGTACCTCATAGCCCCAATGGTGCAAGACATGACAGAGTCACGGCATGACTTCGCGTCGCATGCCCAAGAGCAGCTGGAAGAGATGAACAGGCGCTTGACAGAGGTGGCGTCCGTGGACCCAGCGACAACAGCCAAGGCAAAGCTCTCCGATGTTGCAGACGACATATCCGAGGCCGACTCGGATCCTACCGAGTTGTACCATCGCGACTACGGGACCCAAACCAGCCCCTCGCTCTCGCGCCGACCCTCTGTATCGATCGCTACGGACGAGAACCCTGTAATCACAGGGCACGAAAACAGACTAAAGATCCTCACATCCCATTTACGCGAACTGGAATTCTCACACTCCAACGACGTAGCGTCTTCCGACTCTTTGAAGACGAAGTTGTCGGACCTTACCACGTATCTAAGTGAGATGAGCTACCAAAACCAGTTTTACTCTGGGATGGGAGGCTCGTATGGTGCCAACTATGGGCTACCGAAGACGAAGGACGGCAAGGATGATCAGGTTGAGGTATTGAAGGGCGATATTCGAGCAGTGAAAGGGGTGTTTTTGAGCGCGAAGAATTTTCCGTCAGGCGGCAGGAGTTCGATGCCCCTGGGGAAAGTAGGTGGTTGAAGGAATATCTTTGCATTTCGGCTAGGGGTTGGGGACCTAGAGTCTCTCCTTGCAAGAGCGTTCTGGACTATTCGGCGCACACTAGTTGTAACGAATGGGAGACAGGTACATTTCTTGCTTCACCGCCGATTTAGAGAGTACTGACCGGAAGACTCCACAGGGAACCAGAACACGGGTGCTGAATGTGATGATCCCAGCAGCGTCGTCTGGCATTGCACCAGATATTGATTGGTTTGTCTCTACCTTTCCCTTTTCGGATTAGCGCATTCATTATCAACTGCATCAACGCGCGAAGCCGTCACACATACACGCATTCCTTTCTTCACCGGTCTGCTATGCGGGTGCCTAAATACCACAGCAGTGGATACGCTATGGCGAGAGAAGAACCTGGAAACTTACCCCACGCCGTCCATCAACCCGTGCGGAGGCTTGTGCGGCGAGAGCATTGACATCGATGGCAGTGCAAATGGAAAATCTTCAACAACAACCATTCAGTTCTGTCTACCTACCTCGTTGGCTCTATACATGCGCCTTCTAGATCAAATTATCTGTTGGGTTTACTCGCCGTATGTTGGCCTCAGGTCTTGAAGATGTGACTGCTCCTGCTTCGTTATCGTCCGTTGTTACACCGCCTATGCGCGGGGTTGGGTATGCCTTTCACCTCTTGATCTTTTGCGTTTTGTTTTGAAGTGGTTGGCTGAGAGTGGTCTATCACTTGTGGGTCGTCCGTCGGCTTGCTGCATCTTTTCTCCCTTGTTTCCTTCACCTCGGACCGCTCGCAGACGACATATAAACCTCTCCTCTGTAGCAAGATTCTCTCACTCATCACGCTCTCCGATTTCGAGCTCTCCCCTTTACTAATTCTACTACTTCTCCCTCTTCAACGAAGAACCATATCAAGATGTCTTCCGAATTCGCAAGCGATACGGCGTCGGATGGCGACGACACTCCCATCTCTCCAGTTGCGATTGACCCGGATGCTGTGACTACGAGCTCACTCACGGCGCTGCAATCGAAGGATCAGCGCAAGGTTATGGATATCGTGGACAAGCTTCGACGCACTGGTCTCAGTGGCATCGTCGAGCTGCCTCAGCTTGTGTAAGTGCGCTACTACTCCACCACTACATTTGACGACTAATACCACGTCTAGTGTTTGTGGAGACCAATCCTCTGGCAAGAGCTCGGTATTGGAGGCCATCACCGAGATTCCGTTCCCACGTAAGGAGAATCTATGCACGCGTTTCGCCACCGAGATCATCCTGCGCCGCTCCCCGACCTCAACTATATCCATCACGATCACCCCGGATAAGCTGCGGCCCAAGCAAGAGCAGACGAAGCTCAAGTCGTTCAACAAATCCATTCAAGACTTTGAGCAGCTACCGGAAGTCATCGAGGAAGCTACTGCAGCAATGGGCCTCGGAGTGGTCGGTAGCATCAACTCCCGGGCCTTCTCTCGCGACGTCCTTTCTGTCCAGATCGACGGTCCCGATAGACCTCAGTTGACATTAGTGGATCTTCCTGGCCTGATCCACAGCACCAACAAGGCCCAGACGGAAGCTGACAAGGAGTTGATTCTCAACCTCGTCAAGGAGTATATGAATAACGAGCGGACAATCATTCTGGCTGTCGTTAGTGCTAAGAATGACTTTGCGAATCAGATTGTCCTCGACCACGCCCGCAAGGCGGACAAGACTGGTAAGTCTACTGAGATCTTATGTCAAAGTAGAAGATAATGCTGACAGTTGAACAGGTCGTCGAACCCTCGGTATCATTACTAAACCTGACTACCTTCGCGAGGGTTCTGATAATGAGCTGGGCTGGATCGATCTTGCCCAAAACAAGGACATTTTTCTTGAACGCGGTTGGCACATGCTCAGGAATCGCAGCGACGACGAGATGGGCTTTTCCTTTGCTCAACGCAACGAAGCCGAAGATCTGTTCTTTAGCAAAGGCCGATATATCGATATTCCTCGTGAGTTTGTCGGCATCGACTCCCTTCGCGAGCGGCTCAGCAAGGTTCTGCTCGATCTCCTGATCCAGGAGCTACCTTCTTTGAAGGAAGAAATGGGCAGGAAGCTTCAAGACGCTATCGACAACATCGAAAAGCTGGGAGAACGTCGCACTACGAGCAATGAACAGCGCATGATGCTCATGAAGATCTCCATGCAAGTCCATGATACTCTCAAGTCGGCAGTCAAGGGCTACTACGAGAACGCCTTCTTCGGTCCAATCAATATGGAAGCTGCAGTTGACGCCACTGAGAATATTTGTAGGCTCCGTGCTGTTGTACAGCATCTCAACATCAAGTTCTCCGATGATATGAGGCTCCGTGGTCACAAGTATGCCATTGGTGGAGGACCGGGTGACGATGAGGCTGCAAAGCTCGAGGCAGAGGATGAAGAGGAGGAAGAGGAGGGGGAGGAGGAAGAAGAAGAAGAGGAGGAGGAGGCTCAAGATGAGCTGGATTCACTCGTCGATGATATCTTCCTTCCCAAGCCAACCTCATTGACCCGGGAGGAAGGGGTTGCTTGGGTCAAGAAGACACTGGAGCGCTCCCGCGGCTATGAGCTACCAGGTACCTTTCAACCTATGCTCATCAGCCAGCTGTTTTGGGAGCAGTCTCAGCCTTGGGAGAAGATCGCCTTGGAGCACATCACCAAGGTAGCCCGAGCTTGCAAAACATTCGTGTACGCAGTGCTTCAGCACACGGCCCCCGCTGAGTTTCTCCCGCGCATCTTGGGTCTCAGCGTCGATGCCGCTCTCAAGAATTCAATGCTAGCAGCCAGGGATGAGATGAAAAAGGTGCTCGCGGACAAGTCTCGTCATCCAATGACGTACAATCGTAAGTTTTCAGCACCTTTCTTTCTGCCGTGAAATTACTGACCTGCTTGCTTCAGACTACTTCACTACGACCGTACAAAAGATCCGCCAGCGAAAGTATCAGAGGCTCACACACGTCGCTTTGACGTGGTCTGGAGTGAAAGTCTACGACGGAGAAAAGGACTTGTACTGTCCGATCCCAGATCCAACCCTGATAGAGAGCTCCATGAACAAAGTCATAGAGAAAGATCTGGACACCTTCAGCTCCCAAGAGGCTTTGGACAATCAGCGGGCTTATTACAAGGCACGTTTACCCTTTTGACTCCGTATACATGAAGTCACAGCACAGCTAACATTTTCCAGGACGAGATGAAGTACTTCGTGAACGCCATCTGCAAAGCAGTGGTCGAGCGTCACCTCGTTGAGCCTCTTCCAGATGTCATTCTGTCTCCCATCGTCGTCACGCAGATGACCGAGAAGGAGATTGATTTCGTCGCCGCTGAACCGCCCGAGGTCACTCAGCAGCGCATGTTCCTGGAGTCACGCAAGGCCATGCTGGAGAAGGGTCTTGAAACTTTCAGGGAGGCCATGGGTGGTTTGAGGCGCTAGATTTCTGGCCTGCTTCTGCACATGCTCGATTTGAGGGTGACCGGCGTTGATGTTCGCGCTCCCCCTTTCCTTAGGCTTATCATGGTATGCATGGTGCATCGACCATGCCCGGGATCTTGGTGAGGAGGTATTCTGGGTTGCTTGAGGTAGCTTCTTGCACCGCAACGCACTTCCACCTCAGGGTGTTGGTACTGTACTTCGACCCTGGATATATTGTCCTTTGGTCGCATGAATCTACATGGTACCGTCGAGCAAACCTCTCTACATTACCGTGCCCGTTCAGCTGTCACACTACTCTTTGACCATAATATGCACACCACTCGCTCTTTTGTGACAAGGTGTGACGTTCACATGACTCAACTTCCACACGCTTCTTTCAAATCTCGGTACGAAGCGCCCGGAATGTAAATTCCCACTAGCATAGGTAAAGTGCGAACGACCTATGACGCGAGAGTGAGTTTGGAGTTGCATAAATGTCCACTATAGAATGTAATAAGACCTCACGTGCTCAATACAACTGAGGTGAAAGTTATCGGATATGCATATGTCCCCAAGTCATTCAATGTACACCAAGTTTCCTACACATAGCCACAGGATTAGACGGCATGATTGAAGCACACGAGGCGAGCAAAGTTGCGGAATGCGCCGAATGGTCAGAGTGTATGGATGGTCGACTAGAACCATGAAAGTATCCCTGCTATGCAATGCGTATAAACTCTTATGATGGATTATAGCGTAATCGAAGCGAAGGAAGGATCGTCAGCAAGGGAAGTTCCGGGCAGGTGGCATAGCGCTAAGCTTCTTAGCCAAGATGGTCCAGTGTATGATGGAGGCGTTATACTTTTCGCAAAATCTTGCTTATTCATAGTCGTGCATACGGGCAGCGCGATGGGATGGACACTTAGGGGAAAGGGATGGGGATGGGGATGAAGATGCTTCGATGGAGTGATCGTGACATGCATTAGGTATCAGTCGTGTCATGCATTCCGTCAGCCGTGGGTAAGGCTTGGATAGCTACTCGCAGTCTGCGCACGGTATTAAGTCGGTGATATGTGCTCCTGCTCTGAGCCATTACACCGCAATGGAAAGTGCTCATTGCACTAGCGCACCAAGCGGCGGCGCCTAGCCCGAGCCCGTCGCAACTGCCTCAACGGGAGACCCACATAGCTCTGCCGAGAACGGACCGAGTAACTCTCTTTCAACCTCACACTCCACCACCACCATTATCCCGTCGCATTTCGAGGTCATCGCCGATGGTCCCGGGATCGAGGTCAAAGCTGAGAGTCCAAGCTCGAGGCCCTCTCAGCCAGGGCAGGGGATCCCAAGCTCGTGGCCCTCTCAGCCAAAGCAGAGGAGCCCGAGCTCGTGGCTTTCTCAGCCAGGGAGTCCGATGGTTGGCGAATGGCTACCCAAAGGTCTACTGTGACATCCCCAACGTTGGGTTCGTCCGACTCGCCACGCATGCGACAGCGTTTGACTTGGACAAGCTCCCGTTCTTCGAACCCCGCTCTTGCTGCAAGGATAGCCCCCATTGGAACTGCAGATATACCCTGCAGGACTCTCAGTTCAATACGTCTCCAAGCCAAGGTATGTTGAACTAGGCTACTCTTACCACAGGCGTGCCTTCCAGGTCTGCGAGGCGAGTGCACCAGCTGATGAATCGCGTAGCATGTCCACGGCGCCAATAGGCACTGCGCGAGTTAGCATTCATCGCCGATTGCAGTGTCCACCAGGCGCATACGGATGGATGGCCAGAGTGCTTAGTCTCATGTGGCCAGCAAGGTGCCTAAAAAGCAAACATGTGAGCATCCGTCATGGCGATGTTTCTATATACCACATACCTTGCCTTGGCGGGGCCAGTGGCTTCGCTATAAAGCCGTATCGCTTCCTTGTCCTGGTCTCGGGCCAGGCTGGGCGCTGCGGTTCGTCCTGCGGAGCCGTCTGCATGGTTTCGGTAGCGTCAATACCCCGTCGTTTTCCCGCACTGACGGCCTCTGGAAGCTTACCTCTAGTTTGAAACCGGCCGCTGTAGCTCGAGTCCGGCTTCATGTCAATCTGATGCGGCACACGAAGTCAGCACGACACCAGACTCACACCCGGCACGCTGTCTAGCAGACCAGGCTGCGCTAACCCTACGCTCATGCACTTGGCAAAGGTTATGGGACGGGCCGCCGCCTTACGTACACTGGCTACGCCTACGACGACTTGAACTCCCAGTGGACCAGCACCAGGTATGTAAGCTGCAGCTCGGCGCAATGCATCATAAACCTGCCCTCCCTCGGTATCCACGAGACGGTCCTCTGCCACTAGAACGATGCATTGCGGGTCTAGGATCGAGGCCGCGTACTGCGTCGAATAGGAGAGGAGTGTGTCGTCTGGGTACTCCGCATAGCGGCGTCTCTGGTATTGGAAGGTGGGAGAATGAAAGAACCCGGCAGCGGCAACGGTTGCTATGCGTGGCAAGTCTTCCATGGTTGCCAGACGCAGGCGGTCGAACGAGGGCACGACGGGCGACGGCATGGCGAGAAAGACAGCACGCGTGGGATGTTATCGACTACGGGGGGGTTTTGCTGATATACGGTGGCTGTTGAAGGAAGGGGTCATGGTATGTACTAGGTGTCACTGACGGGCGGATGCATCAGGTCGCGCCCCATAGTGTATTACTGCCTGCCTGCTATTACTCGACGCCTACTATTGCGGATTACGGCTGTCGTCAGAAAGAGCATACGGTTCTTCTGCCTGAACAGGACTACTCGCGGAGGGACTTGGGTACCATGTTTCACCATGTTGCTGGACGGCGATTGGGCGGGCGGACGAGTCAGATGACATGGCAGGGCACGCAGGCATGGCGGGAGAGGATTCGTGCAGCAGGCCCACGCCGGCGGGCGACGGGAGGGGTGTTTTTGCTCTGTGAAGGATGAGGCTGGGGGGGAGGGGTTTTGGTGAGGGTGAGCGGTGAGGAGTGAGGGGTGAGCGGTCAGGGTGCTGCGCCGCCATGGGCTCGGCTGAATTGCAGCTCGGCTACTCGTGGACCATGCGCTTCGGCAAACCGACGCCAGCCGAAAAGGGGAGGGGGCGGACGGCCAGTGCTGCAGCCCTGTGGGAGACGCGCTGCCGTCAGCACCGAGTCGGTGGCAGCGCAACGGGAGCTAGAACATGCAGCCTTGCCTAGCCGGGCGCTCGTCCCACGCAGCGCCTCTTGTGCTTCCTCGACTCTCCCCCTCTCCCGACTCTGACAACACCCCACTCGCTGAGCTCAGTGGCCTCAGGCCCAACGCTCGGCACCTGTTTGCCTTGATACCCCAGTTGACGGGGCAGACGCCCGTCCGCTAACCACGTTACACACCCTCAGCCGCATCCTGCCCCAGACCTCATGGCAGCCAGCTCGCAGTACCACCGCGGCGCTGCTGCCACGGTCAACTCGCACTACCGCCCTCTCCCAGCTGCCCATGAACACATGTACGCCAACCTAGCGACAGCATGGCATCCTCCCCATGCCTTTGCGCGAGCCGCCGCCCCGACGGCCTCTCTGCCGCGCTTCCTCAACTATCCTGCGCCTAGCGATTACGTCAATCACCACTCTCCCGCCCAACACACTTGGTCTACCACGCCTCTGCCCGCCCCTTCTCACGAGTGGCCGAGTTCGACAACCGACGCCAGCTTCACAGCCCGCCAGCTCCCTTACCTCGACGACGAAGCCCGTGCCACCGTGCCGCAGGCTAGCCCTCCGGCACGCCAGCACCACTACGCGTCTGTTGCAGCGCCTGCCGTCCCTTTCAATGCTCCAGGCCAAGTGTACGAAGAAGTCAAATACCGACCGGTTGAGCAGCCACATGGCTACCACCCAGTACGTTCTAATATGGACCTTGTCCAGCGCAGCCTGACATTTGACCAGGCTCAGGTCGCCGCGCCCGCTCCCCCTTCACTTCCACCACAAGCACCAAGTTTGGCGCCCGTTGCACGCCTCCTGAACTATCCAAGCTCTAACCTGCACGTGGACCCTCCGCATGAGCATGCGCGAGTATCCGACAGCTGGCCAGCGGTTTCGAACCCCAATATGCCACCCGCATATCCTACACAAGAACCTACTTACACCAGCACCACGATGGCCTCTGACGTGGTGCTTTCTGCTCAGGGCCACTTGCCCAGCTCAGCATGGGGAATGGTCGACGCAGAGTCTGGCAACGCCGCGTGCCCCGTGTACGAGCAGGCGCAACAACCGGAGCCTGACTGGCAGTTGGTGGAAACACTGCACCTCCAACAGCATGATCCATCCGCCGAGCCATTTCGTGTAGTGGCCACTGTGCGAGACCGTCGCAAAGTTATGCCCAAGAAAAGTCTTGCCAAGGTTACGGCAGCCTTCAGTCAGAGGCAGCGGAAGCTCAAGGTCTCGAAGCGGAAAGGGCCACTCCCGGAAGCCTCTCGAATCAAGACGCACAAAATGCGCAAAGACAGGGCGACTTGTCTCCGATGCAGGTTCTACAAAGCTGGCGTATGCTTGTCCTTCCTTGACCTCAATTCGAGACCTACTAACGCCATGCAGTGCGACGAAGGCGAACCGTGTCAGAGATGCTTCAAAATATTGGGCAATGCTCGGTCATTCATGCTCCCTTGCACGAGAGACCGTCTTGAGGATGCCAACTTGGTCCGCCATTGTAAGTGTTCGGCGTTCAGTGCTGGATCCAATGCTCATACTATCCCAGGCAACGGCCGATCCAACCAGGAGGAAGGCGAGTTCTTTGGGTATGAATGGCTACAAGGCAGTCAACTCTACATGATGGAAATCAGCTGGAACCTTCCCATGTACGGCCCGATATCGCACAACGCTCCGCCCATGTGCATCACATTTCGAGAGTACTATCCGAACCGACAACTACTGGACACCACGGTATCTATGTGGACCAACGACGAGGGCGCTGTGAAGGTGGTTGAGCAGCCAGCGTATGCCATCTACGACACTGCAAGCTTCATTTCGACCTTCGAACGATACTTCTCTAGCATGCAGCCCTCGATTGAGGCGTGGATCTTCCATCGCGTCCAGGACGATGAGATCGCCTTGCTCACATATCGTGAAGTCGTACGCGTACGGAGTATGAAACCAAATGGACCCAACAATCTTCTCGATCTCGTCATGCGAATCCAGTGTCTTTCGGTTGTCTCGCAAGGTTACGGCACGATCGTGACGCAGAACATCCCTGGCGTCCGAGAATACGACTACAGAAAGATGGGTCGCAGCACGTATGAGGCGTATGACCGCAACTCGCGCGACCGGCCCCTGACCAACGCCATAAACCACCAAATGGACGTCGCTGCGCTCAAGTACCTCAAGAAGTTGGAGGGACTCTGCCTCAAGGAACTGAAGAAGCAGATGTTCAAGTCTGGGACCAAGCCTTGGTACGAAGTCTTTCTGGCTTTGTATGTGCTCTTTTGGAATATGGCGTACATCCACCACGGAGCGAAGAAGTACATCGTGGCTAAGAACGGCACGGTAAGCCCTACTTCTTCGTCCGTAATTTCGGGGAACTGACTGTCTAGGCTATCCAACAGCAAGTGAGCAGCGTAGTCACCAACCAGCTCAAGAAATGGGATTGGGCAGTCAAAGTACTGACCTACCATTGGATGGCTGTTCTACGCGACTTCTACCCTCTCAAGCTGGCGCGCGAGAACCCCGAAGAGCTGAGGCTGAATGGTCATGTCGACGCCGAAGGGCATGCGTACCTGATGAGAGTGGTGCACATCATCGACCTGATCGGCTTCGGTATGTGTGACTGGGATTCATGTCATTTCGAACGGCGACTAATCTCCACAGGCCGTTCTACCGCCCCGTACGTCGGACCGCCGTCTACACACGACACATTGTCGAGTGAGTGGCTTAAATCTCTTTTCGAAAAGGCCTTTGGCCCTATTTGAGCGTGTGCGATTTCCCTTCTATTGCATTGATTTGGTGTATCTGGTATTGGACTTAAAATTGGATGGTCTTGCGTAGCACGCGCTTGGGAGACATTTGACATGCGCGATCATTACTCCTTGGCGCTTGCATGCATTTCCATCCGAGCCTGGGCATGGCGTTATCTGACATAAGCGCGCGCTGCCCGTCTGAACCTGGGTGCAAGATATGACTGGAGTCAGCATTTGGTAGTACTTTGAAATATGGGGTATATTATCTTCCAAAGTAACGGGCGCAATGACATTGGAGTGAAGAGCGTGGTACTCATGGAAGTAAGGACCATGATGATAAAAAAATCGAAAGAGCGTGATTCCCAGTAACTAAAAAGACATAGTCCCTTATGAAAAGATGGCAAGGTTCTGAATGAAAGAGCGTCATACATGATCCCAGATGCGTACACACCCACCGTCAGCACTACGTACAAATGAGAGTAAGCCAAAGATAACACCTTCCGCAAAATGCAACACTGAGTCCAGCACCCATGAAGCAGCATTCCGCCCGCAAAACGACCGTTCCCACCCACGCCGATGCAGACCGCCGAACAAAAGATAATCACTCCGCATAGCTCGCACCCCACTGCGTCAACGAGTGAGCACAGCGTGAGCACAGTGGCCATCTAACCATGGCTCTCCCGTCCCGAAATCCTGCGCCAAGGATCCGAGTCCACAACAGGCAACTCCTGCCTCCTCCCCGGCAGGAACGGATCGTCAAAGTTCTTCGCATACGCCCCGGTCTTGACCCACTCGTTCTCGGGATCGCGAAGGAACATGCGGAGTAAGTGGCGCGTACTGCGCTTCGCCGACGAACCATAGGCGGAACGTGCATGCATGATGCTCAGGTTGTTGACGAACTGCATGTCGCCCTTTTGACGGTCGAGCTGGGCGCAGTGCTTTTTCGCGAGATGCTCGACGGCGTGCAGAGCGTGGTGCTGCGCCGCGGAGAGGGCCGGCATGCGGGGATCCCGGGAGATACGTGGACTGCCTAGGAGGGGGGCCTTGACGAGCTGGACGATGGGCTTGCCTTTTGAGAAGAAGAGGGTGGGCCCAAGTTCGAGGTAGGCGTCGCGGTCCCTGTAGCGTAGTCAGTACAATGGCGCCCAACGGTGTTGTGTTGTCTGGCAGCGGGAAACTCACTTCTGCTTCAGCTCAAACGGCCAATTGGCCTCGGCCATGGTCTCCAAGACCGCAGGGTCCGTCTCCAGAAGCTCGTTGTAGATCTTCCAGAAGGACGTGACGAACTGCTCGCCGCCTTGCGCGCCACCGTCGTCCCGAACATGCAGAGCGAGGATATCGCCTGAGAAGCGGTCGCTGTGGAAGTCCATGGCGGACGTGATCTTGGAGCCCGCAAGACCAATGTCTTTGGCCCACGTGGGGACGCTGTCGTGAGTTGCGTCACGGACGTGGCCTGTACATGTCAGTGTGCGGCGAGACGTCCGGGGAGTGCGAATTCTTACTCAGTGTCTGGTTGGCATACGAGTCGGTGGCCCGGAGAGGGCAGACGTGTGCAGCGATGCCGGCAAAGGCAATGACAGCCTCTTCGTCGTTGAATTTTGCTGCGTCGAGACCGCGGAGCACGGCAATGCCGGGGCCGTTGTGGAGCTCGGTACTGATTGCAGACAGTTTGATCGAGAGGTCGGCGCTCAAGGGAAAGGTATTCCTGTCGATAGCACTACGGGGAAGATTTAGAACTGAGGTAAAGATCAGCTTTCATCCTGCCACAGTCCAGTTGCTACACACGCTTGAAGGAGATGACACCAGACCGAATCGTTGCAATCTCGGAGGCATCGAGATGTACGACGTATTTCGTCGGCTCCAAATCGGATCCGCTCCAGACCATAGGTCCTGCCACAGCTGGAGGGAGCGTGTCGGGGGCGGAGAGGCTGCTCTGCAAGCTCTGCAGGCTCTCCATCGAAGACCTCGCACTGAGGCTCGAGTTGGGCATCTTGTCTTGCGCTCTTGAACTGACAGGTGCCTTTGGCTGATCAATTGAATGTGAGGTTGGTTACTGAAACGCTCAGACAATGTACAACGGAACTGAAGATGGAAAACCGATGAAAGCTGAGGACCAAGTCTTTGGGCGTTGGAGTAGGTTTATATACACCCGAGCGTTCAATGACCGACTTATGGCAAGTGAATACTCAAATGTCCGATGTCATGGGTAAAGCTGATGAGCCGTAGCGGTATCAAACGCCTCCCGGCAATGCTCACATTTCGCTACTTAGCGAATCATGGAACGGCCGACGGCTTGCAAACCATGGCCATTCTAAGCCGCGGATGTATAGGGGAATCCATGGTAGGAAAACATCCTCGACTGTCATTTGTTGATTGATCACCGCCTGCGAGTGTCAGCAGCGACGGGGGTTCGAGAGTATCGCATCCTTCACATCGTGCCTAACGCTCGGGTGCAGTTCTAGAAATCGAAAAGCGGCACATTTAGCGGGGCAGACAGCTGTACTTCGCCACCTGTGCGGACCAGTTCTTTGCAGTTGCCTTTGAACTGTGCCGGGGACGCTTCTCTCGCCGCATTGCCACGTTGGACGCTCGTGAGTGGCTACCGACGAAATGTTGAACGGAACAAGTTCTCCCATGGCCCACATCCCAACACTCACCCTGTTACTTTCGAGGGCGGCGGTAAATGCGCGTGCAGGCAGCCATGCTGTAAGCCACGCCGCCGTTTTGAAGGATTGCCTGACGAAATAAGGAGCACTTGACCAGGAAGACCTATGGCGTTATCGAGGATCTCGAGGCATGGGCAAGCATTCAGCAGATCGCGATTGCTCGTATCCGTGCGTCAGCCCTATGGTATCCTACCACTTGTTACCCCGGTATACACTGGTCCGGCCACAGCGACGTGCATGCAAAACGATTGCCCCACAGAATGCGCGTCAGAATCATGTGGCTACTCTTGGCCTCAGTATGACCCTCCGAGGGAGGTCAGACGGTCTCGAAGACAAAGAGAAGGCGGTGGAGCTCGAAGAGGATATCTAGACCGCTGAGGCTAGCCCGAGTTGTATCCACGCCGCATAGACGTGCATACACTGGCATACAATCCTGTTCCTCACGGTTTCTCCACGTGGGGCTGTGGACATAGTTCCAACGCTGGAGCAGTCTCTTTGAACCATCTTAAGTACACTCGAGTGTGTCGATGGTACGAGGGAAAACTTCCAAGCAACGAGCCGGCCCTAACGCACTGCTGATCTGCGGTGCGGAGAAAGCAGTCACGCTGCATGCTGTTTGGCGTTGCTGAATCGTGAGCCAGCTGCAGTGTCGCTACGTTTATTGTACGCTGTCCAACATGATGGATGAATGAGAAGTGTCCACGTCAACGGATACGACGGGAAGCTTATTATGACCGGTCTCGAGCTGACTAGACTGGCTGACTGCTTTCATAGGCAGTACTTTCCTTGATAGTTGAGGAGATGCCTTCGCAAGGCAAAAGGTCATGAGGGCATTCTGTCCTATCTCTAGCAGTTGCGAGAATCCCCAGAAATCCGCGCATGGCTGGCGCAATCATTTGCGCAATAGTAGCTTGGAGAGGTCAAGGATGCTGAAGGGTGGACGAGGCGCTAGAGATGTACCTTGCAAAATGTATGGCGGTAGTAGATACGCGCCTTAGGCGACTTTGAGGATAGGAATGCTGACCAGACTTGGGCGACGAGCTATTCCCATGTTCCCAGTTCAGCAAGGTAAGAGTGGGCCGGAACGGTGCGCCCGCGGGTAATACTTTGGTGTTACCAATCATGGCGCCCGCGGTCTGCAAGTCGATGAACACGGACGCATTGCGCCCGCTTCCGTATAGTCGCTCGACGTCCTTCATCCAAAGCCTTGTTTGTTCTCGACAAGCGTGCATCAGTCGTAAAGTCACCAGATCTCCTGCCCTGTCTTTACCGACTGTTGTTATTACATGCAGCGGTATGCTAGAGAGTGCAGATCGTCACGCTGGGGGAACCGCTGCCGCTTGGGGCTGCTTTTAGTATTTTGTGCCGCTCATATTCGGCTTAATTATCTGGAGTGCATCTTGGCAGCATGGGTTACTGCAACTTTCGAGATTTTCTGTTGGAGCGGAGTCGATATCTCCGGTGCAGCACGAGTCATTCCCGGCAGATTGTGTTGGATTGCAAGGTATCTGTCCAGTGTCCGACCAACGTCGCCTCACGAGCAACTCGCATATATCCAGGTTGGAACCACGCCGTCTCGTTCCCTCCCGCAGGCTCCTCATAGAAGACGATGGTAAAAACCTAGAGTCGTGGCCGTCGCTTCGAACTATGTTTAATTTTCCCATCTTGTTACATGCTACCAGGCGCATTTCAGATTGTGTTGGGCCAACCTTGTTTTCTGATTCCCGTATGATTGCGCGCTGGGCGGTGGCGGTTCATGGGTCGTTCTTCTGCTCATGTTATCCTGAAAGCAGCGGTTAGGCAAGATGATAGACTGCGACCGTCTTGATTGGGATTTGATGTATGCAAAAAGCAGTGACGTTAACTACTCCAGCCCAAGGTGGAGTGACTGTGATCCCACGGTTGTTGGCGTGGCCGATCGTAAAGACTCGACTCGGGCCCAGAGTTCCAAATGCACTATAGTCTGAACATAATAGTCCAACGTGACTGGATGAATCGACCATGGGATGGTAGTCTGTAATCGCGACGTCCTGCAAAGGTAACGTCGCAGGATGCTCTTGCGTGCTCACGCTAGGATCCTGGAAGCAATCTCCAGGATCTACCTCGGAGCCTGGGGGGCTGCTCAAGCCATGAAACTCTGACCACAGCTTATTTTGATTCTGACTTTGTTTAGCGAGTCCGTTCCTCGCTTTTCAAACCACATTGGTTCTTCGTATCAGCCCTGGCGGCTGTAGCGACGCCCCTCGTCCATCCCTACATCCAATGCAATCCACGAACCGAAATGACGTGCAGCTGGCGATTTCACCCAATCCTGGAAACACTATAGCCCACTGAAGTCTGACGACGCTGTGTGGGATCTTACGTGACCCGTTTGAGAGCCGTACACTTCACCGCTTCGGTGGCAGTAGGCGCTGTTGGGCGCGCCGAAGCAGTCGAAGGACTCGCCCCAGTGATCGGTCGAAGCGCATGCATCAACGCCCCATGCATAGCGCGTGATCGGTGAGGCGTAGTCCACCAAGATCGTTTCCACCGGTCGAGATACGCCGGCACCTCAAACGTCTTGCATGATTGAAGGCCTCTATAGACACGCCGCGACGCATGGATCGCATCGATCAGTCCGATGTGATTCGAATGCTAATACGAGCCCCCGCAAAGAATCTCCCTTCTGCACTACACTCTTGTGCGCATCGTTGTATGTCATACTGAAATGAGACTAGCGGATTACACAGTGTCTTCACCCGCTGCGCGTAAGACGAAACTAACGCGGGGCGGGACGAGCCCTACTAATCGGTGGCTTTGCAGCGGTGCCAACTCAAGATACTCTTGAGGACGACTCAGCCCTTCCTTTCGGCCGTGATGTTCTTTGTTGTAGACAAGGCGCGCGCACGACGCTTCGAAGGCAAGCAAAGTGTGCGTCAACGTTCCTGCTGCACATCGCATCTTCGTCCCCGCGGCTCCGGTGACAGGGCACAGCGCAGGGCGGCAGCGAAGCACGCAGCCTAGTTCGGTTGCGCTTTGTGTTTGTGTGTGTGGCAACTAGCCACCAGGGCCGAGTTTCTCGCGCGAATCGTTAGGCCGAACTCGCAGCTGCATGTGAATTTGGAATGAGGGATCGGGTATGCAACGACACGCTCTAGTCCACACTTCGTTGGAATAAGTGTGCAAATCGTTATGCAATGCAAGGCGAGCAGGTGTCCTTCGATTTCCGTCTTGCGGTCGCTATGCAGCGCAGAAGTCGCACAGTGGCTATGCGCATCGTGTACCTCCGTCGCTATCGAACTTCGTGTCGCAGGAGACCAAATACCAACTGATTGTCGATCAGCACGAGGTCGTCCATGGTAGACAGCAAGATGGCGATCTTTCTCTATGAGGAGACGGGCCTTTCGTCGGAGAGAGCGAGATAAAAGCGGCGATAAAGAGGCCAAGAGATGAATAAAAAGACGAGCATCCGGGAGCAGTCGAAGGCCGTCGAAATGGGTCTAACGGTATGTAGTCGAAACATTCAAGCAACGGCTTTGTACCGATGACGGCGTAGTGGTTGCATGTTGCTCAGTTACATGTCGCTCGGTTACATGTTGCTCATATGCGGGTCTGCCAATGGCAATCTGTGTCTGCCCTGAAAGTCGCTACTAGCATCGATAGTGGAGTAAATGCACAGAGCCTAATGATTCTGCTCTTCTGGTCAAGTGCTTAGACCATCTGATAGTATTGTCAGCACGAGAGGTCATCTGCGAATACTTTTGTGGCCTACTCAAGCGGGATGTCTTTACGGCTGAAGATCTCATGAAGGCCGAAAGGCCACTTCGTTCTCCGTGCGAACAACCGGGTATGGTCCAGAAGATGGAAGAGTGCATCTACCGGTGAAAAGTTTGGATAAGAGCGCGCGGCATCAGCTTCGTTCAAGTTCGAACTCAAAATGCATAGGCAGAAAAGCAGCACTTCGAAGATTAGTTCGAGTCCGGAAACCTCGAGCTTATATCTGAGCCGGGGCGTAATCGGCACTAGAGGACTGCCTTCCCGACATCAAGGGGTTGCCGGGCCGATCCTGCTTCCTTAGAACCGAGACCAAATCTATGGCCTGCCTGCATGCAGCTGGGTGCACCTCGTCTGGGACCTGTGCTTCCAACGGACTGGCACCAGCCAAGCATGGCTTCAGCGCAGATAGGAGCACCGTCGTGCGATGCACTCTACTAGGGCTTGTTCGAGCCCGGTGTTGCACGAATGACTTGCAGAGGAAGCATGTAAGGCGCCCGACGAAGCGATGCAGTGAATCGTGCGAGCGAGTTTTCGTATGTGCAACAACCACCCGATAGCATGGTCGAGGTTGTATCCTGGTATGTGGAAGCTGCATGTTCCGTTATCGTGGACCGTGACGTCTACAGATTGGCGCACGAGCGAGGAGCTGCACTCCCTGCCAGCGATGCTGGATCTGCCTCGTGAGCCACTATGGCGCCAGATGCAGATGCACGATAGCTCTTGCTGCAGCGGCGATCGCAGATGATTACTCTGGTCCAATTACAGGGAAGTTTATGTGCCATAGTAAGCGGGTGCATCGTGTAGACTCGGCTGCACTTTCATCGATGCTTCAGCACTGGTAGAATCGGCCGGAGACAGAGTGGAGGAGCTGGTCAGCTCAAATGATTGTTGCGCAAGACCCTGCTCCGCAACAAGTATTCCAGACGAGAAGGAAGGCCCTTCGTTCATTCGATGGGGTCGACTCTGCGCAGGTGTAGTGTATGACAGTGTGATAATTGACCACGGAGAGAAGTCACGGACTGAAGAAGTTCGTGACGCTTGGCAGCCCGTGCGCGGCCATTCCGTCCCAACTGCGTCCATTCGATTCTTGTGACCTTCGTTCCGGAATCTTCGAGCAATTTTCGAACTGATAACCTGTCACTGAGTTGTTGTCTTCATACCATTTCACCCATGTGAAGAGTAATAGGGCTCATACCTCATGCCTGCATGACTACGGGGATCGGCGCGGCGGAAGCAGCACCGGCAACGTCCCGCATCGATGATGCAATGGTACCGGGCGACATATGATGGGCACGAGGCTCTTTGAAGCCCAGCACAGCAGCAAATACCTGCTCTCTCAACCGTCCTTCTCCAGATTCAGCCCCAATGGCGCCCTCAGGCCTCGCGATCCTCATTGGAGCCGGTCCAAACACCGTTCGTGTGTCCACGATCTCGAACGCGAACACTGTACTGATCTCCCTTACAGGGCACGGGAATTGCCCGTATACTCTCCCACGCTTCGCATGGTAATCTTGCCATCGCTCTCCTTGCACGTCGTTCCGACGCACTCGACGACGTAGTCTCTACCGTCCGCAAGACCAGCCCCGATGCTGTCCTCGAGACGTTCCCAACCGACACCTCGAAAGCGTCGCTCGAGAAGGTATTCAGAGACATCAAGGCGCACAACAGCTTCACGGACCTAAAGCTGCAGATGGCAATCTACAGCATCAAGCACTCCTCGAAGAAGCCGTTCCTGGAGGAGACGTACGAGGACTTTAACGAATCGCTTGAGGCATACGTTGGCGGAGCTTTCGTATTTGCTCAGGAGTCACTGAAGCGCTTCTTTGCCGATCATGGCGAGACACCGCTGGCTGAGGGAGCTCCAAAGAAGGGGGTGGGTTCTCTTGCTAGCAGCGGTTAACATCTTATGCTAATAACTACAGACGCTCATCTTCACCGGAACCCTAGGTGCGCTCCGTTGCAGCGCCCAATTCGCCGCGTATGGAGCGGGACGTGCTTCAGTCCGGCAACTGGCGCAGACACTCGCACGCGAAATGAGCGAAAGGGGAGTTCATGTCGCGCACACCATTGCGAACGGTGCTATAGCAGATGCAAACGGGGAAGACCAAAAAACGGGCAAGAAGATGAGCGCGGATGCCGTTGGCGAGACGTATCTGTTCTTGCACAATCAGAAGCCATGCTTATGGACACACGAGTTGGATATGCGACCTGCATGCGAGAAGTTCTAGACACTTGCTCAATCTATGATCTGTGAATACAAAAATTGCCCTTGTTGTGACCCCTTCGCACCACTGACAATTGGACAGTTCGGTAGGCGTTCAGGCAGTTCTTCTATTTGAGAGAGACGGGGCGTGTTGTTGCCTCATAAGGTCGTTATGAAGTTGCCAGAATGACGCTGCCATGAACGCGTCGCTCACATGCTTCGCGTCTTAGTCGCGCTTGTAAGCAGCTTGAGCTTTGGACACAATCAATACCATACCTCTATGGTTGCAGTCTCTCAACATTTAACGCCTCAGATCCCACCATCTCTCCTTTCACCCTTCGCATCGAAACCTCTGGCATCATCCGCAACACTTTGCTGCCAGCACGATGCCACTCTGCGACAGAAGACAGGCCCAGACTCCAGCGTGGACCCCGAAACGGAATCCTAGCCCAGCCGTTACTCATAGAAATGGCGAGAATGCAAGCGAGGAAAGCGCCAAGAATACGAGTGGGGAGCCTGACAACGTGACCAGTGAGGAAAGCAACAAGACAGCCAACGACGTAAGCAATTACTCCTCAACGTTTTTACCCCGGAGTCACTCCTCATAGGAAGTAAAAAAAGTCAGACCTCGCTCCCCACGAGTAATGTACACGCATCGTCCGCTCTTTAACTACGAAGCCAAAATCGGCCCCGTAGCGACAACAAGCTCGATGACGAAGGAGTGTTCAATAAAAAGTACCATCTGGGATTTGATGCTGAAGAGGCACGGGACATATTTTCAAGCCCGCGATCAAACGCGAAGATTGGAAGCGGGTGACTATGTGGGGTGCGTCGGAGAAGTCTCAACTTTAAACTGGCAAAAATGTGTTGCGATCCTGTGATCTTGGCATGTACATCCGCAACGACCGGAAGAGCTACGGTCTGTTGGAGATGATTGAGGATATGATGAGTTGTCATGGTGGTTTAGTGGCAATGCTGAGGAGCTGATCAGGTAGAGCTTACCAAGTTTGACAAGGAGATTCGAAAGAGTGGACAGCAAGTCTGGATGATACGTGGGTGGCTATAAGCGGTATGGTCTTCTGGGTCAATTATGTTGATCTGATGTAGTTCATCGAAAAGTCTGCGTACCGCACGGAAGTGCACGAATTGCTAATATAATGCAGGAAACGAAAACGGCCGGAAGACTTCCACTCTTGTCGCCCTTACTCCGATGCTCGCCGTCGATCTTACAGGCGAGCACAAGCCGGAGTGCTTGATTACAGAGATTTGTCGGGTGGTTGCGCGATCTCTACGGTTACGACGTTGGAGGAAATGCAATGTCATGGCGCGAGGAAGTCGTCACGTACTACAAAGACGCCGGCTTGGATCCAGCACAACCGGCAGAGTTCTCAACAGATTTGTCTCGGTACCTTATGCCTACTCTTCAGATGCCAGCCTCGTTACAGCTATCGACCTCACTGCACCCTCCCCCTCGCGTCCACTGGCCAAATCTCCTCCACAACACCATTCCGGTACCCATAATACACCTCATGCAGATTGATCGTTGGATCGATATGACTCGGCACCATCTCCACCCGGTCCCCAATCTTCAGGTCTTTTCCTTCGGTCCAACTCAGACTCCCATGCTCATCCCCTAACACCCCATACGTGTACCCCAAAGTCTTACACTCTGCAAAGCCACTATCTGTCGTCAAACTCTTGAGCCCCGCATCGATCGTGATAGCTTTCGGGCCCTGCTTGCTGATGACAGTCGACAGAATAGTCAGACTGTTCCCGTAATTCGTGCCGACCGCGTTCCGGTAATCGGTGTCCATGAACAGGAAAGAGCCTGGTTGCACTTCTGTGATGCCTGGGACAGAAGCGCAGAACTCTGCTGTGCCGGTACCGCCTGTCGTTACGACATCGAGTTTGTGGCCGTCTTTGCGGAGCGCGTCCACAGTGGAGGTGAGGATAGCCATGGACTCGAGGCATTGCTTCTTACGCTCTTCGTACCCGTGTACGTGTTGGAGATGGCCTTCGTATCCTTGGACGCCAATCAGCCGCAACCACTTGCACTCATTGCTGATGAAGCGAGCGAGCTCGAGCGCAGGTTCACCAGGCTGCACACCCGTCCTATGCAACCCAACATCAAGATCAATCAACGTCGTAATTGCCTCACCAATCCCACTCTTTCCAATCGCCTCATCAATTGCCTTTGCACCCTCCAGACTATCCACCACAATCCTGACACTTCTATACTCTTTAAAAAGCTCCACCAATCTTGCTACCTTCACCGGCCCAATGATCTCACACGTAATCAATACATCAGTAAAGCCCTTCGCACACATGACTTCCGCTTCCGCCAGCTTGGCCACACATCCGCCTTTCGCTCCCGCATCGACAAGCTTCTGCGCGAGGATGGCGGATTTGGTCGTTTTGGAGTGCGGGCGGATGTTTACGCCTGTGGGGAGCAGTTGTTTGAAGAGCTTCGCGATGTTGGCTTCCATTAGGTCCAGATCCACAACCATGGACGGCGTGTCCAGACTGGATAGCGGGTCGCCGATTTTGGGAGCGTACGGCATGGTGGTGAGATGTCTTTGCGCTTAATACTGGACTGACTTGTTTCGTAGGGCTGTAGGTAAGAAGTGGCGCGCAGATGTCGTGCGTTTTAAGGAGGAGCGGAGGTTTACGAACAAGTGTGAGTGTAGGGACGGCTTGATGGTTCTTAAGCGGATGTAGGGAGTCATGGGAGATATCTTAGCGCGTAGTAGTGGCTCTAGGGATGAGCATGAGTGAGGCCCGAATGCAACAGTTGCGGGCTTGCCCTAGTACGGTAAGCCGGGCGGGTTGTGGTATCTCGGTGTAGAGATCTCCGAGATCCGATGTACCTCCGGTGTTGCTGTGAACACTACTGCTTGCGAAAATTTGTCCCATCTTTTCCGCATTCCATCTCGTCGAGATTACTCACTGTACTGAGCTCGCATATGTCATACCTAGGCGTATCTATCTCAACATGATATAGGCCTGATTATCTGGGGAAGAAACCGGATGTACTATTTGGTCAGTGAATCTTTCCTGGGCCGCCTTCTTGTAAATACCACCTAAATTGGTATTTGACTGATAGAACCACGATGAGTCAATCTCGGCTACACAAACGTGCAGTAGTAATCTGCTCGATATGTTTTTCCCGTGCTTCACAAACGTGAAGGCTTCACACCAGGCGCAAGACACATGTCGCACATATCATACAATGAGTCACAGCTTCCCTCTCGAAGTAATTGACTGACACACAGAGCAATAACAAACGCAGCTTCTTACAACAATTGACAAGTGCCACTATGTTCGCGAGTTGAAATATTATTATTCGGAGCGTACTTATAATTTTGGATCTCCACAAAATTCACAACCTTCTACATCAAAGTCCACAACCTCACAGCCCGCTTAGCTCAGTGGTAGAGCGCGTCACTCGTAATGATGAGGTCGGCAGTTCGATTCTGCTAGCGGGCATCTTTTTGCTTTTGCTGCTTACTTTTCGGTGTCAAGGAAGGTCTGAGAGTGGATTGGGGGCTCGCGAGGTTGAAAACCTTGACATGTCGGTCTATACGCGGGCTGGCTGGAAGGCACGAACTGCTTTTTGTCTCCGATAGGAACAAATGACATTCTTCTGCGTTTTCTCGAGTCCAGCACTTCGGGAGTAATGACGAGGCAATGTTGAGATTAATGAATTTGGATGTTGCATTGCTCGAGCTGCCACAGCATACTGTCACTTGGACTACAATACCCAGACCGAGCGTGAGATATATATACACTGGAAGTAGTCTAGATCAATGGTAGCCGTAGGTTGGTTAGACCTGTGCTCAAAGCATGGCCAAGATGTCCTTTAAACGGGACATGTTTACTTGTTCATCAGGTCACATATTCCACTTTGAAACTGCCATTCAATCTTTACGAGCAGCAAGGACATCCATTCAACGATGTGAAGGTGTCAAGTGCACGGTTATATGGTTGGTGTACGCAGTGGTTCACGTTGCCTAAGTAGGACCTTGCGACCATGTTTCGAGGACACTCGAAGTGAGTGTGCTGTGCGAAGCGCGAGGGGCCAGAAGTCGCACACAGGTTTTATTAGCTATTAAACACAACACTGTAGCGCAAGAGCTCGCATTCAGCTGAGTAGAGCGCGTCCGGATAGTCTTTCATGCGCAGGTCGAGATCATACGAGGTACAAATAAACGTCAATCCAACACGATATAGACTACCGCGCGCAGGCAACCAGACCCACACCCTCACTTCTTCGACTTCTTCACGTTACCACTCTCCTCCACCTCGCCATAATCCTTCCTCTTCCCCGCCGTCCTAGCACTCTTCCTGGTACCTTCGGGCTTGGGCTTCTCCGCCTTTTTCGTGGCGGCACCGCTCGCAGCAGCCTTCTTCTTTCCACCCGTCTTTTTCTCCTCCGCGGCCGGCTTTGCCTTCTTCGCAGTATTCGCCTTTGGCTTCTCCGGCTCGTTCTCCTTGTCCTCTACCTCATCCTCTTCCTCTTCTTCCTCCTCCTCCTCCGCCTCCTCGTCTTGGGCCTCAGGCGACTCTTCCTCCGGCTCAGCCTCCTTCTCGGTCTTCTTCTTGTTGCTGGATTTAGGCGTGGGCGTGCCCTTCTTGGGCTCGTTCTTGGATCCGGCTTCGTTCTCGTAGGAGCCGCCCTTCTTCTCGTACTCTTTGGCGATCTTTGCGCCCTATGGGATGGGTTAGTAGGATTCCCACAGCGCGAGCGCAACGACGCGTTATCCGTCGCGCGCATCGCGTCGAATCGCGATCGACTCTTCGTCGCGAAAGAATTGCGCGCATCTGCGTACCTTCCATGCGCTCATCTGACCCTTTCCGCCGCCGTCCTTGTTCGTCTCATTTTTGACCTCCTCCGTCACCTTTTCGCGGAGCTTGGAGTCGGTCGGCTTTCCTTTGCTGGACGGCATTGTGGAATTGAGGATGCGCGACTGGTTTCTGTGCGATAATTTGGGGATTTGGGTGGATTGCGAGAGGTTGGAGAAAAATGAGAATTGAGCAGGGGGCTGGAGCTACGTGCGTCGTTACCTATGTACCCAGCACACGGGCTTTGTTTTGCGCTTGGGAGGAATGACGACATCACCACCTGTTAGCGCTACCTACCCCAGGAGTTGTATGTCTCGGAGCTGCATCTGTAGCGATGGCGCGTGCACAGAATGGGACTGGAGCATTCAGCTGTTGATGATTGGTGTTGATTCATCTGTAGATTCGCGATTGCTTCTCCATGTACTTCGTCTCGGCCAAAACTCACGAACAGTGGGCGACTTTGCAATCTCCGGGAAGACTTGTTTACGTTTCTGCTTAGCTCAGGAGTATCTCGTATCTCGTCTCTCGTCTGACAGGACGGAATGGATCTACACAGATAGCATTAACCGCCCTCCAGGTGTTCTCTTGCTTCCATCGATAACGTCTTGAGGGTGCATCGCGTTGGCCGAATTGTTCTCACAGGGCAATCAAACGCTTTCTGTCCCTTCGACAGTGCCATCACTGACCGGACGCAAATACAGCTTGGTCTAGAAGCAATACACGCTAACGAGTACACATCTAGGAGCTCTTGAAGATATCGACCCAATATAGCTTAGCGTATGCCTCTAGCGTGAGATGATATCTGGCGGAGCGGACGCCAACCAATCTTACAACCGCCACCAAAGGCACCAATCATTATGGCTTGACGCGCAACGACGACTACTAGATGTAAACTGGTCTTCTTTGTCTCTCGTCAAATTTCTCACAGAAGCGCAATCCTCGCTCGAGCGTCGTCATTGTGCCGCTTCACTACGAGATCAGTCACCTCACGGTGACTTGTGCCCCTCACGACAAATGAGCCAGACCTACGGAGGTGATCTCTCGTACCATTTGTTTGTGAAGAGGTGGCCTCCCAGATTCCGGCCTCCATTGACACCTCTTAATCTTGCAGCAACATGCAAGATCGAACCTAATCTCTCAGCCCGCAGAGACACGCAAGTTTTGAAAGCTTCCGGCATGCTACTATTAGATAATTTCGTATATGATTGAACAGAGTCTCAGAAAATATGGTTAACAGGAAATGGATAGCGAGTATCGCGCGTGTTGTATTCGTTGACAGCCATGTTACGCGGGCGGGCATACGCTGTAAAGACGAAGGAGGCAGTCCACATGCAAGCCATGTAGACCCTTAAAGGTGCCAGATCCGTTACTTTTAATGCCCGAAAATGAAAACCTTGTTTGGGGAGGAAGACTGAAAAACACGAAGGACCTTGTGACCGGCTTCTGGTGCTGGACGAAAAAAAGTATCAAGAGAGCGATCAGCGAACAGCGTGGTGTGAGACGATAGCATATTGGTCTCGGATGCATGAAGGAAAGAATTTGTAACGAGAGGTCTCGTTGCTCCGATGTCATAACAAAGTGCAGCAGCCGTCCGACCGAAGTCAGGTGGTTGCAGTGCTATAGTGGACCAATTGGTGAAGTAAAACAGCTGCAAACTCAACAACAACAACAGATCCTTCACGCCTGTTGGCCCAGAATCAAAGGTGAAGGTTCTGGTGAATGCGACTTTAGTTTGCGGAAACCAGAGTTCGAAACAAAGCCGTACATCAGTGCAAACAACTGAACCGCACCAAACGGAGTCAGCTTTAGTGCTCGTTAGTATCATACTTACTATTTTTACGCAAGACACTAAAGTCACGACTAACACCGCGGCAGGCACACACGAGCGAAGGCAACTTCTTGCTTCTCATTTTCCGCACGCAACTGCCCCGATCGATCACCATACGCCCAGAGCACCTGACTCACATCCTAATGTCTTTATACATATATTCTAATCCACCCTCACTTACCCAACCCGAGCTCGGGTTCATTGTCTATCATCACCACGTCGAACTTAGCCCCTCGGAAGTCGCTATCCATACCACGGTCATCGGTATTTATCCTTCGTTCACTGTGGCGCAGAAGGCCGCCCTCGACGCCCTCCACATCGCAATAGCCGGATACGAGCGAGCCGGTGTACGAGGCAACGTTTCTAAGGTCATCAATTTGGTCCTGCGCGGCCTGATCACGGGTATCGGCAGGGACGGCATGGAGCTACCAATCAGCGAGTTCGAGATACGTCCTATGCGTGTCTGGAATGAGACATGGAGACCTCAAATGGGAAACGAGGAGGAGAATGCGCTGATGCGGAACGAAGATCGGGAAGGCAAGGTTCAGATCGAGGTGAAGCTACCGTGGGCGAAACCTGTCCCGATGCCGAAAAACGAGCAAGCAGGCCGCGCAACACGTTTTCCAGAGGAGACCGATCCGTATTGGGTGCAGACGCGTATTCCGTACTTTCGCCGACGCGATGAGACTCCCCTCCGTCGAGCGGATGACCCGCCGTATAGTGCCAATCTGGGGTTCGTGTGCCCACCATTGCGATCACACCAGCGATCTGTTCGTCAGATCGTGGCCCAACAACCGGATGAACTGCTGGAGCCGTCGGATGAGGAGCAGCGACCCACTAGAGAGTCTCAAGAACCTCAATCTGGTGCCGTTGCTGTTGTTGCGCAAGAGCAGGAGTCTAAAAAAGAGCCGCGAGAACTGCAGTCAGAAGTCGTCGGCGTCACGGAAGAGCCTACCACTGCTATGAAAATGAAGCAGTCCAAGATCGATGAAGAGAAGGAGATATCGACCATTGCGGTCAGGGAGGTGCAGGTAGATGAGGATAATAGTAGTCGGGAGAGCTCAACATCCCGCCCGCCACGCGATCTGAGCCCGCTGACCGACAGTAGACGATCTTAGCGTGAGTATCTTCGGAGGAGCTCACGTTCTAACGATCAAACGGGCGCTAATGATTTATAGTGGATCATCCGGCCGGTGGAGGAGCATACCTAACCTGGCCCCCTCGTCGGCGACCGCGAAGATACAGGCCGCTTTGAACCACAAAAGCCAAAATGAGGATGGGACCATTCGCATGATCAAGTTTGCAAGTTCTGGGGACAAGGTATGTGAACCGTTCCAGGACGCAGGCTTGTTGGGCCTTTGAACCTAATAGTCGACAGCCGCGGATTGGATACGATGTCGGGATGAGATTGTTCTTTGAATGGCGACTTTTCTTTGCGGGAGTGAACACAGTATACATGCGTAATAAAACTGTTTTTCCAATGAATGTTAAGTACGTTGTGAGACGCTTTCTAACATGTTGCGGCCTGAATTTGAGTTGGAATTTGATCAATAGCAGCCCAGTATATGTCAACGGTGCCGACAGCTGCTGCTGTGTCCAACCACCCAAGATTGCGCGAATATTACCGTACCGACGCACGTGGTGCAGGTTATGTCTCCTAGCATTTCATATCCTTTCGCTTATAGGAGAGCATAACAATATTTTGGCCGTGACCCTTTGACACCTTTATAATACTCTTCCTGTCTACATGGAATGGCTTTATCGCTCATATTCCGAATTTTTGGTATGTGGCCCCTAACTCAACTACAGGTAGCACAAGTGTGCTCCAGTCTCCCTACGTTGTACTTAACGACACTTGCTAATCGTCTCCACCACATATCCATCAACCCCGCCACGGTCTCAACGCTGATAGCCTTCCAAAGTGAGTCTCGTCTACCTATCATAATGCTGTCACTCAAAGAATGGTACCTATCAAGCCACTCATCACCATTCAAACTCAACATGTTCGCCAAACTTTTCGCTATTGTCCTCCTCGTCTCTGGCTTCGTCGCCGCTGCTCCTGCACTCGCTCAGAGGGAATGCACCGCTGGTGCGTATAGATGCGACTACATTCTCACTAATATCGAAGTCTGCGATGTGTAAGTAGCTTTCGACTTTTCGGCAACGAGGTAATACACAGAGAGAGTCGTGCTGATTTTGGTTGTAGGCATGGCTGGCACAAGGCTGCCACGTGCAACGGTAAGACTTGTATGTACAACCCCGGGAACGGGCAGCCGTACTGCGATGATTTGTAAGTGATGCTTATAGGTGAGTTTCTTTAGAGAATTCCGCGTCGAGAATCGCGAGGAGAATTAGGTAGATCGAGGTACATGATTGTCCGACAGTAGATAGTAAGTGGGCTATACTCGACCACCCGCTATCCCAAAAGGTAAGCGATCAGCATACACTGCCGCAGCTGGCGGTCACAACACCTCACCCAATCAAGTAGCTGCCCTTCCTTCTCAACCCAATTCAGAAACCTTGCACTGCCTCCAATACACCTGAATACACTTCAACACTAGAGCATGAACAATGAAGGCGCTAAATAACCAAACCGGCGACGCTGTCCAACTCTCATGCTTACTTTACGAATATCCGGTTTACTCTCCTACAGGGCACTAGCCGTTTTAAAGAGCATATGATCGCGAGTATCATTTTTGGTTATTACTCGTGGTGTATTTAGTTTGAGACAGATGAAATGGATGGATGATGTAATGGTCCTAGCCACAGTACCTATGCATTCCGTGTAAATGAATGCCAACTGTTTGTTGCTTTCATAATCATTTGGATCTTTATGATATGGGATCACACGAAATGAAACGGACCTTGTGATGGGAAATTGCTGAGCAAGTGGTTGTCAAGCGAATGATAGTCGGTCAGTTTTTATGCTGACATAGGGCCTTTTGCGTGATGGTATACACGCACCACAGGTACTGATACAAGAATACTGACACGACAAGGCGCCATTGGTCAGCCATAGCCACACTGTAGTCAACCAATACAACCGCAGCAATAGAGGAAACCTTGGAGAAACGAGTGCGATACGTAAGGAGCGCCAATTCGTGACGACGGTGTTCGGCAAACTTGCCCAGCACGAGTGCCTCTTCCGTGTGTGGCTTCTGTGGCAGATCTAGGTTCCCGCATCATCGCAATTTGGTTCCTGGAGAAGTGACAGATCGCCACCGCTACTCGGATACCCGGTCACTAGCAGATATATCCCGTTTCGTATGGTGCTCTCAAATGGACCGGATTGTTCTCCGTGGCTTTAGCAGCACTTGCGATAATGACGACGATACGACACTGAATGCTAGTGTCTGGACTCGTGGCGCGGCATTGTGGCTGAGGCCTTGTGGCGCCAATCACGGCATACGCTTTCTGCCACCAAACGGATGGAAACTGGTTTATGCAGCGCGATCGCACCCGCCACCGCTAACCATGCGGGCTCGCTCACCACTGCTGTTGATCTCGAAGGCTAGATCGTCACTGGAGAACGTGGTGTTAAAATGGAGGGGTTCCACGCCCAGATGGATGGAAGAGACAGTCGAGCTGCCACCAGATCGAAGCAGTCACGATGCGTTCCTCCACACTGTTACTGCTCAGCTCGAGCTCAATTGCACTGGCTGGGCTTGTTGCGCCTGCAAAACCTCTTATCACTCCAGCTCCCACTATCGAGAACTTTGACCTAAGACGGCGGCAAGATGCATCACTGGATTTGTAAGGACTATCGGGCTTCACGATTAGACATTGAAGGCTAACATCATCACAGTGCCTCCTTAGGAGAAGTCCTATTAACTGGTGTTCCTAAATCAATCCTCGCCATGGCCCTCACGAACGTCCCCGCTGTGTCTCGACTGTTATGGTCGGAGTTTCTCGACGACAACACGCCGACTTGGTTCACTGCGCTTCCAACCGACATTCAAGCCTACTTGAGTGGAGAGTTCGGTCCGACGACTGCAGCATCGAATAGTGCTTCTCCGACAGCTTCATCTTCTAGATCGAGTGCGACTTCCTCTACGTCATCTACGTCACCAACCGCTACGCCTGCATCTGCTGTCGCCGGTACAAACAGCACCAACTCTGGTGGCCTTCCTCTATGGGCGAAGATACTGATCGGAGTTCTTGTTCCGCTCTTTGTACTCGGCCTCCTTGCCATTCTTCTCCTCTGCTGTCTCCGACGCCGTCGTCACCGTCGAGAGATGAGCAGCGCACGGTCGCGCACACCCACTCCCGCTTTCATCTCGACTCCGCATCGAGGAGGACGTGCTAATCCCCCAGGGGAACAGCACGTTCCCCTGAGAGGTGGGTACATATCTCGAGATGCTGAAGCAAACGACGAATTTGTAGGATCAACTCCTCACACAAGCTCAAGCTCGGAAGAATACCGCACTCCGGTAGGGGGTCCAAGCTACGAGAACATACCTCCTCCAAAAAGCGCCAACACGCAGAATCTGCGCCGAAGCTCTAGGCACAGCTCCAGGCAAAGCTCAACCAGTCTACATTCCGTTCCTGAGATGCCTGAACCGATGTATGGCGTTCATCATGGCTCTGCTGCCATCCCGCTTCCTCCTCGCTCTGCGCAACGCAATCACGACTTTAGCCAAGCAGGGGACTTCAGCAGTAGTCATTCACCTACAGACAATGACCTCGTCTCCCCAATGCAATCTTCGTTCAGCCATAACGATGGACCTTACCACAACCAAGGGGTCTACGTTGGCGGTCACAATCCTTACCCGAATTCCCACCACGGATCGATCAGAAACCAGCGCCCATATAGCGATCCATTCTCAGACCCAACATCCCCGCGTCAAGTCGATTATACGCGCAATAGCCTTCCCAGTGGAGAAGCGTCGCGGAATCCCGAGCTCTTTTTCAACGACCACGACACACAGTATAATGAGAGCAATTGGCCATTGCGGGCTTCCGAAGAGCGTGAATACCGTAACACTGGAAGGACGAAGTCTTATGACAGGTACTATGAGAAAGACCCAGTTTACGAGATGTAAGACGACGGATTTCTTCCTTATGTTCCTTTCAGTACATATACCCTAGTCATGCTGTTTACGAATAAAAATATTTACGATTGTTTACATGTACCTTTCCCACGTAACATCTACCATTGCTTCATGAAAGGAACCAGCGGCATTTGTCCTTGTATAGACATACAAGTTTGTCTTTGCAATGATATCCCGCTCTAATCATTTCCCCTCACTATCGTATCTTCTACTTCGAATGCACTAGTCCATTCAACGTGCTAAAATCGTTATATTTTTCTTGCAAAACAGGAATACTTTAGAAAAGGAAGAAGGCATGTTTCCCGTTTCGAGATTAGATACGATGATTCAGAGGCATGCGAAGCGGTGCACTATGACGAGTGTGGCTTTCATTTCCGTCCTGGCGAACACAGCCGCTTATTTGTGGAAAGCAGTCTCCATTAAAGACTCCACCAATCAACGCATCCTCAACCCCGGGATCTTGAGCTCAACACTCAAGCTAACCTAAGCTTTGCGGAGAAGCTTGGTGAACATTGAGCCGAGTGGCAGATCATAGTCATAGTTGCGGGGATGGCGAGCTGCAGTTGCCATTACTACCTGGCAGGACAGCTCTTAGACGGAGGAATTGTGTAGAGTCCAGCAGCGCGGAGATGGCGGTCCGGGTAATTGGAACGCATACAAAAGGCAGTCGTACGCATCTCTGCAGCATGCCTTTTGAGCAACACCTCAGTAAACCCGCGCTCCTCTCAACCGAATCTTCACGATGAAGTTGTCGCACTTCTTACTATCATCACTGGCTGCTTTGACTTCGGCCTCAGCCATTGCCACCGAGGAAGACTTTGTACCAGTAGGCGCTTCCATTGCATACCCGCGTTCATCCATCTCCTTGTACAAACGGCTTCACGGCTTCCACGGCAAGCCCAAGAAGGATAACTGGGGAAACCAAGTCGAAAGCGACCGAAAGAAATTCACCATCCGAGCGTCCAAAAACGACAGAGACGATGTCAGCCAGGACTTCCTTTGGGCACTAAAGAAAGCCAATCATGGTGGTCTTGTGCATCTGCAGAAGGGAAAGAAGTATGTCATTGGGACGAAGTTGGATTTGACGTTCCTGAATAACGTCTACGTGAAGTTGGACGGGGAGCTCAAGGTAAACAGTATTCGTGATCCTTACTTTCGGGTTGAAACTTATCGCGGAAGTTTACGAACGACATCGAATACTGGCAAGCCAACAACTTCTACTACGACTTTCAAAAGAGTATCACATTCTGGGTGTGGGGCGGAAAGTTAGTCATCGCTCCCAACGTACCCATACCTACCTATACTTACACTCCACCAGGGACATCAAGATTTACGGCTCCGGAGTCATCAACGGCAACGGTCAAGCATGGTGGGATGGCTTTTCGGGCGCAGAAATTCTAGACCCAAACAACAAATATTACCGACCCATTCTTTTCCTCACCGACAACGCAACCAACATCGAAGTCTCGGGCCTACACCTCAAAGACTCCCCGTGCTGGACGACCTTCATGGTACGCACCAAGAACGTTGTCTTCGATAACATCTACATCGACGCCGTATCCACAAATGTCTCCTCTCTCCCAAAGAACACCGATGGCTTCGACTCCCTCAATGTCGATGGCCTCACTGTAACGAACACTCGCGTCAACGTCGGCGACGATTGTTTCTCTCCTAAACCCAACACTACAAACATCTTAGTCCGAAACCTCTGGTGCAACGGTACTCATGGCGTGTCCATGGGTTCGATCGGTCAATATCCCGGCGTGAAAGATTACATCTCCAACGCTTGGATCGAGAACGTGACGCTTCTCAACGGGGAAAACGGGGCGCGATTAAAGGCTTGGGCGGGTCCGAACGTCGGATACGGATACATTGACAACATCACTTACAAGGATATTCACATTGAAAACACTGACGCGCCAGTTGTGTTGGACCAGTGCTACTTCAACATCAACGAGACGGCGTGTGCGGCGTATCCGAGCAAGGTTAACATAACAAATGTCAACTTTATTAACATCTCAGGATCGAGCAGCGGGAAAAATGGAAGGGTAGTGGCAGACTTGACTTGCAGTCCGGGAGCGACTTGTAGCGGGATTCACTTGGAAGGGATCGATTTAACGAGTCCGGCTGGGGACCCGCCGCAGATTGTGTGTGATAATATTCAGGGAGATATCGGGGTCGCTTGTATTCCCGGTAGTCAAGTGGATGACTGAAGGAAGATGCTCTGGCAGTACCACCATGCTGAAAGCTCGTTCATTTCATGGGGATTTTCTAGTGAAATTTCTCCACCTGCACACCTCTTTCGGTCATGGTCTGTCAATCTCCTCTCTAGTCATCTTGACATTCAGATGTGCTGTCTCCGACAACTTCTTTGTCACCATTGAAGCTAGATTTTTTCTAGATATATGACCTCTGTTTTCGTGCCTAGCATGCTCCTCCTTAATGAACACACCCCGAACAAATGTATCCACCACAGAGCACAGGTGCCAATAGGCTACAGGTCCAACGGGGCGACGCAAAATCCGCTGAGCTCCTACCAATCCTCTGGGGCGAGATGAGCAGGGAGGCGTAGTCTTCCCTCATTATCCTGTGATTAGCCACAACCGAGCTCGATACGACGACCAACATGGCGCTGCCATAGGACCCACTTATGTGATTTGCGCGTGCGATCGTTCTTCGAACCTGGGAATAGTTGGTGACAACGTCCGTCTTCCAAAATTCGCAGCTGCGCGCGGCCACGGCAGAGCTTCTTGGACCCCGGCGCACAGGTAAGACCCCACGCTATGAGACAATCGCATAGTGGCAGGATGGGTAAAGAGGAATTGCACGTGGGCCAAAGCGCACAGTGCCATGTGGCACGACTGTACGCAGTCCGCTGGCACAGCCGAGAATGTTGCGCAGTGTTGTCGCAACATGCTCCCCGTTCGGGAATTTAGAAGTCTCCGAGGAGATCTGCGCTACGCTTTGCCCCTTTAGCTGCCAGCCTGACGCTAGAGCGAACAAGAACACGAAACCACAGCCAAACAAGAGCAAAGAGACATCGTCCCATGTGTCCACAGCCCCAATGCTAATGATCATTTCGCTTCCAAGTAAGATCTAATCCCCCGTAGTTGCACAACGACGTTACGCAAACCGCCATCCGCATAGTCCTCAGCACCTACAACATCCGACTCGCCCGAACCACCGGGCCACATCACAACTTAACACCTACCTGTAATTACTCCATGCAAGACAGCATAAGGCTGCATCATACCAAATACCTAAAAGCAGCCCCATGCATCCTCATACCGCACAGCGCCCATGCACCCAACCAATCGTATCCCCTCCCGCTCACTCAGCCTCAGCCGCGCTGTGCAGCTGCGGCCACCTGCCTGGGACTTGTCCGCATCCTGCTCGTTTCGCAATGCCGAACGGGCCCATTGCCGTGCACACGCGTATTAATACCAACCATGCTCCTCTGTGATAATTCGTTTCGCAGGTTTTTCTTTTCGTTTTGCATTTCCAACACCGCGTCGTTGATTTTCTGATTGTTTTTACCATGGCCGGAATTTCCGACTTCGAGAGCGATGCATTCGAGAAGGAGTTATCGCGGACGCACACACATTCATCGCATATGCATATCCTCAAATGGATATGGGCATTCCAAGGCATAATCGTAGTACCGCGGTTATTCCTCATAGTCTTCGTTTCCATCATTATGCTCGCAATGTACCCCATCCACCACAGTCCCGAGGGTGCGATTCTAGTCTGGATGTAAACCTTCCCTTTTCCCCAAACATACCCCAAACACCCTCCTAACCACTAACAGTATCTGCGCCGTCGACCTCTCCATGACAATAACCATAATAACCACCATCATCCTCCAATACCGCGACAAAAAGACCGCATCCGCCTCGCAAACCTTCCGCCGCGAGGCCACAAAAACATTCTTCGCGACGTACTTGTGGCTCTGGACCTTCCTCGCGGATCCAAAATGTATATTTATGCCTGATGATTCGCCGAGTGGGTTAATCCCGAAGGATGAGATGAAGGTTGCGAAAATTAGGATGTCTTTGGGGGGTATCACTTTGGTGCTTGTGTGAGTACACTCCATGGATCCTTGTTTGAGCATTCTTTGAACTGGCATTTGCGATGATGGGGCATTTTTACTGATGCTTGAGTGCAGATTACTGTTTTACCCCGCCCTGTGGATGGCCTATCGCGACTGGAGATCCTCGCGCAACGCTCAGATCATCCGGGATGTGGAAGTTGTTTTCGTCGCTGAGGAGCAATTGGGACTGCTAGATCGCAACTCCATCGACACTCTCAGTTTTCATTCGGATGATGATGAGATGGAGAAGCGTAAGTGGTAAGCGCTGGTTAGCTTGGGATGATTTTGTCATTTGTTTTTAGCGCAGGCTCACTGATACCCACATTGGTTCATAGAAGGATTCCCTTAGATGTTATTGCACTTTTAGAACCACTCTTCTTTCTGCGTCAATATCCAAACCCTTCCTACAACGAACGGCACTAACTCCGCTACCCAAAGCCATGATCCCCTTTGCAGCATCCTCTGCTCTACTGCCTGATCTTCTTCGGCCGCCCTCGATTCCCCTCCCTTCCCTTCCTCCAAACTTCTCTCCACCCTCAGCCCGTCCTGCGCTCTCCCACGAGACCATATCCCGGCAATTCCCCCCAACAAGCCTATCATCAAAAACCCTTCCCTTGCAAGCACACTCCAATAGACTAACCTCCTCCCCTCCTTGCCCAAACCATGTGATCTCGCGGCAAGAAAAAGCGGAATACTGAATGCTAGGGTTTGAGTGCCTAGACAGCGGACGAGCAACGTCAAAGCGGGAGTGTAAGGTGGTGCGATGAGGTTCTTCAATATTGACGAAGGGAAGAGGATGAATGTTGCGCCGCCGAGGATTTTCAGAATGGCTTCCGTGAGGAAGAGGGTATGCAGCGTCGAAGAAGGCATTGGCGAAGACATGGTAATAGAGCGAGGAGGATGACCTGTATGAGTGGTTATAGAAAGGAGAGTGGAAAGTCTGAAAATGGCATAAACTAGCTTACTAATGCGTGGAACTCCGCGCGCTCCAGTCCGTGCGACGCAGACTTCAAGGACCGTGTACTGGAGGGCATGTTCATGTATACTCGGAATCGAGCGGGGTGGAAGGTAGGACTGCATTGCATGTAGCAGGTTCACAATGCTCGGAAGCCATATCTACAAGCAAGAACCGCTCGCCACCAGCATCTAGACTTTATACACAACACATCATCTAGGGAAGAAGACACTGGAGCGCCAAAAACCTCATCAAACATCAATCGTCCATATCAGAATCGAAGTCTGTCTGCTGACTCGACCTCTCATTATCATACGTCGAGCCGTACCTATAGCGATAGCGAGCCTACTCAATCAGACGGGTTAATATGTGTTTTCCTCAGCTGTAAGGGCTGCGGCGTTTGTAATTGTGGGGTGGCGGTTCCGGATCCGGCCTGCGGTGTGCCGAGGCCTGAAAAGGGACTCACGGTTCCGCTTGGGGGGACAGGGATCTGGATATCCTCAGGACTGCCGGGAACTATGCTGTCGGGGAGGTTGGGAATCTTGATGCGCTTTGCGACATTGTTGTAGCTAGACGGGATAATCTGAAAGATGTCAACACCGTCTCGAGACTTATGAAACGGGACGTACTTCGATGATCTCGTCACGAGGGAATTCGAGCTTAGGAATATCGGCCGCGTTGCAAGCCATAAGGTAGCCGTAAAGGACGCGTAGGACCGACTCGTGCGCAATGATGAGCAGATCATTCTCTTCGCGCTCGAGCTCAAGAATGATGGGCTCCATGCGTACAGCAAGGTCATGATACGACTGCTTTGGTCAGTACGGGGCGGCCTCATGGTGCTATACAACTCACCTCCGCGCGCGGATATCTATGATGATACGGGTCGGCTTCATGCTTGGTCACTTCATGCGGGAATTCTTCCCGTATCTTACTCTCAGACATCTTTTCGCATACGCCCGGGTTCATTTGGCTCATCTGCGAGCGTTGACGTACACGATAGCCCTCGTTTGCCAGGTACTCTGCTGTCTGGACGGTCCGACGACGTGTTGAGGTCCAGATAGTGAGCGGTTTCAGATCAGCATCGGGCGCCCCCTGTTGAATGAACCTTTGCTTTTCCTCCTCGCGATACTTCATGAGCACATCGCTCATCTTCTTGGCGTAGTCGCGCCCTTCGGGGGACAGTGCTGCGTCAACTTTATACGAGTCCTCATCTCGCGTGGTTCCAGCGCGGGCAAAGTACGTCTGACGTGATTTGATGTGTAAGTTGAGGAGGTAGAATACGATTCGTTGGGAGAGGTATCCAAATGCGCAATTGTTGACCACGACACGTTCTCCGGCGTTGATCATCTTAATCCAGTGTAGTTCTGATTCTTCCATGGTCTCAAAGTGCGGTATCCGGCTGTTGATGCGCGCCAAGTAGTCTTGCACCGCATCCTCATCTTTCCAATCCTTGTAATCTGGGGAAGAGATTTTGACTCGGCGAACATTCTCCTGGATAATTCGCTCGTCTGTGCAGTAGGACTCAATGAAGATGGTCTGGATGCCGTTCTTTGCAAACTCTTTGGCGAGCGACTTACGCCCCATGGAGATGGCGTTCACTGCGTCGTAGATGGCAACCTGCCCCTTGTCATGCTCGAGAAAGTGGTAGATGTCTTCGCGGCACTTCTTCAAGATCTTGTTCCGTAGCAGCACCGACTGAGGCGAGGCATTTAGGAAGAAGTAGTCATCCGGAACGTCTTTTCCTGGGCCAAGTGTCGCACGCCGGTAGTCGCCCAAGTGAAACACGTGCGTCTTCACACCGAGCCACCGCAGGTAACGGGCAACAGCGACGGACGTGTGCGTCTTGCCGCGGGCGGGCAGCCCGACAGTAGCAATGACAATGCGGCCAGAGTGGAAGAGCCGGCCAGATTCAGTGCTGTACAGCTGGGCGGGTGCCATCTCCTCCTTCTGGGGCAGGTCATGAATGGCATCGACAAAGGTGCTCGACCTCCGCCGGAAGCGGGGTGAGTTTGCATATATTTCGGCGGTCCTGGCCACGGGTGAGTACAGTCGGCCGCATCCACTCGTCTGCACGTGGCGGTGTGCACTTACAATAGGGTATCCATCTTAGACGGCTGATCTATGGCCCAACCTGGATAAAGAAAAGAAATAAATGGGAACAGGTAAGAGAAGGGGGAACGAGGAAGGAGTTTCAACGAGAGCGACTATCAAGAGCTGGGAAGACAGCCGTCTCGGAGTGCGTTTGGGGTTCCCAACGTCAACGCCAAACTTCGGAACCGGGGTGTCGGGCGACTGACGATACCCGAACGCTGGGGACGGGCGGGCCAACCAGGACAGGGCGTAGGTGTTCAGTGCTGACGAGAGGAGGTCTGCACGGATTCAACCCAAAGAAATGCTGCGCGAAGGATTGCGATTCAGGAAACCGTGGGACGCGAGCTATCAAAAAGGCTGTGAAAGAAAAGCAATCACGCTTCCCCGGCGTCATACCGGAACTCTTCGCGATAGCAGAAAGCGCGCTAGTGTCCTTATGTCATCGAGTATGTCTTGGCGAGCCCTCCTGGGAGAAAATGTTCGGCGCATCATCACCGCCGCAACTCCATCTCGCTTCAAGCCCATACACATTCGCCGTCTACCGTCCTTCCATCTCACCCGGCGCGTCATCGTCTTCTTACAGAGACGGTTCCTATCTCATCGCCTCGTTTTCTCTTCGACGCCAGTCACCATGGCCGCGGTGCAGCTTGAGACCAAGCAGCAGGAGCAAGCTATAGCTGAGATTGTCGGCCACACCGGGGCTGTCCACACGGGGCCATTCGCACGGTTGCAGGATGCCTACTCGGCGTTCCAGGAGCGGAGAGAGGCATTGGGCCTGTCGAACCCCGGCACCGTGGAGAACATTGGCAGCGAAGTCCAGCGCGGCGTCTTCTTGAACAACTTGAGCTTCTCGGGCCTGCGCGCCGAGCTCACAAAGGCCTTCAGCGCGGCGCCGCTGTTCCAGGTATCGCATGCGCTGTCCATGGGCTCGCAGGTGCAGGCGCCCTATGCATACACTGCCCTATATGGCTCGCCCAAGGTTCGTTCGCACCCCGTGTGCTGTGCGCGTGCAATCCATGGCTGACATCTGCAGGTCTTCCTTCAAGCCAATCTGGATAATGATCTCACTTTCGGCGGCCGCTTCAACTACCGATGGACTTCGGCGCTCGTGTCCAAGTCGTCGGTGCAATTGTCGTCACAAGGAAACATGGTGTCGCTCGAGAACGACTACACCGGCGCCGATTTCTCCGCGTCGCTAAAAGCCATAAATCCCTCGCTGCTCGATGGTGGTATCACAGGTATGGTCATGGCCAGCTATCTCCAGGCTGTTACACCAAGCTTGTCGCTCGGCATTGACGCCTTCTGGAACCGCCCGGCCATGGCATACCCCCCGGAGCTGAACGTCTCATACGCGGCGCGATACAAGGCCGCAGACTGGATGGCGTGTGGGCAGATCATTCCTGATAGGGGTGTGCTTGAGGCGTCGTACTGGCGACGGTTGTCGGAGAGGGTTGAGACAGGTATCAACTGCAACCTTGCCTTTGCAGGCGTTGGTCCTGGCGGCCCCATGGGTGGCCCGCAAAAGGAGGGCAGCGTCACGATCGGTGCCAAGTACGACTTCCGCGCTGCGTCCTTCCGCGCGCAAATCGACAACCAGGGCAAGGTCGCCTGTCTGCTAGAAAAGATGATCGCTCCGCCAATTCGCGTCACCTTCTCCGGCGAGATCGACCACAAGGCGGTACGTTAAATCCCTCCTATTCCAATACCATTGCTAACGTCATGACAGAACGCCGCAAAACTCGGTCTTGCCGTCGCGATAGATGCCGCCGACGAAGCCGTTATGGAATCGCAAGAGCAAGCGGGCTCTGTTGCCGGCGCAATCCCCTTCTAAATCCTCGAAAATCTACCACACCACTTGTAACCGATATAATCTCCATAACTCTTCTCTTCGCTGTATTACCACTTCTTGGACCGAGCGGCGAGCTTGGGGCTCGCTTTCCAAAAGCGCAGAGTTTCTGTTTTCGTCATCCCATGGTACGCGGGCGGTTGGTTAGGGTGTTGCACGACTAGAATTTCCCACGCCGTCATATTCCTGGTTGTTAGGGGCGCATGTGTTGAATCTAATGGGCTACGCTTGCATGGTAGACCGGGTATGGCGTGGTCTGTCGCCGGAGGAAATGTAGCGTTGTACATATAGTCGCATGAAGCATGAAAATCATTTTCCGTGCCTACCATCCGAATTATGAGCATTGTGAATCGTTTGAATTACATGTCGAGAGCCGAGAACCCTATTGTACAGTACAGATCGAACGACCAAATCTGGTTATGTGCATTCCCATCCAGATCGTCCCGCGCACCGCCGCCATCTATGTTAAAACATGCAAGAATCGTCCGTCGCCGCCCTCCTTCAACCAACCATAACCCCCTACATCATCAAACTCTACAAAGCAGGCTTCGCGCCCTGCGCGCCGGCCGGAGCAAGGAACTGTACACACATTAGCATCCATCCCAACATCTCATGCATCCCAAAAGCCATCAACTCACCTCGTTCTGCGCCCGCTGGTTCATCATCTCAGCCCTCTCCTGCTCCATAATCATCTGCTCCTCGCTGTACGCCAGCGCCCACGGCACACCGAGCAATAGCGCACTCGTGCTGACGACCCATAGCGTCTTTCCGCCCATCATCAGTCCGGACTTGACCCATGAGGATGCAGTGTTGTATTTTGAGGCAAAGGAGCGCCGGGTCGAGGCGGGGATTATGTCTTGGAGGGCGGAGATGCGCTCGAGGAGGGATTCGTCGGGTTCGAGGGAGGCGATGGAGTCGGTGTCGGATTCTAGTTCGGAGCGTTAGTGGTGGGTGGTGGAGGGGGGTGTGGCAGGGTGGAGGTGTGTAGCAGGAACATGGGCGTGGTAATTGGGCATAGCTACCAGAATCCGTGTCCCATTCGTCTTCATCATGGGGCCCTTCTTGCGCGCGCATGAACTCCTCGTCCATGACCTCTTCGAGCTTGACCATGATGGCTTTTTGGGGTGTGTGGGGAGGTGGTTGAGGGGATGGAAAAGGAGGTCGATGGCACGAGATGTGTTGATGAAATAACTCCTTAGAGTCGTTCGATAGGAGCAAGTCGCGATGATGAGCTCAACTTTTGCCTGGTCCGAGCGGGGAGGTACAGGGGTCGGCGGCGGGGGGATGTTTCGCCGACGCGTCGACAGTATGTCGCGATATCCCCAACCACTACCCGACCTTCGCAAATGTCGTTCCTAAAGGGGACGCAGATTATTCTTCGAACCAGTACTAATACTCTCTACATGTCTTGAGCATCAGGCAAATGTGTTTCCCGCATCGCAATCTCGCATCCCGTGGGTGCACCTCAACACGACCATGACCATTGTGATGAAGGTCTCCGATCGTCCGTTCTGCTCTTAATTGTTGATTACACGTTGGTGGTAGCCCCCATAATTGTCTACCTGTTTGATTGATCCAAATCACATGTGTCAATCTCATGAAATGAGACATACTAGTGGTTCAACTCTGATCGAATTGCCTTCCGCTTTAATTCCTTTCGCGATAGAGTGAACTTGATTTATTCCGGACATCAGTGATTCGCAGGTTGGGTATACATAAGAGCGTGCAAATGTGGTCCTTTAGCAATATTACCAATGGTTTGTGTTTCCATGGGATTTGGTGCTTGCGCTTGTCTCTGCTCACGACCAGATGATAGGCTGTTAGATGATACGAATCGTAAATCTTTTAGACGCTTCTGTCCAGCTTATGATAACCTAATCACGGTATCTTTGCGCGTGCTCCAACTCGGCTTGCTGCCTCAAGTCGAATGAGCAACACTTAACTAGGCTCAATACGCCAAATAATGATCCAAATTGCTGGATGCCATCTACTCCTAATTCGAGCTTCTGGTCTATGAGCGGGACGGAAATTCAGCTCGAAGTTGATTTCGACGCAGATGCTAGTAATATGTAATGTCTCTACAAAATTTCAAGAAGCTCTACCCATGTTGAAATACGAAATAGGGTATCATCGTTGAGTTGCCCAGACGCCGTGTGATGACCTATGATGTCCTCGATCTGCATTGTTGAAGCAGATTCGAAATCAGTCATGATCGTAATGCCAAAGACCTTTCTACTTCTTCGTCTCCGCGCCGTAACCACCCTTCCCCTCCATACTTTCGTACGACTTTCCCTCGGCACCCTGCCTATTCCTCGGGCCCCTCTCATCCAGATCTTCCTGCAGCCAGTGAAGGACCACTTCACCAAGCCGGCTGTTCCCGGTGTCGACCCCCGCACTTGGCCCAGAAACTACGTTAAGCTCCTCCATGCTGCCCCACTTCTTCACCTTACCCAGCGACATGTGAACGAGATGCGTAGGCCATGTCGCAAGGTTATCGAGGATATGTGTCGCATACACAATGGTGCAGGGCCTCGTCTCCGTCTCGCGCTTCAAGAAGTTGAGGAAGTTCGACCGCGAAAGCAGATCCAGATCCACAGTGATCTCATCTAACAAGAGTATCGTCCATGGTCTCAGCAGACCCATGGCAAGTTGTACCCTGCGCCTCTCGCCGTCCGACACAGCATGCATGCGCCAGCCAAGATCGATGTCAAGGATGCGGACCAGCTCGTCACGGCGTTCTGTGTAGTAATCGCCGCCTATCGAGGCGAGGAGCGTGGGAACGTCGATGTCGGTACGCACAATGGGGTTTAGGACCCATTCGAGACCAAGGTAGGTGACACCTTCGAGGCCGAACTTGAAGGGGTCGACGCCAGCGATGAAGACGGAGCCGGAGGGGGCCATGCGCTTGCCGGAGAGGAGGCGGAGGAGAGTTGTTTTGCCTGCGCCATTCGCTATACTAATTAGGATGTGCGTGCAAATTTTTGATGGAATACATACCTCCTATGAGCAATGTCCTGCTGCCCGGAGGCAGGTCGAGGAACACGTCTTTCAACCCGCTTGAGCCATCCGGGAAAAGGTAGCTGAGACTCTTCACGTCAATCGAAGGCGCGATATCTTTGTTCTCAACTTGGTCTACCATCTCGAAATATCTTGTCGAACTCCAAAGGGGAGCGTAAGCGTTACATTTTATACGCAAACATCCCACCAGCACCGGCGTGACGAACAATCAGTGTGAGAGGTGACGAAACCGGGGCCGCTAGTCCGCTTTCGGCAGGCGAAATCGCGCCTTTCTTCGGCACTTCGCGACCTGATGAATCATCACTGCACGAAACGCACCACTGGATGCATGTTCCGCGCCACCAAGCGTTTTTATACCGCAAGGATGGCCACGGCGCCGGTGACGCCGCTGGTTGCTATTGTGGGTGCGACGGGGACGGGGAAGTCCGACGTACGTATATCTCGCAAACACCATGACTATCACTCATCACACTAGGTAGCTGGCCGTCGAGATTGCTCGCAGGTTCAATGGAGAGATTATCAATGGCGACGCGATGCAGCTGTACGAAGGGCTGCCTATTATCACCAACAAGATTACAAGAGATGAGATGAAGGGCGTCCCACATCACCTGCTAGGCTGCATTGGGCTCGGGGAAGAAACTTGGACGGTGGGAAAGTTCGTGAACAAAGCACTTGGAGTTGTAAGTACATTAAGAATCATGGTGAGTGTAAAGCCAATTGCATCCAGATTGACGAGATCCGAAGCCGCGGGAGGATCCCCATCCTCGTCGGCGGCACGCACTACTACACGCAGTCACTTCTTTTCAAAGATGCACTTTCTGATGAGCCTAAACTCGAGAACGAGAAAGATCAGCAAAACGAGCGCTTTCCGATCCTAGATGAGCCGACCGATGTCATTCTGGAAAAACTGAAAGAGGTGGATCCAGTTATGGCTGATCGATGGCATCCGAATGACAGACGCAAGATTCAACGTTCACTCGAAATCTATCTCAAGACTGGGAAACCAGCGTCCCAACTGTACGACAAGCAGCGACTGCAGCGAGAGGTTTCTTTAGCTGCGCCTGTTGGCACAGAAAGCGCAATTGGTCTTCGTTTTCCTACCCTCCTTCTCTGGGTCCACGCATCGAAGGACATACTTACTCCGCGTCTTGAAGGTCGCATAGATAAGATGATCGAGAAAGGGTTGCTTTCCGAAGTGCAAACACTGTCAACCTTTGCCGCTTCATGTGAGGCGCGCACCGGGGCCACGGTGGACCTAGGCCGCGGCATATGGGTGTCCATTGGCTACAAAGAGTTCTCGGACTATCAAGCTGCACTCTCTGGCTCAACTAGCTCCGAATCGGACCTCGCGAAATTGAGGACTGTAGCCGTTGAGAAAACACAAGCTGCAACAAGACAATACGCCAAACGGCAGATTCGATGGATCCAGATCAAGTTATTGAATGCCCTGATTGCAGCTGAGCAGAAGAGCAATGTGTTCCTACTGGACGGGAGCGACCTGACCAGATGGGAAGACGAAGTCATCAAACCTTCCATTGACGTTGCCGAGCGGTTCCTCGCGGGGAAGCCACTGCCGAACCCATGCGAAGTATCACAAGCAGCGGAAGAGATGCTGACACCAAAGCGAGACTACGACTTGGCATTACGACCAGACTTGTGGCAAAAGAAAGTCTGCGAAACGTGCGGCACAGTCGCTGTGACAGAAAACGATTGGCATCTTCACATCAAAAGCCGCGCTCATAGACGGTCTGTCGGTGCTAGGAAAAGGCAAGAGCATACGCATAGCTCTACAACGACGAAAGAATGTGCTGTGGTCGAGGACATAGTGGATGTTCTCGAGAGTTCTCGGGACGCCTTTTCCGAGGGCGCACAAAGATGATGATTTTTAATCAGGATTTTTCCGCAAGGCATTTTTGTCAATGGAATTGGCAACATCGCGATACCATTTGTTATTTTGCGCCGCTCTTGCTGGATGGCTCAGCTAGCGCCAACAGCTTGCGCACCTTAGGTAATCACTATCCTCCAACGCTGTACGGATGCGGGGCCTTTCGAATTTCCATTAAAACTACGCGACTTTCTAACAATATATTTTACACTACGGTGCCATCGAGAAATTGTACCTCCAAACTCCAATTTCCGCTCAGCATATTACCGCTCACCCAAGATGGCCAACGAGGATATCATCATTCCTCTCTTCATCAATGGTAAAGAAGTTATGGGTTCCTCAACCTTCGAAGTGATCTCCCCCAGCATAGGCTCAGCATGTTGGAATGCCGTATCTGCAACATCGGAAGACGCTACCAAGGCAGTCGAAATAGCTCAAGCGGCCTTCCCTACATGGTCCAAAACGAAGCCGAGCACTCGAACCGCAATCCTACTCAAAGCGGCCGACATTCTCGAGGCGCATGCCGAAGAGCTTGCGAACTACATGATGACGGAAATGGGTGCTGATAGAGGTGCTTCGCAATTCTTCGTCGTGCCTCTTGCGATTGCTATGTGTAGAGATATCGCGGGGCGGATCTCGAGTGTATGTGGGAGCGCGCCGATTGTTGCAAAAGAAGGACAGAGTGCCATGGTATGGAAGGAGCCTTATGGCGTCTGCTTGGGCATTGTTGCATGGTACGTTATCTGCCATTTCGTATTGTGCGCGCAATGAGTTGACATAAATAGGAATGCACCCTACGTGTTTGGTGTTCGCTCTGCCGTGACTGCGATAGCAACTGGCAACACAACTGTTATCAAATCTTCTGAGTTGACACCCCGATGCTACGTTGCTCTTGCAAAAGCTTTCAAAGAGGCCGGTCTGCCTGACGGCGTGTTCAATGTGGTTAGCTGCAGGCCGGGAGATGCTCCGCTCATTGTCAACACTATGATCGAGCATCCGGCTGTGAGGAAGATCAACTTCACAGGGAGTGCGTCTACGGGACGCAAGATTGCAAAGAGCTGTGGTGAGAATCTGAAGCCATGTCTCATGGAGTTGGGAGGGAAGAACAGTGCAGTGGTGCTCGCTGATGCAGATTTGGAAAAGGCGGCTGGAGAATGTTTAGCTGGGGCCTTTCTGAATGTAAGTGTTGCCAGAGCCGGTTGTTTGCTGCAGCGTTGACTGATCATTCATAGGCTGGTCAAATTTGCATGGGTACTGACCGTATTCTGTGCCACACCTCCATTGCATCTAAGCTCATGGCCACCATGAAGCAAAGGCTCGAAGCAACGGCTAAGAGCACGGACGGCCCTCCAAATGTAGTATCGTCCGCTTCGAAGACTCGGCTGGCACAGCTCATCTTAGATGCTATCAACCAAGGCGCGCAGATCATTGCCGGTAGCGACGCGCAGACCAACGTGCCCGGCGCGGGCTTCGTACCCACAATCCTCTCAAACGTCAACAAAACATCCCAACTCCAAAGAGAGGAAGCTTTCGGTCCCCTTGTCTCGATCGCCACCTTCGAAACCGAAGATGAAGCCATCGAGCTAGCGAACGACACGGAGTATGGACTGCACGCCGCCGTATTCACCAAAGATCTACGCAAAGGCCTTACCATTGCGAAGAGGCTTGAGGTCGGTGCTGTGCATATTAACAGTATGACAGTGCATGATGAGCCGGCGTTGCCAATGGGGGGCGTCAAGGGGAGTGGGTGGGGGCGGTTCAATGCCGTGGAAGGAATGGACGAGTTCTTGTGTAGGAAGGCTGTTACGTGGGATGATTAGTGTGATTGGTGAGTTTGCGCCATGTACATGTTCCGTGGTATCTTGCGAAGAAGTTTTACAATCTCATTCTGTCATAGCCTTATGCGGGCGGTGCCCCCGGTTCCACATACATCAATACAGGCCTCCATTGTCGCAGCTATCAAAGCAAACTCTACCCCCAGTGTGCGCTATCTCAGCCTGTTTATCGAAATATGCATGACCAGTATATTTCTACATCTAACGGTCAGAGCAACCTCCGTTCCCAAGCCTGGTTATTCCAGCCTCTTGTCAAACACATCATACCTCTGACCAATGCGTTCTTTAGATGTCGCCGGATATGTCGTCGTCACACGACCCTACGCCTCAGATCACCATGGGACGATATTTCGCCGCGGACGTGGCAGTGCTCCGAGCATATGGAGAACATCGCAAGAGTCGTCCATGCAAGCATGCTCCGATCTTGTCGTCTACGCATGGGCTGTGCATGCGGGAGGTCCGTAAGCTTCCCTTACGGTGGTCTAGACAATCCATTCATTACCATCTGTTCCGCTGCACGAGATATGAATTTGATCAACTGCAGATGCAGCCTACACACACGGCTCTACTTTAACACTTGGACATGTTTCAGAGTAAGGCATCTTTGCTCTAGCATTACGGTAGGCTTGTGGCTCCAAATGCTGAGTTGCCATATTGGCAGCTCAGCTGTAGCCCCAAGCCTTGGGTAGATAATTTTCTTGTGTTGCCTGCGTTTTCTTTATTTGAAGGCCAATTACCTATGCTTGTTGGAGTGTACTGAAAATTCCAGCACCCGTAAGGCAGTACACACTCAAGTATGGAAAGCCTGGTGGAATGGGTGCAGATCTTTTTGTGGAGACTTCCATGTGCTCTCCGATAGCTGCACAAATTTGTCTTCTACTGACCGAGTCATTATCCCTACTTCCAGCTGCAGGCCTAAGACCAATACCAACGACCGTTTCCACAGTACTTCGCCGGATTTGGTCTTTGCTGATTCTGCACCGTTCCGTAAACGACTTAATGAACCAAGGCCCCTCGTTCGTCTTTTCAACCCGCATCTGGAACATGGGGTGAAAGATGCGGCCCGCAAGGCTGAAGCACAACACATCCAAATTCGGAGCAATGCTGGCTGAACGTAACAACCGCCACAGCCTGATTGGATGTTAATGGGGCCATTTCATCCGTGGGCTCGGAATAGTGCAGCATTTTCTCTGGCTTGCACGGATCAGCATCACGTCAAATTACCAATTCCGGCGGTCTTTCCTCTGCGGTGGAAGGCGTGGGGCGTACAAACATCCCGCTCCTTCTTGACTGGACTGGTGCACATGTGAGACAGACCTCAGCCTTGCGTCAAACAGTGGCCGAGGTCGTTCAATAGCAGGGCTCTATATCGCGGAGCCTCCTGGGTTGCATCGCGGATTGGACACGGCTGTACATGAGGGCAGTTTCGTGGACACGAGGGTGCGAAGAGTTTGAAAGATGGGGTTGCAAAGATGTATAGGAGTTGCATATTGTGGGCTGTGCTCGAGGTCGGCATATTTAAGAGACGGAGAATCTGTGGTTTGCGAAATCTAGAGTGTCATACTCACTTCATCTGCCAAAGTTTATTGACGGTGCACAAACTAATCAGCCATGCTTCTCACGTTTTTTGCTCTCTTGAGCACTCTTTGCTTCATCTCACCGTTCCTGCGTCTCTCAGTTAATGCTCGTCTCTCAGTTAATGCTCGTCTCTCTGTAGCTCAAGCCCTCCGAGAGCGCGATGCTTCTGGCCCAGGTCGCAATCTCAAAGCCGCTACCAAGGCAGCCAGTCTAATAAAGCGACATACCAGCTTCTTTACCACGAATGAGTTGGATATGACTTACACTGAGAGTACGACACCGCATTTCGGAATGTTTACTGCTGAGACTAACTTGGCATAGGGGAGACGCTCCACAACGAACCCAACTTCGGAGCCACAGTCCACGTCAATTCACCAGTCCCAGTGCTATTCCTAGAAGACTTTGAACACCTCGCCGAATATATCATCTGCCAGCCGGGGTACATCACTATCGAGGTTCACTCCGGTATAGATCGTATCGAAGCTCAAAGGACTTTGTTGGGTTTGGGAGCAGGCGGATTGGTTGTCACGTCTCACTACGGGTGCAACGACCATGGGGAGCGTAATCTGTTCCGGTAAGTTCAATTGTACTGAAGCATCGCCTCACTTACAGTTCTAACACAGCGCAGGGTCGCCGCAGTGAGCATCAGCGAACATGGGACCGTCTTCGTGCTCGACACTGTCTTAGCACACTGGCAATCATCTTTCAGCACCATCAACGTTGAGATGTATCACACGACGGAAAACCATTACCATCGCGCCCATAATGAGCTACTTCGTCGGCAAGATACCTCGGCCACAGCAACCGTGGGCACCGAGACACCCACCCATTCCGCGCCACGTCCGACTGCAACCTCCACATCCGATACAAACAAACTCGATCTTACTCAAAGCGTAACGGACAAGAACTTCCTCCCAGAAGGATCAGCTATCCAAATTGGGTGCAAGAACTGCTCCACGTACGGCAGTATCGACTTCTCATTCGTGTCGTTCGCTCTGGCCCCTGACCTAGATGAGATTTTAACGCCACCGCTTGAGATTGGCGATTTGTTTGATGGAGGCGAGGTCACAGTTGTGGCGAACGGGATGGGTGCGCATGTAGAGCTAGCGACAAATATCTCCCTCGAGACGGGCGATTTTACCTTCAACTTGTTTGAGATACCATTGTTGTATAGTGTTGCGGTAAGTTGGGTACGCAGTCCTTAGAGTGGAAGAACCTAATGTCGAAAAAAGATTCCTCGCATCGGATCTGTAGGCCTTCTCTACGCCCCAGATGTGACCGTAAACTACAGCATGAACGGCTCATTGTAAGTTTTTTTTAAATCCCCTAATGATATCCCGTATCCTAACAAAACCCACAGCGAGTTCACATACGGCTTCGAGATCGCCGTTCCAGACAACTCCAAACTCTTCCTCGACATGACTGACCCCGCAAATTCCACCATTTCGGGCTTCGGCGACACTTCCGTGACCGCCATCCCCTTCACAGCGACCGCCGACATCCCCTCAGGCGCTTTTGTCAACGTGCATCTTCGCCACATGGTTCAGATCGGCTTCGAATTCGACGCAGTCGGCCTGGGCGCTGAACTTGGCGTCTATCTGGACTTGCCTAGGGTTGGCGCATCGATTGCACATTTGAGCGACGTGGATGAGGACTGTGTGGCGCTGGCGACAAGTCAGTCTGGAAATAAGGAGGCTGCGCAGAGAGTCTTGACGGATGTTTATCAGATTACGCCCACGGTGGACTGGCAGGTTGGGATAGCGGGAGAGTTCGATGTAAGTGACTTGAGCATGGGAGCGCAAGTAGATTCCTTCGCTAACGTGGTGGTTTAGATATTTCTTGCGAGCGATGACTTTGACGTTGCCTTCGGCAATGGTACTGTGAACGATGTTCCCCCTTCGTGTTTGAACTATAATCAGACGTCCAAGCAATACACAGAAGCGAAGACGGTGGTGGAGCAAGCGAAGAAGAGTAGTTCCGTCGGCCACTTGCGAGTTGCGTTTACCATGTATGAGGTTATTGCCGTGGGGCTTTTAGCTTCGTTTCTGCTCAAATGAATGTAGCAAATTTCTGCTTTGGGATTTTCGGGGTCACGGTACAGGACTGACTGGTCGAGAAAGAGTTTGCTGGGAGTGTCTCGTAATGAAGTGATAACGTCAAACAAATTGCGGTTTGTTTGTGTCTTAGTAATAACAACGTGTCGATGAGGGTCTACGCTAAGACATGTGCGTATGGGAAACAAAGACAATACGTATGTCTGTAAGAGAGTGGCATGGTGTCTCAGTATTTGTTAATGACTCACATATCACAAAGAACGGATTGCTAACGCAAAGTCGGTAGTACAAGAGCAACGTTAGGTAACTATCTTATCTTCAAACCCCAATGGCTCCACCAACTTCATCCCCCTGGGCCCCACTCATTGCGGGCACCGCCGCTGTCATCGCGTTCATTGCAGGCACATACTTCGAGTCCAGCGCCACAATCACATCCGCGACTCCTACGCCCGACTCCGAATGGCAACCCCCTTTCGGATCAGCAGACACCTCCACCGACCCAAAAATCATCGCCGTCCGCAGTACATCTCCCCTCCCCCAAATGCACCATGTCCATTCCACTCTTCGAACCTACTACTAATTCGTATACCAGCAAGGGCACAAACTGTGTATCCCTCCATTCCCTCTCAATCCCTTCACATAGCGACCAAGCGTCTCGACCAGGGCAGTTCACCCTCAGCATCTGGTCGTTGGGCCGCAGCCATATTCCATACAGGCTGGAATCCGCGCTTGGTTCTCCAGACACCACCACGAGGGTCACGAAGTGCGGCATTAAAGGCACTACGGGAGATGCTGGATGATAGGTCGACTGGGGAATATGAGTGGTTTGAACTCTTGACTACGAACACCAGTGTTCGCGAGTTCGAGTTGGTGAGGAACATCAAACGTAAGTACGCACACTTATCGCTCCACCAGCTCACTATACCTTCTACTACTACGCTTCCTAAGTACTGATATAACTAGGACTGGCATGCATCGTGTACAAAAACCATATACCCGCCGGATTGTCCCTAGCAGTGAAGCGGGAACATACGTCGGACCGTTCAAACTGGTGGGTCGTTGGCCTATGGATAAAGGATGACACCGGTTTCGTGGAGGATTTCATGTACATCGGCCAGATTGGAGAGTTTTCGGGTAATAGTAAGGAGAAGGCGTTGGTGGGATTGAGGGATAAGTTGGAGAGGCAGAGCAGCCCGTGCGGCTGGCGAGGAAATCAAAGGCAGAATGTGTCTGCTGATTGCGGGAGGTAGTTTGTTCGATTGAGATTGTGAGCTGGGAGGGATGAGAAATGTTGGAAGGGTCTTTGCATCGTGATTTTCTAGCCTAATCTTTTGTCAGCGTGCTCGATTTGCTTTTGGAGCGTTTTCGACAACATCTGAATGCTTGATCTTAGTTTTAGAAACCCAGTCCTTGAATTTGCTGTTCCACGCTTCCTTCCTTCTCCTTCTCTTGAGGTTACGTTACACTCTAATCACGACTAAAAGCCAAGGGATATCCCGCCGAACGCCATCGCTATGCATGTCAAACAAGAAGTCTTTCTTCTCGCAATTCCTTTCCTTTCCTTTCCCCACCCACTTCTACTCTCTCGGTCCCTCCTCCTCATCACTACTCGCCCCACCTTCCCGTTCCTCCCACCCCGCCAACCGTCTCAAAACCCTATTCTCCTCCCTCAATTCGCGAATATCGCCCTTAAGCCCCCTCTCCACCTCCCCACTCGTCGCCAACGCGCCTCGCGCATATTCCGCGACCCGTCCTAAGCCCGCCTGCCACTCCGCATGCTCCAGTCGCAACTGCATGCTTGTGGCTCTTTCTTGGTCGAGTAGCCCGTTGTAGTGCTTGTGCAGGGAGAGTATGGCTTGCGTTTGGTTGAAGGCGTATGGACGGAGTTTATCGAGGAGAAGGGTCAGAGCGTTTTCGTAGTCGGTTAGGAGGGTGGAGAGGGTCGTGTTGGACTGCGTGAGAGTGGAGATGTCCGTTCGAGCGGTGGTGAGCTTTTGGGTTAGGGTTTGAAGTTCGGCGGCTTGGGATGCTGCTGTTCGCGATATTGTTAGCTCCAGCCTCCCATCAATCAATACCACAAATCTCATTGCAGCACCAGTTCCGCAACTTGAGATAGGCGAGCGTGGAAGTAAACATACCGTTCAGCTCCCCATTTAGTTCCCTCATCCCCGAACCGCCACCGGATCCCTCCTCCGCAGCCCTTTGCTGTATCGCCTGTACCCCATTTACGATTCCCGCCGTTTGCGCGCGATTCTCCTCCAGCATTTGACTCAGCTGCTGCACCACGCCCCATAGGTGATTCATGTCGGTTTGCTGGCCTCCGCTAGGCAGCCCATTCACCATCGGTATGCCGTTTTGCTGCCCTCCTCCTTGTGGCGCTGCGCCGCCGACGGGGCCGCCGCCGCCCATGCCGTTGGCCTGGGGTTGTGAAGTTGTGGGTGAGGGGGCGGCTCGGGGCATGGATTGGGCGGGGGGCGCGGTGTCGAGGAAGGAAAAGTTGTTCATCGTGTAGAGACGGGGGAGGGTGTAAGGGTAGGGTAGCGGGTACGAGTCAGGAGCCAGTGATAGGGAGTGGTAGGCTAGTTGGTAGGTTGTTTGAGGGTTTGCGCTTCGTGATTGGTGCCTGGATATTGGGGTGCGGGTCGCAGCGACAGCGGGTCGGGTGAGGTGGCTCCAATGGCGCGGGTGTGGGACCTGCAGCTTCTCGAGCGGCGTGCGAGGTTTTGCGATTCGTTGGTAAGCTTCTCGCTGTCGGCTGTGAGTTGTTGGAGGTGCGGCGGTGATTGTGGCGCCGAGGCTTCTTTCCTGATGGACACTAGCCTGCATTGCGCTCATTGGGCGAGAGTTGAAGGAGGAACTGGTCGGGGTGTGGTGCAGTTGAGACTACATGTCTGTGTGATCAAATGGTACTACTGATTGGAGGCCATACTGTGTGAGTACTCATCATCTTTCTTTGTGAAAGTTGAAGTGTTCTGAATAGCAATGTCGTTACCTAGATTCATACCCATCCAACGCCTCTCAACGAACGTATATACCAACACTGAAAGCGATGCGCTCATGCCATACCTGCGACAAGACTCCATGCGATCCTCCTCTTATCCAATTCACCCTAGACTCGAATGTGCATGGGAAAAACGTGACGCATACCAATTACTGCCTATCCGGCAGCACATACCTCCTCTCAACACTCATCTCGCGATCCGCCTCGTCCTCCCCCTCAAACCTCAATCTCACAAAGTTCTTAACCTCCTCCACAACATCCTCACCTTCTTTCTTTACCTTCGCCACGCCATCCTTGTGCGCATTAATCCAACCTTTTACCACCTCCGCCTTGTAAAACGTAGTCGTACCGGGGTAGAGCGCCAGCACATTCTTCCCATTCTCGAGAGCGCTGAGCACGGGATTGGCGACAATGGGCGGAATAGGCACAAGGTGGTTTACTGAGGCGCGATAGGGGATGGAGGGCGTGGGGGGCTCTGGGTCCTCATCTATGATCTCATAGCGACGCTGTTTGCCCTCGCCTATCACGGAGGTGACGCGGCAGAGTATGCCTTCGCCCTCAGATTGCTGCGTCGTGTTTCGAGACTTCGGAGGGCGGTAGAGCACTTCGGTGTTTACCGTAAGGCGTTGTTTGGCTTCTACGTTGGGTGGTCAGCATGTGCGCAAACCACGGCGTACAGGAGACCAGAGGCATCAGGAAGTGTCTTGGAAACTTGATGAAGATTAAAGGAAAACATTGAGGGTCTTGAGACTATCCGTAGCCTAAAGAAGGAAGAAACGCCGTCCCGAGCAGGGAAGTTCCAAACCGAGGAGAACAGCCACAAAAGACAAAAAACCGCCCGTTGGGTATCTCACGGGAAAAGGGACAAATACCGCCATCAAACTCCAAAAGACATGACAGGAAGCCAGTCAACGAAGACCACCCCCCTTCTTCTTGGTAGTGGAAGCGGAAGAACGAGTCTTCTTACCCTTGGCATGTTCCGACTCATCTTCCCCTTTGACGCTACCCTCGCGAACCGTTGGCACAGCCGAGCCCGCCCTGCTGCTACCCGACTTTTGCAAAAGACGCTCCTTTCCTGGGATCTTGGGGCTCGGAGCGACAGGACTGTCGGCCGCGATGCTGTCTCGATCGTCCATGGCAGCATCGGTAAGCTTTCGCTTGTTCTGGCGGTCTCGGGATTTGCCAGTGTTGGTTGCACGTGAGGTGGAGCTGTCCGTGTCGGCTGATCGGAGAGCGGACAGAATACTGAGCTGCTCGCAGATGTCGTTGCCGCGTTCCGATTTGATCAGGGTGAGCATCTCTTCGCTTAACTTGATGTTCTCTCGGAGATTTGAGTCGAGCTCAGCATCGATTCGAGAGGAAGGCGAGTCACCACGGGCTGAGAAAAGGTCAATAACTGGCCCGGTGTCGAGAGAGGAAACGTACCTATCCGCGCGGCTTGCTCTGCATCAAGCTCTAATATCTTCTTCTGGCATTCATCCGAGCGACTCTGAGAATATTTAGTAGTTGTAAAGAGCCAATTACGACTTCGAGATTGACATGGATACAGAGGATGAGTCCAGACATGTGAGAGAACGTTGGTGACAGCACAATCTATCGTGGATCGACCAGCGATGGCGTTTGCTTCGCGGTTTGCATAGCCAGTTTCACCAGGAAACGATCACAGAATTGAAAATCAAGCAATGAGTGCGGATGAGGTGTCGTCTTACCATGAGCTGATCAAATCGTCGACCATCAGCCTTGATCTGGTTCCACAGTGACCGTTCCTCGTCAATCTCGTCCTTGAGCTGCCCAGCGCGGGGCCGGCTCCGTGCCGCCATCTCCACGGAGTGAAGGCTCGCTGCCCAACGCGGCCCGTTATTGTCTCCAGGAAGGAAGAAGGACGTGCATATGTGATGGCAGCTAACGGAGGAGGAAGAAGTGAGGGATGGCGGGGTTTGTTGATGGAAGTGCCTCGGAAGCCTCGCTGCTTCATCTGCAGGGACAAGGCTTTGGCGACCTGCTAGTATCAAAAAGAGACTAGCGTGTATGTTTAGTTGCTGCTTGTTTCGACCCCTCCAAGGGCGGGGGATTTCCAGCCATCGTGTCGACTTGAAAAGTAACACCTCCACTTGTTCGCCCACAGTTTAGTACTTTCTTCAAGATGGTTCTGCAGGTCCCTCTCATTCGTCTGCAATGCGGTAATACAGCTCTACATTGTATATTCTCTGTTAATTGACACGAAATGCAGGCTGCAACAGCTATGACTGGGGTATGTCAGCGTCGCCTCACAACGACAACTATACCCGACGCTGAGACAGTCCAGGGAAGATTGGCAAGACGTCTGCCGCAGCCAAATTCGCTGCTGCAACCCCATCCGGCGACTTCTCCATCCAAGAGGACAAGCCCTACGCGGAGGTACGACAATCGGAATACAATGGTAGCTGGTCGCTGAGAGTTCTAGTTATGGATGGGAACGCACCCGTCGCTTCCTTCCAAGGACCTCGAGTCGCAGCGCACGCTGTTAGATATTATGCAAGACAACCAGGCTCTTCTGTCTACCGACATCGCCGAGCGATATGAGAACAAGCTCCCCTTCCTATTCAAGGTCCTGTCCATCAACAAGGCCTTGAGTATCCAGGCACACCCGAACAAGCAGCTTGCCGAGCAGCTGCACGCGAAGGATCCGAAGAACTATCCGGGTTGGTCTGCCTGTTACTCTACTTGCAATGTACGCAGCTAACAAGACTTAGACGACAACCACAAGCCCGAAATGACCATCGCCGTCACCCCCTTCGACGGTCTCTGCGGTTTCCGCCCCCTCGGCGAAATCACACATTTCCTCCAAACCGTACCCTCCTTCCGCAAACTCATCGGCGACGACGAAGCCCAGAACTTCGAGTCCACAGTCAAAGGAAAGGAAACCTCAGACAAGGACGAAGACCTCCAAGCGAACAAAAAGGCCCTCCAATCCGCCTTCACCAAGCTCATGAACATAGACAAGGACGCACTAGAGACGGCAACCAAAGACCTCCTCGAAGCCGCCAAGTCAGAAGGCGCAAGCTTCGCCGGCGAAGGCGGTCCCACAAACGATGGCAAGGAGCTCGCCGACCTCGTCATCCGACTCAACGACCAGTTTCCTGGCGACATCGGCCTGTTTGTGCAATTCTTCCTCAACTACGTCAAGCTCGAGGTGGGCGAGGCTATGTTCCTCAAGGCGGACGATATCCACGCTTACCTCTCGGGGGATATCATCGAGTGCATGGCGTCCTCGGACAACGTCGTACGCGCCGGCTTCACACCCAAGTTCAAGGATGTTTCCACCCTGACCACCATGTTGACGTACTCTTATGCGCCTATCAGCGAGCAAAAGATGTCGCCGACCGACTATCCGTATGCCACGCTCAACGCCAAGGCTTACAGCTCAAACTCATCTAGCATGTTGTACGACCCGCCGATCCCAGAATTTGCTGTTGTACGGACAGCGCTGAACAAGGATGGCGCAAAGATCACGTTCGACCCCATCCAAGGCCCCAGTATCGTTCTGTGCACGAAGGGCAAGGGTACCATTAGCGTAGGACCAAAGAAGGAGAAGGTAGAGGAGGGCTATGTCTACTTTGTGGGTGCCACTGCAGAGCTGATCGTGGAGAGCGAGACGGATGCTGGTGACGAAGAGGGCGGAGAGGGCTTGGTGTTGTTCAAGGCTTTCTGCGAGCTGGGCAACGAGCAGAAGCTATAAACCACATCAGCGAAATGCATCTGGTAGACATAGAACATCATGCTCTATTGAGCATAAAATCACAAGCGTGCCATGTTCACCAAGCGCATGTTATACAGATCCATATTCGTCTATCTCACACGCACACGCTAGCTTTGAACAAACAACCCAGCAAACAGCGCCAACGGCAAAATCTACTGTAAAGGGGGAGAGGCATAAACCGCGCAGAAGAGCAGTAGAAGTAGGAGCAACAACGACGACACGAAAGCCTACCGATTCAATCCGGGGGTATCACGACTCATACCAACCGCTACCGAAACGCAGGCGTATCACCGCACCCGTGCCACCACCATCGAAACCGTGGAACAAACGTGGAAATAGTAGAAGAGAACAAGGGCTTATCCTCCAATCGTCGTGGAGAAGGTGGAGGAGCCAAGGTATTAGAATAATATAAGCCTAAACGAAGGGCCCAAGACCGATGAAACCGGGTATATGCAGAAGAAGTGGGAAGAGGAAGAAGGTTGGCGTGCATGCAGTCGTTTAGAAAGGTGTTGGGGAGCGGCGTTTATTTGGGAGGTAGCTTGACGTTGTTGGAGAGCCATGCCTGTTAGAAAGATTAGTACGATGATAAGACGTTGGGCGGCAGGGGAACTTACAAGGCCTTCAAAGATACCCTCGCCCGTCGTCGCGCAGCTGGGCTCGACCTTCCACACGTGGTCCTTTGCGATCTTCTCAAGCTGGAGCTTATCCGAGACTTCCTTTGGTCGCATAGCTATCGCGATTGTTAGCGTGACCCAGACACTGATAAGAGCTATGTAAGCTGATGACGCACCAGAGGGCAGATCCTGCTTATTCGCAAACACCAACAGCAGCGCGTCCTTCATTTCCCTGTCCTGTATGATGCGCGCAAGTTCGGTTCTTGCCTCTTCGATACGGGTGTGGTCGTTGGAGTCAATGACGAAGATTAAGCCCTGGGTGCCTGTTCACATTCCGTTAGTGAGCTGTCCATACCCAAGTCTTGGACAGGGTACCAAGGCGGTGATAAGTGTGCATTGGCAGCACATTGCACTCGCCTACCCGGAACAGAGTCGCGCCCCAACATACCAGAGAAGTAGTGTCTCCACAACGGCCGGATCTTGTCCTGGCCGCCGACATCCCAGACGTTGAACTTTGTGTTTTTGTACGTGACCGTCTCGACGTTGAAGCCGACCGTGGGGATGGTGGTGACGTCCTGGTCAAGCTTGAGCTTGTAGAGGATTGCTGTTGCACGTCAATACGGGTTCTGGTGACGGCGCAGTGAGCGAAGAGGGGTATGCGGTGCACACGTACTCGTCTTTCCGGCGGCATCCAGCCCCAGCATGAGCAGTCGCATCTCCTTGGATCCGAAGATCTTGTTCATCATCTTCGATATTGACGCGCCCATGATGTCTGTATTGCCTCTTCCCTCGGTAGAGCGAGTCTGCTGCTCGGTTGTAGAGCCCACACGGTCTGCGGGGGTGGCTCGAGATGTGACGAGGCCTGGCAGTCGCGAGTCGCAGGCGATTGATACGGGCGAGCAGAGTGCGCGAGCGTAATTGGGCGTGTAGCGGAGGGGTAACGGTGAGGTTTGGCGGTTGCCGGGGAATCAAAAGACACTTGTACAAGAACAACGGTCGCGTGGGGAATGTGTGGGTGGGGAGGTGTGGAAGGGCGGCAGACGTCTGGGTCAAATCGACGAGGGAAAGCTTCAGGGTGAAACGAGCAGTTGCGCGTTGCAGATCGGCACGAGCAACATGCGCTAGGCGACAGGGGCGCGAGAGGACTATTCTCCAACACACCTCCTTTCTGGCCTTGATTTCAATTTACCCCCTCTCAACGTCTCGTGCGCTGCATGTCTGCTGGCCCAAACAAAGGGGCAGTACGTGCTGCGAACGCAATTTTCCGCGCTGTTGCTGGACGACGGCTCGAAGCGGACGCCCGCCGACGTAGCTCGCGCGTACCTGCAGCGGTAAATTGCGGAGATGATACACTACTGCAGCTGCCCTTTCTCCTGAAGCCTACAGAGACGCGGTGGAACGCATGTCCGGCAGCAGAGCGCCTTCAGAGCACGGAATTGTTCCGAGTCGGTGGGCGATATTGCGGATGAATGCGGGCATTGAAACGACCGTTTGAGGCCGAGATGAGATTGAGATTGCCGAGAAACATTTGCGGCAGGGTGCCGCAAGTTTTGAAATGCGGAATGCGCATTGAAACTACCAATTGGTGCGCCCAATGGTGATAAGGCAAGGGGCGATTCGTTCTTCGAACATGTCCATACTGCGCGTGGGCATGTTCCACGGAACACCCGCCAGTGGTACCGTCATCTACATATTACCATTCTATGCTATACATCATGAGCTAGTCTTCCAATCAGCACACAGTTCACCGGTTTCTAGAAGCCATCCTCTATCCCCGCTCCCTTCTCTCCTTTGGTCCTCTCGTCGTTGATATCCTGCCACCACTGATGGCTCTCCTCCGCGTGTTCGCCCGGCTTCTCATCCCATGGCTTAGGACTCAACAGATAGTGCATGTTCTTCACCTCATCGTCCCTCCAGATCGTATCATGCACGCCCTTCCACCGCATCGTCTTCAGCGCGTTGTAAATGTACGGCAGCGCAACCCAGCGGCCGTTGAACACGTCTCCGAGAAGCGATTGATCGGCGAAGTCGTAGTCCCCTGACGTTTCTTGTGACAGCTGGTCGAGGATGAGCTGGTAGACTGCGGTGGACGGGTTCACGACTTGGAGGCCGCCGTTGGGCATTGCGAGCCCGGCGGTCGGGGGCGCGCCGTTCTTCTGCGCGGCGTCGGGGTCGTTGTGTTGGGATGTGAACGCGCAGTTCTCTGGTGTCCTGTGGCGCGTCAGTGGCAGGTCCAGGTGAGATGGGCGCGCGGAATGGCCTACCAGTCTTTCGGATAGTGCGGCTTCTTGAGCGGATTGCACACGCACGCATGGCTTGCTGCAAACACTCTCTGTCCCTTCCCGGCCATGCTCGGCGGATCAAGTTCCATCTCCATCAACTCGTCCATGTTCTTCAGCACCATCATGTCCGAGTCCAGCTGCACAACGCGATCATACTCGATCAGCGAGAAGGGGGTCAGCTTGCTCCAGCAGTCATAGAAGCGCGGGTCGTTAGAAAAGTCCTTGCTGAGCTTGGGCAGCAGGTACTTGACATGCTGCTTGGGGATACCCCGCGCTTCGAGCGCGGCCAGGCCTTCAGGCGGGAAGGTGTCGGTGTAGAGGGCGACGAGTGGGTACTTGGAGCCGTGCTTCTTCAGGCTGTAGTCGAGGGTGAGGAGGCCGCTGAGGTAGGCCGTGTTCGTGATGAGACTCGTCCACACTGTGTTCGGATGAGTTGGTTACTCGCAGTTCCGGGCAGCTCCCCACCTTTCTTCGACCCACATGCCGGCGTGTCATTGGTGGCTGAGCTGCTCATGTTGCGATCTTGTGGAATCTCCAAGGTCACAACGAGGGTGCAAAAGTGAAGATAAATGTTAGCGCTATGTGTTAGCTACGTGATCAGAGGGGTATAGTATATTAGGCCATCCGCTGCAGCCCAAGTGGGTGTCTGGCGCTTTGTTCCGGCAGTCCACTAAATGCACGCGTCTAAGACTATTATAATCCCTGAGCCGAGGCGAGGCCGATTTGGGATGTCAGTCGAGAATCAAGATCGTCATCACTGGCTCGCGGAGGCTTGCGCTTCTCCGACGCGACGATTTTGGTGTCAGCATGCGATGGGATGAACATATCCACTGCTCTCCAATTCACCTCCACTCGCCTGTACCTGCTCACTAGCTGCACTCTTGCTCTGTGATAGAGTCGGAATGACCGCGAAAACCCACGCACACCGGAAAGTATGTCTGCATCGGCCGTGAAGCCCGTCCCGCCGCGACTGGTGGACGCGCCGGAGAAGCAGCAGCATGAGAACAGGCCAAAAGCATATCGCGGCTTCGTGGGAGGTGTCTTCTCGGGCATTGCGAAGCTCTCAGGTACGCCCGCGTGATTCGTTATCGAAGTCGGAAGCTGATGCTGCAGATAGTGGGACATCCATTCGACACCATCAAAGTCCGCCTACAGACGACAGAGAAGTCGCAGTTCCGAGGACCGGTCGACTGTCTGATGCAGACGCTGAGGAAGGAGGGCGTCAAAGGAATTTACAAGGGCGCGACCCCGCCGTTGGTGGGATGGATGTTCATGGATTCGCTGTATGGACAATTCGTTCGAAGTGGAGCTTGAGATGCTGACGGCTCGCGCAGTATGCTGGGTTCCCTAAGCGTATACCGAAGGGTCTTGAACGACAACTACTTCAATCCGCGACAACCGGGCGAGGCACAGAAGAGGCTACCCGTATATGGACATGCGATGGCGGGCGTAATGGCAGGATGGACCGTATCATTCATCGCGGGACCGGTGGAGCATATCAAGGCGAGACTGCAGGTGCAATACCAAGCAGACAAGAGCAAGCGGTTATACAGCGGGCCCATCGACTGCCTCAAGAAGACTGTATGCACCAACCCCACTACGATCACCACCCACCCCTAACGACCCTCTAGTATAACGGCCACGGCATGCGCGGCATCTACCACGGCCTGAGCGCAACGCTCCTCTTCCGCACCTTCTTCTGTTTCTGGTGGGGCAGCTACGATGTCTTTACCCGCTACTTCCAGAACAACACCAACCTGTCCCCACCAGCCATCAACTTCTGGGCGGGCGGCCTCTCCGCACAGGTCTTTTGGATCACATCCTATCCGAGCGACGTTGTCAAACAAAGAGTCATGACGGACCCACTTGGCGCTGGCCGCAGGTTCCCGAGGTGGAGAGACGCGGCGAAGACGGTGTATAGAGAGGCGGGATGGAAGGGGTATTGGAGGGGTTTCGTGCCTTGCTTTTTGAGGGCTTTTCCGGCGAATGCGATGGCGCTCGTGGCGTTTGAGGGGGTGATGAGGGCGCTGCCTGAGTGAGGATACGATGGTATCGGTGAGCGATATAGCCTTCTTGTCGGAGGTTGTACAACGCATACATCGCGTGGATGAGCCCCCAGTATACCCGTCGAATTCTTCAGAGTAGGGCGGTGTACTGTTCATGAATGCAGACGGTTCTTGTCGACACTGAATCATTGTTTTTAACCATGTCTCGATTAGCTATATGATAGAACACCCCTCATCCTTAGACATTCCATTTCAACTCCACAACCTTCACCATTCTTCGCTATTACCGCCGTCTCGGTCTTGCCCTTATGCCTCTTCGAGCTTTCTGACCCTTCTCCTGATCTTTCAAGGACTGGTACGCTTTCATTCAACACATATCTGATGTTCGTTGGAATGTCAACTCACTCCCTGTTCTTTCCATTCCCTCAACTGACATTTGCTTCTCTACAGCATAGTCGTAGATGTACTGACGACCCAAGTCTGTCGCAAGTGCTTGATACGCTTGACAACGACGTTAATCTCACAGGTGGCAATACTTCGATAGAGTCAGAAACAGCAAAAGCCACGGCAAGATGCTTTATTGCAAAACCATGTATCATCTCCAAGTTATGCGCAACCATTGTCCTTACATAACCGCACACTCATCCATGCACGCAAGCCCGTCCTGTCTCGGCACACTCTCATCGCCCCCACGCAGCCGCCCATATACAGGAGTAGCACTCATTTGGCCTTGTCCTCGATCTTCTTCTTGACCCCCTTCTTGGCCAACATCCCGATCTTCTGCCTGTTTCTCTGCAACATCCCCATGCCCCACCCCTTCATCATCTATCCTAGAGAGCCTCCATTCCTCTCGTTGCAATCGGCTCACCGCCTCCTCGAAGCCCGCAAACAGCGAGAAAGTGATGTTCTCCCAAGACGGAACGTCTGTGTCAGGGGAGGCGTCTGAGGCAGAGTAAAGACCTTCTGGAGTGTCCGGTGTCGAATACGAGACTTGTTGAGAGTCTATTAGAGAAGAAGATAAGTTAGGGGTAGATGGCGGGGACAATTTTCGCGAGAAGTTGGGAATGGAGCTCGCGGCGGGGGCAGCCTTTGAAGAGCTCGCTTCGTCAACATCGAGGAGCTCCAGGTGCTGCGCTGTCGGAGAATTGGGCTGTACAGACGTTGGTCCGGAAAGCGGTCCACTTTGATCGAGATACTCAATGTGGTCGACCGATGAAGAACTCGTTGGAGAACCTGACGGAGAACCTGGCCGAGAATGAGATGACGTAGGTGGAATCTCCTCCAGATCAATACAGTCGTCGCCGTCTTCATCGTCGAATGGTGAATCCAAAGGAAGGACGCCTAACTTATTAAAGTCGAGGCCTTCGACAGGCCGCGTCTTGGGCGACACACTTCGCGAACGCGGACGTCTGTTACGCGGCACATAATGTCCACTGTCGCTGGTCCTGGAAGAACTAGACGCCGACTTGTTAAATTCTATCGGCCTATTCAACGGTCAACATTGGTCCTTTGTAAGGCAGCGGTGCTCCCACGTCATTTTCAGCGGCTTCAAAACTTCCTTACTTTGTCCCCTGTCACTGGTCCCGGAGGAGATAGGAGCCTTCTTGTTGGGGTCGATCGGCCTGCTCAGTTATCAGTAGCGAACCTTCAGAAGGCAGCGGTACTCCTACGTCATCTTCAGCAAGTTCAAAACGTCCTTCATCTTCGTGGCTTCTTTCCTTGCCATGTCTTTCTGCTTGGGTGGCTGCTTCTTTGCGGATGACTGTTTCTTTACCCAAGCAAAAGGTACCAACGCCTTCTCCAACGGTGGCAAACATTTCGAATCCAACTCCTTCGCCGCGCGCAATACGTCCTGGTTGAGGTTTTCAAGGCCTTCGTAATCTTCAAGATCCCAGATTTGTGTATCTCTAGCAAAGTGTTGAACTTTAGGGGACGGATCTGATGGATCGCTCTTGGTTTTGTGGTGCGACGTTGAGTCTGCACTGGTTAAGCGGACCAGAAGAGGTGGTTTTGATGGGCGAGCATCAGACCTTCGGCGCCGCGTTGAGTATTGGCTATCTGAGCGAGCTCGCGTTGTTGAGGGCATACGGGATGCTGACCACGGCTGTGCACATAAAGGTGGTGATGGAGGTGAAGGGGATCTGCGAGGCTCTGTTCGGGTAGGCGCATGGGGTGCGGACAAGCCTGGTCTTTTCGATTTGGACCTGGGCTCCTCGGTCGGTCTATCGATATGTTAGCGGTTTCTTGTGACTTCCAAATTTCCTCAGATAAGTACCCATTCTCATCACCCTCCCCGAAGGAAGTGTCAAAATCAGACTTGAGAGAGACATCCCCCCCGGTTCCACCACTGTCTCTCCTCAGTTCCGCTTGGGCGGTCTTGATAGTAGGAGCCTTCACAGCACCCTTCGGCGTCCACCTATCCCTGAATCGTTCGTTGATGAGATCATATTCCGTCTCAATCATATCCAGAGGCTTGCCCTCCTAAAGCTCCTTCAACGCGATCGTCGCAGCCTTCACAACAGTAGCAGACCCCATCGTATCGCCTTTGTACCCCCGAAGCTCCGAATCTTCCACGTCGATAATGTAGGCGCAAATGGAATCTATGCAGTCGTGATAGGGGGATTTCCGACCGTGTTGTGTCGTATGTTTCCATTTCAATTGGGCTCGCTGGTGGAGTTGGTGGTAGCAAGCCCAAATCAGGGCATTAGAGAGACCCTGAGATCGAGCATCGCGGATTTGTTGTTCGACGTGGGGCCGGAGTACGTGTTGGAGGATCTTGTCGAACTGGATCTTGCTGTTAGCAGAATGGCTGGTGATGATAGACGGTATCTATGGTGGAGTCACAGTGCCATCAACGCAATCATGTCTTGCCACGCGAATTGATTCGTACCCCTTGGTCACCAAGCTCGACAAGCTCGTTCTCTAGTGCCCATGTTTTGATTAAATGAATGTTGCATTGAAGTGCCTCGTGTAAGATTGCGGCACGGGATGGGATGTAACGGCGAGGGTGTCGCGGTCCAGATATTAAGGAGGCCGCCATATGGAGCGATTTTGACAGACGAGGCCGTGGCCTTGGAATAGTTAAAGAATAGTGATGAATGCTCAGAAGTGATGGTTGGATGTGGAGCGCAAAGGATGGGAACACCGCCGGCGGAGATGTGAAAATGTCGTTACACAAATGGAGAGAAGGTACGATGTGGATAGCGCAGGTGCTGCTTCGACGACGTATGGGAAGAGCCGCTGCGCACCCAGATCTCTGTGATCCTGTCAGCGTTCGGCCTGACATACCCACATAAATTAGGAATCATAGTAAGTTCCAGCCAAGAAGATGGCTGCAATGCGGTTTCTGCTACTATAATGTCATAAACCGACCCGTCGTAAAGCTTTCAAGGGGTATTCCAGTATCCAAAACGCCATCCCATCCAATCTAACCATCCTCCGATCACCAACTCGCAAGCACCCTATCGACCTTCGCCCTCCCCTCATCTCCACCCATCTCCACATCCCCCTCTTCCTCCGCCGTACCCGGCACAAGCACGTCTCCAAATCTCTCCCCAACCCTTCCAATGACCCTAATCGCCAACGTCCTCGTCTTCGCCAACTCATTCGCAATCGGCGCATCCTTCCCCACCAAATTGGGCTGCACATTCTCCTTCGGCTTGTTATACGGTTCCAGCAGCGTCAAAAGCGTCTTATATGTGTTCAATTTCTGCTGGAGCATAAGGCGTTTTGCGGAGAGATCTTGAAGGTGCGTGAGGGCATCGAGGTAGTCATCTTGGTCGACTTCGTTGTTGGATGAGGAGGTAGATTGCGGGTCGCTGGAGGTGTCCCAGCGTGGTTTGAGCTTTGCGATGTGGACGTCTTGGGTGAGGTCGTCGGTTTGGTAAACTGTGTTTTCGTCGTCGGTGATATCTGTTGCTGTGTCTGCGGCGTCTTCGGCATCGATCTCACGGGCGCCTGAGGACCAGTAGTATTTGTCTATTTGCTCGACAACGTGTTCGGTCATTTGGCGGCTGTATACGCTGCGCGAGTGTTGCTTGAGGTCGCGGTTGACTGGCTTCAATTAGTCTCCCAGAACCCCATTCTAGCGACTTTTGCGATCGCGTTTGCAGTCGAGATGGTGTACCTTTATCCAGAACACCTTTCAACTCGCTCAATGCGATCCCGCCATCCTGTGCAATCCTCTTGAGCTTCTCCGAAGGCACGATGCCGCGCGAGAGGTAATGCTTTCTTGATTGGAGGAAGTGTTGTTTTCGCTCGACGACGGTTTGCTGCTTTTGCTCAAGGCTGTTCGAAGGCCGAGACATTGTGGGTGGAAATATATAGGAGTTGAGAAGGGAAACGCGTAGGCAAGTTGACGTGGAGGGTCGATTGGGTTTCGCGTACGCGGGGTTCTTAGCGCGTAACGGGCTCACGTGACGCCCTATTCGCGTCGGTATCTGGATGTCGAGATATGTGCAATCTATTCTTGTTCCAGATTTCCATAAATCTCATTCTCATGTTTGCAAGAAGGAATATACCTTGAAATTTCAACTAGTGTATATAATAGTGTTCTACTGTGGCATCATTTGAATTCGACTAGAGTACACTATAGGATTCACAACGTACATAGAAACAATAAACATAGTCCAGCTACACCTCAGGGTCGGCTTCAATCAAGTTATACCATTACTCTGCACCATAACTTCTCTCGGCACCCCTCTGCCTCTTCTTCTTCAAAACAACACAAAGCGTTAAGCAAGCAACACACCCATCAATCTCCTTCTCATCCACAACCACAGTCCCACCCGTCACAAACCCACCCCACCACTTTTGCACGTATTTACCCACTTCCGTCTTCCTCTCATGCTCGCCCGAGCCCGAGACCTTGTATAGCGTCATACTCGTACTATGCCATACGCTGTCCATCTCCCAAAAGAAGGGCTGTGAGTTGGAAGTGAAGCCTTCAGTCCGCAGGCCCCAGCGTTTATTACGGAGGCTGATCGGATGGGAGGAGTGTGGCGAGGCTTCGGGGAAGGTCAGGGTTGCTTCACCGGTGGAGAACCAGGGATGTTTCCACTCGGCGATGGCTTCGTCTCGGTCGTTTTTGATGGTGTATGCGAGACCGACCCAGCCGTTGCGGTGGCAGGTGAAAGCTGGTGTGAACGAGTGGTCCTTGAGTGTTTTCTTGACTTCTGCTTTGTATGCGTCGGTCAGACCGGCGTACGGGACGTTCATGTCCTTGGTAAGGTCGAGGATGGTGATCTGTTTGGTGAGCATGCCGTGTGGTGAGACCCAGTAAGTGGATGTCGGTTCAAAGGCATGCGTGTCGAGAGGGAGTGCGATGGAGTGGACATCGTGGGGAGAGTCGAGCCATGTGTCTCGCTCCTCTGTTGGTGTGATGGTCTTACTGTCCGCTTTGGTTGGTCGGTGTCGAAGATTGCCGTCTTTGTGAGCATCAAGGCTCACATCTTGGAGTGCGATTGCGGTGGACATATGGACAGGTGCTGTAGAACTTCCTAGTTTGAGAAAGTTGTTCCCTATATATGGGTATTCGATTGATTGTGAAGCAGATGAGATGAGTGACGAACAAGTCAGGAAACGAACCGTTTTATGTATACTCCACCTTCTGGTCCTTAGGCGTTCTCATCGGCACCAAAACACGATGAAATACATTGACACCATCGCTAGTGCGATCTACAAGAATAAGGTGCAAGAGTCCGACGTCTCATTGGCCGATCTGGCAACGTGAGTGTGCCTGGCGGGGCGTCACTTCGTTTATCTCGGATTTGCGATTCCATGCTCAGCCACAACCCAGCATAGACGGTCGACAAACAGCGAACAAGAGGCTGCGTGTTGATCTCGTGACATGTGTTACGGCCCAGATGCAGTCCAAGCCACACACGGTCGCGATGGTGTCGATGGTGAAGAGAGGCTGGTGGGAAAGTGTGCCAGTGGTGGTGTTGGCTGTGCAGCGTCCCTCGGTTCGACTAGTCATCTTTCGTGCAAGCGATCACGATCAAAACGAACATGGCTTGCACTGCCCAACATCTGCATGCAACCGCTCTGTGCGGCCTGTGAAAAGCATGGAGCTCTGTCCGAGGCCATGCCCGTTGCTCCCGATGTCAGACGTTACAGTCCCGGTGCGATGGTCTACCTTGCAAGGATGCGGTCCCCAACAACTCCATCCCGATCCGTTTCATGAGATCTGTCCCACCAGGACGGTCGACATGCACTGTCGCGAACAGCCGGAGTCGTTGCTGTCGCGGATGTCAAGATCAAGCCTGCTGCAAGGCAATGACGCGAAGAAATGGCAGGTCCTCAAGCTGTCCTAGTCAACACGAGAGCGGAAGCGGGCAATTTCCAAAGTCTTGATTTTGATAGCACAGGGCAAGGCTGCACGGCTGGGCATGCGCATCGTCGTCATGGCGCTAGCGCGAGATCGTGTCCCACCCACAGTTCTCCACAGTCGCATCCCCGGGCCCAAACATAATGCCTCCACTATGGATCATATCGGGAGTCGCAATAAGGGTGCTGCAGAGCGCAGAGCGAGGCGCGTGTCGTAGGCGCGTAAACGCAGGGCAAACGGTTTGGAGAACTAAGGAGACGCGTTTGAGGGCCGCGGGCCGCTTGTGCTTTATTGGCTGTGAAGTGACGTCGACGGCGCCATAGCGCCTGTTCAAACACACAATCTGCCAAGCGTCATTGAACGCGCTGGCATGGACCACTGAAACGCTTAACCCGCGTGCGAGACCCTTCGCCTACTCCAACTCTCCCATTCTCTCCCACTCTCTGCTACGACATCCCTCGCATCCCTCGCCTCCCTTCTATACCACCGACACCCTCTGCGCACTGCTTGCCCTCGACCCAAGACGGCTGCTTCTAGCTCTGCTGTCGTGTGCCCACCCCATGGCTGCTACACACTGAGACCCGTCCAACGAACCTACCCGGCCCTTGACGACCCTGCGCCTGGTGCTATAACATACCCAGTTCTGCGGCATTTGGCCTGCACACAAACATGTCGTCCACCGCCAGTGCTTCACCCTCGCCGACGTCGCGTACGGGCGCAGCGCTGAACAACGAGAACCAGTCTATCAAGACTTTCGCCGCCTCGCTCTCGACCGCTGCCGTCATTTTCGGCGTCCAGATAGGCCTTTTCTTGATCTTCAGCGGCAACTGGAAGCTACACAGGTCGAAGACGGAAGAAGGGGCGCCGAGCGAGCAGCAGAGTCTCTTCAACAGGATCTAGTGAGTGCTTGCGCCTCGACATGATATCCCACAGACTTGCTAAGAAGCCTAGTTACTACAAAACCGCCTTCGTACCCAAGCGAAAACGTGTAGCAGCCCCGACCACTGCCATCGAGTCGATCAAGAATGTCTTCACCATCAGCGACCGAGAGCTCATCCGCATCGCTGGCTTCGATGGCTACCTCTTCCTGCAGTACCTGCAGCTCCTGCTTCGCCTTTTCATACCTATGGCCATAGTCATCTTGCCTATTCTCCTTCCACTCAACCGCTTGGGCGACGTACCGGACATCTCTGGCCTGGATTCCTTCGCGTGGCCGAATGTCGCCGTGCGAGAAAAGGTGAAGCGGCTTTGGGCCCATTTGATCCTGGCCGTCGCCGTCGTGATCTGGGTATGCTACAACTTCTACCTCTCCCTGAGGAAGTTTGTTCGCCTCAGGCAAACCATTCTCACGATGCCCGAGCATAGAATCCGAGCCTCTGCGACCACGATTCTAGTTCAGAGCATCCCTCACAAATGGCTCACCGCTGCCGCCCTTGATGCCCTCTATGACGTCTTCCCGGGTGGCATCAGGGACGTGTGGATCAACCGCAACTACGACGAGTTACAGGAAAAGGTCAACAAGCGGACCAAACTGGCACGTGCCCTTGAGTCCGCCGAAACCAACCTCATCATCAACTGCACGAAAAAGCATATGAAAATGGAAGAGAAGAAGGCGAAGAAGGACGGCAAGAAGAAGTCCAGGAAAGAGAAGAAGGAGCATAACGCCCTGGAAAACGAAGCCATCGCCAATGAAATGGTTGATCAAGGTTCCAGTGTTAACAACCCGCATCAAATCGAACAAACCTTGCAGCAAGTCCTCGTCGAAAGTTCTTCGAGCTCCTCGTCTTCATCCTCCTCTCGGTCCTCGTCCCCTAATCGCAAACGGAAAGGGATCCCTATCGTCGGACAAGGCATCCAGGCCGTGGGCGAGGGTATTCGCGATGTCGGCAAGTTTGGAAACAGAATGGTCGGAGGCTTCGCGGGAGCATTTAAGAAGCATGAGAATCATCCGCAAGCCGCACATGCTGATGGATCTTTCGACGCACCTGGGCATTCGCCTGCCTCAGCAGACTTTGTACAAAGGGGAACCAGCGCCGATACGTACACTCCGTTGAACGAGCCAAGCAAGCTGGACAAGTACGAGGCAGAAGGAATCAACTCGGACCCAGACTCTCCTGTTTATACGGATAAAAAGCGCCCACACACCGCCGAGTCCACAGTTGGCCCACTAAATGCGTTGAAAGCTTTGCGAAAGTCCCCTCTCAACCCAGTTCGTCGGATGAGTGACTTCGCAAGTCCGCAGCCGTTCCGCGCTGAAGGAGATGAATTCCCGATGGGGGCGAATACTACTGATCCCATCAAGTACGACTTTCGTGGGACTTACGATGAGGCTTTCGTTGAGGACGAAGAAAGTGCATTATGGAGGAAGTACATCAAGCCCAAGGATCGTGACACGATGCGGGTTCCCTTGTTTAACAAGTCTTGGTGGCCGTCTCTGCCACTCATCGGAAAGAAAGTGGATACTATTTACTACTGCCGTAAGGAGGTAGCTCGTCTGAACCATGAGATCGCCCTGGACCAAGCCGATCCAGAACGTTTCCCACTAATGAACTCCGCGTTCATTCAGTTCAATCATCAAGTTGCGGCACATATGGCTTGCCAATCCCTCAGCCATCACATCCCTCGGCAGATGGATCCTCGCACCGTTGAAGTCAACCCCAACGAGATCCTTTGGGATAACTTGACCATGGCGTGGTGGATGCGATATGTGCGCATGTTCAGCGTCATCGTTACCATTGTGGGGCTCATTATCTTCTGGGGTATTCCCGTCTCATTCACGGGAGCTCTTTCACAGATCAAGACGCTGACGGACGACTTACACTGGCTGGCATGGCTCAACAAACTTCCCGAGTGGCTTATCAGCTTTATCCAGGGTGTGTTGCCTCCAGCATTCCTCGCCATACTGTTCGCTCTGCTGCCTATCATCCTACGATTCCTGGCCGAAGTCACCGGAACCACCACCACCGGAGAGAGGGAGCTTCTTGTTCAGAACTTCTACTTCGCTTTCGTCTTCATCCAGTTGTTCTTGGTCGTGTCCATTTCTACGGGTATCACCGGAACGCTAGAGAATCTCCTGAACGACCCTGTCAGCATTCCGGAAACGCTTGCTCGGAATTTGCCGAAGGCGGCCAACTACTTCTTCTCCTACATGATTCTGCAAGCATTGAGTATCAGCTCGGGAACTCTACTACAGATTGGATCCATAGTGATTCTGCTTTTCAGTCGCTTTCTCGATACGACCCCTCGTCAGAAAGTCTCGCGAGTCTTGTCCAGGCCAGGCATTAACTGGGGAAACATGATACCCGTCTATACCAATTTCGGTGCGATTGGACTTATCTATTCGGTGGTAGCTCCTCTCATCATGATCATGATGTTGATCACTTTTGGTCTCTTCTGGTTTACCTACCGCTACCAGATGATCTACGTTTCATACGCTAAAGCCGAAACGAACGGGTTAATCTTCCCCAAGGCGATCAACCAGCTCTTCACTGGGCTCTACTTCCTCGAGCTTTGCCTGATAGGCTTGTTCTTCCTTCAGCTACGGCCTGATGGCAAACCTGCCTGCCTTCCACACGCCATCATCATGATCATCACCCTAGCCTTCACCGTATTATTCCAATTCCTGCTCAATCGAGCCTTCGGTCCTCTATTCATGTACTTGCCGATCACGTTTGAGGATGAGGCAGTCCAGCGCGACGAGGAGTTTCAACGAGCGCAAGCTACCCGCTGGCAAGCGAAGGATGACGATGAACACCAATCTCTCAACACCGAATTGGAAAATCGTGAGAAGGGTGAACGACGCGAATCGCAGCTTCTGAAACAAGAAGACCGTCGCAGGTCTCGATCATATAACTCGGAGTCTTATGAGATGAGGCCACTTGACGGTCACCTCTCGGAAAGCCCAGAGCGTCAGCGCAAGCAAAACTGGGTCGACCGATCCGGCGACCGATCCCGATCACACTCACACCGGGGTGAAAAGCATGACAAGGAGAAGCACAAGCAGAAGAACAAGCACGTCAATCCTCTCGACCTCGTCACCAATGCACTTAAAGCTGGTATCGATGATGCCGGCCGACCTCTACGCGACATCGAGGCGCAAACCCTCCCATCAGGGAACCTCTTCGACAACATCGACGACCAGTTAGAAGACATCGAGCCCGAGGCCCGGCAGAAACTCATTAAGCGTAGTTTCCAGCATCCTGCTACTCGAGCCATTCAGCCAGCGATCTGGGTCCCACATGACGAGCTTGGTATTGCTAAGGACGAAATCCAGCGCACTGCTGCATTCAGCCAGAAAATTTGGATTACGAGTTTACACGCGAGGTTGGATGCGGAGGGCAATGTTATGTACAGAGGGTTGCCGCCGGATCGGGATCCGTTTGAGAACATTGAGGTTTAGGTGGTTGACTATGTGGATCTGAGATTAAGATTCGCGTTGTGGCTTGACTGGTGTTATTACGGATCATTCTTGTCTACTCGGACTGCCTCGGCATATCAATTGGGCTTTTTTTTCTCTTTTATGCATAGCGTGGCACTGGTTTGCATGGTATACGATGATTACTTTCTGCATGAATGGCGGATGGAGGATGATACCCTTGTATGAATAGCTTGAAGAAGATTTGCCCTTAGCCTGAACTGTATCATGGGTCCTATGTGCGTACTCACGAATGAGTCCCACGTCTGAAACTCAGTCTTCCTGGACCTTACTTCGCCCAAGGTCGCATCCCCTCCTCCTGTTGTAGACCCTGGTTCAAGCCGCATCTCGTACAACCACACGATACGAGCAAGCATGATCGTCATCTCGTTGTAGGACAGCACTTTACCCACACAACTCGTTTGGCCTATCCTAAAGGGGCAAAAAGCGGAGCGCGTTACTGCAACCTCTTCCTCCGGGCTTTCGTTGGTACCAGCGGTCGAAGCTGCGATCCAGCGCTCTAGTACGAACTCGAATGGCTGCTTATGGTATCTTTCATTATGGTGTAGAGTGTAGTGAGGAACTGCAAGATCCGTCCCTGGTGGAAACCACTCGCCGTCGACAACTTGGCCTCCAGCGAGCACTTCTCTTTGAAGAACAGCACCTACTCTCGGATTAAGGCGCATGGCTTCGTCGACGCACGCCGTCAGATACTCGCACGAGCTCTATTGATTCCCAATCTTGATTTCCTCCACCGTTTGAAAAGTATCACGGGTCTCCTCCAGAAGTCGTCGATGTTGTGCCGACGACAATCGGTGGGGATGGAAGCAAGTCGGCTGGATGTGTATACACAAGTTCGACGGTGAACCATGCTTCTCAAGCGACATATATATGACGAACGATCACATCCAACATCCAATAGCTCAAGCGGACCAGCGACTTCTCGGGAAGAATGGCTGCAGCTCTGCGGCACAGAAGACGTCATGGTACTTGCCATTTCCCATCTTGAAGGTCATCCGGCATGGTAAGATGCATGGGTTCTTGGCCCCTCGTAGAGGGAATCCAATGATAGTGAGCAGCCTGGACTTGTTCCCGAGACTGCCGTATAAGCCACAATTATAGACGACTGGGTTCATGAGGTAATACGCCCGTCGCCCCACTGAATCTTCGTGGCGCAACACCGGGCATACGTTAGCGATGCAACATTATCCGTCAGAGACCGATAGACAACTGTCAATCGATACATACCCATAAATTCCTCGGTAGCCGAAAATCGTGCCCAAAGGTTGAAACATCAAAATACGAACGACACCGTGGACGCCCGTGCACGGGATGTCCTGGCATTGGTCGGTATTCTCGCTGTAGGACGACCGCCCGTCTGACGATTTTCAGGTCCATTCCGGATGACTGGACCTTCCCTCAGCATAGGTGGCGGGGCCTCGAATCTAGGGTTGTGGAGGGGGCCGGAGTTCACTGTCTAATTAAGGCGTTTGCGCGCGCCAATCACCGTGGAGATGGTCAGAAACTATACAGGCTCCGATTGGGGATCTGTTAGATCTCGGGGAGTACGAAGTGTTTTAGTGCGCTCTCGGTAACCACGGATGCTGAACTTTGCGTGCAGATAATCCAAGAACCCGTAATGGAGGTGCTTCTGCATGCTTCCTTGCGGCACGTATCCAGCTCGTTCAACCCCCATTTCCGGGAAGGCTTCGGAACACGCGTGCGCCTCAGATAAAGGTCTAAGGTAAGGCAACTTATCGCGTTGGTGGCTTAGCAATCTCCATGATCTTAGGTTTCAGTTCCTCAGCCGGACTAACGTTCTACCATCTCACTCTGGTAACTGCGTCTCGTTGACCCCTTCAACATATTCGTTACCTGCCATCCATAACCACGCGCGCGGAACAACATGGCGGTTCCAACCCCCGAAAAGATCCAGTACATGCTCGCTCGTGTTCATGAGACCAAAGTTCCCCAGCTAATCTCATCGACTGTCATCATACTGGTGTTTTCGACTGCGTCAGTGGCACTGCGATTCTTCGCGCGACACACGAGCAAGGCCAAACTCCGACTTAGCGATTGGTTTATTCTTCTTGCGTTGGTAAGTAGTCGACCCTTTCGAGTCCTAAAAGGCCATCGTGCTAATGATGCGGACCTGATAGATTTTACTACATGTGTTTAGTATCGCCGTTTGGATCACGATACCTCTCGGGGGAGGGAGACACTCCATCTTGGTGACGAATGCGAAGGATGTCACTATAGTGAGTGGCCGAAAGTTACAACTCGGGTCAATGAGCCATGTTCTGAAACAATGCAGTGGATGTTGGTCACGGCAATCACGATCACGATCGCAATCTCAGCCGTCAAGGCATCCTTGTTGTGCTTCTACGTTCAGCTTTTCCCACAACTGTGGATCCGGCGCACATCCATATGTATCGGAGCTATCGTTCTGGCGTATACCATTGCCCACATCGTGAGCGACGTGCTCCAGTGCATCCCATTATCGGCACTATGGGATCCTACGATAACGGATGCCATATGCTACTCGTTCAACGACCAAGTGACAGCTATGGGCACTATCAACATCGCCACAGACATTATCATATTGGTCCTACCTATGCCACCCATCTGGGGCCTCATGATTTCGCGGTCCCGCAAATGGCAACTTAGCCTTATCCTATCGTTGGGAGGATTGTGAGTCTCACATCGTATCCTACAGTTTCAGGAGCGAACTGCTGACGAGTGTAAGCGCTTGCATTGCAAGTCTCGTCCGCGTCATCTATGTTCGAAAAATCGATCCGACAGATTCAACATGTAAGTACTCCGAATGGTAGCAGCGGTCCAGATTCTGACTTTATGGCCTCAGGGGATGGTGTCGAAGCTTGCGAACTATCGGCCCTCGAGGTTGGACTCGGCATCATAGCTGCGTGTCTGCCGACTTGCAGAACGCTTTTCAGTCGCATCTTCAACACCTCCCTTGGTATGCGATACTTCTACAGCAAGCCGCGCGATATCAATGTCATCGTTACAGGAGATAACGGTTCGCATGAGCTTGCTGATGACAAGTCTAAAGCGAAGTCTTCAACCTCTCAGCACAGCTTCCAATCAGTGGTGGAGGATGAGGAGAGGTTATGTGGTATATCTGCTCCCCGTCAAAAGTAGACCGAGACTGCGCTCATGGCGAGCACTACATACCATAAGAAGACTGAGGATAACCTCGGGGGAATGATGGCAGAGGGTTGATGTTCCAGTCAATCGTCTTCATGTTCTTACCGTTATTTTATCCCGATGTCTAATATTCTAAGTGATTCATTTAATCACTACGTTCGTGTATATCTTGTCATTGGGCATGCTGTCACTTAGACTTGTATCGAAGGAATATTGGGGCATAAAAACGAGGGTTACATCTTAGATATCAACGCTTCAATGAATATGATCGAGCAACAAACGGCAGATGATTCACCCTTGTGAGCAGAATGCCAAGACGCAGGAAGGTCCATCAGACGCAAGGGATTTGAGCTTTGTTATCATGCTTATGTAACTCAAAGTGAATGTAATGGAGCGACTACCGTTGTCATACGCAAAGAAGGTTCTACCTACGAACACTGGCCATCGATGACCAAGCTACCACAAAACTAATTAGTGAAGTCCGTACTACAGATGAGTCCCTCCCATTCCTCACATATCTTGAGTGTCTCCATACACTTGTTGCGGATGACAGCGAGCGCGTCTCTGCCGAGCGGGAGCCTAATTGGCATATCTTTTCCCGCAGCCATGCCTTCGGATCGCACAATGTCTATTATACGCTCCACAGCCTTCTTCGGGTCACCAGACTGATTGCCATGTATGCTCTTTGCCATTGCTTCTATTCCCAGATTCATCTCTTCGTACTCTTCCATAGGCTCAATCTCGATCTTCAAGTGATCTGGACTGAATACATTGGTTCGGAAAAATCCGGGCTCAAAGATGATGCTTTTGATGCCGAATGGAGCGATCTCCTGCCTGAAGCCCTCAAATAAACCTGAGAGAAGATTTCGTCAGGACACGAACGGGGACATAAGATTAATTCGGGTTTGGACGTTACCTTCCATAGCAAATTTGCTCGCGCAGTATGGTGTAGCCCCGATGTCTCCAATCCAACCCGACTGTGAGCCCATGAAGACCACAGTGCCTTCATTTCTCTTCCGGAAGTGAGGTAAGATCGCTCGAGTCACATTCACGGTACCGACGAGGTTGTTGTTGTACACCTTCAAGTACTGTTCACCACTGTTATTGCGAAAGGGTCAGAAGATATTCTCAAGTGAATGTGGATAAAGGCAGACAGGACTAAGTCTTACCTTGTTTGTTCCATTGGTCCCCCTTGTATATATCCAGCGTTGTTGATCAGTACATTGATGCCGCCGAAAACATCCTGTGCCGCACTGATTTTTGCGTTCAGCTCCTCTTGTGTCGACGTCACATCGAGTTCGAGAGTATGGACGTTCTCGCCAGCAAGGTGCGCTATGTCGTCCAGATTGCGAGCTGTTGCAATAATGCGGTCACCGCGTGCGGAAATGGCAGAAACAAAGGCTTCGCCGAACCCTGAGGAACAGCCAGTGATGAACCAGGTGAGCTGAGGCATGATGAATACAGTCAAGCCGTTGGAGATGTTCGGAGCGCACGATGAAGTCACCTACGGTCGACGTTCTCGAGGTCGGCCCGGAGCCTCCTGCCCGGGAGGAAAAGGTCGAGGCGCAGTAGATGCGTTGCCGCCGAGTTGCATCTTGAGCGAATTTACCCGCTTGAAACCATACTTGTGGGTAGTCAAGGATTCGGTGTCCCTTGCAACCCTAGATGTACGTCACACTTGTGCGTCAAAGAGTTTTCCACTGAGCGTGATTTGGAGTCGTTGCCCAACGTGACTCGAAGGCAGGTCTTGATTGAGTCGAATGCGTAATTGATGATGTACAATAGGCTGAGGGTAATCAGGCCCACTTGAGCCGTTAGAAGGTAACAGGCAGCTTAGGTTAGCCGTACATGGTTGATTGGGGGCATATTTGTGTGGCATAACGTATGTTGCGGCATAGTTCGATATTGGCTGCCTGAACTCTGGTCGGTTTTCGCCTGGATCAACCGTTCATACTGTGTAAATGATTGGGCGTGGATCTGGCACAGTCAGAAACTACCCACTCTAAGCCAACAATTGGATACCCACCATGGGATTTCGGTACAAACGGAAGCCAGAAGAGGCGCAGTGCTTACTAGAGTGCCCAGAAGCGTGGAATCACGATAAATGTAGACGGAAACAGCTTAGAGTCTAACCAGATGTCGAAAGTTGAGGTGTAATGTTGATACCGTCGGACAGATCATTCCCTCCTACCCAAATTACTCGTCCATATCGCAAATTGCTCATCAAGTGGTCTTGCAGGCGTGCGCTGTGAGATTGACGGTCTAGGTCTTGTAGTGAGTCTGAGAGGTGAGTATATTGTCCCGGGTGGAGGAAAGTATGGGAGATTGACCGGCTTCAGCAGCTATGTGCGGTAAAGAGTGATGCATGTCTGTGGAAAGTTGTAATGTACAAATATTGCTACTATTTCATTCGTTCGTAACATCTAGATGCTTCCAACCCAAGTCTGCCACTCAACACGACACAAACAATTGTCCCGTACCTAACAGTTTCCGTTACTAATGCATATTTTCACATGAAATGTCGAGAAAGAAAATAAAGCTCGAAGGGACGACCTTTACTGCGAGGAGCCGCCCGAGATGGTGATGACCTGGCCTACAAAGTTGTTAGCGATTATTCTGTCCCACTCGCATAAGCATGACTTACCATTCACCCAGCATCCGTCATCACTAGCAAGGAACGCAACCACTCTAGCAACATCCTCTGGTACCGCACACCTTCCGAGCGGGCAGTGATTCGCCATCAAGTTCTCGATCTTCTCCGCTGGCCACTCAGGGGTACCACCAGGAATGTAATGCCATGCGTTTTGCGTGAACATGTCGCTCTTGATGCCGCCCGGAGCAACACCGTTAACCGTGATACCACGCTTTCCGAAATCTGTAGCAAAGCTCTTAATCATGCCAATGACGGCCATCTTCGACGCGTTGTATAGCGCATGGTCCTTCACACCCAGCAGACCCGCCGCAATGGACGACATGAGGATCAATCTACCGTTATCCTCAAGGTTCTTGTACGCCGCCTGGCCAACAAAGAACTGTGCGCGTGCGTTCAAGTTGAACACATGATCGTACTTCTCCTCTGTAATCTCCTCGGTCTTATCCCAGCTCTCGGTTCCGCTGTTGCTCATAACGATATCAATTTTGCCGAACGTCTTCTTCGCTTCCTCGAACAGTCTGTTGATCTCAGAGACCTTGGAGACATCGGCTTGAATGGAGACGGCTTTTGCGCCGTTGTTGAAGTCCTGGATAATTTTGCAGACTTCTTCGGCAGGGCCCTTGGAGGAGACGTAGTTTACGATGACGGAGGCGCCGCGCTTGCCGAGCTCGATGGCGCAGCCGCGTCCGATGCCTCGACCGGCGCCGGTGATGAGGGCAACTTTGCCCTCGAGGGAGGCACTGGGGACGTTGACGACCATTTTGATGGGTGGAGTGTCACGTGTAATGGGATAGTCCTATTGGTGGCCGATGGGGACGTTGCTGAGATGGATCGTTTCGTTTGCTTATTTCTCTGATGGATATTGCAGAGAGAGAAGACGAAGTAGAGATATTTGGTTGAAAGTAGAAGGACTTGAATATTGAATCAATGGAGTTTTGACGTTGTGGTGACTATATAAACCCATATGTTCGGTCTCTGCTCGTGCCTTCCCGGATTCGGGTGGGGATCCGGCGCCGGCATCACAGCCTTGCCCTACCAGAACGGTCCCTGCGGTATTGGTGCCCTTCCCGAATTCTGCCTCAAGACCTTTTGATGTGCCGGAGTGTTGAGACCGGGTGTGAAATGTGTGACGGGCGGAGGTCGGCGGGGGAGGGGCCATTGCAACCGCCGGAGGTTGATGGGTGGAAGGAGAAGGCGGGACTTCCGATGCGTTTCAAATTGAAACCTCCCTTGGAGCCTTGGAGGGCCGAAGAGAGGGAAAACGAGACGTCATTACGAGCATTCGACGTCGAGTTGTCAGCGTTAAGCCACAGCCTCATGGAAGAGGTTCCGGTGGTGGCCGGGAGCATGCAGGGGCGGGGGTGACCCACGGCGCAGGTACCGCTGCAACACAAGCCGTCAGCCTTGTTCGGGCTGATCATGAGGCTGTCGATAACCTTGCGTCATGCACTCCACCATGGCGAAACTCGCGATAGACATTGGTGTTGCCTGTGGTGTTGGAGATGACATTGCTGTCGCTCGTGCCAGCCCCGCGCTAGCGTCCAACCTTTCCGATCTCGGAATCTCATACGTCAATCAATGTGGGGGAGAATTCCCATGATGTCCCTCACTCCGTCTCCATACAAACAAACTTATACCCAAGTCGACCATGCATATCCTCGTATGTGATCGCTATTCTGAAAATATACTCAGATCCAGCTAATGTTCCAAGGTCACAAACGATGACGGTCCGCCGTCAGACCAGTCCTCACCCTACGTGCATTCCTTCGGTGGGTACCGCCACCATCGTCTACTCTGTTCCACCCCTCTAATCCCACCATATTAGTATCAACCCTCCAAGCCCATGGTCACACCGTATCCGTCATCCTCCCCCACACACAGCGCTCCTGGATCGGTAAAGCCCACCTTGTCGGCAAATCAATAAAGCCAACCTACTTTCGTCCCTCGCCACTACAAACCGTCGATGGCCGACTACACAACACGGGTACCACGAGCACCCATCCTCTCCCCGTAGATTCTAAAGAAGAAGAATGGGTCCTGGTAGACAGCACGCCAGCATCCTGCGTACAAATCGGTCTATACCACTACTTCAAAGAGCGTGGACCGATCGACTTGGTCATCAGCGGACCAAATTATGGCAGGAACAGTACCGCGGTGTTCAGTTTGTCGTCGGGCACAATAGGCGGCGCGATGGAGGCGGCTGTTTGCGGGGTCAAGAGTATAGCGTTGAGCTATGCGTTTTTCGACCGTAACCACGATGCCGCCATAATAAGCGGTGCTTCAGAGCACTCTGCCAAACTCATCCAGCACCTCTACACTAACTGGGACGACAAAACACACCTGTACACCGTCAACGTCCCGCTCGTCGAGGACGTCGGCTCGCGCAAGATACTCTGGACCCACATGCTCCAGAACAAATGGAAGAGCGCATCCTGCTTTCAAGTCACCGAGGTTCCATCAGAAGACGATGACACGCCCTCAGACGTCGAGAACCAGATCCGGAAAGCGGAGGAGAAACTCGGACGGAAGGAGTTGCTAGGCAAAGAGGGAGCCATCGATTCTGGGAGGCAGACCCCGTCGGGACAGGAACATAGTCGATACACACATCAGCACTTCAAGTGGGCCCCAAGGTTCAAAGATGTGTATGATAGTGTTGAGGAGAGTGAGCCTGGAAATGACGGGTGGGCTGTTGCGCAGGGGTATACGAGTGTGACGCCGTTGAGGGCAAACTTTATGCATGTTGATGGTGTTGAGGGCGAGATCAAGCTGTAGAGAGACTTGGCAATGTTTGCATGTAGACGGAAGATTAAAAGCATCCGAGAATCATCATAGATCATTGTAGATGAGAAATGACACGACGAGACGTCTCGAATACAAGTCCGAGAACAAATGCAAAGCTTCCAGTATACCATCGCGCACGCCGACCCATCCCGTTGCGACCCCGCTCGAACGTCAAGCAGAACCCGAAAGCAAACATCCCCCCTTCAAGACCAAGAGCTCTCCAAGTTCCTGTCTATCCCTGCTAGAACGACCTCGGTACCTCTTATTGCCTCATCAGGATAGCTCCGATGCTGGCTGTAGTGCCGCACACAGGGCGTTCCCCACCCCACCGTCATCGGCAAACCCCTCACTCGAGCTTGCGACCCCACACGCGCGCTCTCCGTCGCGTCGGAGAAGGGTAGGAGAAGGCGGCCGCACATCCATCCGGCCGCAAGCCTCTTTCATTCATTTACTACTTGTTTCTGCTCACTGGTTTGATTGCATGTAACCTTTTCACAATTGTTGCACATAATTAGTAAGAGCAAAAGTGTCAAGATGTCGGGTACGTACTCTAACAGCATCGAAGCACACATGCAGCTTATGCCTAACGCAATGACACAGCCAAACACTTCATAAACGACCCAGCCCACCTCGTAACGCAAGCCCTCCTCTCCCTCCCCCACACAAACCCCTCTCTGCACTGCGATATTGCCAACAAAATAATTCACCATCTCCCGACGACCCCCCAAGTCTCCATCGTATCAGGTGGCGGCTCTGGCCATGAGCCCTCCTTCGCATCCTTCGTCGGTGCCGGGCTTCTCAGCGGGGCGGTCGCAGGCACCATCTTCGCATCCCCCAGCGCTGAGCAGATACGCCGATGTATCCTGCACCGTGTGGATAGGAGTAAGGGCGTGTTGGTGGTGGTGATGAATTACACGGGAGATGTGTTGAATTTTGGTATGGCCGTGGAGAAGGCGAGGGTGAAGGGGGTGGAAGTGGATATGGTGGTTGTAGGGGATGATGTTGGGGTTGGGAGGGAAAAGGGGGGAAAGGTGGGAAGGAGAGGAATTGCGGGGACTTGTTTGGTGCAGAAGATTGCTGGGGCGCTGGCGGCGAAGGGGTGAGTAGAGATGAGTGTCGTGAGGCGGTCGCATGGCTGATGCTAATCTGTGGTCGCAGGACGAGCTTAAAAGAAGTGTCGCGCATTGCACAATTGATAGCCGACAATCTCGTGTCGATCGGGTCCTCATTGTCTCATGTTCATGTCCCCGGACGGAATGTAGCAGACGCCGAGGATGAACTCAAAGAGTCGGAAATAGAGATTGGCATGGGAATCCACAACGAACCTGGATCAGAGCGGAGCACGACTGATCTACCTGGCCTTGTGAAGACGATGCTGTCGCACTGCCTCAACGCCTCAGACAACGACCGTCATTTCATCGACATCAACGAGAAGGATGAGGTAGTACTATTGGTGAACAATCTAGGCGGCGTCAGCGTACTAGAAATGGGCGGTATCACAAACGAGGTGGTAGAGCAATTGGCGAAGGGCTGGAAGATCAAGCCTGTGAGGATACTTTCAGGCACCTTCATGACCAGTTTGAATGGCCTAGGTTTCAGCATCAGTCTGCTCAAGGTCACGGACACTGGACTTGGCGCTGGGTGTTCGATGCTTGAGCTGCTCGATGCGCCATCCGAAGCAAGCGGCTGGTCTGCAGCGGTCACCAGCGAGACTTGGGCGAAGGGTGGCCAGGCAACGAAGCAAGATGATGGTCCCGATCGCGACGAAGTGTTGCCCAGTAATCTCAGAAGTATGTGCTCTGTCGCATATGGTGCAATGGCTTTGCTAACATATAATCAGTGGATGGCGATTATGCCACAAAAGCTTTGACAGCAGCGCTGAAAAGAGTCATTGCGGCGGAACCAGATGTCACAAAGTACGACACCATCGTCGGCGACGGGGACTGCGGCATCGGTTTGAAGCGAGGTGCTGAAGGTATTTAACAGTCAATTGGATTCTTGCCAGTGCTGACACAGCATAGCAATCCTGGAAATGCTTGGAAATGCTGAGAAGACCGACGATCCGCTGATTTTGGTGAACAATATAACCAAAGTTGTGGAGGTAGCGATGGACGGCACTTCGGGCGCCCTCTATGCCATCTTTTTGAATGCGCTCGCCTACGGTCTGCATCAAAACTCGCCCTCATCACCACAACCCGCTACCACTGAAACGTGGGCCAAAGCCCTTGATGTGTCTCTCCAGTCGCTGAGTAAGTATACACCAGCGAAACCCGGCGATCGAACGATGATGGATGCTCTCCACCCGTACGTAGAAACGCTATTGAAATCGGGAGACGTCAATTCGGCGACGAACGCGGCGGAAAAGGGGGCGAAGGGAACGAAAGGAATGAAGGCTAGCTTGGGGCGAACGGTGTATGTGGGCGGAGAAGGATTCGAAGAGGTCCCGGACCCAGGGGCGCATGGTCTCGCAGAGTTCCTGCTTGGTCTAAGGGATGGGCTGCAAAAGTGAAAATATCGTTTCATTCTGACTGCCGTTTCCGCATATTCTTGTAGATCTTGGGTCCTCGACCGTGTTGTCGCAATGCACCCTCATCCACCATTCCGCCCTTGCTCATGAAAGCGACTCTGGGGCCCTCGAATCGGCGAACCAGTGGTATCAAAAATGCCAGCCCTCCACACAAGCTGTTCCCCACCAAATCCATCTCTTAACTTAACAGCACAAGAATGACCGAGTCGCCGCGCAGGAACATCTTGCTGATAAACCTGTCCTTGTTGACCTTGCGCCCTGCTTGTCCATTGGCGAGTCGCGGGGTCTCTGTCCACATCTCTTTCGCATTCTCCAGGACCATGTTGCAGTGGCGATCGAAGGCTTTGACTCTGGCGAGGAGCTTGCGGTTGTTTCGGCACGAAATTAGAACCTGAGTCCGCGAGCGTACGGCGGTCTGAAGGATAGACAGAGGGCCCGTGGTGAGCTCGTGCTCCTCTACTTGCGCTACCTCATACTCCCTGGGACATAGTTAGCATATACGGGTAGCTAGGCAGCAGGTTAGCTTGTACGTACGTCAACTCGTTGCGCGGCTTCGAGATGAGCTCCCTGCTTCGCGTTAGCATGCATAAGCGACAATAAGGTATCTGGCACCTACTGTATCTTTGCGTCGACCATTGTGTAGAGTGGTGGTAAGTATGTCGGTAGAGTGAGCTTGGGCGTCGATGTTGGGTGGTCCTGGCCGAGGTTCTGCCTGCGGAGTGCAGAATTTGATACCGTAGGACGTACCGAAGAGGGAAGAGGGCCGGTAAAGTGAAGCACAGGCCAAGCTTGATCGACTTAGCTCGATGTCTGAGGGGGAGATACCACAGCAACGAAAGCGAGTAGGGTGGTTTTGCTGCGAGGGAGGTGTGTGCCAGCAAGAGTGAATGATGGAAGCCGCCGAAATGTCGACTAGGCTGCATGTTTCTCCGCAGCCGAGCCAATCAACGCGGGTGACGCGCCAGCTTAGTCATTGCATTGGTGTTTCCGTCCCGCGTCAGAGCTTCCGTCCACCGGGGCTTGAGCATCCACCGCGAACTTCACATCTCGCGCTCCAGGCGCCCGAACGACGCGCTGCCTTCCGTTTCCTCGCCGAGCTCGACGTCGGAGACCTTTCGCAGCCGTATGACTCACCTGTCGGCCCCGAATTATTTATACAATTGCGTTCCTCTCAAGATTGCTCGCCGCGTCCTCGTGCTGTCCGTCGAACGCGTCCGCGATGATCGCTCGCCAGCCACCGATCGCGATAGACCAACTCTGACCACATAACCTCGTAATCGCCACACCTCCCGCCCTCGCTCTCCTCCCTGACACGGCTCGCCCTTCCTGTCAACCACCACGGCGGCCATGTCTACGCCTTCGGATAGCACGGCGGGTGTTGTGCAGCAAGCTGCCGCGGGCTCTCCTGCCGACGCCGATGCAGACGGCATGACGGACATACCGCGACGGCTCATGCGAGGCAAGCACCGCTTGCCACTCCCTGTTGGCCTCTTCTAACTGCCGTATAGTCAAGGTGTTATATACGTTTGACGACCAGAACAAGTCCAACTGCCTGGCCCGTTTACCCTCCGCACTCAGCATCCCGACCGTATCATTGGATGAGACCACCCAGCTCGGAGTCATCGAGCTGAGGAGCTGTATTCAGGCTATTGTCACCGCAAGGTAGGTCATGTGTCACGCTAATGCATGCTTCTCTCACACACGTCCTTAGTCCCGAACTCGTTGCTAAGCTCGGCCATGATTACACCGTATACGCCTTCGACTACTCGGAATACGAGACTCCTCTTGTTGGTCAGGGCATGCTCTCGTGGATCCTCGCTTCTGCCTCCACGACGCCCAACGCCCCCGCCGAGCAATCCCAGACCATGGTCACAGGTCGCGTGTGCAAGAACATCCTAGGACTTTTCTCGAACGGCATCAAGGAAACGTTGGAGGTTAAGCTCAAGCTGGTGCCCGTGCCCACATGCAAGCAGAGCGAATATGTGGAAAACATGGAGAGGTACCATAACTTAAGCAAGCTGCTGCCAGAAGGACTACCGGACTACAATGCCTGGGCACAATTCTTGGAGGCAAATCCTGCCATTCGTCACCTGGCACAGCCCCCACCACCCCACCCCACCATGCCCATGGAGACAAGCCACATGAGTGGGCTGGAATCAATGAGGTTCGACTCGTTCCAGGACCAGCACATGTCTTTCAACGCCTACGATACGCGTGCGTCCAGCCCGGCCATGAGCACGGCCTCGTTCTACCAATACCCATTTCACCAGGATGCTCGACCTGATTCTCGCGCTTCCTTCCACAGCGACAGTGCCGCCTATTCGCAGTACTTCTCGCTCGCCGACACCATCCAGGAACAGCAGGAGCAGCAAGATCAGCAAGATCAACAAGAGCAGGAAGAAGAGGGCCCACCAAAGAAGAGGGCCCGTGTTACCCAGGCCAAGAGACCCAGAAAATCTGTCTTGAGCGCCAACAAAGACTCGCTACGCGTCACTGCAAGTACCGCAGCATCAGTACGACTTCACAAACCAACTGCGCGACATGCCGGAGCTGCTGTGTCGATAGAACAGGTGCCTCGCGCCCCGACTCCCCGCCCCGGTAATGCTGCAATGCCTTTAGCTCGGGGCCCTCTCCGTCCGGTCGCACCAAGCCTTTTACGGCACACTTCAGTGGACGGGAACCGCCCCTACGTGTCTCCCTACGAACCTGGTCTTTTCTCAGACGCTGCACAGGACTCTGCCGATGATGAACGAGGGTGCAGCCCCGGCGACACACCCATGAATATGCCCTCATCCCCCCCGGTCATGCGCACCGCCTCGTCTAGCCCTGATCTACCGTCTTTGTCCTTCCCGAATGACTCGGGCTTTGTTAGTGACATGCCTGGCGGTCGCGAGGAAGAGGATATGCGTACTGGAGACAAAGTGTGGAGAGAAAGCGATCTACCAACCAAAACACATGCAAGATCAGGCGCGCAAAAGCCGAACATAACCCATGCTCGGTCTCAGTGGATACAACCAGTCCCGGAGACTTCACAACACGCCAACCAATCATCAATCAACTTCGACATTTCGACCGAGGAAGAACTACTCCGTCCTTTCCAAGGGCATGCTAAACCGCCACACAGCACGTACCAAAGAGAGGGACCCAAGGAAACACGGCGCCACAGTCATAGCACGCAGGGATCGCGACCGACCAATGGCTTAGCACCCACCGATGCAACAACCTTGAATGACGATAACATGATACCAGACCACGTGGGCGCAAACGCTGGATCGCCGGGCGCGACCTTTATGCAACCCGCTGCCCACAATGCACCGGTCAAACCTTCTGGGGTAGTCAACAACTCAACGTCTTTCGCAAAGAAGCCCCCACCCACGAAATCGAGAGGGCTGGAACGGTCTCAGACGTGGTCTGGCGAGCCCATGTCGGACGCCGCGTGCCCTGCCGATGGCAAAAGCCGGCAGCCTCGAAGCGGTTCAGGAGCGAAGCGAAGCCACATGATCAAGAATCAATTGGAACAAGCGCTTGTCTCAGGGAAGATGCCACAATTCTGCAACCATTGCGGTCAAATCGAGACGCCGGCGTGGCGAAAAGCGTATACACGTGTCGAGTGTGGATCACCAGAGGGCATCCAGCTTTCTTCGAAAGGAACAAATATCTGTGCATTGGAAACGATGGTACCCGAAGAAGGCGGGGATGGTTCGCAAAGATACCGCATCTTCAAGCAATCTTTAACAGTGGATGAGATGAATTCGGAAAGCTTTACGACCCTTACCCTCTGCAATCCTTGCGGATTGTGGTTAGGGAAACGCAATGCTATGCGGCCTCAGGAAGTGTGGGTGAAGGCACAAGCGCAAGCCACCGCACTAGCCAATGGAGAGAAACCGAAACGCAAGCGGAAGCCTAGAAAACCCAAGGGAGAGAACGACGATGCTATGTCCGATGCTGTCATCCCAGATTCTGAGTGCGCCCAACCAGAAATGCAAGACGAAGCGAAGGGGCCATCCGCTGTAGACGGCGCGCTCGATACCGAAGACACTGGCACCGGTATACAACCGCTTCCGCCGAAACCATCTTCAAGCTCTAGACCCACCGAAGACCCTCAACTCGATGGGACCAACGCACAGGCAGCTCTTTTTCGAGCCATTCAATCTAGTCCAGCGGGCCTCAGGGGCACAAAGGATTCTCCGATCGATGTCGGCGAAGAGTTGACACCTAAGCCTACGCGACGAGTCTTGTTTCCCTCGCCTCGCAGGTCCGGTGAGACCAAATCTTTGGGTAATGTGCCTTCGTTCCAGTCAATGAATGGGCCAGACCCCAATTCGAAGACCAGCGATGGTCCAGTACCACTACCTGGCTTGAACTTTGAAGAAGTCGATAAAGAAAACTGTCCACCACCAGCTGACGAGGACGACAATCTTTCTCAATTTCTCAACGACATTGGTTCGGCCAGGACGACACCAACCAAAACCAAATCCCTGGAAGACTTGCTGAAGACTCCGACGCCTGCTTCTCGACGCCGCTTGCCCCTTACGCCAAAGCGCGGTGGCGATGTCCTTGGCCTTACAACCCCATCACGCGTTCTCAAAACACCTCGAACAGCAATAAGGGCAGCGACAGTGGCTCCAGAGACCCCATTTACGCGCCAGCTTAACGCGCTCCTCTCTGACTGCATGGCTAGCTCACCATCTCAAGCCATCGACTTCTCTACATTTCCAACCTTCAACACGCCCGGCCGTACGACTAGCACGGGCGCGCACTTTGGCGATCTCTTATCGAACGATTTCCTATCTAGTGATCTACCGATACCTAGTTCGCCAACTGACGGGCTCAATTTTTCCGTCTTTGAGGATCCAAATACAAGCACAGTGGGTCTGTGGAGCGGTGCGAGCATCTTCGAAGTCAGCAATATGGGCATGGGCGATCACCACGTGACAGAAACTGAAAGTCGCAGGGCGAGTGTAGACGCTGCTCAGTTCAAGATGCACGACATGAGCATGGACTTTAGCGCTTTGCTTGAGGGAGTTGTTGGTAACATGGACCAGGCCGACAATACTACCGCTCAAACAGTGACGGTCTCTGTCGAGGAGACTGATCACGAGCTAATCGAAGCCGCCGATTCCCATGTGCCCACCTCCGAGAAACACCAGATTCTGACTGTCGCCACCAAAACTTCCGAGACGGTGATTAACACCACGAGCAAAGAGGCGGATGGACTGGAACATTGTGCCGGCAAAAAGAGATTATCACCCTGTGGCATCGAAACAGTCGCTGGCAAAGGCAAAGAAACTATTGGAGCACCAACCCCAAGCCTGGAGATGACCAAAGCGCCTATTGCCGAGGAAACTACCAGCAAAGTGATCGATAGTCAATCACAGGGCTATGCAGTGATGGGTCCTCAACTTGCGAATGTGAAGGAGACGGTCGACATTTTATCTCCTATCACGAACTCGAAAGGGCAGACCGACTCGCCTGCTACCGTCAACGATATCGCCGACACCCCGGAGACGTCAAAGTCACCCCCTGCTCCGGTCCAGGCCACCAGGGAACGGGCCTCGACACCAGAGGTTCGCATCAAAACGGAACTGGTGGCATACGACGATTCAACTTAAGCGGGCGAGGATTACCTCTACTGTTTGAGTACGATGCGATTCCGTCGCACAAGCCAATTTTGGCTCTTTTTTATTTGTTGCGGCTCTTGGGCACTTTTTCAGCGAACGGCGTTTTGCGCTGCTTGAAGCATTTGTGGGCGCTCTTGCATGGATGATGATGGTATACACGAGGCATGAGTGTAATTGTACGTTTTCTGCATAGCGAGCATGAGCGAATGTGGTTTCTGCATAGTTCCGCCACGATGGATGGGACATTTGGAGAACGAAAGCACTGAGGCTGGTTTTCAGCATAAGCGCGCGAGCTTCGTCGCGTAAAATCAAGAACATGAATCAAGCATCACTGGTACTAGTATCATTGTGATATTAGAGGTCAATGTGTGATAGTAAAAGTGTGTCGTTAGGTCCTATAATATAAGATGGACGAGTTGATACTCAAATCGAAGTGAAATAGCTAATGTGTGAAGATCAAATGCCCCGACTCCTTGATGCATGCCCGCCGGGTATCGCGAACTCTAAAAGACCCAAACGCCTTCCCTTATCCCCAACCGGACCTAATAGATGAATAGTACAGTGGAGCTCACCGGCCCATACCCAATTAGAAGGATGCCAAAGCTCATCCTCTAATGACGCAAAACATGACATGTGCACTTCCATGGCAATGGTTGCCACTGGCGCACATTCGATAAGCTCGTACCGCCGCTCTTCTGTAGTTTATGAATGTGACAGTTTGAGTCCGGCATTCATCAAGTCTCGCCGAAGCCAAAGAAGGCGTCGTCGAACTGCGTCGCCTCCGGGTTCTCGTAGTCCAAATCAAACAGATCGTCAAGATTGTCAGTCGCCATGGTGTCGAGATTCAGGTCGTCGTTCGTAGTCGGCGGCTGCATGGTCGCATCTTCTGCGGGTTTGGTCGTATTGATCTCTTCTGAAGACTGGTGGTTGGGCACGTCGGGGAGATCGGTCATGGGAAAGTCAATGTCAATGTTACCGCTAGCGTTCGCCGGTCCGCCATTGTCATCATCACCGCTTTTGGCGAAATCCTCGAGGCCGCGGAGGAGTGAGGGCGCAGGCTCGTCGAGTGTGAAGTCTAGATCGGGCCCCGAAGTGTCCATGTTGACATCCTGGTTGTTCGCATCGTCGTCTGGACCGTCCATGATGGCGTCATTGAACAAGGCGTCGAAGTCGAAGTCGTCGGCACCGTCGGTGTCGCCCAGGTCCACATTCTCCATCGTGGTGTCTTCAGGCGGCGCAGGGGGCGCAGGGGCGGGTGGCGCGGCCGCTGACGTCTCTCGCTTGAGCGCGGGGAGCTCTGCAGTCGGGGTAGGAGGCTTGACGCTCGGTGCTGGAGCTGGTGCCGGTGCCGGTGGGTCCGGTTTTGGGGGAGAAGAAGCTGCGGGCGACTCTTCTTTCAATGGCTCTTTCTGCGGTTCCTTCTGCGGTTCCTTCTGCGGTTCCTTCTGCGGCGTGCCCTCAAGCTCTTTCTGTGGCTCTTTCTGCGGCTCTCTCTGCGGCGGCGTGGGCTTCTTCACGGACGACTCGGCGGCCAGTCGGGCCTTCTCTGCCTCCTTCTCCTTTACGGCAGCCTCGCGCTTTTTGCGATCGGCTTTGAGCAGTGCCAGGTCCCGCCGAAGCACCGCCTGAGCCTGCTGTATCTCGGACTCGAGCTCGTCCAGCGAGTCGTGGAAGCGCTCGTTGGCGGCAACGACGGCGCGCTTGAGGACCAGCTGCATGCGACTGGCATCGGGGCCGGCCTGCTGTGCTTTGATGAAGCGGCCGCTGGAAATGAGCTGCGAGGCGTCAGTGGAGCTTGCGCTGGACCCTGCGGGGTACCTACGACGAGGTTCAGCATGGCCTGCAGGTTGTCGAGGGAGTGGGCGGTCGTGGCCATCTTGTGCGCGTCCTGCTGGGCGGGCGGCGCCGGCGGGACGGTGGCCATGGTCGTGGTGGGCCGCGAGGCTTGGACGGCGGCGGTGGGGGGTGGAGGTGTTGGTCGCGTCGAAACAAAGTGTCCGGGCGGCCAGGGCGCGGAGCTTGGGCAGGCGCGGCGGCGACCCGCTTAAAATGGCGCCTGTCCTAAGCGCCTAGGATATCCGTGTATTGTTTCAGATTAGGCAAGCACGTCTGGTCGGTCCCGTGCAAAATTCGCCCTTGGTGCCTTCCCCAGCCCACGGCTACGGGCGCATCGTGACAGCTGCCTCAATCGCCGCTAAGTGCCGACAGGACAACAGTAGACAGAGCTTCGCCCGGCGTCCGTCTAGGCCTGCGTGCGAGGCAGATGCACAGCCAGAATGCTTCTTGTACGGTGCCGCCCGACCAGTATAAAATACCACTTCTGCAACGCGGGCCGCAGCCTTACGTACAGTAGCCCGCTGACTAGCCGTGTTGCTCGTCCCTAAACCACTCGACCCTCGCCGTCCTCTTCCCACCTCTCCTCCACCCCCACAGTAGCACCACCCAGATACTCTCATCATTGTTGGCGTCGGGTTCGCTCTTTCCTTACTTTGTTTCCTCTCTCTTCCCTTTCCTCGCGCTTATAGTCTGCGGTAGTCTTGTCCCGGCCGCGCTCTCGTTGCATCTTTCTTTGCAGCCTCAGATCCCAGCGCGTGCCCCTCGCCGTACCCCGAGTCCGTCAGCCGTCGCGCGCTCCTTCGGTGTCGCCTTGTCGTCGAGTGCGCCCATCTCCTACGAGTTAGCTGTTCCATTCGCGCATTCTGCTCGCCCGCGACTCCTTGCGACGCCGCCAACCGTTGCCATTGACCTGAGCCATGGCCGATTCCGGATCCTCTGCCTCCATGCCTCCTCCCTCCGCCTCTGCGGGCGCTCCCGGCTACGACGGCGGCAACCAGCAGCAGCAGCAGCAGCAGCACATGCCGCCGCCGTCGCTTGCGCCCGTCATCATCCCGCAGAACACGAACCCCATCCCCACGGCCATCAGCTCGCCCATGGGCGCTAACCCCATGTCTCCGACCAGTGGCGGCGGCCCAGGCTACGTCCCGCGTCGCGCTGCCCCGGAGCCGAACAAACGGGCCCTATACGTGGGAGGGCTGGATCCTCGTGTCACCGAGGACGTGCTGCGCCAGATTTTCGAGACGACTGGCCACGTCCAGAGCGTCAAGATCATCCCCGACAAGAACAGCGCCAACGTAAGTTGTCCCCTCACACCACGGCTCACCAGGGTGTTTACCCGGGCACGTCGAGCCTCGTCGCAAGGCTGCCTTCGCTTCTGCCCCACAATGGAACCTCTCGCTTGAGCCGGACTTTTTACTGATTCAATAAATAGTCTGATCCGCTTCAGTTCAATCAGAAAGGCTTTAACTATGGCTTTGTTGAATTTGACGATCCAGGCGCAGCCGAACGCGCCATGCAGACCCTGAACGGTCGTCGCGTGCACAACAACGTATGTACATTGTCCTAGCGAGCTCTGCCAGGCAGGGCTGACCCCTCACAGGAAATTCGCGTGAACTGGGCCTATCAGTCAAACACCACTGCCAAGGAAGATACGTCCAACCACTTCCACATTTTCGTCGGCGATTTGTCCAATGAGGTCAACGATGAAGTCCTTCTCCAGGCCTTCTCCACCTTCGGCGTTGTTTCGGAAGCACGCGTCATGTGGGACATGAAGACGGGCAGATCCCGTGGCTACGGCTTTGTCGCCTTTCGCGACCGCACTGATGCTGAAAGGGCATTGAGCTCCATGGACGGCGAATGGCTTGGCTCGCGAGCTATCCGCTGTAACTGGGCCAACCAGAAAGGGCAGCCCTCCATCTCCCAGCAGCAAGCCATGGCGTCCATGGGCATGACACCGACTACCCCCTTTGGACACCACCACTTCCCCACCCACGGCGTGCAAAGCTTCGATATGATTGTGCAACAGACCCCTCAGTGGCAGACCACCTGCTACGTTGGCAACCTCACGCCGTACACCGCGCAGTCGGACCTTGTACCTCTCTTCCAGAACTTTGGTTACGTCACCGAAACCCGCTTCCAGTCCGACCGTGGCTTCGCGTTCATCAAGATGGATACGCATGAGAACGCCGCCATGGCTATCTGCCAACTCAACGGCTACAATGTCAACGGTCGGCCCTTGAAGTGCAGCGTAAGTGCATCTCTTCTCAGTCCCCCGTCCGTCACTCACATGTGGATATAGTGGGGCAAAGATCGCCCGCCGACTGGGCAGTTTGAGGGCTACTCGCCTGCCGGCGGCCCCAGCCCGGCATACCCCCAAACCCCGAGCCAGTACTTCCCGCAGTACAATGCGGGAGGAGCGGGGGGGCCCATGTCACCCCAGCAAGGTGAGCGGCACCGGAAGAAGCTTCGATATCGAAACTCACAATCTAATGCACGGGCAGGTCCTAGCCCAGGCGGACAACCCTTCGCCCAACAACAAGCCTTCGGTGGCGGCCCTGGCATGCCCCAGCAGCCCTATCCGCAGATGCCTGGTAGCGCCGGCGGATACCAGCAGGGCCGCGGCGGCCAGCCCCAGCAGCAATGGGGACAGCAGCCCCAACAGGGCTTCGGTCAGAACGGGTTCGGTGGTGGCTACCAGGGCTAATTACCTCGGGCTTTGTAGGCCAGTCTTCCCCCTGCGCTGTTTTATCTTCATGACATGCTTGGCTGTCTAAGTTGGCGCTCTTGGATAGCTGCCGTTATTTCTCTCCTAGTGGACTTTTTCTACCTATTCGCTATCTGCTCGTGTTCTTTAGGGGATCATGTCATGTCTCCATCTCTTGTTTCCACAAAAACAGCTCTGTCTAGTTAGCGGAGGGCTTGGTTGTTATCTTGAAGGTCTTATCTTGAAGGTCTTTGGTGGGGAGATTTCTCCATGTACGTCTCTTACATTTCCACGTTGCGGCTTCTTTCCAGCGTGGACGTTGGTTTCGTGCGGCCCTTTCTAATGAATCTCCTTGCGCTGCATTTTCCGTGCTCCTCGGAGCCGTTTCTCCTTGACCATGTTTGGATCATATTGTTGCTATGTTTGATGAAGCAAAAGAGAAGCGATTTCCTACGTTATCATGGTGTTGTTCTGTTGATGTCGTACTGTTGGCGTCTTGCGCGGCATACCCCCTAAGCTACGGCTGCTCTCATGATCTCTCCTCTCACGTTGTCTGAGTTTGGTGTTGGTGGCGGTGAAGCTTGTTTGATTTCGATCGGATAGAAGTTGCTAAAAAGGTGTTTGTTGTACGAGGATTGGGGTGTGGATGTTGTTGATGGAAAAATGTGCGGTTATTGGCATATGAATGGGTTGGCCTGTCGCACTGACAGCGCATTGAATATCACTTTGTGGTCTACTTTTGTTGCTGTGGACGAGTGATGATAAATTATTGCCAGGAATTTGGGCCGTTATATCGTGCAGGTGTCAGGCAATGGTTAATCATCCTTTCTACGTAGTGTAGCCTTCTTTGACTCAAATCACTGCATCATCAAGTGTACAAAAGTTCAACGAGAGGCTATTCGTGAATTGTTCGTCGCGTCTACAGTCGGATCGCAGTGGGGACGCCACACACGTGACCGCCCTAAAGCGCGCCAGACTTTCGCGACGAGGCGCGTCGGTTACACTAAGCTTTCAACTCGTCCCCGCCCGGGCATGCCACTCCTTGACTACATTTCATTGTTCCTTTCCTCACTTGTCGCGCTACTGCTTTGCTGTATGCTCGTCGCATTGGGCCGCTTCAGCGCGTCACTTCGATTTAGCGCACCGAAGCCGTCGTCGCGACTTCCCTCCCAGCTACGCGCCGCAACATTTGGTGCCGCATCACCTTCCTCCAGAACGCTGGGCCGCCTCTCCACTCGACCGCACTCCGCCGCCGCCATGTTCAAGCAGGCTGTCAAGAACCACAACGCTGTCACGCCATCACCGGCGCCAGCTGCGACCAAGCAGCAGTCATTAGCGACCACACTCAACCGCCCTTCCGCCGCCCCCAAGTCGAGCAGCACGCGTCCGCTGTCCACCGTATCCGGAAACACTGCGAAGCACAATACTACACACGAATGGAGGCCCTCAGGACAGGCACACGGCATCAAGAGGACATCGAGTGGCTTAGCTAAGGTGCTGGGCTACCAGGAAGACGCCTTCGACTACCCCTCTCTCAATATATCAGACTACGAGAACGATGTGCCATCTTCCTTTCACAACAATACAGGCGGCATGCCTGCCGCGCAGAATCCCGTATTCTTTGACGCGGACGATTTTGATAGTGATATCGATCTTGACGTAGAGGACCCAGCGACAAAAGCGACTGTTCGCTACCCAGCACTGCCGTCACTAGCCAACGGGAGTTCGAGAGATTCGGCGTACAATTCAGCGACACCGCAATCTGCAGGCGTTAAAAACGAGCCGAATAGCAGCGCGCCGATACCATGGTCATCATCACCCGCAGAGCACTTTCAGCCTATATCTACGGCCCAGAAACCGCTCGAACCTACAAAACGCCGCACACTGCCATGGTTGCAAAAGTCAAGTCAGCCCGCGGTCAGGGAGGAGCTGGAGCCGGAGTCATCAAGACCAAGAAAGCGGAGGTCAATAGAGGCCTCGGCCGTCAAGGCCACGCCGATTAAGAAGGAGGTCAAGTCGGAGTACCCTTGGAATACAACACAGAGCGCGCTCAAACAGCAGCAAAAGAACCTGCGTGATGCTCACAAGGCAATCAAAGCGACCGAGGCCAACGAGGAGGATGTAAAGGAGGCTATCAAGAAGAAGAAGAAAAACAGTGTTCACCGCATTTTCTTGAGTGAAGAGCAGCAACATGTTCTGAATCTTGTTGTAGAGTCCAAGAAGAGTGTCTTCTTCACGGGTTCGGCTGGTATGTGAGAAGCTATGTGTTTACTACATCCGATTGACAGCTTTATAGGTACCGGTAAATCCGTTCTTCTACGGGAAATCATCGCTGCGCTACGGCGAAAATACGTACGCGAGCCTGATCGCATTGCTGTTACAGCATCGACAGGTCTCGCTGCTTGCAATATTGGAGGTGTCACATTGCACAGTTTCGCCGGCATCGGATTAGGTAAAGAGCCCGCGGAGGACCTTGTGAAGAAGATTAGACGAAACGCAAAGGCAAAGCAACGGTGGATGCGCACAAAGGTCCTAGTCGTCGACGAAGTGTCCATGGTGGATGGGGAGTTGTTCGACAAGCTGGAACAAATCGCGCGGACTATTCGCAACAACGGCAGACCATTTGGTGGTATCCAGCTAGTCATCACCGGTGACTTCTTTCAACTCCCGCCAGTACCAGACTCTGGACGCGTCGCCAGGTTCGCTTTCGATGCCGGGACCTGGACTACTTCTATTGAGCATACCATCGGCCTCCACCATGTCTTCCGACAGAAAGATCCCGTCTTCGCAAACATGTTGAATGAAATGCGCGAAGGGAGATTGACACCTGCGTCTATCGCTGCGTTTCGCAAGCTCGACCGGCCACTCGCTGCGAGCGAAGAAAACATCGAGGCTACTGAGCTATTCCCCACTCGATCAGAGGTCGAACGTGCAAATCAGGTGCGCATGAACCAACTTCAAGGTCAGATATACAGCTTCGATGCTCGAGATGGGGGAACTGTTACAGACAAAGAGAGACGTGACAAACTGCTCTCGAGCTGCATGGTTCCGGAGACCATCCACCTCAAGAAGGGTGCACAAGTTATGTTGGTCAAGAATATGGATGATACGCTCGTCAATGGTTCGCTCGGCAAGGTCACCGGGTTCATGACGGAACAAGTCTTCGCCTTCTACAAGGAGAACGAGGAAGCCTTCCTCGAAAATAGCGGTGAAGGCTCAAAGGAGCTGGAAGCCCTCACCAAGCTCAAAGAGAAAACTCTGGGCATCAGCACACAGCAGCTGTACCCGCTTGTTCGCTTCGCTATCGCAGACGGCACTACACGCGACCTCCTTTGCAAACGCGAAGACTGGAAAATCGAGCTTCCCAACGGTGAAGTGCAAGCCTCCCGCTCTCAAATTCCACTCATCCTTGCCTGGGCACTTTCCATTCATAAAGCGCAGGGCCAGACGCTGGAACGCGTACGCGTCGATTTAGGCCGCGTGTTTGAGAAGGGTCAAGCGTATGTGGCACTTTCACGTGCGACTTGCATGGCAGGACTGCAGGTCATGCGGTTTGACCCGCGCAAGGTGCTTGCGCATGACAAGGTCCGGGCGTTCTACAGTGGGTTGAGTCGCGCGGAGCAGATCGAAAGTAAGGCGAAGAGTAAGACGGTCCTGGGCAAGATGATGGCTGGAAGGAAGAAAGATGGAGAGTAGAATCCGGAGAGTGTTTCTTGGTGTGCTTGCATTGGTTAGCGGGAATTTCGTTCGGGTATGGGACCTTTGTGAATAGGAGTATAGGGCATCTTGGGGGAACAGGGGAGACATACTGTCTCATATCATCTAGTCTACTCCACTATTCATCTTGGATAATTATCTATGTTCACGAGTGGAAGATTGTCGCACTACTTTTGTAGAGAAGTCGTCGTGTGTCGCTGTAATTGACTCTTCGAGCGAGTACTAGTGAGGAGGCCAAGGGTGAGAAAGTCGAAGAAGGAAGGCTGGTTTCTGCAAACGGGAGCCGTTACTTCAGGTTCACATCCCGTTGTTCGTATACCGGAAGACCCCTCTTCGGTGCGGGCTTGTACCAGATTTTTACGCAGTTCATGATATACGGATATGAGCAACAACGAGTTGAGAGTATACACATTGGTTGGACGGTGGACTAGATGATCACACTGTAGAGCTTCCGGCGCTGTAGTGAACACAAGCCAACACCTCCATTCCACGAAAAGTGGCACACATACCCCTAGACCACAATCACCATGATCCGGTGTACCGGAGCCACCGTGAGCCCCACCAACTCGCACAACTTCAGCTGATCAAGACGTCACCCCCACACCCAGCATCACAGTCCCACCAGGAACCTTTCGCAATCGTCAACTTGACCCCCTCCTTCGCAAAGCGCTCCTGCAAACGCACCAGATATTCCTCAATCTCTACCTCGCCCAAGCCTTTCCTCGAGACGCCCACCTCCTTCAGCGCAGGCAAACGCGTCTTCAGCAACGGAGCTAGCATCTCTAGGGAACTGACCCAGAAGACCTCATAGTCGCTATTTTCGTCTTCGGCGAGGTTGATGTCAAGCTGTTCGAGGCCGGAGGGGAGGTTGTCGGCAAGCATGGCGGGCCGGATGGTGGTATCTAGTGTCCCTACAATGTCGTCGTATTCCACATCGATGCCGCCAAAACAGTCGATGTCAATGTCCAAAACGCGGACCTTGTGGAGGGTGCGGAGGGAGCCGAGAGTCCCCGCTTTGATGTCGAAGATCTCGTTGAGCTCGGGGTCTGCGTTGTCGCATATGCTGAGCTGCTCGAGCGAGTCCTTGTGCTCGAGTAGAGCGGTCGCGATGGTGGGGTAATGCAGCTCCGGAATATCGTCGTCGTACAGCGTGTACGCGCCATTTCGCACAGAGTTGTCAAAGTCGAAGCAGAAGAGACGAAGGGCTTTGACCGAGCCGATCATTTGCGCTAGCGATTTCGAATCGATGTAGCTGTTCTCCACGTACAGGTTCTCGAGCGGCGATGTGCGGGGACTCACAGCGAAGTCCCACATCCACTTGTTGATGGTATCTGGTTGGTATACGTCTTCCAACATAAGCGTCCGCAACGACCGGATGTTGAGAATGGGAGGAATGTGAAGTAGTCGTATAGGGCCCAACCGAATCCGGATAGCGCTGAGATGTTGAAAGTGTTGAGAGAGCAACTTTGTATCGCAGAACCCTATTTCCCCGAGCACCCTGAGCCAGGACGGCGCAGCATGGTATCCCCTCGGATAGCAGCAGACGTTCGTATCGCAGACGTCGAGGCTGCGAATATTTGGGCACAGCAGGAGCATAGCAGTGAGATGGTCTTTGGGTCGCTGCATTTGGAAGCCTCTGGAGTACATCCTAGGATTGATGAGACCCAATTCTTCGACCTTCTTGCAGAGCTCTCGACGCTCAATGTGGGTCAACGCATACTTCTTATCCTTGCGTTTCCAGCAGGCAATCAAGTTGCCGTGATCGTCGTACCACTGCAAGTTCCTCACGCGCCCCGTCATCTGGGGCTCCTGGAGAAGGGTCCTGAGCAGCTTGCGGGGCTCCACAAGGCGGTTGTCGATATAGCTGTACAGATAGGGTTTGCTGAGGCGGTAGAGCTGGCGACTGGTTAGGCTGAGATTGTACAGAGCGCGAATTTGAGTTGTGCAATATATCGTTTCCACAAAGAAGTCAAGGATCTCGAGAATGACCTCTTCTGGAAGATTGCCGAAGCTGGCTAAGGGTTGCTCCTTGTGTAAGGGTGGCGCATTTCGTGCTGCGAGGCGCCCTCTCGGAGTTTTCCTCGCCGGCTTGCTGTCGTCCTCGCTGATGGCTGCCTGAGGCGGTTCCAACGTAGGACTTCCCTGGGGACGTCGTTTACTGTTAACACGGCCAGTCTCAGTAAGGCCGCTCGCCTTTCGTTTTGTTTGACGCGGCATTTTGGGCTTCTGCGGGCTGTCGGCTTGGAACCGGTAGTGCGAGGTGAAACTGGCAAACTGGCGAACTGTGATGTGCCGGATGCCCAGAGCACTCGACTGGCGATGGCTCTATGGAGCGACGGATACTCTGTGAAGCGATGAAAGCGTGATGCAGATCGACCCAGAGCCGCTTCGCGCTAGATGGGGGACAGGATGCTCAAGTTGGTAAGAGGCATGCAGGAGACGCATCGTTGGGTTGCCAAGTGCTGACGTCATCACGAGGCTGTTCCAACACGAGAGCACCTGACTGGATGTTTCATCTTCACTTTCACACCTATTGCTTTCAATTTGCCGTACCAGCTTCTTACTATGGATTTAGAGAACATGGCCGTCGACATAGGCGCTTTCAAAAGGCGCGAACGTCACTACTTCAATCGAGACAGTGCCCCCGCGGACATAGCAGGCAATCTTCCTGCGAGTTACGAAAAGCTCGACCAAATCATCGACAGACTGGATGCCGAGCGTTGATACTCAACCAACATGGATCTCGCCCACGCGCTCGCTCCGCCGTTGCCCTCGTTGCCCTCTCTGAGGCACCTCCGCATCTACTGCGACAGCGACAAGATATTATTAACTAACGGAAGAGAATAAGAAGTCGTGCTTTGGGCTGTTAACAACGTCCAATTCGGGGAGACAATCATGGGAAATAATCCACTTCGAGACTTGGTCAGGCTTGATTTGTACTTCGGCTACCTTTCTAGTCTAATGAAAGCCCGGAAATTTGCCACCTTGCGTTATTGGATTTGAAGCCTCAGAAGGTGGCGGGAGGAAGTTTGCCTCATCTTCTTCAATAGATAGTCTCTCGACAAGACCTGCAAGTTCGATGCTTTCTGATTGGAGAGTGTGTTTCTGCATCATCATGTGTGTAGATGTGAGTCGCACTGCAAACAACAGTGGTTGGGGACTTCTCTCCCTCAATGAGTGCCTCTTCCATCTCCCCTGCCCTCTATGTCAGACGGACGACCATGTCTCTGAACCCCTTTCAGAAACTCCGACACCCTCGTCACTAGGTCCAGCACCACTTCTTCCCGATCGTCGTCAAGATTGTGAGTCGCACCCTTGACTATACCTCCATGCGTATCATCCACCACGCCACGTCTGTTCCTTACAGCATCCGTCCACCGCTTCAGCAAGCCCTCCTTGTCGACATGCGCGGGCACATACTGATCCTCGGAGCCCCAGAGAAACATCATCGGTGTCTCGCGTATCTTGCCGAACGTGTTCTCGATGGTATCGTCCAAAAGGTCGGAAGAGAAGTAGTCGTCGTCTCCACCAGGCGCGAGAAGACTGTACAAGCGATACGCCGTGACAGGTGCACCGAACAAGCTCTCGATCTCGTTTCCTTCCCCCAGAACGATCTGGCTCTCCTTCCCCTCATCGATTAACATCTTCGAATTTGCAACGAGCTTTTTGAGTGTCTGCTGCAATTCCGCGTCCGAAGCTGCCATGGCAGCCTCTCTGTCCGAGACACCTGCTTGCAAAATTGCGCCGTGGACGCTGTACCGTGACTCCTTCCCCTCGCCCACGAGATACTCCATGATGTCTTGACAGCCCGTCGAGTGGCCCATAAGAACTATCTTGCCACCTGGCCGGATTTTCTTGAAGTATTCGACGCAATATCCTAGCTCTAGCGCATCACGCTTCAGCGAGCCAGTCGCCCAGCCCTTGTAAGACGACGAGAGGAGCACTTCGGCTATAGCCCATTTTCGAGGCAGGAGAGTGGCAATCACTTTTGGGTAACGAACAGTCCGCACACCGTCACCGAGTCCGCCAATCCAGAGGAGTGTATTGATGAGTGTAGGATATTCTATCTGATACTCTGTCTGGTCTTCCGTGGTCGCGCTGTGCTCGAAAGCGAAGAGGCGGTCACTATACGTGTGCAAGGTTCCAGGATTTGCCATTGTCGGACACTCGGGCTGGACGGTAGCGAGTAGGTTTGAAGACGTTATTAAAGAAGGTGCTGAGCTAAGAAGTAGAAAGCTGATAAGCTCTTGGAAGCACGACGGTGTAGGGTCAATGTTGTGGCGCGCTGCGTTCTTGCGGTAGCAGAAGCCGGGCTAGTGTATATTGGGAAAAGAGCCTTGGGCTCGGAGATGCTTCAGGCAATTTAAGAAGTGATAGTCTCGCTGGGTGACGGACTTGGAAAGAACGGAAGGGATTGTGAAGAAGGTGCGATGTTCGGAAAGCCCCCACGTTCGGAACTTAGCGTATGTTGTGTGGGTCGGAACGCTAACCTCCGTCTCGAGATGACACTCATCTTGATGACCTCTCTTGCACAGTTCCTCCGAATAACTATTCTTCCAAACGTTCTCATCCCGCCAGAGACTGCATACTTGCACGTGTCACGACACAGTATGCTTGTACGTCTAGTTGAGTCTCTAGATCTGCAACTCGTCATTTAGAAAAGAATGTACCCTGTCGTGCCTGTTCACCTTCCCTAGGTCAACACATCGTGGAAATTGTAGTGAGACATGCTCAAGTGCAGAAAGATAGACAATTAAGCAAGTATGCTCGACGGAGCAGTTGACCCACGGCTTGCCTCCAGGGCATACATGTTCGCTGTCAGGTGGACAAACCCAACTCTGGTAGCAAAGGAGCGCAACGTTTAGAACCTACGACCAGATGACTAAACGTGAATTTTTCTTACCAGACCCCCATTTTTGCATACTCTAATCTCTGGAAAGGGTCTCTCATACATTCCACCATTCATTTCCTTCATCATCGTACGTCCACCCCGCAGGCCGCTCCATCTCGAAAGATCAGTTACAAACTCAGCGTGACCCCTCTCCATCGTACAACCTTCACATCGAAGCCAGCAACCTCTACCACCTCGGTGACATCGGCCTAGTAAAAGATGCCGGCCTCTTCGTCTTCCTCCGCGGCCTTCTCACTTCATCACCCGGCACTCGAATCTTTTACGTCCTCGGGAACCACGAAGCCTACCAATTAAGTCTCCTCCAAGACGCTGTCCGGAAACCCCGAGCCTGTGAAGAAGAGGCTAGGAAGGAGTATGGCGGCCGGTTTGTGTTTCTACATAGGAATCGGTATGATGTTGACGGGAGTACGACTATTTTCGGGTGTACGCTGTCGAGCACCGTGGCCCCCCAGCAGATGATTGATATGCAAACCCGCCTCACCGATTTCCACGAGCAGCGAGGAATCCGGATTGGTCGCTGGAGTCGCATCTGGAAGAGCACAGCCGAGATGCATGCTGGTTGAACGAACAGATAGAGAGTATTTAAGCCTCGGAGCCACAGCGACAAATCGTCATTCTGACGGGCCACTGTCCAACTCTTGACCTTCGAGCCATCGACAGTCAGCACCAAGGGAGCTCCGTATCAACAGCATTTGCGACCGATATCTCGGTGGAGCTGTGTTGGACTAGTCCGGCGGTCAAGCTTTGAGCGTTTGGACACACGCATCATAGCTGTGCCTTTCATGACGAGGAGACTGGGAAGCTGGTCGTTTCAAATCAACGGGGCTATACGGGTGTTGAGGATAATCGTCACCGAGCGGAGAAGATGCGAGTAGTGTTAGCTGAGGCGCAATCCGTAAGTAGCCCCTAGAGTATAAGATGCATCGAGATCGCGAGCCATCACATCATTTGTTCCGAGACGCCAAGTACTGAAATCCCTCTGGATGAATTGTGCTAACTCCAATTCCGTAGGAACGATGGAAACTAGTAAACCGCCAGCAGGTAACAAGTGTGAAGCCAGAAGCTGCGAGAAAAAAGGCTACCCGTATTCATGAAGACACCAACACCGGCGACACCCCAAAGCGCTCCTTGTTCCAAAGAGCCCTGGAATACCATCCATGCACTCCGAAGATGAAGACTCAAACCAAATGTTCAGTCTCCTTCGCTCAGCCTAAAGCTCAACAACGAACAAGCCTAGGCCCATGCCCCGCGCAAGGTCCCAACCCCATACAGCAGCAACGCGTCAAGATCTCTCAACATCACACGCAAAGAACAGGCACTGCAACTAGCAGAATGTTTGTCAAAGAAACGCTCCTCAACCATAAGCTAGCCGGGACAACTGAGAATGAGAAGTAAGATCAGCAACGTCTGAGCTAAATTGGTGAGATCATCCGATTGGACATATTTGCGAGGCGAGGGAGGATGTCAAACGTCAATCCAGGGCCTAAGAGGCACGTGAGAGGGTGCCCGTCTCAGCAGCAACGCGTCGGAATCCTCCCAAATCCACGCGCACGGTATCCCGTAAAACGCATCCATGGGTCTTTCAGGACATACACGACTGCGATCACTCGTCATCACATGCACCACCCCTTGTAAAATTTATCCACGAGCCCGTCAGTGCGCTGTACACCGCAAGCATACACAAAGACCTGAAAATCCGACGCATTTACTGCACGTAGTAGTTCTACCAAGCCTACCCATCCATGCCAAAGACCCAGAGACACCGACCATGTCTCGTGGAAATTCCCCTAAGGGATCTACGCAAACGCCGCGCCATGCAAAAAGACCACATAATATACACCTCAAGCCCACATCCACGTCTTCTAGACCCTGAGTCCACTTCCTCCGCCGTCATTCTCCGCTGCCGAAAAGACAGCTTGGACGACAAAATGCTCTCCAAACTTGACCCCTTTACCACCGCTAATACCGGCAACCTTCCAGGGCTTGTTGATTCCGATATCCACTACCCACACGAGCCAGACAGGATCGCGTCCAGCACCGTTCTGCAGTGCTTTAAGTAATCCACTTCTCGGTGCTCCAAGGCAGACGATGTATTTCGCCCTGACTTCAAGAGGCTCGCCTTCCAGGATGGCAACCTCGCCTGTCGAGCCACCGACGCCGGATGGTGTCTCCACGGCAAGTACGGCAGCTCGTGATTTGTTGGCCCAGCCGACAATGGAAAGCACAGTCCGTCGGTCTTCCTCTCCGAGCGCGTCAAACTCTTTGTGTCTACCCAGCAGTGCGTCGATGATGAGCTCTGGTGGTGCTTGTAGTCTCTTGAGCGCATCTTCAATGTCCGGCCATGCTCTCACAGTGCCGCCAAACTTCTTGAACAGATCGACCTGCCGTCTGACATCGCGGTCCCAGTCGGCATTACGTTCAAAGCCAAGCAGTGCTACCATGACCTTGGGGCCTCTGGCTGTGAGCTGTCTTGCTGCAGCCACAGCACGGGCGCCGCCACGGTGATTGCCCGCTAGCACGACTATGACTGGTCGCGCATTCGGATTGTCACGAGCTAATCGACGACCGCCCGGGTTGATCGCTGTAAGTGCCACCTCGGCAATACCACGACCTGCATTCTCTGCCATGAGGTCTTCCGAAAGACCAAAGTCGACTTCGGCCATTTCCTCTACCGCGAGCATGCCGCCAGGGGTAATGGTGTGGCACTTGCGATTGTTGGAGACGAGGCGTAAGCAACTTGAAGTGGTTGACTCGAGGAGCGGAGAATCCGGAGGTGTTGTGATACGGCCTGGTTTTGGACTGCCAGTTGCGTGCGAGGAGGTCGCATACGGTCGATTGACCAATCCTCGGTTGCCCCGGGCTATAAGGATTGGCGCACCGGTGAGACTTTGGGTATCGATGTCTCCCTGAACACCACTTCCTTGCCGTGTGGGATTTCGTTTAATTGATGTCCGCGACATGGCCCTCCGGGAGTTGCGTCCACTGTCAAGGTCCGACAGGTCCTCGTCACTATCTGTATTAGAATTACTCTTCAGGCGCCGACCGTCGAGAACATTCTCTGTCGGATGTAGATTCTTGCCGCCATGCGTCCCGGGCCTTGCCAGTCGATTGAAGCTGACCAATCGATCTTCATCAGCAGTTGTATCCTCATTCCTAATTTGATCGAATACGGTGCGCTTGTCGAATTTCGATAGGTTTTCGGCGAAGTCAAATTCTGGCAAATCTTGTATGTCAGTCGCGTCTTCTGTTGCCCAGCCGTTACTGGCTTCGATAGCCCGTTGTTTTCGCGTCTTGCGGTTCGAGGCGTTCGCGGCTTCGATTCCCACTCTACCGGCGATGACGCCTGGCGTTCTCGCTTGGGATTGCGCGGCATCCTGAAGGATTGGTGTTTGTCTCCAACCGTTGCCTTTCCTGTTTATGATTAATTCATGTGTTTCGCTTGCTGCCAACAATGGGACATACGGTTTGCGAGTAGCATCTGGAGACGAATGGAGACCTTCACCATTGCGTCTCTCCAAAGCAGCAACCTCCTTCTTTCGTGCCTTGCCTCCACGACGAGTACGCTTATTGCTATCCTCGTTCTTGGCGGCGGCTTGCAAGCTGGGATCATCCATGGGCTTGCCAGTACGTGTCTTGGTAAGGCTCACTCTACGTACAGCGGCTTGCACTGTTTTCTTGTCATCGCTTTCCAGATCCTCTGCGTCCGCAATATCGAGTGACGAAAATGGTCCTTCGAGAGTTGCCGCACTAGGCTTTCGTATGCTCCGTTCCTTGCTATATCCAACGAGCGGCGACGCGTTCTTCGGCCCCGGCGTCACAGTAGAGACGGACATGGCTTTCATCGGCGTGGCGGGTGCTTCTTGCGGCGGACCGACCTGTGATTGGGTTGGGGTAGGAGCGACGGAGCTCCTCTTGCCAAAGCTCAAGATCGCGGGGTCGACGAAAGGTTCCGGCGCATGTCGAACGCTTGGAGTAGGTTGTGGGCGATGAGGAGCAGTATACTGAGGGTAGGATGGCTGCGTATGGAGCGGCGGCTGGTGGTGCTGCTGCGGTGGAGGGGGCGCCGGATTGTTGACCTTGATGTCAGCAATCGCGTGCCCCTCCACGCTGTAGCTATTCAGACGGTGACCGGTCGCAGGAAAGTGGACTGGGGAACAAATAAGTATATGCGTAACGTGTAGCTATATATTCATGCCTACCATTCTGCAATGTGAGGGTCGACGTCTGCGGATTGACATTTGCGACGAGACCTTCGACCACGGTGTTGGGCGGGTTGTGCAGCGTCAAAGTAACGGATATTCCGATGAGACTTGACGACGCCATGTTTGCTAGGTGAAGATTCAAGCTCCTCCGCGACGCATGCTTTGGCTGGAAGTGGGTGGTGCGGAGACAAAAGTGAGAGTCGTGTCGCAGGAGCTGGTTCCAAATTCACAATTCGCGTGCAGCGCGCCAAGACATACGTCACGTGTGGTACTGAAGCGCGTTCAGTGCAGCCAATGGCAGCTCAGCACTTTATGAACGTACAAGGCAATGGTAATCAGTGATGGTTGGAGACATCATTGGTTCCGATATTAGACTGAATGCCAACGCCCACCCGGCAAAGTATCAAAACATGTTCAAATGCGTAATTTGAGAAAAGCCGCGAATACACGTAGTATCCTTTTCCCAGGGTATCCATCAATTCCATGCCTAGCCAAGCCCTAGATTACACCAATTCCCACATGCACACCGGAACCCACCTCTGGGCAACTCTGCCCTGTTTCGCCTTCCACTGTGCCATCGTGAGGCCCCTCGCATCACGTCCGTCGAAATCCGTGACAGCACAGACGTTGATGTTCTGGCCAGGTGCACCGAGATCGAATCGGTTCACGTCGAGCCACCATACCCTTCCATCTGTGTTGAAGGGTATTTGGTGTGAATTTCTACCATCTCGGCCACCAAGAGATAGGGTGAGGAGATACGGTTTGCCTTGCCCGTGTTTCTCGTTGTCCCAATGAGGACAGGCTGCGGCAAACTGAAACCTCATGACTGGCTCGTTCGGATCGTTGACCTTGATATGTTTTTGGGCAGGTTGAAAAGTGCGCGCACCGATGCCGTGTTCACTCTCAGAGTAAAGCTGCAGTCGCTCGCCCATGTCGTCAAGCATGTACTCCTGCCAGGTCATAGCACGGCCGTCGGAGCGGAAGAAGTGTGCCTTATCCTCCGGAAAGTGCGTGAGGCCAAAATCATCATTACTCTTCGTGAACTCAGCTTCAGTTAGATGCCGATTGTACTTGTTCCCGGGACTCATCAAGGCTCCTGCCCCCCAACAAGCGTCGATAAGCTTCCATTCCCCATGGTCGATGCGGACAGCGTTCCAGGCATGGCTACAACTGAAAGGAGGCAGTGGGTCACCAGGTTTCAAAGAAGAGTGTCCAAATCCTTTCCCATGTCCGCCAACCACGACGCACTCTAAGCCCGCTTTCAGAGCCAAAGTTGCGAAAAGACTTGCGTAACCTTCGCACACGGCTAGTCCAGACGTGATGGTCCGTTCAGGTGTCGATTTCGAGATAGTCCCGTTGAAGAATGAGTGAGTATCGTAGTCGACGTTATGATGGAGCCAAACAAATATAGCCCGTGCCTTGTCTGTGAGTGAAGAGAAGGGTGCAGTGAGCTGAGTGGCCAGCCATCCTGCGTCGGAAGACGGAAGGCTAGTACGAGGGAACTGGGCAGCATGGTTGTCCGGCCCTGAGAAATCACGGCATATGAGACATACACCAACGGCTCCAGGCTTCGGTTTCGAAGCCATGATGGCATCCAAATTCGGTCGTGACGCCAGCGGAATCGGAGGTGGCGCACCGGCATCTGTTGCAGAAGTTGGAGACGGTCGAGTCGTGGGAACGGGTGGTGGAGTCTCGGTTGGCTTGTTCATGGCGAACGAGAGTGCAGAAGGCCTTGGAGGAGGCGGCAATGCACGTCTGGTTGGCTCGTTTTCTGTCGTCCTCGACGCAGGTCTCGTGGGAAGTGTTGGGCGCGATGGCAGTTGGGGCGGCGGTGCTCTGCTAGCTGTGGCTCCAGTCGACGTTGACCTCATCGCTTTCAAGGTTGCTTTGCTTTGCTTCGGGTCTTCGGGGGCCTTCTTCGCAGGAAGAGGAGGCAGTTTGGTGGGATCATAAGCCGGTGCTCGTATCTCGTAGCGTGACCCGCCGTTGCTCACGCCTGTCATGGCAGAGCCGAGGGACAAGGACGATATCGCAGACGAGACTGTACAGATGGAGTCATTTGATGACTTCCTCGTGAGGTTTCGTTCGGCAGGGAAGGAAGGCGTGCGCGGTGGGAGACTGGGTGCACTCGACTTGTTCCGAGGAGGCGGTCGCGGTGGAAGAGCTGGCGACCTCTTCGGAGTCGGAGGCGCGACGGGTGCGGGCTGGTTGCCCAGATGCCTCGCTGTCGTTGGCGCATTGCTCAGGATGGGTGGGTTGTTCACTGTTTGAACGCGTGATGGGATTGGCGGTCGCTGTCCTGGCGGCGGAGGTGGTGGAGCCTTCTTCTTCGCGGCTGTGGCTTGGTCGTAAGTGTAGGTCGGTCGACTGCTTGGGGTTGGAACGTGGACCTGCTCGATACTGGAGTTGGGGAAACAAAGTCAGTAAAGCTCATCCTAAGAGGCGTCAGCATCTGTTGTCGCAAGCCAGAAGCGGTCCCTCTTGCGAGTTGCGGCGCAGTCAGCTGCTCAACAGACACGTCTGGATCAGGAAACGCGGGTTGTGCCGCGGTATCACGTACTTGAGCGCGGCGATGCGCGACTTGATGGAGCCTTGCTCGGCCATGCTTCACGGTAGACGCGCGTACAAGTCGCGAGGCTACGGAGATGGAGGACTGAGGCGGGCGTGGAGGGTTGAGAGTCGTTCGAAGGAAGGTGAGGAGGAGTAAAGCGGCCCCAGCAGCTTCGGGGCACAGCCTTACATCCTCCGATGCGTGTCGCAGAGTCGAGTGCAAGCGGGGCCTGAGCTGGGAAAGTAATACGGGCGCAGGATTTCAGGCCTGCGGTTTGGGATCTCGAATTCGTGACACTGCCACACTGCCACACCATCTAACTTAGTCTCGATTGGCGGTCTTCTAAGCTCCAGGGCACGACGTTAGCCCCGCCAAACCGCCTGCAGATCCCTGGTCCGTCTCAACAGCGCGGCGATAGTCCGGTGCCTACCCACAAATGGTTGGCGTGCAGCCCTCGATAATTAAGAACGATCCCTCGTCGATGAACGGATGGGTGCCCATGTACGCAGTAGACGCGGAGAAGTAATTGCCTCGCTACACACCCGTCTTGCGTGCTCCCAAACGATGCCGTGTACCCCGCAGCTGTCAAGACCGCCCAGCCCCAGGCTGGCCTTAGTATCACATGTCGCCCGCAGTGCCACCCCAAACGTCATTTCATCAAGATAGTCATTCAATATCGTAAACTAAAAGGCGCCACTAGCAAACAAGTCGTAAGAGAGGTCCCGCTGAAGCAATTATGTAGGAAATACCAGACCACCAGCCATCTAATATCCTGTTCCGAGCCGCCGCCTCTTCCAGCCCATGGAGCCTGTCAAGATACCGATGCAATCTGAGACCAGCGAACAGCCTTCTCCAAAACGCCACCTACAACCGCCTTCGCACAGCGTCGCGCAAGTCGAGAACGCCAAAGGGATACTTTTGAGGTAAGAAATAAAGGATCGAACGGGAAATGGTTTCCCAACAAGGGTATCCAAGATTGCTATCCTCTGAACTCAGACGAGATCAACAAGGTAGAGGCATTACAGGCAATCTGAGATGAAAAGAGAATGGCAACAGCAGAGTGCCGGCCCGAAAAGGCACGGCGTATTGCGGAGCATCCGGTGAGAGGATGTCGACGTGCGAAGTACGCGTTGTTTAGATAAAGATGTGGGGTGGGACTACCTCTTGCGCTTCTTGCTCTTGTCGGCCGCGGTGCTGTTGAGCGCGAACTCAGAGGTGATGCCCGAGGGGTATCCATGGTCGTGTAGCGGAGGAGGGTCCATGGGTTTCTTAACCGTGACGCCCATATGGCGCCCATAGCGCCCTTTCCTGCCGTTGCCCTCGTCTTCGCTGACACAGCCTTCGATGCCGATACCAGCGTCCTTGCAACGGCCGCAAGGGCGCTGGCGGTCGCAACCTTTCTTGCTCTTGCGGCATCGCTGGCAGCGTGGCTTGCTTGAGAGGTCGTCCTCGTCGATGCCGCCCGGGTGTTGCGGGTTGAGCGAGGCGCTCGAGACCTTCCGCGATTGCGACGGTAGGGAGGTGGGGGACATGGGCGGCTTTGAGCCCTTGCCTTTGGTCTTGGAAAGCGCACGAGGCTTGCCAACTTTGCTAGTCTTGCTGGAGACCGAAGAGCGGGCCTTTACGGTGCCGTCGAGTGCCCGGTAGTATTGGTGCTCGTCGGCAACAATCTCATCACTCTCGCCTTTGAAGGAATCGTCCCTGTCTTCGTACTCCTCACCGCTGCTGTCAATGCTGTCGTAACGGCGCATTACCTGCGCAGCACCTCCATTGGCATGGCCCGCGTTGTACGGGAGCGGCGGCAGCTCCTGCTCCTCATCACTACCGTCGTCGCTCTCCTCAATTGATGATGCCACCTCAGCTTTGCCGCTCAGTGCATCATCAAGGGTTGAGGTGGATGTACGTCCGTGAGTAGAGAAGTTGGATGCATCGCCCAAGCGCATCAACTGGCGTGCAACGTCCTCATCAGATATGACGCTAGCACTTCCAAGTGTGGGGTCTGGTGTTGGCAGAATGCCTGATCCGTTGCCAGAGTGGCGATGCGGGCCGTATTGAGTTGAGCCACGTGTGCGAGACCGATGCCCCTGTGCTGGGACACTCGATGTCGAATACGGTGTGATCATTCCATGCAGATAAGAGCTATCCTGTCCATAGCTTTGCGGCGACGGCAGAGGCTGGAAGTACGCAAACGTCTGCTGGTTGTTGCTCAACTGGTACGGCGAAGCGCCGTTGTTGCTGCTGATGCGTCTCTGGGGGGAGACTGAGGACAGCGATGCGGTCATGGGGACTTGAGGCGGTACGAAAAGAGGAAGCTCCTGCAGAAGGGGTGAACATTAGAGAAACTGCGCGATTGCTCCATGCAGGCTATACTCACTGAGCTGTCGAACTTGGCCCGCTTGCGACGTCCACCCTCGACAATGTTATCAACACTGATCTCAGCGCTGGCAAGTTGTTCCTTCCGTGAAAGACGGGAGCTAGTGACTGAGGCATTGCCGCCATCGCTGTCGCTACCGTTGGCGTCCCCCATTCCCTCAGCGAAGCTACCATGAGAGCTAGGGCCGCGACTCTTCAGAGCCGGCCGTGAGCGCTTCACGTTGTTGTTCGCCGAAGCACCCCGACGGCCACGGCTTGGTTGGGGCGACTCACTCTGCCGTGCCACAGCGCGAGAGAGTGTAGGCGGCAGCATCTGGAATGCTTCGTCCAGTCGCGGCCGTCGAGGAGACGCAGATTGACGAGCGCCGGTTGAGAACTCGTCAATATCTGGGTCCTCTGCAGTGACTCGCACGTAGACGATCATGTTGTGGGTGAAGTTCTCGTACCTCGCGATGAGAGTAATTCCGTGTCGATCTTCGAACACGACGCCCCTGCGCTCGTACAGGCCGTAGAAGTTCTTCACCGTTGTGATGATGGAGTCGGTGGTATCGTGCGGGAATATGTTTACTCGCATTGGCAAACGAGCCCGATGCTGCGGAGACTCGGGGAGGAGCAGCTCGAAACTGACATGCTTGGGCTGTAGCGATTTGGCAGGCGAGAGGGGTTCATGGGACGACACCGTTTCGGTGCTCGGATAGATATCGAGCATGGTGCTGTCGCTCCCCTGGAGGTGCATAGCGTGGCCATGAGGTGGTTGCTGGTACATGTCCCGCTGGACCGCAGCAAAGCCGTCGTTGGAGCCCATCATGGACGAGGCGCAAGCGAGATGGTTCTCGGCAGGTAGCTCTGAAGCTTGTATGGTGGCCGAAGCAGTGTGTGGTCGATGCCTCTGCGACGAGGGCTGGTATGCGGAGGTTCGATGCACCGATCCCGCCGGTGTCGCAAGGGCTTGGAGCGGTCAAGGGCCGGGGCGACGAAATCGGGAATGGGCTCTGGAGAGTAATGTATTAGCATCGAGGGCTCAATGATGGAAGGTGAAGTGCAGTGTGGTTCTGGAGGACTGCCGGAGAGGCCGCTTCGGGGTGGGTGTGGCTGGTCCTCGTCGGCGCCCGGGTAGGGTGAGGTGCAAGGAGCCAGGCAGTGACAATGCCGGAACAATCGCTGGCCGCCCTCGCACACCAGAACAGGTGCCAGGAGGGTCGCATAGGACCGGGGAAGGACATACTTACAGGCGTGAGTCTGTGCAATCCAAATGGGCTCAGGTGGTGCGCTGCGATCTGGTTCCGTCTTCCGCCGCTGGAGGGCAGCAGTCAGGTCAGCGATCGAGTGCGCACAGCGAATACTGGACCCTGAGAAGGTCCGATGACAGATCCAGGACTGCTCGCAAGGGAGTTTGAGCTTACCGGTAGTGATGATGGGAGTGGCCACAGCAAGCGTGGTGGGAGAGAGGAGGAGAGGAGGGATGCACGGTGTTGAGCTTCCACACATGGGCTTAGCGAACAAGATCCACTACGCAGCCATCGACCAACCCACCAACAGCGTCACGCACACTTCTGCTGCGATCGCAATTACTATATTCTTGATCGCCTGCTAAATTAACACCCGACCCCGTTTCAAACAATCACTGGCATTGCGCAAGCGCCGCTGCGCAGACGTCTTTGCTGGTATCAGACCAGAGCGCTTGTATCAAGCCTCCTGGGTGCACCAGATATCCTCATGTGGACGGAATCGCTACGGGCTAAAAGTGCATGTACAGTGGCCCAGGTGCCCGGTGCCATGTTGTCTTTGATCTATGCCACTCGAGCTCGATTCTGAGACCTGGCTCTGCGGCGCGAGCTATGCGCCAATGAAGTCACAGGCTACGAGTGCATGCCTTTGACGAGCAAACCGCCGAACAGATCTGACCCGCGCAAGACGGACTGATATGTGCTGCCCGAGGCGCTCACAATACGTGCGGACTTGGCCAATGAGCTGACGGGCGCATTTCGTGGTGGCCGAAAGACGCCATGGTTCCATGTGCCCATTCGAGCACCATGATACGCAGTCGAGCGTTGTTGGGCGCCCTAATGCGTGCGGACGGCGTCTTCTGGAGCGCTGCGACGAGGCGCCGTGATTAGCAGCCGGAAAACGCTACTTTTCCCCAGTTCGGGGTAGGCGCTGGGGATTCGTTGGCGGCGAGGCGCGGCGTCTATATGGGTCTCGGTGTTCAGGCCAAATCCCAAACACCTCACCAGCGAAGCCGTCCAGCGAAGCCGTCTAGCGAAGCCATGCAGCGCGGGCTCTACACTGGCGGTTGGGATTGCGGGCAGCTATGTAGAGTCGTTGCGGGTGTATGCGGGTTCGAAAATTCGACCCTGCATGACGAACGAGCTGCGGCGCATTTACCTACGTAGTGCTTCCACACCATTCTCGCATTTAGCAGACTTGGATATCCGGCTCCCAGCACGAGGGGCATTGCATCTGCGATCTGCACGGCGAGCCCTCCCGCACTTTGCGCATCTGTTATCGTGCACAGGAATCCGACGCCTTTCCAGCCAGTCGGCAGCGTGATCTAGTCACGGCGCTCACGGCGGATGTAGTCGGTGAACAGCACACCTCGGCCATGCGCCCGCGTGGACAGACAAAGCGAGCGACAGACCGGCCAGCGTGCTCCCCCGGCTGGCTGCTGCACCTCCTCCAGTCCACACACTGTCGACCCAGGCGCGCCGGACCTGGCAGCAGAGCAGCGCGGGCGTCGCGCAACGAAGTGCAGGCGGAGGTGACTTGAGTTTTGAAACCAGTGGCAGTGCGGGCTGCGATAGGCTGTCGTCGTCGGGATGCCTGGCCAGCGCCGCCAGCGACGAGGACTGCATGATGGCGCGACAGTCGCGCACGGCTGGGCAACAGCAGGAGACTGTTTGTCGCACGTACAGAGGCCCGCGACGATGCGAGGTGTTGCGACGGTGAAGCTAAAGTGTCACGGGACCGGGCGTCCCGCGCGTGCTGATTATTTACTCGGCCAGCGCGACGGACGCGACTTGTGCCCGTCGGCCCTATCGCCACAACGACAGCAGCTAAATTGCGCAAAAGACCTGGCCTGCTCTGCCGCCCGTGTCCGGCAGCCCAGGGCATTTTATTGAGCCTCCATTGTGCTGGTGGAGTGGTGCGCATGTCTTTGACGTTGCAAGCAGCGGCGGCCGCAGACGTGTCTGCCCAATGACGACAGATTCCCATCGGCCCGGCAACGGCCGACAGGGATCGGTGCTAGGCCCGTTGCAGGCGAGGGCCGTGCAAGCTCGCGTCCATTGTGATGTTTGGAGCTGCAGGTCCATCAAAACACAACAAGCCAGGCCTACAAAGTGTCGACCTTCCACCTCGTCGTGTCCGCAGTTCATCTCGTGTATCTCTTTGCCGCCGCATTACCCCCATAGATGGACTCATAACTGTTTTATACCACGGCCATTGTCTCATCCCGCTGCGACCAGCCGCTGCCCTTGTCGAGCTTCAAACGGAGCTCTCCTTTACTGCGAGCGTACTGTCGACGCAGACCGCAGCACATACGACGCCACCGTCGCGGACCCGCCATGATGAACTCCAAGGTGAGCTCTCCTGTTATCTGTCTTCACCCCGGGTCTCGACGTGACTGCGGATTGCGCGCGCGCGTCGTCGCCGTGCTGATCATCCGCCTTCACCTTCGCCCATCGCGGACCGCGCTGACAGACTGTTCCCGCAGCCTCAAAAACCCCTGCGGGCCCTCGCACCTCAGAACGAGAACGCGCCCCTGCACATCCTGCCCGGCAAACCCACCATTCCCAACAAAACGATACACCAGCGGAACAAGTCGACGCCGGCTTTGTCAACACTCATGTCTGTAGGTGGGATCAAGGCCGCCGCGGCCAAGCGCGCCCCGTTCGCCGACACGAGCAACACCTCCAGGCTTCTAGTGAAGGATGATATGCAGATCCTCGGCAAGGCGAAGGAGAACATCATCCTCAAGGACCCTGCTGCGTTCACCTCCACAAAGGACTTTGCGCGGCCTACTGCGCTCAACAACCGGCCCGCCCAGCGTCCTCTGGGAAACATCACCAACAAGAACAACACCGCCAATGCCTCGGACCCGCTGACTTCTGTGCCACTCAAGAACGTTGCGCTGGATCTTCACTCGACAAGCGCGCCCAAAGCTCTGTTGAAGAAGCCTACGACTGTCTTTCGAGAACAACATTCCGACCCTCTACCAGAGACGATCGCTGTTCACGTTCCGACGCGTCAACCACTCAAGCCCGCTGTTGAGCCAGCTCAGAACACGAACCAACACGCCCACAAATCGCTAGTCCAGGAACCCGCTGCACCCTTGCTACCGAGTGTCAAGCCCGTGCAGCGCAAGCCGCTTGAACAAGCAGAATCCTTGACACGCATCAAGGAGGAGAGCGTAGCTAGTGTCCACCTCGAGACTGGGTATACCGGTGCCCACGTAGAGGTCAAGGTGGAGAAGCGCGAACGTGTCGATGCCTTGGAGGAGCAGGCACGCTTGCTGGAGCAACAGCACAACGATGAGTTCGCCAAGTCGCACGCTCTCGCACTCGTCGATCAAGAAGAGTACTGGGATGAAGACGAAGAAGAGGAGTTCTTCGACGCCGACGGTTATACCACGGCACGGTCTCTACGGTCTCGTGGCGACAACACAACCGGCGGTGTCACCCTTGTTCTCGCTCCTCGCGTCACTGCCAAATCGAAGCGCGAGCTCGAAGCCGCTGCGCAATGGGTCGAAGCTAATAGATCGCCAGAGGATGTCGAAGACGAGCTGTGGGACACGTCCATGGTTGCCGAGTATGGAGAAGAGATCTATGAGTACATGCATACTCTCGAAGAGAAGATGCGACCAAATGCTACGTACATGGATCATCAAGCCGAGATCCAGTGGTCCATGCGAGCCGTCCTCATGGACTGGCTAGTCCAGGTGCACAACCGGTTTACGCTTCTGCCAGAAACGCTCTTCCTCAGCGTCAACTACGTAGACCGCTTCCTCTCAGCAAAGGTCGTCTCACTCGGAAAACTGCAGCTCGTCGGTGCGACTGCCCTCTTCTTAGCCGCTAAGTACGAAGAGATCAACTGCCCGTCGGTTCAGGAGATTGTCTACATGGTCGACGGAGCTTACACCATCGATGAGGTCCTCAAGGCCGAGCGTTTCATGCTCAGCATGCTCCAATTTGAACTTGGCTGGCCAGGACCCATGAGCTTCCTCCGACGAATCAGCAAAGCTGACGACTACGACCTGGAGACACGCACTCTGTCCAAGTACTTCCTCGAGATCACCATCATGGATGAGCGTTTTGTCGGATGTGCTCCTAGCTTCCTTGCCGCGGGAGCCCATTGCCTTGCTCGCTTGATGCTGAAGAAGGGTGACTGGGTATGTCAATCCCCGCCGCCTCCCTCTTGCATGCTGAACCCCTACTGACTGATTGTAGTCGCAAGCTCACGTTCATTACTCCGGATATACGTTACAACAGCTCCGCCAGCTCATGTCCGTCATTCAGGAATGCTGCGATAACCCACAGAAGCATCACTCTGCGGTCTACGACAAGTACTCGGACAAGCGCTACAAGCGCGCCTCCGTGTTCGTCGAGACGGAAATCACCAAGGGGTTTCAGCTTCCTTTCGTGTCTAGGGACAGTCTTGCTGGTCACAGCCAGAACTGGAGACGAAAGTGAATACACTGAACCCCCGCGGCTTCTGGTTGTGCGGCTTTCTGACCTTGGGCTTATAGGTGCGGCCGTCTTGTATCCACGGGACAGCAGCCCTACCTGCCGCCGCCAGCTCGGAGCCAACATGCCATGCGCGATCTCAATCGACACCGCCTTCTCCATTCTTGTTTATTGTTCTCCGACGCCAGGCGGTTTGGCGACCTTCTGGAACACCAACATCCGGCGAGGTCCTCGACACCGTCGTTTCCCTCATCAGCTCATGGCGTATACGGTTTTCCGATCTAACCGAACCCTTCCACGGTCGCTACCCTCTTTAATATCTCTTTTCTTGGAGCGGCGCGTGCGTGCTCGTTCGGAATACGGTGTGGCGGGGCATGGAAACTTTCTCTAACTGAGTAAGTGAAGGCGCGTGTCGCTTCAACCAAAAGTCTCCTGTCTCGAACTGCCCTTTTCAACTGCATTATCCCCTTTTGCATTGCCAGCGTGGTGGGCATTTCACCCACCTTTTTGTATTTTTGGTTTTACCTCGGAACGGCGCAATTCTCACGACTGAGACGAAGTCACGAACACAACCCCAGACTTAATCCAAACCTTTCTGGCATTCCCCCCTCCCGGCGGGATAGATGGAAATTTCCTTTTTCTCCTTTGCTCTCCGGTCGGTCGATCCTTTGGTGGACTGGAGGAGCATGTGGTGTATGGCGTTGAGTGTGATAGAAGCTCAGACTGCGAATGGTCGGTTATCCCTGCCTGAACATTTCGGTGCGTGTCTGGGTGCGAACTCATACATAGATCGAAAAGCACTTTATGCTGTATCTTTTTATAGTTTCCCTGTGATGTTGTGGCCGTGTTGAGGAGTCATGATTCTGTTGCTGTTTCTCCCGCGATTGTGACTCGATTGGCCATGTATGTTCCTTGGTCTGTGATCTCTATCTATACGATGATCTCGAGGAATGCGCTAAGAAACAAACGCCTCTATCGCCCAAGATATGTACTGCTATCTTCTACTCGATTCTCTTCTGTAGGTATCTCCAAGCTTGAGTTGGTTCCGGAATAATGATGGTTTTTGGAACATACACACAACTTGTACTACTCGTGCTGGCTGTCTCTTAGTTCATCATGCATAGGCTTCATCATGAACGGTGGATGGCATCACATAAGCTCGGAACTATGTTGGTATGTGCTCACTCTGGGTGCGCGTAGTCTTCAATGTGCAGCCTTTACACCGAATGATGGAGCAAGAGGCAAGGGGAAACTTTCCGCGATTTGGCATAAGCAGCGATCTGGGCATGAGGTTCATTTGGGATCCAGACGTTGTGAACATTGTTCGATTTGTCTTGATGTCATTGTGTCGAAGCATAGCATCTTTTCTTCCACACCACTTCCTGCACAGTTGCCCTTGACGCGCCTGACCGGCATCGCCCTTGACACCTCTTTCTCCAACGGCGCGCTCCGGCCTCCGGTATCTCCAATTGAGCTACGCAACGTTCCTCTGCCCGGGTATCTCAAATATGCCCATTGGCGTATCCGTTGACCATTGTGTCCCTTTATAACTCAAGCATTTTGCTCTTTTACCGGGAAGGAAAGCAGCGAAGCTCACTGCGTGACTCCCTCCAACGGCGCGATCAGGACTACCGAGTCACCTGTCCTCCTGTCAGCGGTGCCATCTGATTGCAAGTTTGAGCCTGCATACCTCGCACAAAGAGCATCTCTGACTGCTTCTTCACTGTCTGTGTCTCTCCATCAGCCCAAATGCCCAACTTGGATCTCCGGAGTACCGACCCTCACGCGCGGCTCGTCCTCGTCCTCTTCTTCGGCCACATATATCGTCTCTTCGACGTCTCCGAGCACGAGGTTGCAATGGCTGTCGTATGCCTAAGCTACTCGTTAGCATCGCGTTCCCCCGCAATTGCGAGCTTCCCACGTACGTGTAGCCGGCCCTTGAGCTCGCGATCGCCGCGCAGCTTCACTATAACGACTTCGTCGATACAGAGGCGTACAAGGTCGAGCGGCTCGTGACTCTCGTCTTTTTCGTCCATTGTGAGCGAGCTTATGCGAATGCGCCGGGAAAAGTGGTAGACTTTGCGGATTTGAGGTTGATCTTTGGCAGCGATCCGTTTGGCTTGGCGGTGGAGGGACGGTTACGCTAGGCCGCATCTGGAGCTAGCGCTGTTGATTGCGTCAGTTATTGACCGGTCACTGCTCCCGAGCGACGAAGCGCAACTGGTTTGCTCTCACCCCACATCTCGAAACGTAACCCTTTGCTACATAGCGATAAACCGCACCGGAATCTCGAAATCATGGCCGAAGAACAGAAAGAACAGAACCCTCTGCTGGCGGCTTTACCTCCGGCGACCGACTACTTGACGTACCTTACTCTTGTTGAGTACAATCTCACCGAAGAGAACCTTCCTGTACTCCACCAAGTTCTCCAAGACAAAGAACTCACGGTCAATATCGGGTGGGACCTGGTCCACTTACTGCTACCACTACTCCCGGCGTCAGAAGAATGTCTCCAGGACATCGCCGCTAAGGGCAACCCACGTGAAGTCATTTTGAAGGTCACGGAGGCTTTGCAATTGCTGGAGTTTGAACAGTCGCACGAAGATTCGGAAGATGAAGCGCAAACTGGAGAGGATCAGGCAAAAGTGCCGGCTGCGGCAATTGGGGAAGCAAGCACATCAACAGCCTTGCCGCCTTCAGTTCTTCCGCCACTGCCTGTTCTCAAATTCGAGATACTGGTTGACCTGTTGACGTCTTTGCATCGACGCGTCAAAACGAAATACCCCAGTCGCTTCCTCGCAACCAGCCTCCAAGCAGTATTAGCAGCATACAACCGGGCCAAGACTCACCACGATGAGCTCACGATGTCCGCTGTCAAACTCGTCAAGACCATTTCCGGCACTAAGAGGCCGCATCTTCCGCCCAGGAGTTCCAGTGCTAATCTGCTTCGAACAATGACCGGCGCTTCCGAGCCAGATCCAGAGGCGCAGAACGAACCCCCGACCGCCGACGAGCAGACCCTTACCAATCGCCTGCTTCAGTCATTTGTGACACACATCCTTGAAGACTATGTCTTAACTCTGAGCTCAAATGAGGACGTGCCGGGTCTTGCTTGGTGCAGCAGGCTTATGGAGAAGTATGAGCCTAAGCGAGTGATACCCAACAAGCCAAAATATGCGGATCGCTTCGCTGAAGAGGAGGATCTGAAGTCGAGGTCGGCTATTGTTGGACAGCTTGTTGCTCTGGCTCAAGATCTGGGATTGAAGACTGAGGAACTTGTGCAGGCTATCATGAGCCCAGATGTAGAGAAGCCAGGTATTCCGGGATCGCAAGATGAACCTCCCAACTCTGCCGAAGACATTCCACTGTCGAAGACGGGCTCGCTTCTGCTTTATGCCGCGCGGATCGTAAAGCAGGAACTCTTCGCGAACGTGAGCAGTGACGACGCTGCCTACATTCACATCTTCCCGGATCATGCCACGATTCTTGAGAACTTTGTTGGCACCCTTGGCCAACAGACAGTAGGTCTTGAGCCAGAAGCACTTTTGGACACTGTACTGTCTCTTGGCTTGATAGCTCTCGAGAAGAACGCGGTTGGGGAACCAAAAGACGACGAGCAATTCACGAAGTACTTGCAGACGACATCTTTGATCTCCGCAAACACACCGTCTCCCAGCCTCCGGTACCATGCACACTATCTCACCTCAACGATTCTGCGCTCCCATCCGTCAGATCTGGTGCGGTTGACCTTCATTCGCGATACGCTTGAGTATTGTCCGTACGAGAATCTCAAAGCCAGTGCGGTTACCTGGCTGAAAGGCGAGACTTTGGAGGCCAACCCGAACACCCCGTCACCACATCAAGCCACCGATTCTACGAACGACTCGGATACGTCCATCTTTGCTACACCAGTGGCCCTCTCCACAAGCGCACCCTTCCTCTTCCCCGATCTCACACACTCATACCAGTCTGCTGTCGAGATATCAGATTCGTTCATGCAGTTCCGGACCGAATTGGGATTCTACCTTGCGTCTCTCAACTTCTACTACCTCCTTCTCTCCGCGCGTCAGCTACACGAGACATTGGACATTAAGGGTCTTCACAAGAACAGCCAAATGCAGAACCATTACTTGACGCCGTTGAAGGAAATCTCCGTGCGGTTTAGGGAGAGTCTGGGTGATGGTGGGGAGCTGAAGATTGCGGAGGGTAGCGAGGAGAACGTTGTGCAAGCAAGGATGGATATTGAGTTGTTGGAGCACGTTATTGCGCAGGTGGAGGCTGCGGTGGGTAAGCTATGAGGGAGATCTGTGTGGTTGAAGACGCGGCAGGTGTATTGTCTGCGTTGTAATAGTTTCGCGAATGGCGACCCTATGATTTGTGCAATGAGGAGTATACGTTCGAAGAAGGCGAGACAAGTTGGATATTTTCATGAAAGTGTCATTTACATGTTCAGAAAACGCGTCGCGTGTTGATTCGAAGTCGAGTCGGTGCTGTGAATTGCTAGAGATGATGGCGCAAGACAGGAGAAGATGTGCCTTACCACGCCTTACGATTATAGCCTACACATCTACCCTAGGCGACGCAGCAGTCCTCACCGGACTTGAATTCGCCGCACCCGCACCCGTACTGGGGGGTCTAGGACTTATCGAGCCCGACGCAGCTCTTACACTCTTTGGAATCTTCCTCGGCCGATTCGAAATAGAACGACCCTCCCCCTCCCCTTTCTTCTCCTCATGCCCAACTACCTTCTCTTCCTTCTCCTTCGCCTTCATCTCCTTGACTTTATCCTGCGGCAGCCCTGTCGCCGTAACAAGATACATGTCCAGTGGGGGCATTCCCAAAAGGTATAGTGGCATCTTCGGAACCAAGCCTCTCGCTCGACGGCCTTGCTGCAGGCTGTAGTCCTCGAGAAATTCTCTTGGGAAGTCGGTGCGGTACAGATCAAGCGTTTCGAGATCCATGCCCCAGACGGCCATTTCTGTGATGGTGCGGCGGAGGGGAGATGTGTCGGGGGTGTTTTCGTAGACGTGGGTTATTACCGTGGGGTGGATGTTGCCTTTTCCGCTGACGGCGGGGTTGTTGTCGTATTTGTTGCCGAGAAGGGCGGTTATGTGGTTTTGGAGGGCAGGGATCTGGGGTTGGGGTTAGGGTTTGGAGCTGTATTGGATGACGTGGGTCATAAGAAGGACCAAAGCAATTGAACCGAGCGGGTGTACGTGGACAGACCTGATATTTATCCCCTACGATCCACAGCTTACACAACTCCATCCACCCTGTTTCCTTGACTAAAGTGGAGGAGGCAATGTTAACAAGATCCGTCCAAAAGGCTGTTTTTACGCCATAGTCACGTACACGTAAATTGACCAGTGTAAGCCCACGATAGGAACTCAGTGAAGATGGCGGGATCTTCATCTGGAAATGGGATGTACTTGGTCTCAGCTTCAACAAAGCGGCCATCGAGCGCTTTGTCAAAGAAGGAGGAGTGCGCACATAAGAGCTCGATGTGCGCGTCGAAGGGAATTTCGTCGGGGCCGATCGATAGATTAACGATGCCGCCGGCGAAGATGCTGGCAGAGATGTTAGCTCCAACATTGATAATTGATTTGGTGCTTATTGGAGGTTGTAGCGCGAGTCCGTCGAATGCCCCCGACACAGCCCTGCAATAACTCGTTGCGGATAACCTCAGCCCTTAAGCCTCAACTTAACAGCTTCGGCTCGCACGAAGAACCGACATACCTTTGGGTAAGGGTGACCATTTTGCCTTGCGTATCCGAAGTGCAGGATCGTGATAGAAGCGTGTACTCGATACTCCGTCCAGCCTCACGTTCTCCTCTTTGATCGTCTATGCAGCCATCTGCTGCAACACGCATTCCATCAGCGGCAAGAGCACCAATCAACGCACGCGTCACTTCTGACGCGCGATCACGTTCAACGCCAAGCCCATTCCGGCTATCCGTCTGATCGCGAAACGGCTGACACTCAACAAGCCACGCCTCACCATCAACACGACTCTCATTCCCCACGTTATGATATTGCGAATAGCGACGTTTCTACTGGTAGCGACACTAGGGCGGCTCGCCATTGCCGAAATAGCGCCAGAGATCACTATCTTGGAGGAAGGGTACAATGTGATCGCCAAGATCCCTTGTATGCAATGTCCGTTTCTATTCCAGGATACGTCGAAGGGCTTGAACGAGGAGTGGACGCAGAGGGAGGATAACAATTCTTTGGTGAATGAACCCCAAGGCTAAGTCGATGGATGGTGAATACTGATACTTCATCCAGCTTCTCAATATCAGCCTCCCATACGACAGCGCGTATATATCAATCAACAACGCAGCGCTCTACTCCGGCCGCCGCAACCTTCCACGCATCTACGCAAGCCAAGTAGTCCAAGATTTCTCCGTGGACGAACTAGCAAAGACTATCGCAAGCAACCAGCTGGAAGCGAGTCACGAGACCAACCTCGTAGGCGGCTCTTTCGGACTCTCGTACCGGCAATCTCTCAGGACCATAGAAACGGAAACGAACCTTAAAGCTTTGCTATTTCAGTTCGACATCTTTGAGCTGTATACGGATCTGGCGACCCCTCCGTTGAAGCACAAACTGGAAAGCCCGGCGCAGAAGATGCTCGAATTGCTACTCATCGAGAAACCTTTGTTGTCAGCCTTACAGCCAGCCCCCACCTTTGAAATCCTTCGTGCGTCTCTTATTTCCCGTGCATCAAATCCCAACGGCGACCCCTCCCCGAAGTCAATGTCCTTCCTCGAATGGGACCATTATGGCCAGAAAGGCACTGCCTCACACGCTTTAACCTACAGCGCGGAATCCATGGTATCCTACATCGCCTCGGGTTTCTGGGGACTGTTTACGTTCATCCTCGGCCTTGTCGCGCTATTTGTGATTCTTGTCTTGGTGTGCATATTTGGATGGAGTTTTTGGGCAGATGATTACGAGAAGGCGCAGCATGGGAAGAGGAGGATGAGTAAGGCGGCTGTGAGTGGGAGTGCGAGCTGGAAAGGGAGGGATATCGAGTTGGGGCAGGGGAAGGGAAAGTTCTTGAGTGCGGAGGAGTTGGGGATAGGGGGGAGAGGGAGAGTTGTTGGGATGGGTAAAAGTGATTGATTGAAGGTGGAAACCAAGCCATTGTCCTGATTGAGAGAGACATTCGCAAATTCCATATCATCTATACGCACAAGACCCATCGTCCAATCCGCAATACCATGAAAGAAGCTCCGAAAAGCCGACCCGCCCCAGTTCCTCACTCAACATCATATCCCGGATCAATCTCACACTTCTTCTCATACATCACCTCCCTTCCGAACGCCTTCTTGAATTCCGGCTTCAATCCCCAAAGCACGCCCTCGGTTGCCCCTAGTACGCCCTGACAATCAAACTTGCCATCCATGTTCTTCCCTCCATGCTCGCCAAAATCCAACCTTACCGCAAACTCCATATTGTGCAGCGCCGGGATATTAATGCGCATGCAATTCGCCACATTGCAGAAGTTCCACTCTTTGTTGGTATTGCGCTCTTTGAACTTGTAGCAGTTGCGCGTGCGCGCGTACCAGTTGTCGACTTGTTGCTTGTAAGCCTGTGCGATGAGCTCGATGAGCGCGCTAGTTATGGCAGGTGCTTGTGGGCGGAGACTCTTCGGTTGGTGCCAGTTATAGATCCAGAGGCGGAGCCTGGCATTCGTGGGGACGGCACCGTTGCGGGCGTTGTAGGGGATGTTTAATTTGAATCTAGATTGGGCATTGCAGATGCCGGCGGGGCAGACATCGTGCAGACTCTCCTTGACCCATTTGTAGAGCTCATCGCCGGAGAGGTCGCCGATGTGTTGATGGCGGAAATTGTCAATGCCTTCCCAGTTTGCCGAGTCGGGCCAGATGTTGAAGATGAGTTTGAGAGGCTCGTCGTTGGAGGTGTCAGCTAAATCGAGGACAGCGATGGATGAGTTGGATGAGTTCGTGGATGTGCCGAAGGAGGCTGGATCTATGATAGGTATTAGCCTACACGAGGACGCTGGCGGTGTATCGAAGTGATGTCTCGCGTACCATCGACGTTCGGGAATTCTTCCTGCGCCGGAAAGCCCATGATACAGGCCGCAAAAGCGACGAGAGCACTGAGGATTAGAAACTTCATTGTGAGGTTTGCCTACCAACAAGCAGAGGGGTGGACAGAGTTGAGTGATTCCGAGTAGATATTATGTATTGAGAGAGTCCAGGCTGAGTCTTATACTGAGCGGCGTGCAACAAACACCCCTCCAAAGAGGTCAGTGCATGGGTCCGTGACCCACAACATCTGTTGATGAGCCATGTTCTATATTGGGCTATGTGCGGGAGAGGGAAAACTCATGTGACGGGCAGAATCGACCATTTCGAATTCAGGGAAGTCCGTCACAGTGAAAACAAGTGTGTCTGTCGAAGCTCTAATCCAGCGTTTTTAGCATTGTCTCAATTCTACCGATAAGTGACTTCACCTCCAGATCATGTTAGTGATAGACGTGCTGTCAGTCCGGATATTCTCTTTACCCTCGTCATGCTCTTTAAATTATGTTTGGGTGCCTCACTTCGATGAAACCATCATTGAGAATTTATTTGATGGGTGGATGCATGCATGTATGACAGAGACTTCTGATAACGCCTTTCGCTCTGATATATCATACAGGAGGCTTCGAGTACAAATTTTGCGAAGCGGATCTATAGTGGTCTCAGTGCATAACGAGTCATAAGTGCGCCACAGTTTGGGCCCACCAGTAACAATTCAATACCTATCCGAGAGAACCATCAGAAGATCTATAATTCGTCAAAATGTACAAAAGTGTCTACAGCAGATGCCGCAATCTGGCAATGCTTAAAGGAGAGCAAGTTACAGTGTGCCTTAATCAAGTACCGCTCAAAAATCAAGTTCAGATATCAACAAATATGCTCTATGCCGCCTTATTACCTAATTTCCAATCTCAAAAGCACCCCCCAATGTAATCTAATTTCGGCATGTCGATGTGTATTCTAGGCCATGATGCTGTCCGTGCCATGCGATGCAGTGTGAACCCCCGTTGCTGTATTGTGTACCGAAATGTATCGAAGAAGACTGTAAGTTTATCCCCAGGCCGTAAGTGTCCCGAGACTTGAAAGCCGTCGTTTTCAAAGTCGTCATCGCTGTGTCTCCGTCTTTATCATAGCGAAGAGATCGCTATCGTCGGTATTGTAAAACTCATGCTCCTTTGAGAAGGCTGTGCTGGGTGGAAAAATCGTTTCACTTGCAACGGGTTCGTCACAGACACTTTGGGGATATGGTAAGCCAGAAGGCCAAGGATGTGTGAGGTGGAGATCGACATACCTTTCTGTCGCCTCTTCTTTGCAAGCATTGTGCGTTATGTCCTTCTTTGCAAATGCTTCTCTTATCATCTCGCATCCCTTGAGACTTTCATCTCGATCCCCCATCTCTTGCTTCAAATGCTTCTCCACCTCCTCCAACTTCTTCATGATTTTCTCTCTTCTGCTCCCCTTATCGTCTCCATCAAATTGGGGTGTTTGGTACGGTACCGGCTGGTTAATCACAGCCATAGCCCCAACCTCAATGACCTTCCTACTATTATTTTCTTGGTCCGAGTGGCTCATGCGAGCGAAGTACGGATCAGTTTTGCCGGTGGCGTTGAGCTGTATCGACAGCCGATTCACATCGGCTCTGCCATCATCCGCTTCCATCGGCGTCCCAATATTTGTCAGTAGCATGATTCTGTGTATGGTTGTAGCGTCGACAGATGTGCTAGTCGGTATGCCCACTCGACTATGCAGATTCGCGTGTGCATATTCCAGCCCTTGACTCGCAGTCATCCCTGTACGACATTTCGCATATGGTTCTGTCCTCCTATTCAGCCTTCCTGAATCGTCATTGGGGATAGCAGATCGCGACCTCGGTGCTTGTAAGCGGAAGAAGACCGGGTTATGATTCTGCCGAGTAGCGGCTGCGATACGGTCTGCATCTCCTTGGCTGAGGGAGCGGCGGTGCGAGGGCTGCTGGGCGCGCGAGTATTTTTGAGAACGGAGGGTGGAGGTGTTCGTTTGGGAGCGGGTGGTGAGGGGTCGTAACTCGCGTTGCTGAGTAGAAGGATGTTGGTGATGCTGATTGTAGCTTTGTTGGAATTGAAGCGGGTGCGGGCGTGGTGAGTTTGAGCCTGGCGTTGGATAGGCGGATGGCTGCCGTCGGCCGAACGTGTAGCCAGAGTAGTCCGATGTAGAGGACACAGTCGTAGCATTCGAAGAATTTCCCGTTGGTATCAAACTGTCCTCAAGCTCAAAGTGCAGATCTTCTCGAACCTCCTGATCACTATCTGCGGATGCAGACGACAGCCCAGCTTCATGTTTCGTGAATGACCGATCTAACTGCTCATTCGTAAACATCTGATGATCGCCATCGAAACCCGTCAGAAAAGGATCGATACTCAGATCGTCATGGAATGTCGCATCGGAGTGAGACATAGCTCCAGTGAATACAATCACCGATCAGCCAAATGATGTGCGCGTGATCGGACGGGGGCGTGGGAGCGGTTGCTTGGTGGTCACACAGGAAAGGGGAGTTTGTCCTGATATAGACAGAGAGTTGTTTTTTTGTGTGAGAAGCCGAGACAGGTCTTTGGTGTGTGGCGCTGAGTCGTTGGCGGGCGGTTTGATGCGTCTTAGACAAAGGCGGTAAATAAAAACGACGCTTCGATGGAAATGCCTGTCTGGCTGTTAGAATTACGCGAAGTTTTGCTTTTAGTGTATGGCATTGTCGAGACATCGGACAGTATCGGGGACGAGCATTCTGTCACTGATCCACGGCTGATCGTCGTTTGGATGCCTCTGAAACGCGTTGAAACTTTCTGTAGCTGTGTGTCTTGGAACATCCTGTTTGACGTCCAACCTTACGCTGTGCAATTTCGTGTCTTGCATCTCTGATCTTTCTCAATGACGGGTATGCCGATTGATACTACCTGGTGAAATCGAACGAAGGAATGATGAGACTTGCGGTGAGTCTGGCAAGAGGTAGTGAAGAAAGAGGAACCGATGTTATTACTTGATCTGCCGTCTCCGAGCAATCGCGATCGTCGTAAGCCTGAGATGCTTCGCCGCGGTGTTCGGACCAAAAGCGCCTCCCTTACGATTAACTTTCCCAATGCTGAGTCTACTATAGTACAATACCATTTACACATATCAAGATTACCCATGCTGACCTTGTCACTCCTTCTTTTCCCCATCCTCTCCATCCTTCTTCTTCTCCCAACTCCAGACCTCCCAAATCTGGTCCAAGATAATATCAGTATATGACTTCCCCTCTTCCAATGCCTTTCTCTCCTCCTCCAACCTCCTCTCCTTCCACCCCGCCTCCTCCTCTCCCATCCAAACTCTACTCCAAAACGGCCTCGCCTCCTTCGCCTGCTCCGCACTACCCCTCATTATAGCCTCTTTTCTAACCCTCTCCCTCTCCGCCTCTTCCCTCTCTTTTAGTATCCTCGCCGTTTCCCTCGCCTTTTCCGTGGGTAATTCTCTGACTGGCGAACTCCACCGTATCTGCCGTACTAGTGACCGCCCATTGTATTGTTGCGCAAGGTGATCGGCGGAGAGGTAGAAGCCTACGCCGAGCGAGAATGTGTATAGGTCTAGTTTTCGAGGCGGCAAGACGGCTATTAGGGGGCAGAGGACTGCGCCGCCGATGGCGAGGTTGCGCGTTAGACGATCGTAGCGGGCTTTTTGTTCGAGGGCGAGGCGGTCCTCTGGGGTGAGGATGGAGGGTTGTGGTGTTGCCATGTTTGCAGTATGGTCATGCGACGTTTTTCGATTGATCTCGTTAGGAGAATCCGTTCTTCAAAGGCGGCGTTGCGTTGTGGTGGAGGTTGATGATGTTGCGGAAGCTCAAAAGTTCGATGATGCGGAGATGAATCGCGCTTAATTGGCGCGCGGTAACACTTGGCTAATTCGAACAGCTCTCGGCTCACGCCCACCGCTCCCAATCATTATTACAGCTCTCAAATATGAGACTGCTTGGTGGTCGATAATGATGTACTTGTCTGCAAAGCCTGCTTGAAGAAAGAATGGAAGTAATTTGCAGGTGGGCAGATTGACCCTCCAGTTATCTACAACGGATGAACATATGTCCCGCGAAGATCGCGCAGCCTTTTGACCTTCAAAGCCTCGGTGAAAGGACCATCCGGAAGACAAGACAGAGTAGACATGTCCTCCTAAGTTGTGCCTGGCCAAATCCTCCTTCTTTTGAAGTCTGACCTCTGACTATTCCGTTCGTCAAAATGTCCTCTCGCGGGGCTATTCTCCTTTCTCTTCAGCGCCGGCTCAAACGATCCGCTTGCCTTCAGCTTCTTGGTCGGAGTGCTCCGTATATCCATGTTCTCTTCTTCGTCCTCCCGGACACTTCCCCCGTTACCCATCGACATATCCTCGTACGCACCACGTTTTCGCTTCTGTGATGTACTCGGCGAGTCCATAAGCCTGCGCAACCTGCTTTCCTGTAGTCTGCGGTTGACCTCATCTGTAACGTCAACGTGCTGCGCTACATAGTTGTCTTCGGATGGCCGTAGTCGGGGTGACGGATCGGGCATTTGGCTCGGATGAGGTGATGTAGAAGGGGCTTGCGAGGGTTCGCGATAGGCTGGGGCGTTTGAGGGCTTCGCACCCTCTAGACTAAGCCGCTTGTTCGAGGTCTACACCACTCGTCAGACTTGCTCTCTGGTATCAAGTTCCAGCGTCCCCACCTTCTTCGTGCCGAAGCCCTCGCTCTCTAGCTGCTCCTTGAATCTCTGCATGTCATCCTGAAGTCTCCCCGACTTATTTCGCAGCGAGACGAGGTCTGTGGCAAGCCAGTCGGGTGCTTTGTGGTCGGTGGCTTCGAGGGCTCCATTGAGGAACTGTAGTTGTGCGCGCAGGTTATCGATGTGTTTGTCGAAATCCTAAGTCTAGCGTTAGTAATGCCTGCATACAGAATCTCCGACATTCCGTACCTCAAGCGAGAACGTAGACATGGTGGACTGCTGTTAGAGATGCGTGAAGAGGAAGGAGGTCTTGCGGGATCGTTGAAAGTCTTGGATACGGAGCAGGCACACTAGCTCGGCTTAGGGGATTCCGAAAGAGGTTCCGATATTCCGAGGGTACGTTGATGTTTAGTCAAAAACTAGTATGCGCCGATCTGAGGAGCAAGTGAAACTCCACTAGAGTTCCTGGGCTAAGTAGAGTAGAGGAACAGGCTCCCAAGACAGCGGTTCCAGGCTCAATCTACGCTTTTCAACACTTGCTACCTATTCCACTGCTCTATGTAAAACTTTTGACGCTCTCGATCTCCTGAATGAATAATCACCTGTCACCATACGTGCCAGTCTCGCCATGAGGACACATGCCGACCACCAGCTCCTGCTTGAGTTATGTCTTCCATGGCAGCTTGTCGAAACCCTTCACACTTTGCAACGTGGCTGGTTGAATCTCCGCTGGCACACGGTATGTGATACCGCATCGACCACCGAAAGACTTTTGGAAGCGTTCTTGAGCCCACGCTTCTTACTCGGGACCTTCAATCCATGTCCAGTCGGCCAGACGGACTGGAGATACTTGGATCACAGAGATAGCGAGTCCGCGTACACGGGGCGAGTGTTCTATTTCATCTCACATGATGATCGAACGATACCGTTTCGAAAGGGGTTGAAAGGATCATTCCTCCTGGTCTCCGAAGGACAGCTTCACGGGCTTCCCCTTCTTCTTTGCTTTCTTGATCACTTTCTTCTCCGACGTCCTGGGCTCCTCCTTGTTCTCGTTCTCGTTCTTCTCCTCGCCGACGACTTTGACCACCTTCCGTTTCTTCGTGACTTTGCCGACCTCGACGATGGTGTCCTTCGCTTGTGGCGCAGTAGCGTTAACTTTGGTCTTGTCGCCATCCTCCTCGGTGGTACCATCATTTCCAGAATCCTTTCCAGCTACCATGGCTTCATACTCGGCTTTGCTCATGGACTGGTTCGTATCTTCCAGGACGTATGTCGGGGCATCTTCCTCGTCATCCTGCTTTAGTCGTTTGTTCCTTTGTATTGGGTTTTCATGACGCCCAGAGCCATCTCCAGCCATCTCTCCACGAAGTCGTCGTAGGAAGGCAGGCTGTGTATCATCTTTGCCAACGTGAGCTTGATGTACTCATAGTCGCTCGAGAGATGAGCTTACCATAGGACAGGTCTTTCGCCTTGAAGCTCATTGTGGAAGAGGCAGAGACACAAGGTCACGTGCTTCCAGTCAGTCAGCAGGAACCAAGTGTATGTAGATCTCGTCACGACTGAGCGTGTAATCGCAAAGCTGGGGAGTGGAGATTGGAGAGGAGGGAGGTGAGTGCTGGCCGGCGGGGGTCGGGCAACGGGGAAGCTGATTGGATGTGACGCGGTGACGGCGCGGGAGATGGACGCGACTCCAGCCGATCGCTTGGCGTTCATGGTTCCGAGCTTGGTGATGTTAACACCTGCAGAGTAACACCCGCCAGTTGTGCAGATTCCAATTGTTGACCTTACGCAGCAAGCGCTCTGATGGGGCGCCTCTCGCGCGCCGTTTCCTTGCACACCTTCAAGAGCAGGCTGCACCTGCCGTTCGTCATTGTGGCATCCCTGTTCGGGCGACCATATTTCACTGCTAGCTCGACTCTTCTCGACAACAGTTGACCCTCTCTCACAAGACGACAGAACTCTCCACACTTTGCCCAGCGAACGTCTCTGGGGTGATACCGACTGCTACACCCTCATCGCAAGCTCCTTCCCCGCTCGACCGCTCTACGCCGAAGACCTCACCTCCTCAATTCGCGCCCCCTACGCTTCGAACGTCACGTACTTCTAGCCGGTTACATCCTAAATCACAATTCTGCCAAGTGGGGACGCGAAGCCACTCGCGATTGCAAGGGTTGCGTGGCTGCACCCTTGCCCCGCGACCAACCCTCATGGGGCTCCTTCAGGATGTCGGTCGGAGGATCCCCTCCTCGAAAGAGAGCGTCGAGAAGACCAATGACCCACCACGCCGCGCCGAAAAGATGCCCCCTCGAATGGGCTTCTTCCGCCGTCGCATACGCCTCAAAGGCAACTCGTCCGTTTCGATACCGCTAGGCATGGTCCTTTTGTTCCCATGTCTAGTCTTGGGACTCATATCGGTACTCTTCATGAGGACCCCGGACACTGAGGGAATTATGGATATGCCCGCCGGAACTCCGCCTTCAATACGGTATGGTGTAGCTTGTTCCGAGACCGCAATTTTGCTAACCAGCTGCAGGAAGATTAACGACAAGTACGACAAGCCCTTCTCCATCGGCTGCCTCGAGCCACAAGTGAACGGTCCTCGCGCGAACGCCGCTTTCGTTGTGTTAGCAAGAAACAAAGAGCTGGACGGTGTTATACAATCGATCAAGTCGATCGAGAGGCATTTCAATCGGTGGTTCCATTACCCATACGTATTCTTGAACGATGGAGACTTCAACGAGACGTTTCGAGAGACGGTGGAGAATCATACAAGTTCGCTCGTAGAGTGGGGAAAGATTGAGCCAGAGATGTGGGGTTTTCCCGACTGGGTGGACCCTGAGGTTGCAAGAGAGGGCATTCAGAAGCAGGGCGATGCTGCCATCATGTACGGAGGCATGGAGAGCTATCACCATATGTGTCGATTCTACTCTGGGTGAGTACACAGACTACGTGTGCTGTATGTTACAAACTGACCTTCAGCGCAGCTTCTTCTACAAGCACGAACTGCTTCAGAAGTACGACTGGTATTGGCGGTTGGAGCCAGAGATCAAGTATTTCTGTGATATCACTTAGTGAGTAAAGTTATCCTTGCGATGTATTGCGCTGATTGTTGCAGTGATCCATTTATTCATATGATGCGGAACAACAAAACTTACGGCTTTACGATCGCTGTAAAGGAGCTTAGGGAAACTGTACCCAACATTTTCCGGTATGCATCGGCGTACAAGAGATTGAACAACATCACCTCACGGGGCTTGTGGGAGATGTTTGTCGAAAAGCCTGAGGACACAGAGAAAAGGCTCTTCCCGAAAGAGGATCCCAAGAACAAGAAGAAACCGCTTCCGCAAGAGATTCTTGATTCGGAGCCCGGTACGAGTGCGCTGCCACAAATCGACCCCGAAGCAATGGAAGGGGAGGCGTACAACATGTGCCATTTCTGGAGCAACTTTGAAATCGCTAGGCTTGACTGGTTCCGGAGCAAGGAGTACAATGACTTTTTCGAGATGATGGATCGCAGTGGAGGCTTCTGGATGGAGCGTGTAAGTGCATACATCGACTCTATCTGAACTCTTCTGACTTCCTACAGTGGGGAGACGCGCCCATACATTCACTTGCTGCAGGAGCACTACTTAGCCCTTCGGATATCCACTACTTCCGTGACCTTGGCTATCGACATACCACGATTCAACATTGTCCAGCTAATGCGCCTGCGCGCCAGCTCTCGAGAATACCATATCTGGAAAAAACTACATTAGACGCGAAGAAACGCAAAGAAGAAGATGATTATTGGGCGACACCGGATCCGCCTAAGGAGAATGGTGTTGGGTGTCGCTGCAAATGCGACACCGACATTGTTGATGTTGAAGGCAAGCAAGGGTCTTGCCTCGCGGAATGGGTGGATGTTGCGGGGGGTTGGGCGTCGCCAGGGTCCATATGAAGCATTCTCTTCTCGCAACAGCATAACTATGGAGTTCTGTGGTCTTACGAAGCATGGCGGATGTTTTGTCTTGGTTGAAAGTGCGGTGATTAAGGAAAGACTACGAGGCCACGAGGAAACGGCCTTCACAAGCATGCCCCTCTCCTTCCCTTCACAAACATGATGTCTCTATCTTGGTCGTAGGTGTTCCGGTGCCCTCCCTTCACAGTCTCCCTGGCTATGGCCACATCACCCTGGCCCTCTACCTCGCAGACTCAGGAGTCAGCTTTGACGCTTAGAACTCAGCATGATCGCCCTGGAAATTAACCCTACCTTAGCAATGTAATTGAACTCACACTCCCTGCTCATCTGACAAGCATTATTTTCGGCATTGGATATTGAGCATCCTTCCGCAATCTTTTGAAATTCGTGGACAACCGTCCCAACCCAATGGAGAAAAGTACTGTCCCCTTCAACGAGGCATGTCGTCCGCTACTTCGATACGTACGGCTCGGTTTGGAACAAACCAAACACCGGTTTCTCCGAATACTGCTAGGCGCAGACGATGATGTGATCACATGTGAAATGGCTGTCAAAGAACGTCCGATAGATACCTGACCGGCAAGCCGACGCGGGGGCACGGACCTCGATCCCCGCGTTATCGCAGCTCCCCCAAGCCTTCAAGTGATCATCACGAATCCTCCATAGCCTACTTCTGATGCTATCCTTGACCATGAACACCCCTCCTCAGTCTGATCACCCAGCATGGCTCTGGCGGCGCCAACAAGCAGGCTACAACACGTGTTGCACGTCGCGAGTCGAAGAGGATACCCCGCGCTGAGAGGCGTAGTGGGAAGCGCTGCACCGAGGCTCATCTCAACTACTTCGCGACGGCCATTGTGGAGGGACGGTCTATCCACGCGTGCTTCATTGATTCCAAAGAAGAGGGTTTTCTCGACGACGTCGACATGGCGACTTCATACGAAAGAGATGGACGAAGATACGCTGGCAAGCTTGAAGGTGGATAAGGACCGGCTCATGAAGGACCTACACCACACTTGCCAGTGGGGTACAGGCGAGCGCTGGGGCGAGTATGTCGAACCGAAGCCTCAAACCCTCATGAATATCCTAACATGGCCTTAGAGAACCCACTGAAACGGGCATGTCCCGCCTCGCGCTCTCCGATACCGACAAGCAAGCTCGCGACTGGTTCGTGAAGACGACAGAGGAGCTTGGATGTAAGGTCACTGTTGACGCCATGGGAAACACCTTCGCAGTACGTCCGGGGCTAAATAACGATGCGCCGCCGACGTTTGCGGGGTCGCATTTGGACACGCAGCCGACTGGGGGAAGGTATGATGGCATTCTTGGTGTACATGCGGGTGTGGAGATGTTGAAAGTGTTGAATGATAATTGGGTTGAGACGCAATACCCTGTTGGCGTGGTAAACTGGACCAAGTAGGTCACACCTGGTCTGATAGCTGGCGAGAAACATGCTAATACCTACCCAGCGAAGAAGGTGCCCGCTTCCCCAAATCCATGGTCTCCTCCGGCGTCTGGTCCGACGAAATTCCCCTCGAAGCTGCACACAACCTCAAAGAAGTACACCCCGGTACTGCGACCATGGCTAGCGAACTCGATCGCATCGGTTATTTGGGTAGCACGCCCTGCTCTTACAAATCGATACCGATGGCGGCCCATTTCGAACTACACATTGAGCAGGGTCCGCTCTTGGAGATGGCGAACAAGAAAGTTGGCGTCGTGACAGGCGCGCAAGCTTACAAGTGGCTCACTATCACCGTAAAGGGACGGGATACGCATACAGGAACTACAGATTTGAAGAGTAGAGCAGACGCGCTACTCACAGCGTCAAAGATGATACTGCACAGTCACAAGCTAGCTACCGCGAACAATGCCCTCGCCTCAACCGGTGTTCTGAACCTTAAGCCAGGAAGCACGAACACCGTCCCCGGCGAAGTACGCTTCTCCCTCGACATCCGTTCCCCTAAAGACTCTGTCGTTTCCCGCATGAAAGCCCTCATCGACCACGACTTTCCTAAGATCGCCGCGGGCGAAAATCTTTCCAACCTCAACGACGGCTGCACGCCCAGCCTCCCGCTTACCGTCTCCATCGTCGAAGACTTCAACAGTCCCGCTACAACGTTCCACCCGCGCTGTATCGACGCCGTAGGCAAAGCTGCGCACGCTGCTCTTGGTCCGGATAGCAAAAATCTGGTCATGGAGATGACGAGTGGGGCGGGACACGATAGCGTGTATGCGAGTAAGCGGTGTCCAACAAGTATGATCTTTGTGCCGTGTAGGGAGGGGGTTAGTCATAACCCTGCGGAGTTTTGCAAAGAGGAGGATTGTGCGCTTGGGGCGCAGGTTTTGATGCAGAGTGTGTTGAGGTTTGATCGGGAGAGGGGATCCTAGTTGAAGTTGGGAAGGTTTTGCGCAATAGTTCCTGGGTAGATAGTATACGATGAAGCAGAGACGATACTTCTGTATTGGCTGAGCTTGGAAATGTTCAATGCCCACCCTTCGTAGGCTTCAACAAACTACTTCCCCGCTTTAGCCATTGCATCTTCACCTGCTCGATCGAGGTCTCCCCGCCCATCTCCTTCTCCACAACCCCCTTCACGAACTCTAATTTCTCCTTTAATCCTAACACCTCCTCTCCCTCCTCTTGCCTCACCCGCCCAATAATCGCAATATTTCGTGTCGACGGAATCCGCAAATGTTCTTTTTCTGGCACATACCCCATCGCTGCGGTCAGATAGGCGACGTAACTGCAAAGCGAGGTGTACGCTGAGACCTGTTTTGACTTGGACTTCGTTTGATTGTCCGAAGGGGCGTGTGGGAAGTGTTCGGCGTGGTACGGTGCGCGGTAACGTGTACCGCCGAAGTCATGGCTGCAGCACGGGATAGCGATGAAGGGGCTAGAGGAGAAATAGGCGACGAGTGGGGTCCATGGTGTTAGTTCGTCGGCGTGATTGGAGATTATGAAGGTGCCTTTTGGGGCAATGCCGTTGTGCCATTCGGGGACGGGTGTGTGCTCGTTCTCTTTGACTTCCTCTTCGGGTGTGGTTGGAACGGGCGACGTGAGGACTTCGGGGACCAGTAGCATTTCTTTGAGGTTCGCCTGGAGCGATGCCGAGAAGGTGAGCCAGGTTTTCCGGCGGCGCGCATCGAAACCCCAGCCTGTCCAGCCTTCTCGATTGAGTATATTGACTAGGAGTCCGTTGCCGCAGCCAATGTCTACGAAGCCCGGGAAAGATTTTTGTGCTTCTGTTCGTTGTTGCTGCTTAGCTAGTGTGATAGCGTCGGTAGAATTTCCAGGCGCTGTACCGTTTGCCTCGTTGGCTTCATCGAGAGACCCATTAGAAAGTTTGCCCCCGTACATCTCCGTCCAAAGCTCGATCAGAAATGCGGCGATACCCAAGTCCTCAAACACGTGCTTGCTAGCCGGTGTCTGCTCCACCCATTTGTCCATCAGCTCCTTCGCGTACTTGCCTTTCAGGTAGGCGTACGTATCCTGAAAGGTCTTTTGCGGGATAACGACGTCGTGGTGCACTCTCTTTTGATAGCCCTGCGCCCGACCCCGTGAATGTTTGTGAATGATCTCGATCATCTTCAAAGCGGTTCGCGACATGCGGTTATCCAGCGGCCGCTCGGGGAAGAGATCGTAGTAGATCGACAACGTTCCCGGTGCAGTACCTGGTGGAGGGTCTTTCCGGAAGGTGTAAAGGATGGCCACACCGTGGACTTTTGGGTGGTAGAAGGGGATGGATTCTGGCTCTGAGACGTGAGGGAGGTAGATGACGAGATAGCGCTCTGCTTCGACCGTCTTGGTATCTTCGTTCTGGTCGCGTATTGTCACTTCTTCGGTAGATGTGAAGAGGTGACATGTCTGCAACAAAGACTCATCAAGCTTGGGGTTCCTAGGTATCAATTTCCTGACTACCGTCCATTCGAGTTTGTATCCCGATAGACCAACGGGTAAAATTCGTGGTTGGTGATCAGGTTTCAAATGCTTGATGATAGTAGCCAGTTCATGTGGATGCTTTGCGTCTGGGTTGAACGAAGCATCTGTGAAGCTGGTATAAGAGAGCTCTGCTCGAGATAGATATGTAGCCGTCAAATTTGGATTCTCCAATAGATTCCGGCTCACATCGAGGAAAAACTCCGGCGTGAAGTTCGCGGGTGCGGATTGGATGATGGTCCATATCTCAGATGGAAGGCCACAATCGATCGATGGGGCATTTGAGAGGTCGACGGGCTCGAACTTGGCGCCAGAAGAATTGCTCATGGTAGATGCGGAAAGGTGGCGAGAAATTTGCTGCCTTGTCAAATGCACAGGCAATAGGGAGGATCAACTCCCTGCCGTCTGCCGAAGAATTTTAGTAATTGTTGGTAATGGCTAAGCACATTCAATGTGACCGTTCGGTGACTACCGGGGTCGGCAGCTTCAACGGTGCCAAAGATGCTCGCACGCTTGTTTCGGCCGGAAGAACTTCGTTAGGGGGGTTGGGAAAGTTACTGTAAGTGGTTAGACCATAAAGGAGTCAATGTGGGCGTGATCCGGAATGAGTGTACGATGTGGAGAAGATTGCGCTCAGTAGAGAGTTTTGTAGGTTCGGGCCGCCTCTTGACCAATAGGAAGACGATGCCAAGATGAATTCAAGCTCTTGACAATCGCTCCGCCATCTTCACTCGTCGTCATCCCTACCTAAATCGTCGGGAACAGCCACAGAAGCTATCACACAATGCTTTTCGTTCAGATGTTGCGGGGCCCCTCAGCTGCCCTTGCGCCCAGAGGTGATTTAAAATGCTCGCTTGCGCCTAGTTGACGCCCGACGGAGCAGATGGAGGAGTACTTAAAGCAGAGAAGCTCGCTGCATAGCTTCCGTTCAAAATGATTACATCGCGCTCTTTATTCTCACCTCCATATTTACTATCATTGAGCCATCATTAGTAACATCTGACTCGAGCGAAATGTCCCAAACCGCCACCGAGCTTCAACCTGTGGGTGAAAGCTCAAGCGACCACAACCCCATCAGAGAGCATCTAGATCCAGTAGAGTTCCTACCACAGCCTTCGACAACCTTCAGTGTTGTTGAGCGATGGAACAATCCCAAGACCAACATCTGGCGGACAGCTGCAACATTCTACAGTTTTGTCATCATGGGTGCGAACGACGCGGCGTACGGTGCACTTATACCATATGTAAGTAATTTCAAAAGCCTTTATTGGAAAAGAAGTCCCTGATTCATTGTAGATCGAAGACTTCTATGGGCTGACATACATCATCGTCTCCCTGATCTTCCTTTCACCACTCGTCGGGTACGCAGCAGCAGCTCTTCTTAACAACTTCATCCACATCCGCTTCGGTCAGCGCGGTGTCGCCTTCCTGGGCCCAGCATGCCACGTCCTCGCCTACCTCAGTATTGCCCTACATCCGCCCTACCCAGTGCTTGTTGCAGTCTTTATTCTCGCCGGCTTCGGCAATGGACTTGAAGATGCAGCATGGAACGCCTGGCTTGCCAATATGGCCAACTCCAATGAACTTCTTGGCTTTCTGCACGGATTCTATGGACTGGGTGCGGTGTTGAGCCCACTTGCGGCGACCTCTCTGATCACTCAGGCCGGTTGGTCATGGTATGCGTTTTACTATATTATGGTGTGTATTTTCTGCTCCCTATGTTTCACGTAGACTCACAATATATACAGCTCGGTGCAGCAACCATTGAGCTTGCCACATCTCTTTGGGCTTTTTGGCCAGTCTCAGGTCGTGCCTATCGGGAGTCACGGCCCCGCACTGCCGCCGTGAAGGACAGCCGACTAAGAGAAGCGCTCAAGAGCCGAGTCACTTGGGTCGCATCTCTATTTCTTTTGTGCTACGTTGGCGCCGAAGTGGCTTTGGGAGGCTGGATCGTGACGTTCATGAGACGTGAGCGTCAAGGTCAGCCGTTCGAATCGGGCATGGTTGCTACCGGCTTTTGGACGGGTATCACCACCGGACGATTTGTGCTTGGGTTCCTGACGCCCAGGCTAGGAGAGAAGTTCGCTGTTGCGGTAGGTTTCTCATGCTGACGGTATCAACGGCGCTAATTATTGCATTAGATTTACCTCGTGTTCTCCATGGTATGCCAGCTCATCTTCTGGCTCGTCCCTTCATTCCACGTTTCCGCCATCGCCGTCTCCCTCCAAGGCTTCTTCCTAGGCCCACTCTTCCCCGCTGCAATTGTAGCAGCCACTAAGGCGCTCCCGCCCTACCTCCACGTCTCAGCAATCGGCTTCGCAGCTGCTTTTGGCGGCGGAGGCGGTGCGGTGCTTCCCTTTGCTATTGGTGCTTTGGCCCAATCGCAAGGCGTTTCGATTCTGCAACCTGTTATTCTCGCTATACTAGTAATCCTTCTCGTATTATGGGCCTGCCTTCCAGCTATCAACAAAACGCCCGTGGGAAGCCCGGATGAATCAGAGAAAAAGGAGCGTCGATGGGTGAATGTAGATTTCGATCTTGTTGACACGGGGAGGCGGACCATCCGGAAGGCCAGAGGTGGAGGAAGGTAGGTCAGTGCCTTGTGTATGAGCGTTGCCAGTCGGGCAGCTAAAGAATTGTAGTATACCTCCTCAACAACACCGTCATACTCGCGTCAAACAGCGAGTAGCGGATAAGCGGGAAGCTCGTGCATATGAGAAGTACACGCGCAAAGAGATTCGGCGACTGAATCTCGAGCGGGATACTCCTGTTTTCGCAGTACTTCAAGGCATAGATCCGAGACTCCTCAGATAGCGCACAGTCGTGATCACGTAGATCAGCATTGAAGTATGTACATCTTAGTATCCTACAATCTCTACTTTGGTCTCTTCACATACGGGCAATGCACGGTCATGAGGCGACTTTCGGATTCTAAATAATTGCGAAGACAAATGGTGAAGCCGGACGTTGATCCAAACCTAAGCCTGGAAAATTCATGGTTGGGTACGATGGCATATTCTCTGTTTCTGAAGGGTGTCGTATGCAAAAGATGACGTCTGCGGCGACATCTACTTCGATTAACGACGTATCAAGATTCGCCACGCCTGCGAGGTGGCTCTTGCACAAAGTCTTCTGTAATCCAACTCATTCATTGTGAACAATAAAAGACTTAAGAACCTGGGAGTATGTCCTGTAGAAAGATGCACCCAAACGCCTTCCAACCCATATAATCGTGCCCGCTCAAGTATACAATCGCTCACTTAAACTTGCTGTAGATAACCGCAATGATAAGCAAAACAAGCACCGTGATAATCGCAATAGTGATAATTTTGTTCGTAGCCATCCTATAATCGCAATCCTGTTAGCATACTCGAACTCAAAACGGAAACCATGATCTAGCATAGGCTGCATCAACAACCGTGGCGTGGTCACTAGAATTAGGGTACAAACGCACCTTCTCGCCATCCCTTTCAACGTCTTAATACTCCGATCAGTATAACTCTCGCTGTCCAACAACGTGGTCCTCGTATGCTCGATCTGCTCCCTCTGCCTGTGCAAGTCGCTCAGCGTACCTGCACCAATCTGCTCCGTCTCAAGCGCCATACGCTGCGCCGCGGTGAGTCTCCCGGACGACCGCTGCAGCCTATCGGTGCCTGTGAGCAGCTGCTGACGCTGCTCGAGCTGGGCATCTGTGTCGGGATTATCGGTGTAGCGGTCGCCGAAGAGTTTACTGCGGTCGTTGGTGTAGGATTCGAGTTTTCGCTTGGAGCTGTCGAGGTCGTGTTCGAAGTTGCGGAAGCGCGCGTTGTACTTGGATTTGAGGTTTGCGGGGAAGTTGGACTTTTCGAGACGCATCTGGCCAACCTGTGCGGGGATTTGTTAGCCATCGTACTGCGAGCTGTATTTCAAGGACTGGCCATACGCCGTCTCATTCAGACGGTATTTATATGGCCTGTTGCTAGCAACTGTAGTAAGCCGGACTCACCAGCTCATTTGCCTCTTCCAGCGCCCTCTCTGCCCTACTGATGGCAGCTTTGCGAGGCTCGCCAGTTGTCTCTTTGACCTGCTCTATCTGCTGGTTCAGGTCGGCTTGCACGAGTTTAAGCTCGGCTTCGTAGCCACCGAACCGCTCGGTGCCTGCGTCCGCATCGATCAGGTTTGACATGGTGGTTCGTCGCAAGAAAGTCCCTCCGGTCTATAGGATTCGCGCAATAAGTGGTACGGATCGGTATGGTAGGTTCGCTGGGTACCAAGTGGTGGATCGTGAGCGTCTTTGTGAATGGAGGTTGCAGTTGAGGATGGCGAGGCGCAATGCGTAGTGCCAAGTCCGAGCTCGTATCCTGGTCACGTCACGTGTGATGATCAGCGCTGCTGCGCGCAGTCCAAACCCGTACTTCATTGTTCACAATTGTTGCCTATTTCCCTACCACAGTTTTCACTATACTGCCCCCGTGATATACCAGCAGATTAGTCGTCGACGGCTTACGCGGCCTTGATTACGGTTCGTGTGGCCATGCAATCGGATCACTACCGTGGATTGCTAGAAGCATGTGTCAAGTATCCGGTCTTTTGATGCTTTTCACGCCGACGCGTGTTTGTCTTTGCTGGGAATGTCGGTATTTTGAGCCCTGTTCCGACGTTCTAGCATTACTAGGAAGAGGATGTCTCAGACTGCTGCAACCGCCTTAGCGCAGATCGACCACTACATTACTGGTGCAAGCAGCCAGTCGTTCCATTCCGCGGAGGTCAACACTAAATATGTGTACCAATTCCAAACCAACTACATGTTGATGTACGCATGTATTCGTACATGTCCAAAGTAACTTCAGCATGTTGAGGCTAGCTCTAATGAGCTGAAACAACGCTCGCTTCACAATCAATGACCTCACCACTTCTTCCATGCCATCTCTATCCTCGAGATTTTGCGCCTCAGAAAGATAATCTACTAACGCGCTAAATCGAGCTCCTGTCACACTTTCTCGTCTAACTTCAACATCCCGACCTCCCTTTCAGAGCTGCATGAAGATATGGAAAAGAAACGCATAGCCATAGTGGGAAGCGGCATATCCGGTCTCTCCACCCTCTGGGCCCTCCGCGACACCCACCACGAGATCCATCTTTTCGAAAAAGAAGCTAGGCTAGGTGGCCACACGAACACGGCGACATGGACGAACCAACAAAATGGCAAATCTACGCCTGTGGATACGGGGTTCATTGTGCTGAATGTAGCGACGTATCGTCAGTAGCCACGTTATTGTATGATTTCTATAGATGAAGGAGAACTAACGGTAGAGCAGCAAACTTCATCGCCTTTCTAAAAGAATTAAAAATAAAAACCGTTGCTAGCGAAATGACCTTCGGCATCTCTCGCGATATGGGCGCCTTCGAATGGTCCGGTACCTCTCTCTCCGCGCTCTTCGCCCAACCCACAAATGCCCTCCGACCAACCTTCTGGCGCATGATCTTCGACATCTTACGCTTCAACATCTTCTCTTTGGATCTTCTCTCCTCGTCATCCGCCCCGTCGGATGAACTGACTATCGGCGAGTACCTCGAGCGCGAGGGCTACTCTGACGCCTTCCGGGATGATTACTTGATTCCCATGACCGCTTGTGTGTGGTCTACGGGGCCTGATAAATGTGCGCTCGAGTTTCCTGCATTGACGTTGGTGAGATTCATGTGGAACCATCATCTTCTCACTACAGTGTCGGAACGACCGCCTTGGTTGACTATCGAGGGTGGGTCGCAGAAGTATATTGATGCTATGATGAAGGATTGCAAAGGTGCAAAGGTGCATCTGAGCACACCTGTGGAATCGCTAAAGCGAAAAGATGGGAGAGTAGAGTTGACACTCGGCGGTCAGGGGGAGGGCTCCAAGGAGACATTTGATGAAGTTGTATTGGCTTGTCACGGGGATCAAGCGAAGTGGCTGGTTGGCAATGCAGCGACGTTGGAAGAGAAGGACATACTGAGTGCCTTCGAAACGTCGCCGAACACTGCATATTTGCATTCCGATTTGTCGGTAAGTCACGTCTACTCTTTTCCCCAGCGCCGTGTACTTACTTATAATCTACAGCTTATGCCGAAACGCCGCACGGCCTGGTCCGCCTGGAACTACCTCACACGCTCTTCACCCCCTTCCCAACCCGACAGCTATACATCTGGGTCCCTCCAAACCGTGTGTTTGACCTACAACATGAACATCCTCCAAGCTCTTCCCGTCCCCACCTATGGCGACGTTCTGGTCACGCTGAATCCTCACACGCCCCCTTCATCTGCTCTCACACAGGCAAGCTATGAATACCGACACCCACTCTATAACGCCCGGATGGTCGCCGCGCAAGACGAGCTTGAGCAAATACAAGGGAAGAGGGGAGTTTGGTATGCTGGGGCCTGGACTGGGTACGGTTTCCATGAAGATGGATTTGCGAGTGGAATGGGTGTAGGATTGAGGCTGGGGGGAAGTGTGCCGTGGGAACCAAAGAGTGCGAAGTTCAGCAGAGGAGTGAAGCCCGCGCTGGGGTGGAAAGACATCGTGGTGAGAGTTGTCGTTTGGGTCCTGCAGTTGTACATTACAATATTGGAGCGGGTAGTGGGATTTCGCCGGGGAACACCGAACGGCAAGGCGTATCCAAACGGCAACGGTAAGGTGTACTCCAACGGTGACGGCGTTGTCGTAGGAAAAACCAAAGTAACATAGGCTGCCGTATGTACTCTTCGCACACTGGCAGGTCAATTTAGCATCTTCAACATTGCCACCAAGGCGCATCACATTCTCTCGAGCTGGGCAATGCATGGTCGTGATTTTTGCCATTGATCTTAGAGAAAACCCGGTAAATCCATAATCGTCGTCATAGTACCGGCACGACCGGAGGCCGAATGCTGATGCGCACCATCATGGTGTCGATATGGTCGCCCGCATATTGAAAGACGCTCGAAGAACTCCCCCAACCCAGGTGCCCGAACCACTCTAAACCTCAGCAATTTCCCTCAGTCGTCGGATGGTAGACCTTGTGGCGGCGGCAGCGGGTGTGCTGTGTCAAAAGTTAGCAGGCTATCCTTGACCACTTGTCCAGGCCGTGTTGTGAGGCAGTCGAGGATGTGCGTGTTCGGTAGAGTGAGGCTTACGAGACGGTGTAGGCGCCACCGGCGGTGGTCTTGCGGCAGGACCGGCAGTTCCAGATACCTGGGCGAGTCAGCGAGCTATACTATAACAACAGTAGGAACGAGTGTTTTCTGAGATCGGTGTGTAGAGGCTTCAAGATACCAGTAGAAATCTTCCCAGAAGCCTCACACCCATCCGAGATCCCACAGTGTCCCTCGATTGCACGTACCGACAGCCTCGCGCTTGACAGCGTTCTTTCCGCAGAACTGGCAGACGTAGCGAGCGTGCTGGGTGATCTGTCGCAAACATAGTCAGTTATCGTATTCGCCCACAATGCGCTGCCTCGCTGAAGGTATACATACTTCCATCTTCTTGACCTGCTTACGCAGGGAAGCACCGTAGCGCGTTCCGTACTTGCCGGTGATTCCGACTTTCTTTGTGCGTTTGGTCATTTTGCCTCGTGTATGGGGGGTTTTCGGAGGGTGATGAACGTTCGAGGTGGGAGACTCAATCGCTATTTTGGAGGTTGCGCTTGCCAAGGTGCTGTTCGCTTAGGTGGTGGGTCTGTGCATCGGCGTGTCGTTTCGCCGATCCGCTATCTTTGTCCTTGGCTTGCCGTCACCTATCATTCGAGATTCCCGCTACCACAGGATCAGTTGACAAAGGGTTGATGCATTTCCAACACGCTTAACAATTGTAGGTTATAAACAACCTAGCAACATCATCGAAGAAAGCTCCAGCTGGCTCCTTTTTACTTCACTTGACGCTGTGCTCAGCAAACGAATGGCGAACTGGCTTTGGCTATTGACGTCCGTGTGGAAAACACTGGAGCAGACAGTCTGTTAGTTGTCCACTCAAATCGAGATTGAAGTAGCTGCTGCATTAGATGAAAATCTGAGGTCAACGTACGGAAGTGGTGAGGCTCATTTCGGGGGGTCTTAGCACCCATCGATAATAGTCCTTGCTGTAACTACGGTGTGGTACTAGTTTCATACTCTTTGCTTTGGATTCTTTACCTGTGCTCATCCCTTGGTAGCTTGCGATACACGTAGGACAGGTGCTGGAGCTGGAGCTGGCTTTTGGATGCGGTGCGCAACATTTGAATCATCGCACACCTCGACTGCACCGATGGTCTTCTCATCAACAACAGACAGGGAGTGCCACGCCGCAAAGAGTGGAGTGGTACCATTTCATGAGCCTCGAAGTCGCGCGGCTGTGCGTTCCGAAACACACAACGACGCGAGAGTCTGACGTTTGCCTCATGACTCCGAGTCTTGGTTTCTTTTTCACTTGCATGCTTCCCGTCAGATATGAAGCGCAATGGAGATCGGTGTGGACATGTTCGCGGTTGCATTTCGTTGACAAGGAAGCATTCGCTCACAAGCACAGCGTTATCAAATGCATGGGCGACGTGCGGCTGCGTGACTGCTCCCCCGCGGCGTCGATAGATAGTAGGGCGGCGCTAGTGTAACGATGAGGGGTGGTAAGCCCCGCGCGCGGCCGCCCATCGAGCTCGCCATGGCCTGCTTGCTTTCACTCCGCAACATCACCACGACACCACAGCCAGACTGCAGATGAAAGGAACTGCATGGGCCGCGACTCTCCTTCACCACGCACTCTTATCCAACGTGTCCGTGCAGCAACGCCTGCTCCACTCGTAACCCCGCGGCAAGGCTTCCGCACGCGTTCAAGGTTAGGCAGCGCCCGCGAACCTTCCACTCCGCCCGCCGCCCTCTACCGTTTCACGACTCTTCGGCGGCCTCTTGCTACGTGCGACGCTCAGCTACGCTGCTTGCAACTGCTCGTCCAAAAACCCACGCTGACATGTCCTCCAGCAGTCCTGAATCCTCTCAAGAGCTCCAATACCCACCAGCTCGGGTCGACCAGTCGTTCGTTGGCCTTGACCTCAACACTCTCATCATGCGGTCGAACGCCCAAATCACCCACGAGGCGAACCCACTCGAAGAGTCCACATACGAGGTTCTCCCTGCGTCAGACAGCCTGTACGACACCTCGGACGATGAGGGCCACACTGCCTCGGTCTCGTCTACTACGCCGGATGACGTGTCGAACTTCGATGACGACGAGGACGACGACGATGACTTCCAGCAAGGTTACATCAACGAGCCTACACCGGAGGTCGATCCAGCCGCTCCCGCCGAGCCGCACGACGACTACACGCTGTCCAGTGGACATGACAGCACGCTGACGGAGATACCGAGTATGGACGGGAGCGAGAGTAGTTGTGTCATCCAGCTGCAAGAGGCCAGTGCAGAGCATACCAACATGGATGCGCGGGCTGTGATCAAAGAGTTCCGCAAAGATCAGGTCTCGGACGTAGTGCTCAGCCGCTACGGACGATCTCACATGCGACTCTCGGTGCAAGCCACCCTGTCCGAACGCCACCTTGCCGTTCCTGTCGGTAGGCCCTTCAACGTCTTATATGTTGGTAAGATGGACGAGTCCTGGATCCAAACGGATATAGAGTCTCGTGTAGCTGCTGCTCTCAACAAGTCGCCGGGTCCTTCTAGGTCAATCATGATCAGGGGCCAGATGGAGACATGTGGCCCTGAAATGGTCCCTTGGTACTGCTCTGCTATGGAGTTACATGAAGAGGCGGGGAAGAAGACCGGTGTCACTGTCACCTTACTGCACCACGAGACTAAGTTGACCGTCGGTACCGAGAACATGCAACACAATACGGAATCCTCACGCATGCCGGACCTTGTAGTCTTCTGGTACCCGCATCCAAATGTAACGGCTCTGGAGGTCGACGACTATTATGTTGCTTCGGAAGCTTTTGGGCGCCACCATGTCCCTTGTCTCCATATCGCTGCGGATCGGCGCTTCCATCTGCATCAAAAGGGCTTCACTGACGAAAGCTTGCGAGTCTGCGTGGAGGGCAGAGATAACCACGAGTCCGAGTTTGAGCAACAAGAAACTATTCCGATCGATCTTTTTACTTTTATGAATCTCGATCCCGCGCAACTGAACCGACACTTGGCTGCATTGGGCCCACGTATTGTTGCAGCGAGTCCGTCGAGCTTAGCTGCGCCCGCTAAACCAGGTCTATTCAGCAATATCATGAACAGGGCTATGACTTCCAAGAAGCAAGACAGTTCCGACTTTAGCTCGCCAATGTCACCAAATACGAAGAAGCTGCTTTCGGCTTTCGCCGCGTTGGTACTGATGGTGGCTCTGTATGTGGGTGCGGCAATCATGCCTCAACCGTACTACAAGGTCAACGATTCAAACGTGGGAAGTGTGATCCCTAGCATCTTATTTGATGCTCACCATTCGGTCTCCTCTGCGGTCTCAGCTGCAACGACATCGACAACGCAGCCGGCTGTGTCACTGGCTCCTCCGCCCTCGGTCAAAACTACGTCATGGGACCTGACCGTGGTACCAACTCCGCAGCAGCCCTCTCAGCGAAAGAATGAACCAAAAGCGTCAGAGAAGGTCGCAGGATTTGAGATACAAACGACTGGAGAACACCAATTCGTGCTCAGTCCGTCAAAAGACTTTACCAGTCGTAAGCGCAAGCCACAGCTCCAAATTCAAGTCTACCAAGATGCCAAAACGATCCCCATCCAGTACGTCCGAACGATCGAGGGCGCCTACGTGGTCGATCTGGAGCAGCAATATCCTATGGGGTCGTTCAACGTGAGCATCGCAACCCACTCCAAACCACTCATGCAGCAATCCTTTGCGATCACCATGGGGCGCAAGAGGTCTCGGCTTGCCCGACTCGTTGACGATGTCAAAAACGACATTGTTACCATTCAACAGGAGATCCAGGAGCTGAGCTCGTCTTTTTCTCAGCGACTCTCAGATGAATTCGCCACCATCGAGGACAACGCCGGCGTCTGGAAAGGCAAGGTTGACCATTCCAAGCGTGAAGTAGCAAATCACCTCCAGAAAGCCAGGAATGAGGCCAAGCGTCGGGTTGCTGCGGGGGTCGAACTCTTGGGCAGTGTGCCCGGGACGACATGGATGGGTCTGCGCAAGGTGACGGCTCCCGTTCGGACCTCTCGCGCCTCGCTTCGAGCGAGAAACAACGCGTTGCGGATACGCTGCGCCTTTGAGCAGTCGGTAGGTCTGTCGAGCCGGGGAGATAAGGAAAAGAAGACACGCGCTTGCAAGAAGATCGGTTGGTGAATGGAATGTTTGATCTCGTTCCCACATTGGAAGGCGTTTGGGTTTATGCAATGGCTAGCAAGAGCGGACTGCGGAGTTTTCTATCGGAGGCATCATACCATGGGAGCGCGGGTTCGTTAGTTAGTTGTCTTTGGCATGTGCTCCGGTGAACTTTGGCGCGCAGGAGACCCATTCGCATGGTATATTACAAGTTAGGTCATACCCTGTAGTCTCAATTTACATACCCCCCTTTTTGTAGCTATTGACATTCTGAGTTGCATCTTCACGTAGTCATCGTCCATGAAACATATGAATTGGTAAATGATATGCGGGGGCTGTGCAGATCCATCAGTTATCAAATCATGAAGATCCCGATCTGTGACACGTTTTCACAAGATCGTGTCCAATGTGCGGCCAATACGTCATTCGTCTTCGACGGACAGCTGTCATCGAAGCTTCACACGTCAACTGTCGATGGACTTCTGAAGCATCTTGGATAATAGGACGCGGATATCAGGCTCCCCAGGCTACAGCAGGCATCAGGGTCCGCGAGTGAACTTGTTGCACGTGCATGGTGCAGTAGTCCCCAATCGACGCTAGCGTTGCCCCTCCATTCAGGCCTGCGCAGGGGCCTTTGAACCCGCCTCGCAAGCCCACTCCCGTTTAAATTCTGGAGCTGCACAACGCTCCATCAGCACCCCCTCGCATTTCTTGTAGAGCGAACCCCCGGAACCTAGTACCCCAGAACCCCCGATAAATCAAACCGCCCACTTTAACCCTCGCAAACATGGCGGACGCTGCCAAACCCGACCCCGCTGCCGAGCAGACCGCCGCTCCAGGCGCCACGCTCGTCAAGGACGAGACCGCAAAGGTCACGACCGACATCACCGACCCGAAGCCTGCAGAGGACAAGCCCGCCGCAACAGTTACTGAGAAGGTCACCGAGGCCGCGACGACTGCCACTTCAGCGGTGAAGGACAATGTCTTCTCCATGTTCGGAGGCGGACCCAAGAAGGAGAAGAAGGAGGAGGTCGATGATGTCGACGAACCGTCCGGTGCTTCGAAGCCCAAGGGTGGCGAGGTACGTGTGAAGGAAGACCTCCCATAATCTTGAGCTAATAGTGAGCAGGAGGAAAGCCCCGAGAACGAGGAGCCCAACGTTGATTTCGCGCCCGTCGTCCATCTTACGGAGAAGGTCGACACCAAGACCAACGAGGAGCTCGAGGAGCAGACCTTCAAGATGCGCGCTAAGCTGTTCAAGTTCGACAGGGAGTCTCGGGAGTGGAAGGAGCGGGGCACTGGCGACGTCAGGTTACTGAAGCACAAGGAGAACGGCAAGACTCGCCTCGTCATGCGCCGGGACAAGACGCTCAAGGTCTGCGCCAACCACTATGGTACGAAAGACATGCGAACATGACTGGGACTTTTGCTAAGAAGCGTACAGTTGTGCCCGACATGAAGCTATCGCCCAACGTAGGCAGCGACCGCAGCTGGGTCTGGAATGCCGCCGCCGACGTCAGCGAGGGCGAGCCGGAAGCTCAGACCCTTGCCATTCGTTTTGCCAACAGCGAGAGTGAGTATATGATAGCTGATATAATGGTTCCGTCGACTGACACACTGCAGACGCCAACGGTTTCAAGGAGGCTTTCATCAAGGCACAGCAGGAGAACGAGGCGCTCTTCAAGGCCGAGTAGTTGCAACGGCGGAGAGGTTGATAGCAGGGAGGAAAACATGGACTGGATGCAAGACAGTGGAGAATTTTGGAGTAGTAGCATAGCCTGGCGGTAGAGATCCCCCACCCCACCTGCACATAGATAGTGTTCAAATCGGTCGGGCATTGCCACCGGCCTTCCCCCAAACAATCATGAATTAAACTTGAGCAATCGATTTGCGGACACTTGCGTTGTTTGCAGTGTAAAAGCTGGTATGAAGGCTGCAAGCTGGCCAAACCGTCAGATACCTTTACCTGACAAGACCTTCGCACCTTCACGTACGATACTCTGCCTGAAGCAGATCCTGAGATAAGCCGCGCCAAGGCATCAAAGTGCGGTTGAGGTACAACTGCTCTGGGATCCCGCTCGCCTACGTCTCCCCGCTAATAAAGCTCCGACCAGCCACTCAACCTCACCTCCAGCCAGCCGACGCGCCAACCCACGCGCCTCAACCCTCTACCGTCTAAGGACCAATTCACCAGCCGTCGCAACCCCAAAATCTGCCCAAGATGCCTGACGTAAGTTTTGCGCTCTAGAACCGGCGCACAACCATGGCTAACTCGTCCCGTCGCAGATCAAGAGACAGGTGAAGCTCATCACGACGCAGAGGCCTATGTACGTTTCCACGCGATCCGCACGCGTTTTATGTGTCGCTGACATTCACCCAACAGTGCCGAGCCGTCACCGATGGAGGGCTTCCCTATGCGATTGTGGAGCATAGAGATCTGCCTGCTTAACGACCAGGGTCAGGAAGTGCTCGCCAACTGCTTCGACAAGGCCGTCTACAATCTCCATCCGTCATTCGAGAAGAACAAGCAGGGTAAGGCGCTCCCGCTCCTGTCGTAATCCCATGGCACAATGCGGGCGGATGTTGATTCGGCGCAGTGTTCAAGAAACCCCCATTCAGAATCGAGGAGAAAGGATGGGGCGAATTTGATATGTCGATTGTCCTCACGGGCGCGCACAAGGGCGGCGACCACACTCTCGAGCACGATCTCAATTTCCAGTCTGAGCGATACGAGGCGACGCACACGGTGGTAGGTTGAGCGCAGGACATAACGTTGGAACGCAAAGGGCTGATGGAGTCACAGACTTTCCGGAACCCCAAGCCTGATCTCGTGGCATTATTGGAAGCCTCTGGACCGGCCGGCGATGCGAACGGCGTCCGCGGTAGCAAGGGCGATGCAGCGAAGAAGAAGAGCCGGAACAGGGACAAGAACGTGAGTCTGATAGGGAGCGGAAACTCCGACATGGGCTAATGCGCATATCAAGGTCGACATGGAGAAGCTCGCCGAGGGTCTACAGAAGCTCAGCGAGGACGACCTGCTGCATGTGGTCACCATGGTGCACGACAACAAGACGGCCGAGACCTACACCAAGAACGACGTTGAGAGTATGTTTGCTATCCATTTATTATGTCACATGCTGATAAAGCTCCCAGACGGAGAGTTCCACGTCGACCTTTACACCCTTCCCGACTCCCTCGTAAAGATGCTGTGGGAATTTACGGCTTCGAAGACCGACATTTAGGCGACCGGCACGCTCGGTATAACGACAACCGTACACATGCGCTCTAGACCCGTCTACGATACCCTCTCGATACAACTCTTTATCTTCGCAACAATCTCGGTGCAGCAACTTGAAACAGTCTCGTCTTCTCTAGCTTGATTAGGGCGGTAAGACGCATGTCACCTGTCCGGCCTACGACCTCACTCTCTCTCATCCTGTGTTTAAATTCCTTCTTGGCGACGGCAGTATGGTGAGAGCGCCAGCCTGGATTCTCGCGTTTCTTTCTGATTTCGAGCCAAGGAGTTCAGGTAAAAGCTGGATTGAATGGCTGGCTGGCGATGTGGGCTTCTTAGGGATCTCATACTGGCCAAATAAGTGGCTTGATACTGGAATAATAATATTCAACCTCGACGCAGTGGCTGCACTGTGAACGAATTGATGGGGGACACGTTCTCGGTATCGCGGTTCGGCCCGCGGTGTTTGGAAGTGATATTTGCGCTAATGATTCTGCAGACCCCGCCTTCCTGTGCGTGTTCTCGAAATCGCGTGGTGCTTACTGACCATTACCCTCGTTCGAGATCTGTGTCCTTGCTCTGCCAACCTAAGAGTCTACCAATTTTCCTCCTTGTCACCCCATCACTGAGTTGTTTGCATTTCCGTTACGCCAAAGCACAATTCCAAGATGTATGCATGCATCCAGCTGCACCCCTTGTATGCTTCGTAAGCGAGAGCCTTTCCGCACGTTGTGCGACTCGTAGATCCCCGTACTCCACTAGCTCAAATACCCCCACCAACCCTTTCTTGTGTACTTTCAGGTTGCACAGGTCTCGTGCTGGGGGCATGTCATTAGCGCAGTTGCTGAACCCCGAGATTGTAGGTGCGGAGTCGGGCGCGGAAACGCATTTCCGGTTCCTGTAGCCACCTATAGAGGAGCTTCGAGCTTCCTGTTTCGTCTGATATCCGCGTGACGATTCTCACTCGATCCATATCTAGAAGGTGTTTAAATACCATATCATACATTTTCGTCTCGTTATCGTCAACGTCTACATTGTACAACTACCACTCTCCACCCTGTCTCATTTCAACCCAACCTCCAATCTATTCATCGCCTCTCCCGACGCCAAACAACCCAACCACACCATGGCTCTTTTCAACGGCCGCGTCATAGCCGTTACAGGCGCCGCATCCGGTATCGGCCTCGCAACCTCGCACCTGCTCGCCTCACGCGGCGCTAGCCTTTCCCTCGCGGACCAAAACGAGGCTGCACTTGGCGAGGTGGAGCGCGATATTCGAGCCAAGTATTCGAGTGTCGAGGTGCTGAGTTATGTAGTTGATGTAAGGAAAGAGGAGAACGTGAAGAAGTGGATAGAGGTTACGATGGAGAAGTTTGGCAGGTTGGACGGGGCGGCGAATTTGGCGGGTGTCATTGGTATGTTTCTCCCGTTTCCTTGGACGTGAAGAGGCGGGGAAAGAGCATAGAGGGAGATAGCAATGAGAGCTAACAAGTGTGTGTGCAGGTAAATCCATAGGTGTTAAGGGTGTCGCCGATCAAGATGAGGATGAGTGGGATTTCATCATTGATGTCAATCTCAAGGGCGTCATGTGGTGTCTTAAACATCAGCTCCGGAATATTTCTTCAGGGGGTTCGATTGGTACGTGGTCTCGTGGTACGGAACTGTATCCTTTTTGCTAATCGTTCTTTGATATCCAGTGAACGCGGCGAGTATAGCAGGACTCCAAGGCCGCAAATTCAACGCAGCATACACAGCAAGTAAGCACGGCGTTGTAGGCTTGACAAGAAGCGCCGCAAAAGAAGTTGGGAACCGCAATGTTCGCGTAAACTGTATTTGCCCGTAAGCTGCCCTGCATCCCCTCCCTGTCCGTCCCGTTCCCTCTTTTCCTTCTCTTCCTATACCATGACCTCACACCATACCAAACCAAACCAAGTTAACACATTCAAGCGGCGTAATCGAGACCCCCATGGTCCGCAACGCCCGCGCCATCACTGCAGCAGGCAACACGAACGAGAAGAAATCCATTGATAAACAGGAGGAATCTGTTGCATTGGGAAGGACGGGGAAACCGGAGGAAGCTGCGCAGCTCGTGGCTTTCTTACTAGGGGAGGAGTCGAGTTTCATCACGGGGGGTTCGCATAGTATTGATGGGGGGTGGAACTGTTAGAGTGGTAGTCTAAGGCCGGTGTATAATCTGCAAAACCCATTCACCCGCCCAATGTCCGATACTTGCTCAAGCGACCCTCGACCCAACGCTTTGGATCTACGATATGTTTGAGGTGCGGGTTCACACTGGATAAAGCCACTTTCCCCTTCACATCCGCATTCACATCCTGCATGGCCTGGTATCCAATCCATACATGCTGAGTAGCATTCTCTCCATATTTCGTGAAGACGTTTTTCAATCGTTTCAGCTTTGATTTATGTTAGTCGGGGACCATCCAAGTTTCGAGCACAGAAGTCAGACACGAAGATTTAATTCTCACTATTCACCCATTCGTCTGGGACCATCCAATCTTTGAGCGTGGGATTTCCACATCAAAAGACCGTTCTACTTTTTCTACATTAGTTCGACCCACCCTAACTTTCGATGGTATATAGTTCTAGATACAAACCATGTCCTCTACCACATCTACTTAGAGCGTCATCTCTTGTCTCTGTATAGTACAGTTATTTTCCCAAACCCGTACGTATATTGTACACATCGCTATGCTTTAATGCTTCCAAAACGGCTCGATAGCACCACTGCTACCACCATCGTGTGAAAACGACTTCTCGGTCTAATCACCTCATCATCTGTTTCTCTGTCTTCTAGGATCTTCATCGTTGTTTAGGAAGATGAACGGATCGTCGTCATCCGGTGGAGGTAGGCCATCGGTCGAGGAAAGGTCGCTGCGGGCCCGACTTGAACGGTCCTTTGGGTGATCGTCGACATCACCCCTGTATGGGCCATCGCTCGGTGCATTTTCAGCCTGACCTCCAAAAACGTATCCACCCTCTCTGTGTACCTCCGGAGCAAGCTCAAGATCCCCCCCTTCATCACCGCCATCCACATCCGTTCTAGGCATCGGATCCGAATCCCTCGCCTTCTCTCCAAACACGCGCTCAACCTCACCACCACCATCACCGATCTCCACCCCGCCTCCATCCAGCCACCCCAAAACCGTACCTACCAGCTCCCCTTTTGCTTTCCTCTTCTTCTCTGTCTGCCTGCGCTTGAGCATCACCTCCGTCTGAATGCGCTCCCGCCTCGACGGACCAACAAATCGTCTGATGACCCCATCATCGAGTGGTTTACCTTGCTCGTGTGATGTTACGAGCTCCGATTCTGACTGCATGGTATGCTGCTTGAGCGCCAGACCGCCTCGGGCTTGACTTGTGCGTTTCTCGGCTGATAGTGCTTGTATGTCGGCCACCATAGCTTGCGGGAGTTTGTCGGTGGGGACGGGACGAACTCTCACCGCATCGAAAACCCTTCTGATCTTTCCGTTCGCGCTCAAGTCGTTCTTCTCCATGGCTCGTCTCGGGTCCGCGTTCTTGTCATGGTCGATTTGCTGCACGACACTCAGTGCAGCTATTCTCTTCCTTCTTTCCACTGGCTTGGACAGCTTTAGGTTCCTCAACAACATCTTCTGACCCTCCATTTCGATAAGGCGCCGTCGAACGTATGGTACACTCATCCCTTTTCTGTCGTGAAAGAGACCGGAGCCATAGGCTCGCAGCTTGACAAGTTTCTCTTCGAGGTGCGGTAGGGAGTGTGTCATTGGATGAGGATGCTGAAACCGCTGGCGAGTGAGGATCATGGTGCCTAGACGCCAGCGGAGAGCGATATTGAGCTGGTATAGTGTGACAGCCGAATTGTTCGTGTGGTGCGTAAGACGAGCGCGCAGGCTGACGAAGTTGAGGATATGCGTGAGCTCGTTGCGGAGACCTGCAATTGTGAGGGTGGTTTGTTGGATGCGGGTCAAGAGCTGATCGAAGTCATTTTGCGTTGCGCCTTTCAATGTGTTTGAAAAGGTATCTCGGAGACGATACAGCTTAACATCGCTAGCTTCGGCTTCCATGGCAATCATGTTAATGTAGGCACAGCTTTCTGTGATCTGGACCTTCGTTGCTTTGGACACATTGTCGCCTAACCGCTTTACAGTCAGGTCCATTGGTCGCTTGCTCGTTCGCATGATGCCGTTCATAGTGATGCGATACTCGTCGGTGAGACGCTGTACGGCTTTCGACCCCTGCCGCATTTTATCTGCGCAGTAGTCTACCTCGTTTGTGCGCATGGTGTATCGAAAGAGTTTGGGGGGTCGCTCTGGCCCGTCAATGACGGGAATCTTGCGTACTACCGACTTCAACTCTTTTGAGGTCTGTGGAGGCTCCTGTCCCAGTTTAGGAGTGATGGGGTCTCCTCTGTAAACAGAGAACTTGCGGATTGGCTCAAGGGCCTCGTCTTCTGGAGGAGGGTCGAACCTCAAGCTATCAGGTCGCCAACGATCTGCTGTCTTGAGGCGCCCAAGACCAAGAAAGGGAGGAGCACCTTCACTGAACAATCTTCTGACCTTTGGTCATCAGCGACCGTGTCACACAACACACTGAGTAAGGCTCACCAAGACATTGTGATGGGGAATGGGCTTAGCTTCAAGGAAGTTTTGCATAGACTATGGAAGCATTAGATTGTATTGCTACTACTCATACTGTTCCGGATCACCTACATCCTCTTCCACGCCCTCCTCCTCGGCCCCGATGGTCACAGCAGAGAAACGCGAATACGGCACATCCACCTTGCTCCCACTGATGAGTGAAAACGCATCTCCTGTCTTGAGCCGGAATTGGCGATGCAGTGTAAGGCCTCCTTCTGCGAGAGCGCCAAAGCTGTGCTTGAAGACGAAAGCGTCTTTCGACGCTGGACTCGCATGCTGCCATGATCCTCCTGGAATAGTGTCCATCGTGCTTGGAACGGTACCAAGCTCCCAGCCCCATGGGGTCGATACTTTCGTGAGTGCTTCCAGCTTGTTTGACTGCGCCTCTGAATCACTGGGCTCTGGTGAGGTAGCCGACGGCGATATGAAGAATTGTATGTAATCTCCATCATGGGAAACTTGTTGAAGCGCAGAGTTGAGGTCGTTCGGCTCACTTGATAAGCCGGCCGGAGGCGACATTGCGTCTCCTGCGGTAGCTATCGGATCCAAAGAGAGCAAACCTGCCTTCTTCCCCCATCCTCCACCACCGCTGAGGACGCGGTGAAGACGAGCACTGGATGCTAATGCGGTTGGGACCAGGTCGTTCCAGTGACCCGGGTCGCGCTTCCAGAGAGCTTCCCAAAGTGCGTCATCACCCGCGGCGGCGGTGGAGTCGTCATCAGACTGACGTCCAAGAAGCGAGTTCGTTTTGTGGGAAACAGGCACCACCAACTCCTTGGGTATCAGCAAAGCCCATACCAAAGTTGCTTGCGAAGTCTCTCCCCGAGCCTTGTAATATCGGGGGACAATGGTCTCGAGTTCCTGGGAAGCAGTCGCACTTTTGCCATCGGCACCAACCACTCGACGGAGGATATTGCCCATGCTAGCATCAACGCGCCGGGGCTCTGTTAGGGGTACCAAGGGAACGGCAAGCGTGGAGATGCACTGTTGACTGGGACCACCTCGGTATAATTTGATGCCATGTTGCGTGACGTTGTTCTTCTCTTTTAGCTCAAAGTCGCTTTGCCCTTTCCTCTTGATCCAAGTAGAGTATGTCATGGTGCTGGGCGAGCCGGTCTGGAACACTGTGTTGGCGAGCGGTAGCCGAACGGCATCTCCGAAGTGGCCAAGGGCGTCCGCACGTCCTGACTTTATGAAGCTGATGGCAGCATGTTCATCTTCCCCAGCTGGCGAGCTAGCGGGTATGGAATCATCGAAGCGCAGCGTCGTGTATGCAATGCCTTCATAGCCATCCTCCAGTACGGGTGGCTGGATGACGCGTTCCAGTGCCTCAATCTCAATGTTCCCTCGTTCGCCAATCGCCTTCGGAACGGGCAGCTTGTCAACCACAGCACAGAGAGCGTGGATCCTGGCGTAGGGAAACCCGTCCCAATCCAACATGTGCGCGTAGGCCTGACGGAGGGCTTTGCGGAGGAAGGTCTGGTCGTCGAGGAGCCATGGTGCAAAGGCGGGTGTCACGAAGAAGACGGCAAATCGATCTCTCGTCAGGCGGGCGCGCTCGATGGGCTGGATGTGCGCTATGAGGTCGTCGGGTTGCTGTATGAGTTAGCATCCAGGATTATGATTGTGACGGTTAGACGAACTGCATTCACAGAGCGAGGTATGATGATAGCACTATTGGCCGTGCTGAGCTTGTGCTGGCCATCTTGATTCGAGCTCTGCGCATACGACCGCACCGTGATGAAGCACCGAGGGTGTCTTGAAGATGCCGTCGCGATTCGCCATGCGCCTGGTACAGAGTGAGGAGCCCGCCAGACGTAACATTGCCGTGCGACCCAGGGAGGCATTAGTCGTGCTCAACGGACATTGTGTGGCACGCTGGTGCGGTGTTTTCAAGCTTCGTGCAGCAAGTCTTGAGTGCTGAGATCATACAAGATGCTAGTGAACTTGACTAACTCATCTTAGCGCAAGGCGCGGGTGCTGACTAAGGACACCAACTTGAAACATCAGAGCGAACACAAGGAGACGATCAGTGGGACGCTCTGCGCGGAGAAGCAACCGCCATAAGGGGTGGGGTGGTTCAATAGATATCTGTGATGCGATTGCAACGGTGAATGATGTGCATGGTCCTGTCAACCGGCACTGGGAGCACAGTCAGTCAGCCACGGCGATAGAAGTCGCATGCACGGTCCGCTGTTGAGGCTCCGCTGATGCAACTTCGGCTGCACAGGCAAGGGCGAATTGCAATCGACAGCTGGCTCTCCTGACTTCTTCCCCTGCAATCATCCACCGAAGTCCACCCACGCTGCCCTTTTTGCGCCCTCCACCGCGCGAGGCACCCGTCGCTGCGCCGCCGACACTCGCACACACCACTCGTCAACTTTTCCCGCGCCCACTTACCTGGCCTCTGATCTCAGCCGTCCCCTCCGCAACA
>Ga0247733_1000071_pt1 | contig 166520 bp, 139 predicted proteins | sample UWRJL043104R2_FD_180932 | JGI IMG/M metagenome (GOLD analysis project Ga0247733, IMG submission 180932) | Plant litter microbial communities from Arlington Agricultural Research Station in Wisconsin, United States - UWRJ-L043-104R-2 | ecosystem: Environmental > Terrestrial > Plant litter >... | reverse complement strand
CCCTAACCCCCTAGATATAGATAATAGTCTAGGCTTAGTAGTAGACTAGAATATTAATAATAGTAAGGGCTATTATTGGCCGGCGCGTACGCGCTATAGTAAGATAAGAATAGCGGCTTATAAGGGGTTAAGAAGAATAATATTAATCTTATTAAGGGCGTAGTTATATACGCCGTCTATAAATAAATTAACTTTTAGTTCTAGCGATTAGATAAGGTTAGTAAGATAAGTTTAAAGCGCGGTAGGGATTATAAACGTAAAGGTAAGTATAATTAGATAAGATTAGTAAGAGATAGGTTTAGAGCGCGGTAGGGGTTATAAAGGTAAAGATAAATATAGATATAAGTAGTAGCCTAGACTTAGTAGTAGACTAGAGGATAGTAAGAGTTATTATTAGCCGGCGTATACGCGCTGTAGTAAGATAAGAATAGTAGCTTATAAGAGATTAAGAAGAGAGGCGTTAATCTTATTAAGGGTATAGTTATATACGCTATCTATAAATAAATTAACTTTTAGTTCTAGCGATTAAGTAAGGTTAGTAAGATAGGTTTAGAGTGTAGTAGAGGTTATAAATATAAAGATAAGTATAATTAGATAAGATTAGTAAGAGATAGGTTTAGAGCGCGGTAGAGGTTATAAAAGTAAATATAAATATAGATATAAGTAGAGATATAGACTTAGTAGTAGACTAGAATAGTAATAATAGTAAGAGTTTTTATTAGCTAGCGCGTACGCGCGGTAGTAAGATTAGTAAGATAGATTTAGAGCGCGGTAGAGGTTATAAAGATAAAGATAAATATAGATATAGATAGTAGTCTAGACTTAGTAATAGACTAAAGAATAGTTAGAGTTATTATTAGCTAGCGTATATACGTAGTAGTAAGATTAGTAAGATAGATTTAGAGCGCGGTAGAGGTTATAAAAGTAAATATAAATATAGATATAAATAGGGATACGAACTTAGTAATAGACTAGAATAGTAATAATAGTAAGAATTTTTATTAGCTAGCGCGTGCGCGTAGTAGTAAGATTAGTAAGATAGATTTAGAGCGTAGTAGAGGTTATAAAGGTAAAGATAAATATAGATATAGGTGGTAGTCTAGACTTAGTAGTAAACTAGAGAATAGTTAGGGTTATTATTAGCCGGCGCGTATACGCGGTAGTAAGGTTAGTAAGATAGATTTAGAGTATAGTAGAGGTTATAAAAGTAAATATAAATATAGATATAGATAGAGATACGGACTTAGTAGTAGACTAGAATAGTAATAATAGTAAGAGTTTTTATTAGCCGGCGCGTGCGCGCGGTAGTAAGGTTAGTAAGATAGATTTAGAGTATAGTAGAGATTATAAAAGTAAAGATAAATATAGATATAAGTAGTAGTCTAGACTTAATAGTAGACTAGAGAATAGTAAGGGCTATTATTAGCCGGCGCGTATACGCGGTAGTAAGATTAGTAAGATAGATTTAAAGCGCGGTAGTAAGGTTAATAAGATAGATTTAAAGTATAGTAGTAAGGTTAGTAAGATAGATTTAAAGCGCAGTAGGGGTTATAAAGGTAAAGATAAATATAAATATAGATAGTAGTCTAGACTTAGTAGTAGACTAGAAGATAGTAAGGGCTATTATTAGCCGGCGCGTACGCGCTATAGTAAGGCGAGAATAGCAGCTTATAAGAGATCGAGGAGAAAGACGTTAAGAAGAGAGGCGTCGAGAAGGGAGATATTAAGAAGAGAGATATTAAGAAGAGAGGTATTAAGGAGGGAGGCGTCGAGAGGCGTATATATTATAGGTAGTAAGAGTAGTAGTATAGAAGTCCTTCTCTACTACTATTAATAAGTAGAGGCCGTTAATAAGTAAAGGCCGTTAATAAGTAAGATATAATTATATCTTATTCTAGTAAGACGAGTATAGCGGCTTATAAGAGATTAAGGAGAAAGATATTAATCTTATTAAGGGCGGGGATAGGCGTGTATATTATAGATAGTAGAGATAGTAGTATTAAAGTCGAGGTCGAAGCTAGGGCTTCTCTACTACTATTAATAAATAGGTATAATTTTCTTACTACTATTAATAAATAAGATTATAACGAGCTAAGTACTGTAGGCGATAATAAGACTAAGATTTTAGTAGTAAATATTACCTTTATTATCTACTTAAATATAGTAAACTTCTCGCTATTATTAATAAGCAAGATTATTACTCTTAGGGGGGATAGATTTTAGTAAAATTTACTTCTATTCCCTATATAGAGAGAGTGTAATTTACTAAAATCTTCTTTCTCCCTCCTAAGAGGTACTAAAGTAAAAGAGAACCGCTCTATTATATAGCACGTAAGTATTCTATAATACGCTAGTCTAAATCGAGTTTCTAGCGACGCGGAAGGGAAATAGTAATATATAACTCTTTTATAGAGTCTTATATAATAATTAAGTAATTAAAGTTAGTCTCTATATAGAGGGGGTGAAATTTGCTAAAATCTACCCCCCCCCCTATAAGGTACTAAAGAGGATAAGAATTGCTTAATTATACGACGCGCTAGTCCTATTACTAGAAACTTAATTAGAAGTAGCGTATCGTCAAAAACCTTAATTAAGAGTAGCGCGTCATCGAAAATCTAAATTTAGTCTAGTATTTCTTTATCTCTTAAGAATATATATACACGTATCCGCTTTATCTATATAGTATACTATACGCTATAAAACGTAATATTAAAGTATAAATTTATTATAGAATTAAATATACTTAACTTATAGAGAGTATATATATAATCTAAGTAATTATTTAAGCCTTTAGAGTACGCTAGATTAGGGTAGTTAATAGGTTTAATAGTTAATAGATTTTCGCTAAGTTCTACTAACCGCCTGCCTTATCCTAACTATTTCCTCCCTTTACTAAAACTCTAAAACTCTAATAGCAATCGGACCCGTACTATAGAGAGTATAATATCAGAAATTAGGACTAGTATCTAGATAAGATATTAAACCCCCGGTAGATATTTATAGGACTAAGTAAATACTCCGCCTACTAATAGAGATTACTAACGAAAATAGTAATAGAAGTTAGTAATACCTATATATATTCTTTTCGGAGAAGAGATATCCAATATAGCCTCCCTAGTACAAGACGTTAGTAAAAGCTCTCTACGGTATAGCTAGTAAATTCCTAAACGGACTATAGGTAACACCTAAAAAAAAAAAGAGGAGAGAGGAGGAGGAGAGGGAAGAAAGGGACGCTTATAGGGAGAAGGGGGGTTATAATAGGCTAGGCCTAAGAACCTTAGTTAGTAAACCTTAGAGCTCCGCCCACTCTAAAGTAACTTTTAGAAGTTCTCTTTAGAGTAGATAGTATATATAAGATCTCCGGGACCGGAACTCCATAGCTTCTTATTAAATTCTTAAGTATTCTATCTAGCATTTACTCTTAGCGGCCCGCCCCTTACACTTCGCTAGAGACTAAGCTATAGTAGATCTTCTAAAGAATCTATATAAACTCGATCTAGTAGTATTTAGATTACTTAATCGTATATAAATACCCGTAAGGGTTAGTAATAAAGCGCTTCTTTAGCGTAAGGATAGCGTATACCTACTATAGTAATTTATTCTTAAATAGTATCTTCTTATTCGAGTCCTTAACTATAGTATAGTATTTCTTACGGATATTCTTCTTAAGTATCTTAAGAATTTTTAGTAGCGTATAACTCTTCTTTTCTTAAAGAAGTATACCGTCTATAGCTTTTAGTTCTTAATAGATTTGCTATAGCTTAGGTTTAGTAACGAGAATATAGTTATATTTATCTTTACTAAGATCTATAGCGTTTACTACTCTAGCCTAGCTAGATATAAGCGAAGCTACGTAGAAAGTATTAAAGGGAGCCTCTTCTAATACTACTAGGGGAGCGTTAAGCTATATAATCTCTTTATTAAGATTATTATTACTATCTTCGCTACTATCTTCGCTACTATCTTTACTATTATCTTTACTACTATCCTCTACGTTAGGTTTCGTATTATTAGAGTATTATAAAGATATACGCGCGGCTATATTCTTAAAGATATTAGATATAATATATTAGAATTAATAGAAATACTCTTAGTTAAGCTCTATTACGTTCCTATAAGATTTAATTAAGTATAAGGGTACTAACCGAGTTACAAAGGTTTTATTCTACCTTATTAGTAGTAAATAAGAGGGGCTAGATTTTATTAAATTTTACCCTCTCTATAGTCTTATACCTTTTAACTTAAGGTATTCCTAATAAGGTAGAAGCGGCTTTAATAGCCTAAAATATATAATTAGTTTACTATAAGAAGGCCTAAGATTTAGTAAATATTTACCTTCTCTTAACCTATAGCGCTATACTATATACTAGACTTACTCTCTATCTCTACTATAGCGGTACTATAAAGTTAGTCGCCTATAGTAGTCTATAAGTACTACGTAATAATTAGTAGCTAATATCTTAATTATAGTTTAAAAAAACGTACTAATATAATTTAATAGTAGGCTAGTTTAAATTACGCGCGTAGGGAGATTAAGATAGAATTAAAAGAGTAGAAGAAGAGTTATAAGATATTTTAAAAAGAGTCTAGAAAGTTAAAATATTTTAAATTATAGCTACTAAGCCTATAGTTTACGGTAAAGATAAAAGATAGAAGTAATAAGTTATAGTAAAGTAGATACTAATCTATATATAGCTAGTATAATTTTTCTATAGTAATATCGCTTATTTATAATATTTCTAGTATTTTTTAGACTCTCTATTATTCTATATACGAAGCTCTTCTATATTCTACTATATTATAAAGTTATATCTTATTTCTTCTACTACTATTAATAGATAAACTTACTATAAGTAGGGTGCTTACCGCGGGCGATAATAAGATTAAGCTTTTAAAAATAGATATTATCTTTATTATCTACTTAAAAGTTATATCTTATTTCTTATATATAAATAGGTTCGCACCCTTCTCGCTACTATTAATAAGTAAGATAAAGTTATATCTTATCCTCTCTTCTATATAAACGGGTTTATAATCTTCTTATTACTATTAGCGAGCGAGATTATAATAAGCTAGGTACTATAGGCGATAGTAAGAATAAGCTTTTAGTAGTAATCTACTACTCTTTCTACTATATTACTATACTACTCGATCTTATAAACACTATCTGCGAATAAATTAACTTTTAATTCTAGTAATTATATAAGGTTAGTAAGATAGATTTAAAGCGTAGTAGGGGTTATATATATAAAGATAAATATAGATATAGATAGTAGTTCGGGCTTAGTAGTAGACTAGAATATTAATAATAGTAAGAACTATTATTAGCCGGCGCGTACGCGCTATAGTAAGATAAGAATAATAGCTTATAAGGGGTTAAGAAGAGTAATATTAATCTTATTAAGAGCGTAGTTATATACGCCGTCTATAAATAAATTAACTTTTAGTTCTAGCGATTAGATAAGGTTAGTAAGATAGGTTTAGAGCGTGGTAAGGGTTATAAACGTAAAGATAAATATAATTAGATAAGATTAATAAGAGATAGGTTTAGAGCGCGGTAGGGGTTATAAAGATAAAGATAAATATAGATATAGATAGTAGCCTAGACTTAGTAGTAGACTAAAGAATAGTAAGAGCTATTATTAGCCGGCGCGTACGCGCTATAGTAAGATAAGAATAGTAGCTTATAAGAGATTAAGAAGAGAGGTATTAATCTTATTAAGAGTATAGTTATATACGCTATCTATAAATAAATTAACTTTTAGTTCTAGCGATTAGGTAAGGTTAGTAAGATAGATTTAGAGCGTAGTAGAGGTTATAAATATAAAGGTAAGTATAATTAGGTAAGATTAGTAAGAGATAGATTTAAAGCGCGGTAGGGGTTATAAAAGTAAATATAAATATAGATATAAGTAAGAATATAAACTTAGTAATAGACTAGAATAGTAATAATAGTAAGAATTTTTATTAGCCGGCGCGTACGCGCGGTAGTAAGGTTAGTAAGATAGATTTAAAGCGTAGTAGAGATTATAAAGATAAAGATAAATATAGATATAGATAGTAGTCTAGACTTAGTAGTAGACTAGAGAATAGTTAGAGTTATTATTAGCCGATATATATACGCGGTAGTAAGGTTAGTAAGATAAATTTAGAGCGTAGTAGAGATTATAAAAGTAAATATAAATATAGATATAGATAGAAATATAAACTTAGTAGTAGACTAGAATAGTAATAATAATAAGAGTTTTTATTAGCCGGCGCGTATGTGCGGTAGTAAGATTAATAAGATAGATTTAGAGCGCGGTAGAAGTTATAAAAGTAAAGATAAATATAGATATAGATAGTAGTCTAGACTTAGTAGTAGACTAGAGAATAGTAAGGGCTATTATTAGCCGGCGCGTATACGCGGTAGTAAGGTTAGTAAGATAGATTTAGAGTATAGTAGTAAGATTAGTAAAATAGGTTTAGAGCGTAGTAGTAAGATTAGTAAGATAGATTTAAAGCGCGGTAGAAGTTATAAAGGTAAAGATAAATATAAATATAGATAGTAGTCTAGACTTAGTAGTAAACTAGAAGATAATAAGAGCTATTATTAGCCGGCGCGTACGTGCTATAGTAAGGCAAGAATAGTAGCTTATAAGGGGTCGAGGAGAGAGGCGTTAAGAAGGGAGGCGTTAAGAAGGGAGGCGTTAAGAAGAGAGACGTTAAGGAGAGAGACGTCGAGGAGAGAGACGTCGAGAAAAGAGATATTAAGAAGGGAGATATTAAGAAGGGAGATATCGAGAGGCGTATATATTATAGATAGTAGGGGTAGTAGTATAGAAGTCCTTCTCTACTACTATTAATAAGTGGAGGCCGTTAATAAGTAAAGGCCATTAATAAGTAAGATATAATTACGTCTTATTCTAGTAAGGTAAGTATAGCGGCTTATAAGAGATTAAAAAGAAAGATATTAATCTTATTAAGGGCGGGGATGGGCGTATATATTATAGATAGTAGAGATAATAGTATTAAAGTTAAGATTAAAGCTACGGCTTCTCTACTACTATTAATAAGTAGGTGCGATTTTCTTACTACTATTAATAAGTAAGATTATAACGAGCTAAGTACTATAGGCGATAATAAGACTAAGGTTTTAGTAGTAAATATTATCTTTATTATCTACTTAAATATAGTAAACTTCTCGCTATTATTAATAAGTAAGATTATTACTCTTAGGGGGAATAGATTTTAGTAAAATTTACTTCTATTCCTTATATAGAGAGAGTATAATTTACTAAAATCTTTCCCCTCTCTTCTAAGAGGTACTAAAGTGAAAGAGAACCGCTCTATTATATAGCACGTAAGTATTCTATAACACGCTAGTCTAAATTAAGTTTCTAGTAATACGGGAGGGAAATAGTAACGTATAACTCTCTTATAGAGTCTTATATAATAATTAAGTAATTAAAGTTAGTCTCTATATAGAGGGGGTAAAATTTACTAAAATCTACCCCCCCCCTATAAGGTACTAAAGAGGATAAGAATCGCTTAATTATACGACGCGCTAGTCCCGTTACTAGAAACTTAATTAGAAGTAGCGCGTCGTTAAAAACCTTAATTAAGAGTAGCGCATTATCGAAAACCTAAATTTAGTCTAGCGTTTCTTTATCTCTTAAGGACGTGCGCGCGCGCGCCCGCTCTATCTATATAGCGTACTATACGCCACAAAACGTAATATTAAAGTATAAATTTATTATAGAATTAAATACGCTTAACTTATAGAGAGTATACGCACGATCTAAGTAATTATTTAAGCCTTTAGGGTGCGCTGGGTTGGGGTAGTCGGTAGGTTTAATAGTCGACGGATTTTCGCTAAGTCCCACCGACCGCCCGCCTCACCCTAACCATTTCCTCCCTTTACTATCTACAATTATGGACGTAGTCAGTCTTCCATTAGAGCTTCTCCGAGCTATTCTGGCCCAGGCAATGCTAGCTCGTGGAGTGAAACGTGCCTTAAGACTTCGCCTTGTATGCAGTAAGTATATATGACTGGAAAAACCGAGTCGCCAACTAAACACACCAGAATTCTTTTCCACGGAAGTAGTCGGTTTGCTGGGAGAGCTCAGATTGCTCGATGACTTTGGCAAATCGGTCAGAGACCGAAAGATTGCGACAAAGTACCTGTCGCAGCGTCTACTTGGCACGCAAACCTACGTATCGCCACGACTAGACAACATCCGTCAGATCGCGTGGCAGCTGACTCTTGACGATGCCAATGGAAAAGACGGCTACATCGACACCATTAAAAGCCTGAGCTTATTAGTTGGGAGACGAAAAGCTGTCAACATGCGCGAATGGTTCCAAGATGCATTGCCTTCGGGGTACCAAGATCATGGACGAGATTGCGATCTCACAATCGCCTCCATATGTACAGGACGCCTTATCACCTTCCGCAAGCTTATTGAAAAGAAAGAACTGATGCTTGTGGATGGCCGGCTGGGATTACTTGGGGACCCTTATATCGCTGCCGCATGTGTAGACGACTTCGCTGTTATCGATCACCTCCTTTGCCAACACAAAAAGCAAGGCCTGGACCCTTATCGTCTCAAAGACATTGTGATTCATCGAATCTTTCCAGCTGCTTGCGAGTTTGCCTCCCCGAAAACAATCGAAACGTTGCTGGCGTCGCCGTGGTGTTCTTTCTTAAGAATCGGACCAGGCCGTTACTCTGGATTCCAACTCCAACGTCAGTTGGCTACACCAAACCTCGATACTTTCGATGTCATACAACGTTTTGTAAACACTCCGTGCAACAAGGGGTTAGGGACCCTCTTGTGGACGGCCGCAGGTCGTGGATGGGAGGAAATGGCCCATCGCCTCCTTGAGCTTGGGGCACTGGCGGACGATGACCTCGTCTACAAACACTATCGCAACTACCAAGTCTCTAAAAGTCAGGAGCCTCTATTCTCGGCATGCAGAACTGGATCGTGGAGAACGGTCACGTATCTCTTGCAATACAATGCAAAAGTAGAGAGCTGCGAAGTAGGAGACGCTGCAAAGAGAGGCCAGTTTGGAATGGTCAAAGCACTCGTCGAGCATGGAGCGGCTGTAGATCAACAGGACGCCTCAACCATTTTACCCATTGTTAGCGCGGTCTTGTTAGAGCATACAGAGATGTTTCAATTTCTTTTAGAACGTAGCGCTTTGCATAAGAGCGACTTTATAGCTACAATTCAAAAAGCAAGGGAACATGAACTCGAGTCTATGATCGAGCTTCTAGAGACATCCTTAGTAAATAGATAGAAGGCTTAGCTACTATGGTTATAAATCGACTACCATAATTCCGAATTACTAAGATTGGTTATGACTGTCGTGACCAATGGCGACATCTCTCAAACACTCAGGTGCGTGATGGCAGGACAGCCGTGAACTTCTTCTGTCCGCCAAAGGCCAATATCTTCGGCGTGGTGTAAATAATCGAGTGAAACGAATCCGAAGCGTAGAAAAAGGCAGACACGAGCGCCAGAGTGCGGTTTGCGTTCGTCGAGTCTACCACTGGCGTGGCTCCATTCTCCATCCTGCTACCTGGCACGATTTTCATTGGCACGCCAGAGTAGTCACTATGCACCTCGTCAATATCCAGCTGATTCAAGACGATGTTGTGTCCGTAGGCCAGGAGGAACGGCGTGTAGTTACCGGGTTTGCTGTCGACGAGGAACGGCGTTTGGAGATTCTTCTCATGGGCACCACCCGCCATTGCCGGGTCGAAGATTTTGTCTAAGGTGACGAGCGTCACGCGGCAGTTGCTCAATGGCACAAATTCCGAGACCAGCAACGTGTGGTCGCCTGTGAGGTTGGTGCCGTTCTGGATGCGCGTGTCGCGGAAATCGCCCATGCGCAAGTACGACACCACAAAAGATACTAGTAGCGAACACCGGCAGCCCACTGGGAAAGTTTGTTCATAGCCTCGGTGTTGTCGCCGTCGAGATCGAGTTGGAAGTCGAGTGCCGTGTCCGTGTCCAAGTCGCCGACCTTGGCAAGATCAACGAGACCCGGGCTTGATCCTGGATTGTGGTGGTGTTAGGCGAGTAGATTTACTGCTTGCGAACCGGGCCCGGAAGCACAATCTTGTAATCAATAGACACGGCCTAGTCTATAGGCTGACAGTCGAGATCATGGTAGTGCCAAACGCTGGGTCATTGCCATCAATGTTACGGAGAGTGCAGACATAACTGCCATCTTCGTCATAGAACTCGCGCATCTCCAGCCGAGAGAAGATCTGGTTGCCGCTTCCCTTGGAGTAGATCATGCGAAAGGTCCGGTGGCTGTCAAGAGCGAGATGCTCTTCTCCGACCATGGCCTTGACAGTCGTTCCGCTCCTGGTAAGGGTGCCATCAGGGTGGCTTCAGCGGAAATTCTCGAGGCGTGAGACATCGCCGCACTTTTGGGTGTCAAGAATGCTGATTCCAGAGAAGTTGCGCCTTGCAGCATTACCAGCCTGTGATTCAATCTGAAAGTTTTGTGCAGTCAGAACACCTAGTCATTAAGCAAATGGAGCTATTAAGCCGATCACCGTGGGCATTTGTGCGAAATAATGATCACGAAGAGTCAGTACGTTTGCTAGCTTGCAACAGTAGACTGTAGGTATCGCCATATCATTTGAACGGGCGTTTGTTCTGGCGCAATTAGCAGAGTAGTAAGGGACTTGACTACTGCTCCATACGCATAGTATACCTAAAAGTCGATCGACCCTAGAACTAGTGAAGCTGTGCAAAGTTTCTGTGTTGCAGCAAGATTGACTCACGATTCAATCCATATTCGATATTAACCTGGCGCGCCCATGACTGCGAACTGACCCGAACCAGTACACGCTGCCGGAGTTGGCATCTTTGAGCGCGGCGAACTTGCCATAGGCCAGTAAGCTGATCATCTCTCACATCGGACTATACGCGCCATCGGCTAGAAACACATTTTTCACGGAGAGAAAGCATTCTCGATCCTCGTGCCGGCGGGGATGCGCCAGGCACCATAGGTTAGGTCTTTGTCGGTGATGCAAGCTCCACGGGAGGAGACTGCGGGGCTCAGACGCATGCCTTCCATGAGGACAGCCGTGAGGTACGGTAACTGCTCGAGGATTTTGAGCGGTATGGGCTTGGAAGAAGGGGGCTGGACGGTGGCGATTTCGTCTTTGAGGCGTCGGACAATGCCGGCGTCGCTGTAGACGTGAAAGAGGATCAGTCGTAATGCGTTGGCCGTTGTCTCAAAGCCTACGCCTGTGACGGTCGACACTTCATCGAAGACGCGAACAAAACTCTTTTCTGCGGCGGGGAGATCCGAGGACACAATGGCGTGAATCATGGTGTCCTGGACCGAGTGTCCGGAAGAGGGCGATGCCGCTGTTCCAGCGTGTCCCGCGTGTCTTGTTCGGACTGCTGTAGGTACCCGAGGTAAGGTTTCGTGCCGTCGTCGGCTGCCTTCATGGCCCACTCGATGGGCATGGCCTTCAACGCGGGCCCGAACCAATGTACATACTTGGTCATGCGCCAGAAAGTGCCCGCGCCCAACGACGCAGTGGATGGCCCGATACCAAAGTCGTCCAGCTCGAATTCGTTGTATTGGTTGCCCACGATGAACTCATTGGCATTGTCGCGCGTAAAAGCGCTGATAGCGGCGCCCAAGTTAAAGGCGGTTCCGGTGAGATTGATGATACGGCCGCACAGCTTGTCGATGTTGCGTCGCAACAGCTCCTGTCGCGCTACCACATGCTGCTTAGAAAAGAATGGTGCAATAGCACGGCGACGGGCCTTGTGGGTTTCATGATCGCAGCTGAAGGTGGTAGAGTTTTGGGCGCCGAATGCGTCGTACGTCCAGGCGTACTTGTGCCAGCACCCGTCGTTGCGATACAGCGTCTCAAAGAATGCCGGGTCGATGACGTGCAGCTCGTGCGGACTGATGCGAATGATGGGACCGTAGGTGCAGTGTAGTTGTGTGATCTGGACCGTATACTTTCCGCCGCAAACAACGTCGTAATAGGCCTCGTACCAGCGCGAGATGGCGGCCAGTCTGGGGCCTGGGAAGGAAGCCAGCGGATGGAGGAAGAGACGATAGAAGATGAGCGTAGCGTAGTAAGCCGTAACGGCGCCGATACACATAGGCCAGCTGAAGAGAGACGCCATATTTTGCACAATGAGACTGTAGGTTGTCGCGAGACAGTTCGCGGCACAGCTGATCACATACACACAGTTAACGTGTGGCGTAACATTCCAGATATCACGTGCGCTGCGTATCATCCATAGTTATACCCAGATTGACCGCTTCAGGTCATAGCGTGAGTCACCGTAGCCTTGGGCAAAGTCATCTCGTCTTCCTTGCTGGGCCAAATGGCTGCCTTGACTTTGATAGTTCAATATTATTTGACGACGACTCTAGTCACACCTACCCACTAAGTTGTAGCTTTCGATACTACTATATGCAACCCAAATCTCTTTATTCCGATTAATAGAATTTAACCTCTGGTCTTTAGCGCGCACGGGTCACAATTAACGACACTAAACTTCAATTTTATTTTATATGGACTAATAGGGTTACAGCTTAGCGCTACCTTCTCCTTCACCCTTCCAAAACATATCTGCCTCCATTCGATGATCATGCTGCCACGAAAGACTCTGTACACCTCTCCTATCTACCTCAAAATTGACAACATGAAACTGTGGCAAAGGATCGATCCACGAGCCGCGCCTGACCTCAGCATCGCGATCTACTGTCCAGCAGAAGGTGTCGCCGTCGAATGGTTCCAGATTGTATGTTGTTTTCGGTAGGCCTTGGCAGGATAGGTGGAGCCCATTCCTTAATTGGTCTTCGGTGATTGTGATTTTGAAGTTCTTTATTTTGTTGAAGTACGTTCCTGTGTAAGAGGATAGTGGGCGGGTAGGTGGTCTGTCGCTTTTGAAGGATTCAAGAACGGCTTTGGTTTGGGTGTACCAACTGAGCTGCATCTTTGCCGATCTTGCAGCCAACTCAAGTAATTCCCCAGGCTGTTTGACGTCCATCACTTCGCTAAGTAGGAGCTGGGCACAGTAATCTGGAGCGTCCATGAGTGGCGTTGCATTGGAAAGGACCACCACGCCGCTCTGCGTACGTGGAACCAGGATCATGGCGCCGATATATCCAGGGCAGTTCCCAGTATGATGAAAGACTTCATCGGTACCGCCGCCTGCATCAGACGCGCCAAACATTGGGATATACTTCTTCGACAGGGCACCGTTCAGGCTCGCGCAGCTGAGGTTGCCGGGAAGTTTGGTGCGATATGTGCCGAGGCAATAGGCTTGTTTGTCCAATGTCGAGCCTGGGCACGCAATGTGGGGACTGAAAATGGTCCGGAGGTGTTTGAACGGTGAGTTCAGCGTATAATCGGTTCCGCAGGCCATCTGATCTTGATACGCGGCGAGCAGAGCAATGTACAACTGCAGTTGATCTTTCAAGCCTGCCTTCCCGCCTGTCCCAGCTGTGAGACCACTCGTCGAGTTGTACGGGCCGATTGGGATGATAACGCTAGATCCATCACTAAGAGCTGCGTGTGGACTGACAACATTTGTTCCAGTCGGGTTGTCGAAAGTCGCGGTGGTGAGGCCTAGCGGCCCAAAGATTGTTTCGCGCACATGTGTGCCAAAGCTCTGACCCGTCACCCTTTCAACTATAAGCTGCAGCAGACAGTAATTCCACTGCGAGTAGATGAAGGTGGAGCGGAATGGCTTGACCGTTTTCATCACGTCCACGATGGCGGCGAACTCTGTTTGGGGCAGGAGCTGCTCGCCTGCTTGTTGGCCCCAGTAAAACCGTGCCATCGGTAGCCCTGTACGGTTCGCCAGTAAGTCCCGCACTGTCGCTTGCAGTCCAAATGTATCGCGCCGCTTGAGTTCCGGCAAATATTCATGAATAGGTGCGTCCCAGGTTAGGTGCCCTGATGATACGAGCCGTCCGACGGTGCAGGCGGTTATGATTTTGAAGGTTGAAGCTAGAAAATATACGGAGCCATCGTTCGGTGGTTCAGGCGAGTTGATGGAACGTCTTCCCATATGCGCTGTGTGGATGAGCTGCCCATGGTGAAATACTCCTAGAGAGAGACCGGGTGCGCTGCTTATGCTAAGTAATTTGGCAATGGTGCCGTGGTGCGATTTGAGGCGTTCGACAAGATGTTCGGTCATTGCGATGAGATGATGACGATAGATACCAACTGGCCTATGGTACGACTTGGAAGATTAATGCACGAGAGGTCTGAATTCAGGGCAAAGTCGCTCTGCGGCGTGCGAAACCGAGGAGGCGGCGTTCTTGTAGCACAACGACTCGTGTTAAGTATTGCGGCTTTTGAAGGCAAACATGGTAAGTTGCATGAGCGCATTGCAGTTTTCGGAGCAGTAGATGCTTTGAACTTGCTGTGCCGCTCGACTTCACTTGGCAATGTTATTCACCGCATTCACCTGCCACAGAAGAAGTGGAAGGTTCGGTGTAAGCATTTGGTGGCTGTTGTTCATTCCCGCCAGACGACTTCGAGAGAAGTATACACTCGCTGCTTTCAATATTAACGCTCTCTATTCGCAAATACTCATACCTCCTTCCTTTCCTCAGACCTGCATTTTCGTGGCATTCCCGTTATGCCTTCACCTCGATGATTGAGACAGGTATCGGATTCGCGTTAAGTCGTCACACGCCTGTATCGACGAGACACTTCGCATATCGCTGCTAACCCCGAGAGGCATGCCCAGAGAAGTTCTTCCGGTGGCGCGGTTATCAACGGTCATCATTACCCCGCCGGCACAGAGGTTGGTTCTTCGCCATGTTTCATGGGTCGTAATGAATGCATATCAGCCGATGTAAATGCATACTTTCCAAAGTGAGGGATATCTTCAGACCCGCCTCATTCAAGTTCGGCCTCCAGACTGCTTGCTCTAAAAAAAAAAAGCACATCATCCACTCTACGTTGGTCAGAACCTTGCCGCCTTAGAACTTCTCCGGTTTAGGAGAATCATATGGGACGCTGATCCTCGATTGGTGTCCGCGTATAGCAACGGCGAGAGACGTCTATAGCTAGTATGGGGCCAGAGGGCTCGTGGCGTGTGTGTGTTTGGAGATCTATAGATATGCTGCAAAGGTGGGCCTGTATTATATTTAGGTTTGGAGGTTCAGTGTACACATTCTCTTGTCTACCTTCTCTTCACAAATCAGAGCCGCAATATTGAATTCGATAATTCTTGTTCTTTCTAGCCACTCTGCCTTCTTTGTTTGCCTTTTAGCTTCCACCTAGCCTCGTAAATGCTGTGTTGGGCGGATCCGTGCCCAATTGCTATGCGGCGTATATCTGCGGCAACGACATGAGCCCGCATTGCGGCAACAACCTGAGCCCACAGTGCGACAACCACCTGATCCCACAATGCGGCAAAGACCTGAGCCCGTATTGCGACAACGACATGATCCCACATTGCGGCAAGGATATGGGCCCCCATTGCACAGCGTCGCCTTCAACCCGTCGTGTTTAGGCCCCCTCCCCCTGTTCACGGATTGCGTAGAGCGCTTTTACCAGTCCTTAATCCGGCGACATTGTATCAGAATCCGGAGGGGTGGCAATAATCGGAGATCTGGGTTCAGCAACTCGTGTGATTCCTCGTCATAAAGCGAAATCCGGGTGGCACAGTATTTCGGGAGGCGTGGCACAATTCAGTGTATTCTTGATTTTGATCCAGCTTCAAACACCGGCCCATTTGGGACCAGATGGATACCGCAAGCGTGTCCGTTATGGATCTCCGCCGAGTTCAGATTCTCGTTATATAAAATACCAGAAATGGACTGCTTGTGTGACAGAGGCAATTGTATTCATTCTCGCACTCATCCATTCACTATTTTTACTTCACCAGTCCCGTTCATTCCCTCTTTGAACACACAACCATTCGCTATCTATTATAGCGGCTTTTATTGTCTCGAAAATCTCGTACATCCATCTCATCCACCATTGAGCACCAAGCATCATGCATTTCAACGCTGGGCCTCTCCTATTCGGCTTAGTAGTTCTCGGCAACTTTCCCGCAATTTCGGCCCGAGTTCTATATAGATATCCTACCTCGAAAGACTGTAAGTACCCATCAAGAGTGAGTTCCACTAGTAAAATCTCGTCAAGTTAAAGCAAGGTGGCAGTAGTAAACCCAACATACAATGTAACCAACGTCAAACGCGCTGTTGTGCTACCCCTAAAGCCAATACCTCACAAACCAGTTGCCCCTCTTCACGAGCCCCTTTCTCCAGGCGGAGCGAAGACTCCCGGTGCATCTGGTGGGAACAGGGCACCTGATGCTGAGCCGGCTCTCCTTAAACCAGCAGATAAGGAAGCAAATATTTCGGGCAGCGACAGAGACGGCAATTCTCCACTTAGCTCAGAAGAGAAGGTTTTTGACCTTTGGTGCCCAGCCAACGTCGTTTTGACGAAGAGAGCTCCCGGAGATTCAACGAGACGTTGCTTGGCCAGAAGAACAAACCGCGAAAGGCGACGAGTTGAGATCCTACTATACATCGCGTGCCAGCAACGGTAATCGTTATATTGCTGAACGCCCTGCATCGACGATTGATTGAAGACCGCGCTTACGTCAAAATTACCAATTTGAAAGAGCCGAGGAACCGGAACCAATGATCGAAAATTACCTGAGACGTACAGGTTACAACGCAGACGAAAGAAATCGCGGTTTTTTTTCATGACTATGCCGACGAAGATGAAGGTGCAAGATACTTCTCAACTTATACTACGAAGAACAAGAACGACGCTGAGGATCGGCGGCCTATTTCTCATATCAGCTACGGAAGAAACAGGGTGAAAAGGGACAATGATGAATATGAGGCTGGCGATCACTCGCTTATATTGCTCACGATGCCTATGCCAACCGGGACGGCAATCTGTACGAGCTTGATCCCCAGGGCAACGCCATAATCGACAAAGACGGATATTATACCAATGCACGAGTTTATGAGTCAAGATACGTCCCTGTGTCCCAGATGGTACACGAAGGGGCTAGGGTAATCCGCAACAATTATTTTTGTTCGCTATGGTGCTGATGAGAGAGATAGGCCGACGGGTATTTCAACCCTCCCCCAAGGCGCTTGTCCTTTATGTCCACGGAAATTCACGGTCCAGAGTCTCGTCTTATTATCGATGATGCATTTAGCGGCATGAATCACCCGCGTAATCAAAGGAAGTTGCTGAGGAGGGACTCTACGGGCCCTGAGCGGGTGCATTTTGACCGCGTCTCCGCTATCGACAACAACTATTCATACACAAATACCGCTGTTCGGAATGACGAATATGTCCTATACGATCCGATTGATATAGATGTCTGGTCGGGCCCAGAGTATGCAACGTCATACAACTGGGAGAGGCGCCGGTAAGCATCCGATTCGGTGGACGAGTGAAGGAGTTTGGAGCAGTTCCATGTTGTAAATGACCAGAATACAGTTGGGGCTATGAGATGGGGAGAGCGGCAGAATGGTGGAGCTTTCGGTCTTCGGGGCAAGCGTAAGTGTTCTTTCAGGGACCGAGTCGGGTTAGGATCGTATTCAAGTTCTTTTGTGTTTGACGATGCGATCTGTTGAGTTGACTGACTTGTCTAAATGCTTTTGAGCGGGGGTTTGGAGTGGTTTGGTGCAGTCAATAAGCTCAGGTGTCAACTATATACTAAACACAACCTCCTGGGCCGAGGCTATAAAGGGCTTCCTCTTGAGTAGAGGTTAAATACTCCACCCCTGATGTTTCATCACCGAAGTCATGGGGTGCTCACAGATTTACAATGAATTAGATTTATTTCTCTCCATATAGACTGGCACTTTCCTACGACGTTAATTTAATGCTCTAGCCGTCTACCTAAATCAAGTATCCTCCGTCTTACGATAACACTTCCGATACGGCGGTCCGACGTATTACTTACTCTCTTCCTTAGGCGTTAAGATAGGCGAAACTAAAGGCGCGTATTAATTCTCCCCGGTAGTCCTCGAACTGCGGTTCGCGCTAACTCAGGCGGACGCTTTACTACTAGCTTGAGAGGACAGTTACCGCGTTTATATACAGTGTTTGAGTACAGAGTTGATACCCCAGCTTTTCAGCTGCGAGAGGAAGAACCCCCGGATACTAAACACAATGTCAGGGGTCACTCATTTTCGACTATCCCTTCGAGTCGTTCCGGAGAGACCTAACCCTGTTGATGCCTAGAGCTTCCCGAATAATGATATTTCCCAGTAGTAAAATGTCGGGCTGGCCGTACCCTTACCAGCGCAACGTAAATATGTCCCAAAAACACTCCAAGGTGAGCGGCCAAATGAGACGAAAGACGTATTGGTCAAGTTTAAAATCTTGTAGAACAGATGTTGTGAGATCTTTCGCTTATCTGAAAAGCCCCGTAAGCATCCGGCCTCAGGTATTCAGCGATCTGGCCTTCCGGCAAGGATTACTACGCGCGCCAGTGCTAGACTCGAAGAATCAAATGCAAGATCAAAACTTTTACTGGTCTCTCCAGTCTTTATGCCTTGGTGATGCGCACCCTGGAGCGCACGGGTTTGGACCTTATCGACAATCATCTCGTGCATGGCCTCACCCATTTGTAAAGGATCGAACCGATTGCAGATGACATGGCGAAGTACGTGAATGAGGTACTTGTCAAATACGTCAGTGTCGCCAACTATGACGAGACAGACATGCTCAAGATGGAGGAGGAGTCCGATGTAGTTTCTTTCGAGGGTTATGCGACGTCTTTTAGGGAGCAGGGCTGGTCGGGTAACAGATATCAGTGATACGGGAAAGAGAACGTCGCATGGACGTATCTCTTCGGCTCTGCGACGCCCGCCTTGTCGTAGTGAAGTCACCGAGCTTTCTTCGCGTACTGCAATACTTCGTAGCTACATCCATCGTGCCTGCATATATATCACGGTTCATGTACTCCGTAAGTTTAGCCAACTGGATATGTCATTAATATCTAGATCACGCAGCATGAGAAGCATGATGTGGGGAACTGAGCTTTCTCGTCAAAAAGCGGTGAAGGGGTGCAGAGAGCGACGTGTGGGAGATGAAAGACGGGGTGCGTAACTGTCTTCCTGGGTATAAAGATGCAGATCCTGGGGAAGAGGTTAAGGATACACAAGGAAGCTGAGGTCGTTCGACGTCTGGGGTTGGGAAGAGCGACCAATTTAGACCCCAATCCTTGTACTGTCACAATAGCTTTCATCATCGTCATTTTGAACGGTTGTATCGGTCTTTCGGGCCTGAACAAGTATTCTATTATCGGTCCCGACTTTGTTTCATCATCATACAGCTGTATGCTTGTCGGGCGGCTTTGCATCATCAATTATTGTGGTGCGCGGATATAAGATCGGTGTTTCGGGCCCGACTATGCGATCATCTTCGGTCCCGACATCCCACACTAGTGTCCCGTCCCGATCTATCATCTTAGTCTACCCTAATTAGGGCCAGTTGCGCCCCGTATCGCTTGGGCGCAACGTCCAATGAGGGTGCCTGAATGGACTATTAAAAGGATGAAGGCTCGCACCAGTCTGAACATTTAGACTCGACTCCATTCCCGAGCCCTGTTTGGCACTATACCCACATCTACAGACGCAACAACCTCCGCCATGCGCGTCCTCATCAGCGGAGCCGGCGTCGCAGGCCCCACCTTAGCCTGGTTCCTGGCAAAGACGGGCGCGCGCGTCACCATCGTCGAGAAAGCCAACTCGCTCATGCCTATAGGCCAAAACATCGACGTCAACGGAACCGCGCTTTCAGTCGTGAAGCAAATGGGCCTCTATGGAGAACTACGGCGACTAAACACCACCGAAAAAGGAACACAATTCGTCGATACGAACGGGCGGATACTTACGAGCTTTCCGCTCCAGAAAGGCGCAGTCAGCGGCACATCCGAGTACGAAATCCTTCGTGGAGATCTGGCCAAGATGCTGGCCGATGCGTCGATGGAATCGCCCAATGTTGATTACAAGCTTGGGACCACAATCATCAGTGTTTTGTCCAACAATGACAACAATGTGAAGGTCAAGCTTAGCAACGGTGAGGTTGATGAGTACGATCTTTTGGTTGCAGCAGACGGCCAGTGGTCGAGAACGCGGAAGCAGTGCTTTGGCCCCGAAGACGTCAACGTGGTCGACAAGGGCATGTACGCAGTCTACTGGACGTTACCTCGATTATCTACTGACAACGACATGTGGACCATCTACCAAGCTCTGGGCTCTCGGATCATCACAATCAGGCCCGATCCTCACGGCTCTATGAGGGCCATGTTTACCCGCATGCCTTGCAACGATACTCAGAAAGAGGCTTGGGAGAGCGCGAGTAGGAGCGGCAGACAGGAACAACACGCTCTTTTGAGAAGCGAGTTTGCGGACGCCGGCTGGATAGCACAACGACTGTTGGACTCGATGGATGAAGCGACCGACTTCTACTTCCATTCCATAAAACAGACCAAGATGTCCAAGTGGTCAATCTCGCGCGTTGTGTGCCTGGGTGACGCGGCATACGCTCCGACACCGCTGACGGGAGCGGGTGCAAACCTGGCGATTCTGGGTGCCTACGTACTCGCCGGCGAGCTCGGAAATCTGGGGCAGGGCGAACATCCGGCGAAGGCTCTCGAAGCGTATGAGCGTACTTTTCGCCCATTTGTCGAGGAGATACAGTCACTCCCTCCATTCGTGCCGGATTTCGCACATCCAGCAACGGCGTGGAAGAGATCGCTATTTAGGGCCGCTACTTGGGCCATCTCCAAGCTAGCCGCTGTCCCTTGGTTCGCAAGCAAGCATGATGAGACCAAAGAGGATGCAAACTTTCCATTGCCACAGTACTCGAGCTTTGCCGCCCTCGAGGGTTCAAGCGAGGTGCAGATGCACTAGCGGAGATGGCTTCTTTAATCTACCCTTCTACTACCACAATGATGGCGGAATGATGCTGTACTTGTTTACACCCGTTCCCACTATGATATAGTCACCTAATCTACACTTCATTCTCCAACACTACATGGTAAGCACAGGTGTAAACTGCCCAGTCCAAAATTGCGATGGCTAGATTGAATCCAAGAACATATACGCAATTGCTAGGCCGCCAGCGCCTCCAGCGCCGCCTTCACACCGAACGGTTCTTGGTCTGCAAGTGTCTCATTCCAAAGCTGCGTCATCGTGCGCCTGCCTTTATCGGTATAGAGCATCGCGTGGAACCTGCTCTGGTCAGCTCAATGACACCAAAGTAAAGTAGTGCAAGCTTACGGATATATTTCCCAGTTGTTGAGAAAACAGCCATGCGTCTCCTCTCCTCTAGTCACAGCGGCATCGACATATGTCCAGGCACCCTGCTCAGCCGTGCGCCCTATGAGGAGATGCATCACGCGCAACACGAGCTTCAAGGCGCCGCCCACACCTGTGCTAAAGTTTGTCGACCCACTGAAGCCCGGTTCGACAACGTTGACAACAACATCATCAGGGCTGGCGAGCTGGCTGAGCTTCAATACAAGCAAAAAGATCAGTGTTTTAGACACGGCATAGCGTTCAGATGCCGCGGCTATACCCGCCCATTCCGCATCGAGTGCGGGCAGAAGCGGTACAGTGTCGCGCTCCGGGAACTTGGATGTGAGACCTAGTGCTGACCCAACAATAGTCAAGCGCCCCGGGGAGGCTTGCGCATGTTTTCTCCGCAAGATCGGAAGTAGAAGGATAGCCAAGAGAGCAGTCGAGAGATAGTTCACCTGCAGCGTTTCTTCATGGCCGGTGACTGCCACCCGGGCGAAATCCAGTTTGTAGATACCAGCATTGAGAATGGCCATGTCGATGCTTGCAAGTGTCTCGCAGCGCTTGGCAAAGGACTGTACGGAGCGGTAGTCCAGCATGTCGAGCTGCCAGACGCCAATCTCGATGTTGGGATTGGCCTTGCGTATGGAGGCTGCGGCACCCTCTCCGCGCTCCACGGACCGCACACCAAGAATGAGTTTGGAGAGACCGAGAGTTGCGAAGAGGTGGGCGGCTGCCAGACCGAAGCCGCTGGTGGCACCTGTGATGATGGTCGTTTTGCCTGCGAGTGACGGCGCCGGGCCCGCGGGGCGGTTTGCAGTGCGGGCCATGTCGATCATGCGTCTCAGCTCAGAGCGCCCAGGCTGAAGAGTGATGGAAGCCATGCTGTGGATGCGGATGGGATGCGAAAACGCGAGCGTGAAGTGGCCATGTCGCGGAACGGTGCCATTTTGTACGTAGTCAGGCGCGCAGCGAAAGTGGACCACGGGAGCCTTAAGTCCTAACTCCTGTCAAAGAGAGTGAGGGCAGGAGCGCGAGCGGCCGGAGTACAGACACATTGTGATGCGAGTTGCTCGTCCGGCTCGCGATGTGGGAAATATAGCGGTGCTCGTTTCCCTTTTAGGCTCGCGATGTGGCCGTTCTGCCTGTTTGGTAGGATCAGCCACCCGTACGGCTAACATCAGTCTGGACTAGCCTCAATCAACGAAGCTCCGCTTACCTCCGACTGCACCATCCACTATACCAGTATCCCCGCCACAAAAGTTACGATTGCCAAAACGCGCAGATGTCGTCGGCATTCGAATTTGTCGTTGCTGACCCCTCTGGTCGTTCTGCCGCGGAAGATCGGACGCGCATACGGAGCCGCTGCCTGCAGGGCCGGAACAAGCGCGAAGGCTCTCGTCGCTCCCTGAGAGAAGCAAGACGAGGTGCCCTCAGGAAGACGGCGATGATACTTGTCGGAAGCGGGCCCCCGCCTGCTCCTTCCCATGTAGCACTTCCGCTCGCCGAGTACGTCGACTCTCAGTCGCGCGAGACGCTGTTCAAGGGTACCAGTATCCCCCTTGCTACATCGACGCACTCTGAAATCGTTTGTAGTCTTCTCGTGCAAGACGCTGGAACATGCCTTATCCCCGCTGAAGGACTGCGTCGATTTCTCTGCCACCGAGACGAAGTGTTTCGAATGGCTCTTCTATGACGCCTCGTTTTTGAACGCACTTCTTCTTTTGGGGTCTGCCTTGAACGACTTTAGTCTGTGTGACCAGCCGCAGCCGGGCATCAAGACGTACAAGTATCTCCACAGGACCATCGTACTGTTGAACGAAAAGCTGAGCGAGCACGATGCCCACACAAGCGACTCTGTCCTGTACGTCGTCATCACGCTCGCTATGCTAGGTGCCGTGTTCGGCGACTGGCGAGCTGCGAGTGCACACATCGCCGGATTGCACAAGATTGTTCAATTGAGAGGCGGACTAAGGTACTTGGAGGAGAGGCCAAAGCTGCATTTCAAGCTCGATCGGTGAGTGCCCTGCATACAGCGTATGTGCGCTCCCTAATCGTGTCAGCGTAGAATTGACTTGGCTTGTGTTTTGAGCTCTGGAGTGCGGCCTCTCTTTACTCCCAGTGTCGTCTGCTGGGATCCCATGTTCCCGAGAGACCAAACAGCCATCCGTTCGCATACTGGCATGCTATCAGTGAACGGACTTGTCGAGGAAAATCTTGCTGTCGTATTCCACGATCTTCAGTGTTTCACATACGCCATCAATGCGAACGTTTGCAAGCGCACACGATGGGAGAGCAACTCGTTCCAAAACGTAGTCAACTCCATACAGTCACGGCTATTACAGCTACCTAGTACACCTGAGCAGCCACTTTCTGAATGCTTACGTCTCGGTATGCTAGCATTCCTGACTACTACATTTGCTATGCCTGGGCGGAGAATTCCGTACACCTTCCTGGCGAACCGACTCCAGGATCTCTTCGACTCGTCAAGAGACGAAGCCTTAGACGAACACCAAACAGTTTGTTTGTGGGCCTTGTTGGTGGGTGCAGTCTCCGTTTTGGACATTGAACAAGACTGGGTTCTCGAAGCCTGGAGATCATGCGTTCCCGCGCCAGAAATTTCCTGGAAAGAAGCTCGAGTGCGAGTTTCAAGTGTTATGTGGATCGACTGTATCCATGACGAGTTGGGGCGCAAGACATTCCAACAGTTGTCGGGTCCTTTGTGAAGCTCCAGTGCGCACGTGGAAGAGAACAGTGCCAGTTGCGGTACACCAACCTCACTCCTCACTAAACGTTTCGATACTATGCCACCGCTTGGCATCTTTGTATCGCGGCAAACTCAGCATTTGGAATCGCCAGCATAACCCTTCGGCTGTTATGTCTCTCCACTTTTCACTTCCAGGTGCCGGAGCGCTAAGCCACTCCTCAATCCACGCCTCCTCTGTCTCCTCCCACTTTTCTTGCTCTACCATCCGCTTCTCGTCAATCTGTCTGCCCTTGCAAATTCCACGCTTGCATTTGCCACCACACATCGCACAGCGATAATTGCCTCCATTCCCATGGTACCCGCCGGAGCTTTGTTTCCAGCCATAGCCCGCATACCGGTCCCGCAATCGATATTGGCTCGCGTCGTGTTTTTTCATGTTGTACTTTACATTAGTGAGCATGTTGTCTTCGGGGGTGCCGGGTCGAATGTGGTTTGGGAAATGGGTGTGGAAGCTGTGGCAATGGTCGCGGGTGAGGAAGTCGATGAGGTAGTGTGATTCTTGTAACATAATCTCGTCGCATTCCTCGTCGCTGTCCCCACTGATCATAGTGGCGATACCTTCGTCGGCGCATCGCTTCAGCACCTTTTTACCCGTTGCCGTGGCCGCTCGTGCTTGAGAGATGCGCAACTCCAAATCCGCACGACTCATATGTCGGAAAGACGGCCATCTTACGGGCGCATGGACTTCGGCGGAAGTTTGAGCTTGGATTTGTGCAACCAACACGTCGAGTACAGCTGCATCAAAAATGTTTCCAGCACCGAAGAAGAAGCGGTGACGTGGTGCGCCATTGGCGAGCTCTTCTGGTCGAGACTGCCGGACATAGGCAGCTAGGAAATCTATGACGTTTGGGCTTTGTGTCTCTGGATGGGCAACGGTGCGGATGTAGGCTAACCGAAGACGGGCAGAAGTAGGTTCAGTCATGGGTTGCATGTGATCGGGAAGTTATCACATGGAGAAGAGTTGGCTAGAGGGCCAGCTTGCGGTGTGCAACTTGAGCTGAAGTCGAGGAGTCATGCCGCTAGTGTGATTCAATATGATGACTGATACATCGGTGAGCCGGGTTTAGCATAGCGCGGAGATCCGAGAGCACCTCGGCACGCTATACGGCTGAGCCTCAACATCTGTTGATGGATTGTTGCAATTCTTATCTGCTACTGAGATCGCTCAAAGATATGTGATGGATCAGGTTGATCCAGGACATTATATAAGGAGTCGCCCAAACTTTCGCTGTCGTCTAGCCGCGTTCGATTGATCGACCTGAGCATCGCGATCCCCCTCTGGGCTGAACACGAGCTCACGGCATCTTAGATTAGTTGGACCACAGTGATGTAAGCCTTCACTCTACTCATCAACACTAACTCATTCAAAAACGGATGGTGGTGGTCTCCACTCCGAACATCCCAATCCGGAGCACCAACTCCTCGCAACCTATAGGATCGAGCGAACTTAGGCCTAGATGTCTAGGCAGGGAATCCTACAAGGCAAACTACCTACAACAGATTTGTGGGGTCTCAAAATTGTATGGGACGCTGATTAAAATGTATACCAGTGCCCAAAGATGATCAAGAGAGGGCGTGAATATGTCTAAAGGATGTCTAAAGGCTTACCGCAAAATATTCATTGCCTTCTTTCCATAGCTGTGATAAACCATAGGATTATCTCGACCTGACAGCTCTTTGTCGAGGAAACAATTTACCTATACTATATCACTCGTTTACCAGCGACTGCTCCAAGAATACCGCCTTAAACCTTGTTCGTAGGCGGGCTGAGGGCAAACTTTGCGCATCGTAAGCAATGCATACGATTTAATCTAGAAAATCCTGCCGCTTCAAGTTCGCAGGTTAGATGACTAGAACAGTCATTACGCCCACACTGCGCCTTACGCATAATATATTTTGCGGCTGTATCTTTGATACGCACACAAGTCATTCATACTATCTCAAGGGTTCGTACTAGATAGCACACAAAATAACGGCGTAGGATGTTGTGTGTGTGCACTTTCTACTACGCAACAAGTCCACGGCATCGAACGAGGACATGACTCTGACACCAGGGAAAACAGGCTCTCGTGTTGGAGGGTACTTTTTCGTATTCAGCGATCTAGATGCGTACGATCAATTTGAGTTTACGGCACCTTCCCTTTCCATGGCGAAACTCAGCAGCTTACTTTCAGCCTTCTTCGTGGACCCCAACGTTTGGCGCGTTTTCCGGCCTCTGTACCCTTGAAGATCCTTGTCAACTCGTAAAGAAGGTATGGATATCGAGGATGGTGCGAAGCTGGACATCATGTATAAAAGCCCCAGTGTTCGCCTTTCGAACAAACATCATCTCAAGCTCCTCGCCTGTACTTCAAGTCAGCAATCCAATAGTCCATACACTTCAGGAGCGCTTCTCGATCCATTTGATCACCATGAAGTCTATTCAAACCATTGCGGCAGCACTAGCCTTCGGCGTCCTTTCGGTGACAGCTGCTCCAGCTGCCAGTTCTGTCGAGATGCGCGAAGATGTAGGAATCCTCGCTCAGGCCTCCATCTTCATGTGCAAAGACACGCGCTGGAATGGACAGTGCCAAAATGTCCTGGTCAATCTGGACAGCTGCAGTAAGTGAATTATCGGCCGCAATACCACCACCAATCGTGCTAACAACACTTCACAGCCAATGTGCCGAATGGTTGGAACGATGTCATCAGCTCCATCCGCAACGATAGCAGGTCCAACTACAAATGTACCTGGTATCTGTGAGTTATCTTCGCTATCTCTATGTTTGCTTGAGGGATACTGACAAGCAATAATAGCGACGCCAATTGCAGTGGCTCTAGCTATGACAACCAGGACGATGCGAACCTTGCGGATGGAAATGGCAAATTCAACGATTCCATCAGCAGCTATTCCTGCAAGCAAAAGTAAGCAGATTAATCTGTCTATACGTGGGGTTTAGTGTGGCCAAAGGCTACTTGTTTGTGGACTCTGGCCGCGCTCGAGAAACAAGGTGCACATAAAAACAAATTGGAGTTGTACTGGCGTATATAGGATCGCTGCTTCGTTGCGTATCCTTCAAAAACCATAGCGCTTGAATATTGTCACTGAGTGGGAACCGTTCTTTAGAACACTTGCGCTGTCAGCCCTGTGAAGATGTTTTCTCTAAAGTGAATGAGTTCAGACTGAACCTTTGGTGTTCACGGACCAAATGTCATCGTGGTCTGGAAGCCGCGAAAGCGTATTGGCTGCGGGTAATATCTCAGCGTTCAAACATGCATTAATCAATAAATGCTCCAGCTCGTATGTAAACTAACGCGGCCGAAATATGTAATAGCCACTCCGTAACCGGAGCCTGACCGGTGAACAGAGCTGGACATGCGTACGCAAAGATGCGCAAGGCCGTCCTGCTTAATCCATGGGCTGCAAAACATTATTTATCGTACAAGGTGGCCCCAAAGGAATACTAGTGCCTTTTTCAAAAGTGCGCACACAGGCAAAAGCGTCTTTGAGGGCAGAGGAGACAAGTGTCTTGAGCTGGCGCTCCGATGTCACCTCAGCATTTCAATACCCGCGGGCCACTCGAGACGACCGAAGACACTACTCTTACATGCCAAGATTTTCGGAATCAAGTTTGCAAGAGTCCACACAACGAGCGTTGCCAGACGTTTGATTCAATCACCATAACTCATCAGCTTCGATCAAGTTCTCGGGTTCGATTTCGTGCTTGCGAGCTAAAACAAAGTAGCGACATGCGGACCTTCATGCCTTTCTTGATGACGTCTTCTCCAACATCGCAATCAATCGTCCCACCTGTGGTGCTTGTTCATGTGGGGCGAATTTCCAAGAGCATAGGATCAGCTCTAGACTCGATGCCAATGCCATTTGGAAGGGGCGAATTAGAGCTTCGATCCTACGGCACTTTATCGAGGTGTAGGTACTGCGACAATTCAACCGCACATTGATTGCACAAATTGCCCAGCTAATGAACGCCCACAAGAGATATTCGCGCTTCATCTCGCAGTGAAGAGATTCGCCAGTTCCAGATATTTACCCACACTAGATAAATAAAACAAAATCGTGCCCCCCTTACTCCAAACATCAATCCACAGCCATGCTCCAACACCTGGCGGTTACGCTCGCCTTTGTGGCATCAGCCACAGCACACTGCACACGAACCCAACTCTCCGAGGCTGTGGACTCCTACCTGTATGCTCAGGTCAATGGCAAAGCCGCCGACTTCAAAGCCCGATTCGACAATTCCACTTGGCTCGGCTACTACGAAAATAGTAAAAAGGTGGATGTGAATACAGGATTACTCACCCAAGCTCTCGCCATTACGCACAACCGCACTATCGTTGACACGACATCATGCGCTACATACACCGAGGCCGTGGTAAACAGTGCAACGAACCCGTACGTGATCGGCACGCAATTGCGCTTTACGAACCACAAGATCAACAAGGTGGATACGATTTTCACCAGACCTGGTGACTGGCTCTTCAATATCACTGGAACCGCGTATTGGACGGCCTATGAAGATTGGGATCCTCTACCCGAAGCTCAGCGCGACACCCGGGATGTCATCAAGAAAGCAGCAGATGCTTACCTTGACCTCTTCAACAACCCCAACATCACGGTTCCATGGGGAACTCCGTGTGTTCGTTTGGAAGGCGGTCTCTACGGCGATCCGGGGCCGAATGGTTCTTGCAATGTTGGCGTTCCGTCCGGTGTTCCCTTGACCAACCGCCGCTACGTTATCGACGAGATCCTCGGATCTGTGGACGTGCTTTTGGACTTTGGGCAGAGCAAGTGGCCGGATAGTCATCAATTCAGAGTGGAGAACGGGAAGATTAGATACGTGCATACGCTGACGCACTGTGGGACGCCGAATTGCGGACTTTCTAATTCGACGACTATTGTGCAACGATGGGTTTAGGAGTGGCATCGTGAATAGTCTGGGACCATAAGTGCCAACGTGGGGATGCGTTTGTGGTCGCAACTACCTGTACATAACCTCCGAGCGGATCTTTCAGAACTTGCTCGGATCCACAGCGAAAACATACCTGTACCCCGGCTGCTCCTGCAAGGTCCAAAGCCCCACTCCTTCCTCATAGCTCAAATCCTCCGGGACTTTGGTAAATGTATCCGCTGTTGTCTTCTTGCCACCTTTCCAGCTATAGCTGATCAGGTCACCGCCACTCTGCGTTAGGAACCATTTGCCGCTGATGGATGCCGCACCCTGTATTTTTGTGTTGCCGTGGGATACGGCCTCGGACGCCGTTGCAATGCCACCGCTTGTTTTCAGAAGGCGGTTCGTGTAGTCGATGTCCCAGCGAACCAGACGGCAGTCTGTTCGTGTGGCATGGTATTCGCCCACAAGAATGGAGTCGGGTGTCGTGGTGCGGTCAAGCGAAATGAAAGAGAATCGGAGGTCAGTGACACCAGACTTGCTTTGCCAATTATACGTCCGCACTTGGGGAAGTACGTATCTATGTATCGTCAGTGTGAATCGCTCACCGTCGAGTGGGGAAAGCACTCACTTGTATCCGTAGGCACCATACTTGCTACCCACTTTTCCGGCATCATCCTTGATATCTCCATCCACCTTATAGATATGGTCGAGATCGAACACGCGCAAACCACCAGTCGTGTCAACCACGTACACCAAATTTCCATACCAAGCGACGCCACCCGCGTGCAGACCCTTGATAGCCTGAAAGTCGGCATCACCCTTTGGCTGCACCAGAAGAACATGTCTGTATTTTCTCCCACTTCCTTTTCCACCAGGACTCACGAAGCTGACTCTCGCGCCCCTCTTGCCGTCGTCATAGTTGTCAGAGTGCCACGTAACGAGTTGCACCTTGTGCCCTTCGTATACGCCGCTCGCGTAAGCATCTGCAGACGTAGTGATGCCTTGCGGATACCATTTTTCGGTATCTTGGTCGTTGAAGTCTGCAGTGTCTTCCCAGCGGTAGGCAGTCGAAGCGACAAGGTTCTTGATGCCGGGAGACGCGGCGGGATTTCCATGATTGAGGTCGGTGAGGATATCGCTGACTTTGACGTTTGGGAGCGCTTTGTCGAGGGCGGCGATGGTGGCGGAGTATCCACTTTGCTTGAGCTTGTAGTCGGAGAGTGTGAGGTTGTCCCAAGCTGCGAGCGCAGGGTGCACAATCGCTGCAAAAACACACCAAACCACACGAGGTGCCAAAATTCTAGTCATGTTTGCTTTGGGGTTTATCGTAAGTCCGCAACGTTCTCATATAAACAACACCGCTCACTGCGGCTGAGCCTTCAAATTACATCATTCTCGCTAACGCGCTCTTTCGGGAAGCTCATGGCAGAAAATGAAACGAACACGAGGACGAGCGGAGACTTCTTGATCGTGTATGCAAGGGGCAAGTCGTCGATTGCGAGGAATACGAGCGCAGATCGCATGGCGGGGTCCAACTTGTGTGTATCTATTTATATTTAGCGTGACAAGGCTGCACTAACAAGCGAAGGGAATGACACCGATGCAGCGCACGAATTACAAGAAAGGAGTGTATTGCAGCGGAGTCCGATGTACGACTTATGACCACAGCGAGCGACAGCCATCAGGAACAGATCCCTGTAAAGTCAACTCACCACAAACACCACCACCTTCGTACCATTCTTCAAACCTCAGACCATGTATGACAGTCGACCCGAATTTAAGACTTCCGCGTATAGAAACCTAAGAATACGAGACCGTCGCACCACCAGGAAGCTCGGTGAGCCCTGTTGGCCCTCGTTAGTATATAATTCGAGCCTGCATGTTGGCGGGAAGACTTACATTCATTAACCGGCTCTTTCACTACTTGAGCCTTGGAACATTTGGTCGAGACGGACGAGCTTTGCGTTTTGAGGGTCTTGCAGGCGTTGCCACTGCAGCGAGCATCGAGCGCTTTTTGCAAGACGCCGTCTTTCCAACCGAAGATGTAGTCGCCGTGCTGGCCGTAACCAGACCTATCAAATCAGTACTGAGCAGATCTATCACGATGATGGAAACGTACCCGTCGCCCATAGAGTAGACAAAAGGCTGCGAGCCATCCGTTGGCCAAATGTTCTTGTCGTTGAATACCGTCGTATCCCACATGACTTCGTACATGAGCTGTGGGAGCTTCACAGGGTGAGTAGCCGGGCAAGGACCGCCGGATTCGAAGGAGCCGCTGCTCGGGTATGCGACGTGCTCTTTGTGGTTGGGGCTGTCAAGGTCCTTGCCATTCCAGCATCTGCTTCGGATTAGCCATCCCACACTGGATTCCCATGCGTCGACGGTGATTAGGAAACGTACGTAGGGAATGTGATGGTAGTGCGTATTCCGCCTCCACACTGCTTCTTGGGCAAATCAAACGTGTCATCGCCCGTGCATGGCGCGCCGCCAAAAGGGTCTTGCTTTTTATTCGAGAAGCATCGGTGGCAGAGCTGCTTCTGCTGTCCTTCTTTAGTGCGCAGCATCGAATCGCCGACCAGCATCCTGAATCCCTATTTCTCGATTGGTTACCTGTGCAGTGAGTCTTGGTTCACGAGAGAAGACGCACCTTGGGAAATGCAGTAACTTTACTCTTGCCATCATACGGCGGGATGTAGTAAACCGTTATACCCTCCTTGCCGGAAAGGCCTAGGTTTACCATTTGTGGCACGCGCTTATACGTTCCATTCCGGGCTTTGAAGTAGAGGTTTGCGGACCAGTAATTTCTGTCGCACGCGTCAGTCCTACCATGGTGACTAGGGAGCATAACCACTGACGAAAAGTCTTCAGCATAGTCGCATGTCGTGCACGTCGCCTTGGTAGCCGGATCAAATTCGACCGATGGCATCGAAACATTGAGGCTATTTCCTCCGACAATCTGCAATACGTTGGCATCGGAGCGGTATAGGAAGCGTCTTCTTGGAGCTTACTTGATGCATATGGGTGGAGGGCGCAATACCCGGCTGCACCAGGGGATCGATGCGATCGTAAACAAGCTCCGAGCATTGGAAGCGCATCATGGCGGCTTGCGCAAACTGACGAGCCATGAGGCCGTTTGCTGGAACTGCCTCGGCATACCGCACAGCTAGGGCGAGCGAGAGGGCGAGAGTATTCCAGTACATGATGGACCAGTCTCAGATATCTCTTTCGGGAAACTATGAAGGGAGACAATACAAAGGACAGGAGAGGAGGGTCGGAGTGACTTGGCGGCCTTTTCACGGCCACGTTCTGCGCATGCTTCCACTGCCGATATCTCTGGAGGTGCAAGCAAGACTCCCCACATAATCTAACAATACTTGTTGATGCCGATGATATCGTTGGACAGTGGCCTATGGACGCACGCATAGGCATCTGCCGTAGATTGATGCTTGATTGCTTCATATATCCATCCTTGCACCCAATCGACGTCGCGCTCTGGTTGCATTACGGCGAACGAGCTGAAGATGCGAGAATCCGATTCGATAGCTTGGCGGATGCTTCTCGAAGCGGTCGAGTGGGAGCATGTCGGACGTCGATCTGTGGTGTCGCGATGCAGCATGCACTGGCGATGACGCGTGTGCGGACGCTAGCCCTCTTTGCGGACTGGCCTGTGGCTGGGTGGCTGGTGTGCGTGGCTCTGGGAGGCTGGCTGCAGGTCCCACGTCAGTCGAGACCGACGGCCAAAACACTAGACGGCGCCGGCGTGGGATAGCTCAAGAGCATGAACCCTGGATGGCAAAGTCCACCGGAGGAGCTCTGCTGCAACAGTCGCAGTCGACGCTTTGCCATGAGCCTCTCTGCGCGCCTCTCCAGCCATGGCCAAGCCCGAAGCCAACGAGGACTGGACTGCTGACCTCCCGCAGACGGACCATGTGCGCTTCTTCAGGACGACCGACTGGTCGAGCAGCGCGCTGGGGCCGTTGGCACAGTGGGATAGCACGCTGCGCAACTTCACGCGCATGCTTTTCGCCGACTCGCGCGCGGCCTGTCTGTGGTGGTGCGTGGGCGCCGACAGTAACCTCGTTGCCATCTACAATGACGCCTACAAGCCTCTTGCTTCCCATGCGCACCCGAAGCTCATGGGCACGACCTTCCAGGAGGGGTATCCAGATCTGTGGCTAAGCATCTGCACCTACTTCGAGCGGGCGCGAGCCGGCGGGCGAGGCATCGACTACTCGCCGGCCGAATCGCTCGTGGTCGATCGCAGTGGCTATCGCGAAGAGGCCTTCTTCAATGGCAATTTCGTGCCCATCGGCAGCGGGCCCACGAACCAGCCCGAGGGCTTCTACAACTCGCTGGTCGAGGTGACGAGCCAACGCCTGGCTGATCGCCGCGCCATGTTGCTGAACCGCCTTGCCTCAGTACCCGACCTCAGAACCGCGACGGCCAGTCACCACGTGATCGAAACCCTCAAGACCAACGAGGCCGACATTCCGCTAGCAATGTTGTACGAGGTCGATGAGGATGCGAGCCCATCGCTGCTGCGTCTTCGCGGCCACATCGGCCTGCCTCCAGGCCACAATCTAATTGTCGACAACCAGACCCTCGCTAGCGCCGATGGCATTTTCCCGGACTGCAGGCGTGCTGGCCTCGAGCCGCTCTTCATTGACCACGACGAGCGCTTTGAATCCGTCTCGTGGGCTGGCTTCGGGACGCCGTCCAAGCAGATCGCCATCCTTCCCATCACAAGCGCCGCACGCCTCTTCGGGTACTTGGTGATTGGCACGAACCCGTAACGGCCTTTAGACGATGCATGCCATCAGTTTGTCAGGGATCTCGGCCGCATGGTGGCTAGTATCGTATCAGCCGCCGCCAGTGCTGAAGAGACCAAGAAGCGCCAGCAGCAGCTCGAGCACGACCTAGCCTTCAGCGACACGAAGCTGCGCCATCTGATTGAGCACGCCTCTGTAGGCATGGCCCATGTCTCGATAGACGGCTACGTCATTTGGGCGAACGACCACTACTATGCACTATCGGGCATGAGCGCCGAGGAACATCTAGGCCAGTGGAATTTCTTCAATGTGTATCTCGAAGAGGATGTGCTGACAGCACGGGAAACGTGGGCGAATCTACTCGATGACGTCGACCGGGTGAGCGTCGAACTACGCCTGAAACGCCTATATACGTCTCCCAGTGGTGAGACAGAGCCTGCCCAGCTGCAGGTCCTAGCTTTTCCGTACCGTGAAAATGGCAAGGTCCAATCCGTCATGGCATGTACGACCGACATCAGCCGGCTTAAGTGGGCCCAAAAATTCCAAGCACGGCGTGCGGCAGAAGCACGCGAGGCAAAACGGCAGCAGGAGGCCTTCATAGACGTGGTTTCCCATGAGATGAGGAACCCGCTCAGTGCCATCGTACACTGCGCCGACGCCATCACAAGTGCCGTTGACGATTGCCGTGCTCAGGACGCTCTTGGGCCAGAGCCTTGCCTCGAGGCCTTGAGTGACAACTATGCGTCAGCCCAGATCATCATGCAGTGTGCCGAGCACCAAAAACGGTACGTAACTCTGGGATTCAAAATGCGGCGCGACTTCAAGACAGCTCGACTTGGAGTCTAAGACACTATGCACTAACACCCTTCCCAAAGAGCTTTGCTAACTTTGTACCTTGACCTTTAGCATCATTGACGATATTCTCACACTAAGCAAGCTCGACTCCATGTTACTATCCATTACCCCGAGCGCAGTGGGCCCGGCAAAGCTTGTCAGCTCCGTCATTAACATCTTCGAAGCGGAGCTGAAGTCAAATGGTGTTCGCTACAGTGTACAAGAGGAACCATCGATGTCTCAGCTTGACGTGGGCTATCTCTATCTGGATCCCTCACGCGTCACACAAATCTTCATCAATTTAGTCACCAACGCAATCAAGTTCGTCAAGACATCACAGAAGCCGAGCATTTCTATTCGCTTCGGTGCGTGTACCTCTTCTCCGAGAAGCTTCTTTGCTCCAAACACCTTCTTCGCTTCGACAAAAAAAGAACCCGGCGATGTTACCGGCAACTCTGAGTGGGGCACAGGAGAAGAGATATACCTTTGCTTCGCGGTAAAAGATTCGGGCATCGGTCTCAAGACCGAGGAGATCCATAGGATATTCGAGAAATTCCACCAGGCCAACATGAAGACGCACGTCAAGTACGGCGGGAGCGGGTTGGGTCTGTTCATCTCGAAAGAATTGACAGAGAAACAGGGCGGTGAAATCGGCGTATCCTCCATAGTGGGAGAAGGGTCGACTTTTGGCTTCTATGTCAAAACGCGTCGCGCTGAGAAAGAACCTCGGACAGTTGATGAAGTGTTCCAGGAGAACGGCATCGCCAGCCCAACGCCGCAGTTTCAGCAGCTTCACGTCCTACTTGTTGAGGATAACATCATCAATCAGCAGGTTTTGGGCAAGCAGCTAAAGAAGGCGGGTTGCGTTGTTGATCTGGCGAACCATGGACTCGAAGCCCTGGACATATTGGAGAAGAAGTCATTTGACATTGTACTGATGGACTTGGAGATGCCGGTGCTCAATGGACTTGCAGCCATGAAAGAGATTCGGAAGAGGGAGCTTGGACGCGAGGGGCAGTTGGGCCAGCGTGAGAGATCTCGGTTGCCCGTCGTTGCTGTCACAGCAAACGTGCGAAAAGAGCAAATAGACTCGGCCATTGCCGCAGGAGCAGTATGTATTGTTGTCATCATTCCCATATGCATGCTAACGAGCGTCCAGGATCGCGTAATGCAGAAGCCGTTCAGGGCCGCGGAGCTAGTTCAGATGATGAACGGCCTCGTATTACAAGCTACGCCCGAGAGAACTACACCAGACACGACTGGGCCTCAGGTTTCCAATGGCATTTGAGGAGTGAAAGAAGAGGTGATGAAGAAGACTACAGGGCCACAGCATAATGACATAACGGGTTGACGGTAGAATCGGAATAAGAGCTGGGGATTGATACGAGGGAACGTACCCTACCAGAGCCGTAGAGACACATTGTGAAAAGAAGACGCGCAGCTTGCGCAAAAAGATTGAAGCTTTTGACATGAAGGACAAGAAATGCCGGGCCTTCAAGAGCGCGCCAGCTAGAACCGGACTGAAACGAGAACAAGATAATAACTTAGATAACTTATGTACTACAGGGAGGGTTGTCTAGATTGCCGTCAAAGTGGGGGGAGAATGTACACATGAAGCGAATTCTGGCAAAAGAAACCACCCACAAGCTAGAGAATGGATTGTACTGCTCTACCACGAATCGAATTGCGCAAAAAGAAATGTTCTAGGAATGCATCGGCCGGGAATCGAACCCGGGGCTAGCCGAATGTTGCACATGGCAACGGCTAATTTTACCACTAAACCACCGATGCGGTGATATTTTATGGAATTTCTTGATGGCATTTAACATATATCTTAGCATTATAATCATTATGCTAGCCCTTGCAGACATTGTAATGACGCTTCCAGTGCATGGCGTGAAGATGGAAGTTTTTGCATCAGGCGAAGTGGGGTAATCGATGCGAGAATTTGCGCTAATGGAGTTGCGGGATATTTGGTCGGGTGCACACAAGATCGCAGATACCATATATGTAAATCAAGATCTATATAGCGTGTCTACTCTGGATATCTGTGGGTTTGATAGAGACTCTTTACGTACATAGTCTTGTTGCCGCTGGTAGACGGACTAACATTCGTATTACGTTGATCAATTAAAGCTGCTGCGTGCTGTAGATAAGACATAGGGGAGGGCTGGAGCCAGCGGTGTAGTAATGCATTCGATTTTGGTTAAATTGCGCGCGGCGATGGCGTACTGCAGTGCCATTTTGACAGTAGACTTTGAGAAAAGTGTTCCAAGGGGATTGGTGATATGTTTCCAGAAGTGGTTTGAAGGACCGGCTGGAACAAGCGTGGCGGAGGTGTCACTGAGAAGAGGTATGTAGGCGTTCCGAGCTCCCGAGGAGGTGAAGAGTGAGATGAAAGCACAGCTAGGTAGAGGAAGCGTGTTTCGAAAGTTGCGTATTGGTTTGAGATTCACTTCACGGTGCGATTGCATCTTTGCCGTAAATGGTGAAGAGTTAATATGCCTCTGCGTAGCCATTGTCAATAAGATGATGCGCAAAGCGTCATCAAGTAGCGAAGGTGTCAGGAATAGACAGTGTAGTTCCTCGGGCTGAATTGATCTCCACCTTAGCTTTGGAGTATGAACTGTTGCGGAGATAACTCCGATCTGTCGACCGTCGAAAAGCCAACCGACAGAACTTGATGCTGCGGAATGCATAATATTTAGAAAAAACGGCTTCGGTGAATCGGCAAAAGCGATCGATATAATTATGCGCACAATCTAAACCTTAGCCCTCTTCTCATACTCCTCCCACAAATTGCGGTACTCTTCGCCCTTGTCTCCAATCGCATTCTGACCCCGCTGCATCATGTCAGTCATCTTGCCATTGAAACTCGCAAGGACCCCGCTTCCCGGTCCATTCTTGTCCAGTATAACTCTCTCATCTACTTCAATCACATCCACGTAGTACGGGTCTTCGAACGCAGCATTGAATTGCTGTAGCGATGGCACAAGAAAGATGGCGATACCGTCGAATGCGACCGGCGTGGTAGGAAGCTCGCCTCGACTGACCGCGTTCGGGGCGGACGCGGTGGCGGGGATGGGAACGATGCTACCGGCTGTGTAGACCTGTAGATGGTGAGCAGGCTGGCTGAAGGTAATGGGAAAGGATCTACGTACCTGTTGATACCGGAGAATACCGTGCTTCTTGGCCCAGGGTATGACTTTGCGCGCGTGGACGTTCTCCCAGTGCTCGTAGAATTGCGCCAGGCTCAACGCGGGATTGCGCTTGATGTACGAGACAATCTGAATGCAGTCTACTTCCGAAGTATCGGCCATGGTCTGTTATGGGAGCAAGAAGCGGTGCGAGCGGTGGTCAACCGCAGTCTTTCTTAAAGGCTGCCATGTTCTTATACGCGGCCAAGGGCGGACTTTGCGGTGCTGTGGAAAATGAACACAGTTGACTTAACTCCCGCTCAAGCTCGATTTAGCTCTGGAAATGTTCATCCAGCATGAGAAGACGGCCGGAGGAATCCAGGTGCAACTGCCTAACGGTGGTAGCCCACCAATAGAGGGGTCGAGTTACGGCTGACTGAGATGGCGGGGATCCTATGGAGCTATGTCGGATGATGGACAGCTACAGTCATCAATGCGCTAGCCCAGGTTCGGCGACTGATCAATCCCAGGCAGCACCTCTACGCGTCGTTCGGCCGCTAATAGGTCGCATGAAAGGTGACGCGTATGAAGAAGACACATTGCATCGAGTTTAAACATTCAGCACTTCAACTGATGCCACCACCTAGAGTGCACGCGAGAGACAGTCGAGCTGGGCCGCTAGGGTGAGGTCGGGCCGAATCGGGTGGTGGGGAACAATCTCCGAGGCCCTCCTTCAATACAATCTACTATGCAACTCATTGGGGTAGTCGTATAAAAGAGATGTTTAGACATCCCGCCTCTCTAGTTAAATGTTAACAAGTATTTGTAGATTTAGCAACTTTTTATCCATTCCTTTCTATTCACAGACCGTCAGCTAACCTGTTCTTTCCTTACATAGTTTTACTTAATACATACTTAGAATGCATGGTAGTGAGTCCTCGCAATTTGAGTGTGTTGCCCGAAAGTGTTGGACAGATTGGCTACTCTCTGCTACCTTTGCATACTGCCGTTAAGGGATTTTATTTGACATTGGACACCCTCTGGTGACGTTACTTCGGAAATACTATACAGGGGTTTCTTTAGAGAAAATCGGACATTCTCTTTCCCAACTAAAACATTGTCCCCACTAAGTAATAAGTATGATATCATTTCGAATCCCTGCCTCATCGCGATAAGTGTTCATATATTCGGTATAGTTGAGGCGCCATAACGGATGCTCGAGCTCCGCAGGGTAAAAGCCCGCTTGCTCCCAGTCAACAACGCAAACTACTTGCAAAGTGTGAGGGTCTAGCAGAATGTTGCTTCGAGATAGATCTCCGTGACAGAAAACGAATTCCTGCCCGGAGGTCGCCTTTTTCGGCTCCCATACGTGTCTGTCGTCGTATTGTTCAATACGTGGAGGTGGGAGGACAAAACCGTCCAGTCCAGTCTCTGTAGCCTTGAGTTTTTGGAGCTGCGGCATGACCATCTTTTCGATAAAGTAGTTGACTTGTTCAGAGGCAATTCTCTCGCACTCCGGGCATGAGCCGGTGGTGGTGTGAGATGGTTCCGATGGCATCCGACAATGCTTTCCAGCAGCCTCTGCGGTGATCCCATCCTTGCGCTCCACTTCGAGGTGCATGACTCCCCTCTCATCCTTTCCGCAAGATATTACTCTGGGCACAGGTATGGCAGTAAATTTTGCGAGTAGCTCCAAAGCAGCTCCCTCATTCTTCAGACGCTCGGCACCCCATTTCCAGATGATGGGTTTCCCCGCGCGATTCATCGGCCGTTCGGACGTTGCATACTCGCTTTTGATAAAGCTGGTTGATGTCTTGGTGTAGATCTTGAAGATACCTTTGTTGATCTGGGACATTTTCGGAAAGAAAGAGAGAATAGTATGCTTGTGCCAGTAATGAGATGGAGGGTCGCGATGTACTGCAACGTGTGAAGTCGACTTTCGCACGAAATATACGAAACGTTCCCAGCGCCCTGGTTGTCCAAAAATCTGACCAGCCCCCAGTTCTAGACTGTAGTCAAGAAAGGAGCGGTGAACGCTTTAGTGCAGAGCGTTGTTTTCGTGCCAAGACTCGTGCTTCCGCGTTTGGTAGCGGGTTTGGCCTCTGGCAGCTTCGCTTGACGCCGTACGACAGCCAGAGAGGTTGGGAGCAGGGGTAGAAAGGGTTACGTTCTGGCGCTCTTGAGCGCAGCGACTTATTCTTAGACATCCTTACCAAATCCTACTCCCGGACAGCCCCTACAGCCCACCGGGCGGCCGATGTACAATTACCCCAATTTGTGCCCCACCATCAGCCCAGTCCCAGCGAACAAGCCGCTTACCGAACGGGTGACGCACTTTAGACAGTCTCAACAGCAGCATTTTGGATCTGAGGAAGACTAGTATTTAAGATACTCTTACAACATTACACTCTCAATCTTGCTTCATTATTAGCTGTGTCCCTGTCAACGCCAGAACAAACGCCAACATTACGTCAGCTATAGGATGCCTCCCTAAGCGCGTCAAATCAACGACTTCAACACCATGCGCCGCGAGTGCAATTTCCTCTCTATTCCCCATTCACTTTTCGAATCAGGTCCGATACCTAGGACATCATCGCAATTGGGGTATTTACTCGTCGTTGCTAGGCAGGTATTTCTTCGATGGGACCCTTCAAAGGGTTTGCTTTGGTGATCCATTACAAGATATAAATCGAAGGGAGCCTGGTGGCTGCCGCATAGGAAAAACACTGAGCAATAGTGACGCCAGCTCTCCGGAGGAAGACCGTGCCGTAGGACCATTTGTCTGATCCGCTGCCGGCACGCTAATCAGGGAGCTCTTAGTAAAGGCTCTCCGCTCGTCGGCACCTCCAAGACCCAATTTTGAGCTCATAACTTCGTCGGGCCTCCAACATCAGGCTCCTAGTAGGGTGGACCAATTATGCAGGCAGAGTTGAGGACGGGCCGAATCGGGTAAGAAGAGGATCTCAAAGGGCACTCCTCCACAACGCCTCACACTCGTTATCAACATGCAACTTATCAAGGTAGTCGCATAAAAGAGTCGTGTAAACGTTTCGCCCCTAGTCTATCCTCGAAGAGCGATTGCGGGGTCAGAAGCCTTTGGTCTCTTCCTCTCTGCTTCTTCACAACGCTGTAGCCAACCTGTTCTTTTTCTACAGAGTTTGTAGTCTCAATTTCCCACGCATATGCATCCTCGCAACCTTCACGCTAGGAAAGATCTTACTGTTCAAAGCATCCTCCAGACGACCTTGGGCATCCCACTCATCACCCTCTTCTTGTAGCTTTTGATAATACGATTCCCTTTCCGCCCATACGAGACTCTTGTCGCGCTTCCTAGCATCGAAGCTTGTGTCCACGATCTCGCGCTGAGCCTGGGCTACCCACGGTCCTGGAGTCCCAGCTCGACGGCGGGTATTTCTGCGCCGGAAGGAACGTTGATTGCGGTAGGGGCCTTCGTTGAGCGGCTGCACGCTCTGCGGAAGTTTGAGCTTTGGAAGGAGCGGCTTCGGATGGTCGTTCGTAGGATTTTTGGGGTTTGTGTTGGTGCGGAGAATGCTGGCGGTTGGCGCTGAGGTTCTATGGGGCCTGGTGGCGAAGGTAGACGACTTGCGGAGCGTGTCGATGTCCGCGTCAGCGCGAATGCAGACTTCAGGGTGGAATGATATCCTCTCGGTGCAACGGCGTTTGCGCTTTGGTGGGTCTCTAGAATTTGCTGCTCCGGTACCGTCATAGTCTTCTCTCGCCTTCGTTGTGGATATCGGAGGATCACCCCATTCGATGGCGAGTTCATCCTCTGTCTCGCACGCCCGCTTGTGATGCACCCGGGCTTCAGCATTCTGCACGTCGATCAATGGCCCGCTGGTATGTAGCTCCTTTTCATAGGCCTTCAAGGCTACTTCGGCGGAATTATTCGCCCAATGCATTTTCCCTTCTTCGCTCAACTCGCCCTTGTGCGCCTTCTCCCATTCTTTCTCCGTCACCACCCACTGCTCGAGCATATCGGCCACCTTAGTCAGCGAAACTCTCTTGTTTCGCCAGCCCGACTTCTTCAACGGTATGTAGCCTTTACTCTCGTCGTGGCCGAACGTGACTTGTTTGAAGTTGCGACAGGCGAGTGAGTCTCCGTTCTCCTCTATGTACTCCCTCCATGCTGTCCAGCCGCCGTTGGACATTATCTCTTCGACGTTCAACCGGAGACTTTGGGTATACTGTTTGAGATGGCATGGGGGACATTTCTCTGCTGTGCGAACGGAGGCTGGATGTGCAACATGGGAGCAGCTATGAGTTCGCTGAGTAATGCTTGTAGCATCTGAAAGAGGTTCACGGCGCAGCCCTCGCCGCGGAGGTATTATGCTCTTAGAGATTCGCGAACGGGATACATCGAGCCATGTTGAGGCTGGATGTTGGGGTATAGGCTTCTTATGGTTCGACCGGCGCTGGAGACGTGTCACCAAAGGCGGCGGCGTAGCTTGGGCGAGTTCTTCGAGGATTGAACACTATAGAGAAGAGTACATGTCAGCAAAGTCTATGCAGATGGACGAACGGTACAAGGGCAAGTAACGAGCCGCACTCGCAAAGCTAATCCACAGGGATTTCAGCAGGTAGTGCGTTGCACTGGCTACGGTCTCATCTTGAAAGTACGACGCGTCTTGATCGACAATACGTACATTGATAGGCTCGAACGGTGCAAGTGCCGGAGCATATAAGATGGAGCTGCTCGACGACGGTGGAAGGAACCTCGGCGCCGCAGTCGCTATGTTGCGGAGCAGCGAGCGGGTGCTGCCAAAGGGGAAGAATCTCATGGTTATCAGGTTTCGCGGTTGCCTGCCGAGGCGTTGAAGAAGAAGATGGTATCGTGGGATGAGTAGCTGAGTACTGGTTCTGGAAAGAGTTGTGCGAATGCTGTGTTATATTGAGGGTTGAAAAAGTAGGATTGTGCGCGTTCCTGCAGCGAGGTACTTCACGCGCACGGGGTGAACAAGCGGAAGGGCTGTGGGAGCCTTTGGGAGCTTGGATAGTGTGCGTGTTCTTGAATTGGTAGTGACACAATAGGAAGATTTGGTCGCTGGGCGGCGCTCCGTGGTGAAAGTGAATCGGAAGTTGACAAAGGCCATGGTGAATGTGCATATATGCAATTAGCCCGACACGCTCAGGAGTATGGTAGATCGAAAGAACAAAGTCAGCCTAACAACCATATATAGTTAAATCTAGTCGTACTCAACTCGGACTTACGCAGCCACACACTCCCAGCTACCAAGTTCTTTCGGATTGCCCTCGCCCTTATACTGGTTCCTCTTAGGATACTTGCAATGAGCCCGCTGATACTCCACGCCCGCACTCTGCAAATCATTAACCCATTTCGTTCCAATCAACGTCTCAGGCGCCTCGCCATTCTCCACCCAATCTACAACAGCCATGAGCACATTCTCGCTGGGATCTTGACTTTGCGCCGCACCCAAAGCCTGACCAATAGCCCAAGCGCCATCGCCTCCTGCACAATGACCCGTGCCACTGACGGGGAAGTAGCGGTAGAAGGCATCTAGGTCCGTCGAAGTCGCATTCATCGTTTGAGCGACATGCTCGTAGTATCGCGGAGAGTTCTCAGAGGTAATGATACCATCCATTAGCCCGTGCCAGTGGAGGATTTTGGCGCCGCGGTCACGCACGGCGCTGAGATCGCCTTTCCAGGTTTGGATGTTGGAGGGGTTGATGCGCGCGGCGTTGTCGTAGTCGGTGGTGTTCAATTTTCTGGCGTCCCAGGTAGGATCGTTGTAGATGGCGTAGCGGAACCAGTCTACTGTGTAGGGGAATGGCTCGCCGGTGTAGAGGATGTACGAAGCTAAGATCTCGGAGCCTGGCTGCATACGCGGGAACACTAATGATCCGTCCGCTGCAAGGGTGGGAGAGTAGATCTTGTCTACCGTCTCGACTTGCGTGGATGTCAGACAAGCGGAAGAATTGGTGCCGCTACCGCAAAGGAGACTAGACGCGTTGTAGTTGCAGATCGATGCGTCCTCCAGGATACCATCTGCATAGCCGTCGAGCATGTCGCATTGCTTCATGATGTCCTCGTGGATGACAGGCCACAGATTGGTTGGAACAAAAGTCGAAGAGTTCGCTGGTCCTGTCAAGGGAACGAAGTGTCCGCTCCACGAAGTGAGGTTGTTGAACGCAAGAGCCGGTGCCCCTGCTACGATACCATCAAAGTCCTCGGGGAAGTCCTGAGCAGACTTGAAGCCTTGACGACCTCCGGTAGAGCATCCCAGATAGTAGGATTTCGTATGCTCTTTGCCGTAGAAAGATTCAGTAATCTGTTTGCCTACTACGACTCCCGTGTGCACGCTACTCAATTAGCACTCGCAACCCTCTTGTTTGCGAGATATACTTACGAACGATAAGCAAAGTCAGCCACGACTTCAGGGCTGTTGTAGAAAGCGCCACCACTGGTTCCATTATGTCCATTGTTCGCGCCAACGCTGGCGAAACCGAGGCTGGTTCCGTAGGCCATGTCATTATAACCAATACAGCCAGCAATACCGCCATTCCCAGTACTCAGAAACCTCCCCGTCCAGTTGGAAGGTAGCCACGCTTCCATGTTGATGCCCGAGCTATTCGAGGTGGCAACATAGAGCGCGATGCGGCAAATATCCGCTGGGACAATCTGAGAGGTACCGCCGCATGTTACGTTGTTCTCCGGTAAGCTGAGACTAGTACCAGCAGAGACGAAGTGAGAGAAGTAGACGGTAGCGTGTTCGATCTGCAACTCCGATGCGATGGAGTCGCAGCCTGCTTCAAATTTGTCCTGCGTGCCGTTTTCTCCGTACGCGGCTGAGCAAACACCCGTTTGCAGAAGCGAGAACTGCAACCACTTTGTGAACATCATCTTTAGAGAGGAAATTGAGACTCAACCGCAGCTGTTACGGACAAGCCGTGACAGGATACGGGTGTACTTATACCTCGCGAGCTGGCTCGCCGGGATCACGAGTACCTGCATAGCGGCAAAGCCCTTAACAGGAACGTGGTCGGAGATTAAAGCTAAGCCTAGAAGCAAACAGGCTGTCCCCGGATAGAACGCGTACGTTTTGGAGATCAATTGTCCGGGGAAACTGCGGTGCGCGGCGGGAAGGTTAGAGATAGGACATGGCGCCGTGTTCCCCACATCGCGGCTAAAATATCGGCATGTCGAACAGAGCGCATTTTGAGCTAGCGCGGTATACTGTCTTAGCTTCTAAGGTGGTGAATTATTCGGCAGTTGATGTTTCCAGTAGATGAGGGCGGCATGTTTAAGAATCAATCTTGTGGATGATGCAACCTCGTTTAGTGCGACATGCAGATTGGCTAGGTACGTTTGACATCTGAACGCCTGCTAGAAGTGGCTACCCTATGTTGAATAAATTTGATCCTCAAGACTGCCATCATAATCGGCAATAGGCCGAGAAGCGAGGCATCGTTAGTAAGAACACGACGAGAAAAGAGCGCGAAAAGGTATCTTTATACAGTCGTACGCGTACATGCGCCAAGCAACAGAGACAAACTATCTACCGGCCTTGACGATCCCATTCACCCGCGCATCACTTCATCTCTTACACTTTGCTCATTGATACACCCCGAACGCCATCCCATGCACGCCAATAGTCCAAAAGTTTTGCGATAAGAATGTGAGCGAACGACTCAGTGCCCAATGGCCCCAGCAGCCCAATCCATGAAGCCGGGGTCATTCGGATGCGGGAACATGCCACGATCCTGCTGCGGTTGAGCTTGTGGCTGAGGTTGTCCCACTTGTTGGTATTGTTGTACGATGGGCGCTTGAGCTTGGTTCAGTTGTTGTTGCTGCTCTTGCCTCCTTCGCTCTTCTTCTTGACGACGTTGTCGTTGTTGACGGTAGTATATCAAAAAGGCCAATGCGCCCGCAAGCGCGAGGATAACGAGTGATTCTAGAATCTCAGAGTCGATGTCGTCGTAGGGGTAGTCGGCGTCGCCGCCAGGCATTGGACTATTGCTTTCGTCGTAGTCATCTAATTCAACATCATCGTCCCAGCCTGCGATTTCCGCTTCGAGAATTTGGTGTAGCCATTCGGAAAGGGACCACTCTTTTCTGATGACTGCGTATATGGTTAGCACAAGCTACGTTGCATAACATTGGACTCTCATACCTGGCTCGTTCTGAATAGACTTGACCTTGCCATTGGTGATGGTGTTCCACCAGCTCCGAAATCTCAACTTGTAGAGGGCCAAGACGACCGGAAGATGTGCCTCGCGAGGATTCGTCTCCAGTGCCATATCGTAATGTCTTTTCGCGAGATGGAAGTCTTGTTCCATGCCGATGCCGTTCTCGTGCATCCAGCCGAGATTCCACATGGCTTGCGCGCTCTGCATCGTGTCTGCTGCAGCCTGGTAACAGGCGGCGGCTTTCTCTTTGTCCAGAGACGTGCCCAGTCCTTGCAAATAGTAGTCACCGAGCTTGACTAGGGAGTCGACGTTCTTTTGCTCCGCCGAGCGGGTCCAGTAGATCATAGCGAGGAAGGCATCACCAGCGAGCGAGGCCTTCTTCTTCATGAACGGTATAGCGGAGGCAAGAGTGAAGCGAGGCTTGGCTTGATCGAGAAGGTATGCCACATTCGTCTGACCTACTTCGAAGCCTTGCTCAGCAGCCATCATGTATCTGACAAGTGCAGTCTCAAGATCGCCGTCGGCGTACGCGTCATTGGCTTCTGGGAACGCGGTGGACATGATTTCAGCCTTCTCAGCGACGATCTTGTAGTATGCAGAGGCTACCGGACAGGCCTTGTCGCGTCCCACTCCATAGTTGGTCAGCTCCGCGAGGTAGTAGTACGCCTCAAGATGTCCGTGCCGGGCCGCAAGCTCGAAGTACTTCATCGCTGTGGGGACATCGCCTTGGTCAAGGAAAAGCGCACCCATGCGAACTTGTGCAGGCGATAGATCCTGATCTGCAGCCGCTGCAAAGTACTCGGCAGCTTTCACGGCGTCCTTTGGCACGCCAAGTCCGTTGAGATACATCAAGCCCATGGAGTATTGCGACAAGGCATCCGCATGCTCGATGCCACGCATAAACCAGGTCTTGGCGATTGGAAAGCTCTGTGGCATGCCTTCGCCACGGAGGAACATGCGCCCAAGAAATCCGGCGGCTTTGGAGGCCAGTTTCTCGGTGAGTGGTGAAACGTTTGGCTTCGTCTTCCCGTCCTTGGTCCAATTCATGCGAGCGATCTCCAGGAAGCGCTTCTTTGCCTCGGGCAGGTTCCGTTGTTGCGATGAGCGAGCGCCGTCATAGTTCAATTTGGCCAGATTGTAGCTTGCTTTCAGATCGCCTTTTCTTGCCTGCAAATCCATGTATTCGACCACATCGTCTATGGACGAGTAGGCCTCGGAATGGACACTTCCACGCTTCGCATTGGGTCCAGAGCTGCTCACACTGGCGCCTTCGCCGTAGACGCCGCCCTCCTCATCGGCGATTACATACGACTCCCGGGGCATCGAATGCCCGCCGGGCGGTCCGGATCGCATATACTGGACGGCCTTTTCCGCTGCGCTCTGATAGTAGTAAACGGCCTCGTCGCAGTTCCGCGGTGTCGCTATGCCCGCCGAGTACCGGTATGCGATGGTCATCTCAGAGCGGACGTCTCCACCTTCTGCTGCGAGGATGTGATACAGCATAGCCTTTGCCTGGTCCTGCTTCACAGCGCCTCCAATGCCCGTGGCATACATGAACCCGACCATATGCTGTGCCGAGGCATTCCCGTTCAGGGTCGCGAGTTGGTGGTATCGGCGGAAGGCTTCGGGGTAGTTGCGGGGATGCGTGAAGTTGCCGTAGAAGTTCATCTCAGCCAAGGTGAAGATGGCGTCCGGGTTCCGCGCGGCGGCAGCCTCTTCCAGCAGCTTGACGGCGTCGGCGAGCGGGTGGGCGAGCTTCTTCGGCGGCGCGCTGGTGGTCAGGAGCTCCTGCTGCGGCGGCCCGTTCATGAAGAGCAGGAAGAACAGCTCTTTGGCGTAGTATGCGCTGGTCCCGAAGATGCCCGACTTCTTGAAGTTCCACCACGGCGCCGTTGCGGGACGTACCTTGCGCAGCAGTATCGACGCCTCGTCGAAGGCTGGCGCGGCGCTGCCTCCTTCATATTCAGTGTCTACCGCGCCCCAGTTCCCCGACAGGACGGGCCGGTCTCCCAAAGGCTTCTGCGAGTGGGCGCGGTCGCTGCTCCGGAACTGCACCGACGAGACGGAGAGTACTAGCGAGAGGATGACTGCAGACCTGGCGTTAGCAGTGCACTGATAGATAGCTCCGCAGGTTCGCGTGGTCCAGCATACCAAACAGGAGCGGCACCAGCCGCTGTATCCGAGGCTTCATGATGCACGTCTTGCAAGTGGAGAAAGGAAGGTTGGGTCGCGTGTCATCTCGGCATCCCAGAGGCACTGGGGAGACAGTGGACCAAAGATGCAGTCGACGTGGGTGCGCGGAACTGCTTATGGAAAGATGCCACCTGAGCCTCTTCGCGATCCGCCAAGCCGACGCTGCCTGCCAATCAGCGTCCGGTGCCCCAGACGTCACCGATCCGTCTATGCAGACGCCTCGTTTCCGTTTACGCGTCAACACCCAACGTTCGCTCCCACTTGAGGCGGAACTCGATTCGCAGCGTCATCACATGTCTGTCCTCGAGCACAAAATGCCCTCGAGGCCCGACTGTTGTATGCAGCGGACCAATCTCACGGACAAGCGCTAGTCTACTCCCGCATTTGTCATCGCCGCCGGCATCCTCGACGCATGACGACGAAGGTACCTCATCTCTCGAACTTCCTCCACGCTCGTGCAATTGTCGCCTACCCAATTCCGGCCGCAATTTGCCTATCATGAATCTCGTGAGAGAGTCCGAGGAGCATTCGCCGCTCTTGCGACGGGCCGACTCTTCGTCTGCGAGCATATCGTCGAGCTCAAAGTCTGTGTTGGATGAAGCACAGCTTGGGGATGGAGACCCGCCAGCCATCTCCAAGTCTAGGGGCGCGTTGATCCTCGCGTCGGTTGGACTGCTCATATTCTTGACAGGTACTTGAATTTTTCCTTTCGTTCGTAGATCAGATCGAATACATCAGTTTAGACATCGTCAAGCTTTCCTTTCACCCTTCTGTTTCGGGCGCGCCGTGTGCGTGATGGATGTAAGCCATGGTCAGAAGCTTACCGTGTCTAGCCACCAACATCTCCATCCTCACAACAACCCAATCGTCCATCGCTGCCGACCTGGATGCCTTTGAGCAGGCAAGCTGGTTTACCTCCTCTTATCTTATTGCTATGTCTTCTCTTGCGCCCTTGATGGGACGCTTGTCGCAAGTCTTCAGTCCCCGTCTTTGCATGTTCTTCTCTACCATCGTCATCTGCGTGGGCTGCATTGTGACTTCCTTGTCCAATACATTTGTCATGTTCATGGTTGGCCGTGTCTTGACGGGTGCTGGTGCGGCTGGTGTGCTGATTGTCGCCATCATCATCGTCGTTCAGATGGCTAGTCCCGAGCGCCGAGGCCTGTACATTGGCCTGGCCAACACCGGTATGACGGTGGGTGTTTCACTCGGAGCAGTGATTGCCGGTGCTTTAGAGCCCAAGATCGGATGGGTGAGCTTCTCCTCCCGTTCTGACCGGTGTTGGGAGTGTGACATGCGTCGCAATCATCATATAAGTAGGGGTCTAGCATCAGAGGATATGTTCTAAGACCCCTCTGTATGCGCTTTGCCGACAGCAATTTGCACTCCAACTTCAGGACCAGACCGTTTTCGAAGAATCGAGAGCTGACCTAAACACAGAAACCCCTTTTTGCCATCCAAGCTCCACTCAGTCTTCTTGCCGGGTTCGGGTTGTTAGCGGGTATTCCACCTAGCTACGTTGCAAAGAACAACGCATACAAACATCTCACCCTCCGACAAAAGCTCGCTCGCGTCGACTACTCAGGGTCCTTGTTATTGATCGCGACCATCGTCCTGTTTCTGCTTAGTCTCTCTGGCCCGCGCATACTGCCGACACCGCTCATCTTGTCGGCCCTCGCTCTGCCCGTCTTTGTGTTGAACGAGATGCATGTAGCCAAAGACCCGGTGATACCCATCGCGGTGCTCAGATCTCGCGGTACGCTTCTAACGTGCTTCGCTACTGTGGGCTTTATGATGGCGCGCTGGGGCATACTATTCTACACGCCGGTGTACGCGCTCGCCGTCCGAGGCTGGGCGCCTGCTGTTGCCGGATCTATCCTCATCCCGACCAATGTCGGCTTTGCGACCGGAGGACTAGTAGCCGGCGTCTTTCACATCCATCGCAATGGGAGCTTCTACATGCATAGTGTCATCTCCATGGGGCTGTTCCCCCTTACTCTGTTGGTTTTGGCCTTTATTTCAACCGAACATAGCTCCTGGAGCTTGTATGTGTTGATGGTGTTCTGCAACGGCGCGCTCGCGGGTGCGGCGCTGAACTACGCCCTGGTCCACCTCCTTCATCTGACGGTACCGGAAGTCCACCCTATTGTCCTGTCTCTGCTCGCGACCTTTCGAGGCTTCGCCGGCAGCTTCGGGTCTGCAATCGGCGGCGGCTTGTTCGGTCGGGTACTTCGCAAGAGCCTCACCGACGGCTTTGCTGAAGCAGGCTTGCAAGATCGCGGCGATCTCGTGCGGAGGCTGCTGGGCAGCCCCGCGCTGGTGGGCACTCTGCGTGGAAAAGAGAAGGAAATCGCCGTCCAGGCTTATGAAAGCGGCTTCAAGGCCCTGTTCTTGGGTGCAGTAGGCTTGGCTGTCGTTGTGTCCTTGCTTCAGGCGGCTACAGGACGAAGGGCACCGACCAAGAGTGGCAAGCAGCTAGCTCAGGAGGAGGACGTGGAGGGCGAAGAAGCCTTGATTGCGGGGGCCTAAGCTGGGTAACCCAAGAGCTCCCCCGCATGTACATGTATCAGCCTAGACTGACGGGTATGAAGGAGACATAGACATCAAGACGAGGCTGCCATCGAGCGGGAATAATTGCAACCTCAGACACGGTGCCTTTCCATAGAGAAACAGAGGTCATCGCGTTGCCTACGATATAAGCCATCCCAGCTACCTGCTTGCCAGTCTCGCATTCCATTCACATGCACGCTCCCGGTGGCACAAACGGCAAGCTGTAGCGGCGCGCTGTCGTCGCCTCGCCAGCCAGGTACATGCAGTGTTACCTGCGGCCCTTCCGCTTCCTCTCGTCTCCATGGTCTTCCATGCGCTAGGTTCTGTCGGTCCTCATTCGTGGACGGCCGCAACACATAGAACACGTGACCGGTGAAGGCGAGGGTCGCGCCTTCCTACATAACCCGCAGCCCACAGCCCACATCCCGCCGAAACCCATCCACCTCACTCACCTCACTCACATCACCTGGCCTCGACCACGCTGCCATTCAAGAGTCCTGCGTCTGACGAGCGATCGCCGCTTTTGAGGTCATACAATCCCGTGAGTATAGTCCAGCATAGCGTTTGCTGGCGCTCCTGAGCGAATGGTGGTCGCGGCCTGCGATCTCCGTTTGGCCTTATGGATGTACCTTCTGACATTTTCCAGACCGAACCTTCCATCTCGACCGCCTATCACAACAATGGCTCGCGGTCACGGTGCCATCATGGCTACGAACATGGTCGCCAACCCGTATGGCAAGCCGCGCGACATCCAGCCTACATACACCGAATGTGGGATCTGCAAGCGCACCATTATGACCAAGGACTGGGCCGCTCACAAGAACTCCAAGGCCCACCGCAAGATCGAGGACGAGCAGCGAAAGACCAAGGAGAACCAGACTCCCGCCCCTGGCAATTCCAATGGAGATTTCGTCTTCGGCGCCACCAAGTCTCCCTGGGGCAACACCACCGGCGGCGCTCAGGATGATTCGTGGGGCGGCGGCGACGGCTTCGAAGCCTCTACCGACGTTGGCGCCTCTACTGGCTGGGGCGGCAACGACGGCTTTGCGGTCAACAATGGCAATAGCAATGGCAATGGCATTGGCAATGTCCGTGGCGGCACAGGCACCTGCTACGGCTGCGGTGGTACGGGTCACATGAAGCGCGACTGTCCTCAGGGTAGTGGAGGCGGTGGTGGAGGCGGTGGAGGAGGCGGCTGCTACGGCTGCGGTCAGGAGGGCCATATGAAGCGCGACTGTCCGAACGGCGGTGGAGGCGGCGGAGGCGGTGGAGGCGGGGGCACCTGCTTCAACTGCTTCCAAGATGGTCATCGGAAGTCTGAGTGGTATGTCTAGCTCCCTTCATCGCTGAATATCTTGCTAATGGTCTTAGCCCAAACGAGCGCGTCACCAAGTGCCGCAACTGCGACGAGATCGGTCATGAGTCTCGAGACTGCCCCAAGCCGAAGGATTGGTCGCGAGTTCAGTGCAACAACTGCAAGGAGTATGGTACGTAATTAACGCTGAACATGTCAGCCCTTCTACTAACCACGGACTACACAGGTCATACCGTCAAGCGTTGCAAAGTTCCTATTGCTGAAGACGCCGGTTCTGGTGGTTGGGACAGCGGCGCTGTTGCAGGAGGTGGTGCTGCTGGTGGTTGGGATACGAGCGGTGGCGGAGATGCTGCTGCTGCAACGGGTTCCTGGGCGGACGACGCCGAGGGCACCGCGGGCACCGCGACTTGGGGCGACTCTGGTGCTGGCGGCTGGTAGATGCATCTCAAGCATCATCTCCAGGGATACTGCGGCAGCTGTCGACTGCTAGACGTGTGAACGGAATGGCGAATGAGATGGACGGGTCACGGATCGATTTGGTCATGTATCACGCATGAGTCTCGCCGAGAGCTTTAGACTGATCACACGGGTGTTGGAGGTCGGGAGATTTCCACGTTGTATGGGATGGTGTCTGAACCTGCAGAGTTTAACTTTATGCACATAGCTTTGTAGCCCATCAACACTACTGAAACCCATGCTTCAAGCTCCGTTTTCTCCGTTTTCTCCGCTTCCGCCTATGCTACGCACGTCTGGTACGCCAGGTGTAGTCTAACTGAACTGGGTTGTTACCCAACAGCAGCGACTAGTTGCGAGCTCGACCAACTATACTCAGCATGTACTGCTCTCATCAAGTCTGACACGGACTGTGAGAATAATAAGGTAAGGATGTTTAGCTAGTAGATTGGTATGCAGACTCATGTCGAGACATGTTGAAACGGCAATTGGTAATTAGCCCTGTACGCGAAGCACCGTGCGTAAGCATGTGGAAACGGGACCGAAAATAGAAATCGATGCGTGCACGGCGAGGAATAAAAGGTCCCTGTGACCTGGTACGGATAGATTGGCACTATATTTTCTGCGAATCTTCGTTTGACCTCAGGTTGGTCGGGCGGCGAATGGGCAAGCTCTCGAAACGGTATCTTTTCGTGACGGAGGGTTTCTCTGGTCAGAGTGGTGGATTTATTGTTAAACGTGTCAGTGGGCAAAGCAGAATTGACGAATCCGAAGACTTTTGCATTGGCTATGGAAACACGTGGGAGGTGGGGTATACGGAAACGTCCCCTCGTCGCAAACAAAACAGTAATCTAACAGTCACGCTTCAGCTCTCTTCAGCTACAAGCCCACACCCTTCCTCGCATCTAGCACTGTCGCCACTTGATGTAGAGCGAGTTGGTGAATCTCGAGCTCTCCTTGATAGCGGCAATGGTGCCGCTGTTCGCAGTCGCCAAGGGGGTAAGCGCCACCTCGGCGTTGACGTTGAAGAGCGACTCGCCGTTGCACGGGGACCAGATGGACAGCGCGATCTCGTCGTGCTTGTTGTACCAGCCCGACACGGGCCCGGAAAGGCGCGCAGTGGACGAAACCTGCACCAATGTTAGTGACCATGGATCGAGCGAAGAAGTAATCAGCTGAACGCACCTGCTCCGTCTGTCCACTGAAGTAGTACGTCGACTTGACGATGCCCTTGACGCCAGCATCGAGATCCGCCCACCCGGCGTAGTCCGCCGAGTACACGGCATAGGACCAGCCCGGGGAGTACTGCAGCTGCAGGTTGATCTGGCAGTTCTTGCGCGACTGGTCGGCGGCGGTGTAGGGCCCTACTGTGGCGGTGAAGTCGCGGCTGAAGTAGATGGGCAGGATAGCTGAGTCGGAGAAATTGATGTCGATGGAGCCTTGGGGGCAGCCGGAGCCGCCTGAGACGACGTTTTTGATCTTGAAGGCCGGGGGCGCAGCGGCGGCGGCGGGCTCGGGGACGGGGGAGGCGAGGGCCATGGAGGCCAGCGTGAGGGCGATTATGGACTTCATCATGGTTGTGGTTGGAGTAGGATCGGCTGTAGGGTTGGAGTAGAGAGGAGAAGTGAAGGATGGGGATCCTGGTACTTTGCAACGTTCAGATGATATATGCTGCGGAGGGGATCTGCAAGATCTGAGATGAAGATTCAAGGTCTTGATGAGGAGTGCGGAGGTGGCGAGCTTGATGTCGTTGTTGTTGACCAGAAAGGTAGGGAGCGACACTGCTTCTTAAATGCTTCGGCCATTCTCCCGGGTACGAGGAAGATAAATCACCACGCTCACGGCTGCTCACGATGGCATCCCCACTGGTTGTCCCAGCACGGGTCCTACGGTCGCACATCCGTCCTCCGCCATTGGCTGCACCCTCGTGAAATGGACATTGCAGCGCCCAAAAAGCACATCGCGTCCGTCTCCAACGGCCGAGCATCATGCAAACCGGCCTCGAGCGCTCGGCCTAGAGTCGCAAACCTGGTAGTCTTGCCACCAGAAGACGTGCCACCAGGCCCTCCCATATTGCGATGCAGGTCGTACACGGGGTAGCTGCATGCTCGGTCGAAGACGCGAGAGAACACGCTGGCTCTAGAACGCTGCCAAAGCTGGAGTCGACGGTAGACATGGGCAGTCGAGGTCCGAAAATAGCACGCGAAAAACGGGTGCTGTAGCGTGATGGGAGCATGGCGGGCTGGAAAGAGTTGAGCGTTGTATATAATAGATTGGAAGACCAGGTCGAGGTCGAGCGCGGACGGCAACGGTTAATTGCGGGCTTGGATAGGGTCGAAGCGCAGTGGTGTTTAGCGAGGCAGCAGCATGCATTTATCTGAATGGTGCTGCCGACTTGGGGAGCAAAGTTTGTCGACCCCGTATCCTTCATCAATTGTGATATTGAGGGGGTTGCTAGTTTTGTTCTGCATGGGGAGGTTGGCTGCCGTGTGTGCTTAGCGTGCGTGCTTTGGGGAGATATGGGACGTCTGGTGTGATGTTTTGCGCGCTGGGAAGCGTCGGAAGCAGATCTGGCGGGCTATTGTTAGATGGTCGTGCTGGGTAATTTATTTAGCGAAGTGGCCAGGTAAGAAGGATATAGGCAAAAAGAGCAGCCCGAAGTTAGTCATGTCCATAGGTCGGCGATGAATTGAAGGCGTATCTTTAGGACGATTAGAGGCGGTTGGAACTGTGCTGCGAGTAGAGCATCAGCATCGGAGTGGACTTGTTCGTTGCCGGTAGATCCCTTTCAACGGTTGTCTGCGAAGCTCATCTAGAGGAGTCTTAGCACGTACTATTCTGTACTAGGCCCCTTGTTATCTTGTTATTACCTCCCAACGCATCTTGCACGCTCGAGTTATCGGCACCAAATTGCTGCGAGGCCGTGTCAGTGATTGTTGGGGGCGCGAGCGAGTGACGTTCACGGCTGTCGCGTTGCTGAGCTTCGATTGTTCGAGATGCCTACAGACTGCTTATGTGAGCATGTGAGGGGACGGTAGTCTCTATCGATTCAAGAGTGCTCAGCTCCTATGCGGCCATCTCGCACGAAGTCTGTGGTGGTGGAAAGCGGGCGGTGAGTTCCCATCCCACAACGCCCGAAACGAACAGTACACGACAGCATTCGTTCCAAAGGCCCAAAGGAGACGACCACCACGTGCTGATGGAGCTTGGCCACCTGCGTATCGTGCTGAAATCTGACAAGGCGCCCAGCGCCCTACAGATGACGGCCTACACTTCAGTATAAGCAATAGCCATTCTTGCTGCTAGCCTACCTCCGAGTCCAACTCCGCTTTTTGTTGACTATTCCTCTCGGCATTGCTGGCGCCAAGCGTCGCACTGGGTACCGTCCTGCTAATGCCGTCATCAAGTGGGAACGCCTCTGGTGGCCTCGGTACGTGAGGCGCCGTGAGCCCCATGTATTGTACACGGCCAGTACTTCTACACCGCTCCCAGTTTCACCACGCGCGAGAAGGGCCGTGACGAAACCCGTGCGAGAGATTGATTGTGGGAGCTACACGTGCGCACCGACCTTGTTTGCACCCCGGCATCGTCCAACTGTACGAGCAGCAGCAGCAGTCAGCATCGTCTGCTTACGTCGCATCGCACGACTGTGTTGTACCAACCCCGTCCGGACGTAACCACTGCCGAGGCTATCGAGGCTACACCACTTCCTCCATCGAGTAGGCTGGTGCGATTCAGTCAATGGGCTGCGAAGCTGGGATCCCTGGTGCCCCTCTACATGTGCTAGTCGCCCCGCACTACCGAGCTAAATCATCAGCGCCCCGCTCTCCTGCGACCCTGAGTGGTGATGGCGGCCACTTCTGAGGCGCCTACGAGGGGCCAGAAACATGCGAGGGGCCTTGTCTACGTGCCGTGCAGTCTGGGCGGCAACACGATTAGTATGGAGCTTCATCTACCTGGACCAGTGGTGATAAGTAGTGCGCCTCTCCCCCTCCTCTGCCGACATATCCCTCCTCCCCGACGCCACAAACACTGCAGTCATGTCTCCCTCCAAAGTCTCCACCATCGAGTTCGAGAAGTTCTACAACATCATCGACGGCAAGCAGCGCGGCAGCGACAACATCCACCATGGTGTCAACCCCACATCCGGCCAGGAGCTCTGGGATGTGCCCATTGGCACCGAGAAGGACCTGGACGATGCCGTCGCCGTCGCAAAGAAGGCCTTCCCCGCCTGGAGAGACACCCCGCTTGAGAAGCGGAAGGGACTCCTCTTGAAGTTTGCCGAGCTTGTGCAGGAGTACAACGACGACTTCACCACGCTCCTTTGCAAGGAGTCTGGCAAGCCGGTACGTGCGAACAGTGCTGCATGTGCGTCCATTGCTAACAGCGTTGTAGAGGAAATTCGCTGGAATTGAGGTCGGAGGTGTCGCCGGATTCATCCAATATCACTGTAGGCAGCCCGTCTATGCAGTCCAACCCAGATTCTAACGACTTCCCAGGCTCCCTTGATATCCCCACAGACACGGTCGAAGATGAGGAGAAGACCATCTACACCGAGTACACCGCGCTGGGTGTCTGCGGAGGTATCATCCCATGGAACTTCCCCTTGATCTTGTCGGTTGGCAAGATTGCCCCCGCTCTGTTGACCGGAAACACAATCATCATTAAGCCTTCGTGAGTCGACATGGCCCAACCCATCTGTCGACATTGCTTACTGTCCGTAGTCCCTTCACACCGTACACAGGTCTTAAGATGGTGGAGCTCATGCAGGAGGTCTTCCCGGCCGGTGTGGTCCAGGCCATTGGCGGAAACAACGAGCTCGGCGCGCAGATGTGCCACCACCCGGACATCGCCAAGATCTCCTTCACAGGGTCCATCGCGACCGGAAAGAAGGTCATGGAGACATCGGCCAAGACGCTCAAGCGCGTGACGCTCGAGCTCGGCGGCAACGACGCCTCCATCATCCTCCCCGACGTCGACATCAAGAAGGTCGCGCCCGAGGTCGTCATGGGCGCCTTCCAGAACTCGGGCCAGGTCTGCGTCGCCACAAAGCGCATCTACATCCACGAGTCCATCTACAAGGACTTCCTGCAGGAGATGGTCGACTTCACCAAGACCATCAAGGTCGGCAACCCCGACGACGGCGACAACATGCTCGGCCCCGTCCAGAACTCGATGCAGTTCGAGAAGGTCAAGGGCTTCTTCGCCGACAGCAAGGCCAAGGGCTACAAGTTCGCCGCCGGCGAGCCCGACGTCTCCGCCTCCAAGGGCTTCTTCATCCAGCCCACCATCATCGACAACCCGCCCAACGACTCGCGCATCATCGCCGAGGAGCCCTTCGGCCCCATCGTCCCCACACAGCCCTGGTCCGACCTGGACGAGGTCCTTGCCCGCGCCAACGACACGAACACCGGTCTCGGCGCGTGCGTGTGGGGCAAGGACGTCGAGAAGGCCATGAAGGTCGCGCGTCGCATGGAGGCCGGCTCCGTGTTCGTGAACTCGTACGAGAAGCCGACGCCGCAGGCCATCTTCGGCGGCCACAAGGAGTCGGGCATTGGCGGTGAGTGGGGCAAGACCGGTCTGCTTTCGTTCATGAACGCCCATGTCATTCACGTGTACAAGTCGACTTGATTGGGCCGATTCGCGGAAGGAAAACAAAAAGCACGACGCAGGTATAGACGTTTGTAAGAATGATATACCGAAATGAGTACATCTGTAAATCATATGAAGCACATCAGAACATGCACCTAGTTTCCATTTCTCGCCCACCAACCCAGATGAACAGACCCATCTACCCAAACTCCAACCCATGCATCACTTCCATCTCCCCGCCCCAACCAACGCAGCCCTTTTATTCCCCACATCACACCAATCTAATCCAAGCTCTGAATCATACACTTGATCGCCCCCGTCTTCGGGTCCGCCGCCGTCTTAAACGCATCAACAGCCTCCTCAAGCTTAAACCGATGCGTAACCAACTTCCTCAGATCAATAACGCCGTTGCTCACGAGCCGAATCGCCTTGGGCCACGTATTCGCATAGCGGTACTGGAACTGCAAGTCGACCTCGCGGGTGCTGAGGCGCATAAAGGGGATCTTCATCTCGTTCTTGCCGACGCCGATGACGAAGACCTTGCCGCCGAACTTGACCGTCTGGATGGCGCCCGCGATGCTGGACTCGACGCCCGTGCACTCCATGGCGATGGCGGGCTCGATGCCGCCCGTCAGCTTGAGGATGGCCGCCTGGAAGTCTTCGACCGAGTGCGAGAAGGACACCTTGTGCGTGAGCAGGTTGGGGATGAGCTCCTTTGCGAAGTTGAGGCGGCCCTCGTCGATGTCGGTGATGACGAGCGGGGCTGCGCCTGCGGCTTTGCAGCACAGCGCTGTCACGAGCCCGATGGGTCCCGCGCCACACACGACGACCGGATCGCCCAGGCGCACGCCCGCGCGATCCATACCCGCTAGCGCGACCGATAGCGGCTCTAGCATGGCGCCGTCCTCGTAGGAGAGGTTGTCCGGCAGCTTGTGGCACCATGCGGCGGGATGTTTGATGTAGCGGCGCAGCAAGCCGGGGACGGGGGGCGTGCTGAGGAACTCGACGCGCTCGCAGCCGTTGTAGCGGCCTGTGAGGCAGGGCTCGCAGGCGTGGCAGATGAGGTTGGGCTCGATGGCGACGCGGTCGCCTGCTTTGAGGTTTGTGACGGAGGGGTGGGCGGCGAGGACGAGGGCTGAGGATTCGTGGCCGAGGATGTGGTCGTCGGTCACGATCATGGGGCCGATGCAGCCCTGGTTGATACCGTTAGTATTGGGCTGATGAATCGGCGTGGAGAAAGGAGACGTACCGCGTGCCAGAAGTGTACATCGCTTCCGCAGATGCCGGTGCTCTTGACGTTGAGCAGGACTTCTCCCTCTTTCAGGTCGCCTCCGCGCTCGACTTCGGCCTGGCTAGGCGATGCTTCTGCGACCCAGAGGTCGTGTGCGGGATTCGTGTAGACGCCGATGTTCGCCTTGGTAGGCTTGACCTCCGTCGTGGTTGTGGTTGCGCTCATGTTTGCTTGCTCGGGATCAGACACACGGAGAGTGTGGGGAATCGACCGTAGAGAAAAGAAGAATGAACAAGAACAGAAATCCGATTCGACCAAATATAACCCCCGAGAAGAAACGTGCAGCACACCCCATTTATACGCACCGCGCTCAATCTCCACACCACAAATCATGGAGCTACCCCACCACCCCACTACCTCGAACCCTAGCTCTTAGAATCTCCACGAATGAGCAGCGCGACCGGCCGCGCAGAGCTCCGCGGTAGCCTATAGCGGGCCATCTCCCCCCGACATGAAGCGCCACCAGACCTGCAGCATTTTTCCGTTGGCGCAATTCTCACGATGTCAGCCGTGGTGTTGAGGTTGTGGGTCCCGCCCGTGTTTGGTGTTACATCAGGTGCTGATGTGACATGGATATATGGGCGCGGCCATCGGAGACTTGTTTAGCGGGTGGGCGCGGATGATGAACATATTATCCGGACTGGTCTCGGCACCTCGTTGCGTGTAGTACCGGTTGCGTATCTACGAAAAGGGCCGCGGGTATCATGTATGCTGATGATGCCCAATATAGGCTCAGCAACTACTGTCATTAACATGAAGGAGAGTGTTGCGGGTATAATACGAACAAGCCAAAAGCACAAAGACCGCAGATTCAGTAAGTATTGCTTCTGCACCGCCAGACGCCATGCGCTCACGGAATTTCCGCCCAAACCGACCCTCCGAAAACATGGTATCAAAAGAACGAAAACGGTTATCTGAAACCGGGAAATAGTTTGCGTAACCCCCGCTTCCATCGTGGGCCTGTGTTGTCCTCCTCTTCCGCGGGACCAGGCACATCTCGAGTCCCCAGAAGCATCAATGCACGCTGTCGCGCCCATTCGCCTCCCCGATGGGCAGGGACAGAAGGTGGATTCGTGCATTCGACTGTACTGCCGCGTTGCGGCTGCCCAGATGACGCAGGTATAGTCGCCGGGGTGTTTGGATTTGCACCTGCGTTTGGTATACGAGCTGTAAATGTATTATTCGCCATCTCGATGTCCGCTGGCCGTGTCTGTGAGCTCTCTGGAGCGCTGAATATGCGACGACCACCTGACCTCCCACCAACATGGCTCCTGATGAAGCCTGACACCCCGGGTCGACGCCCCAAGGGTATAGGCTCAGGTTGACCGGCGTTGGCGGCATTGCGTGCACGAGTTCTATTTATGATGCGCTCCCGGCGTACCATGATATTAGTGATTTTGGTTGGACAATAGCCGGTCGGTAGAACAGTCTGCTTGCAGAGAGGACACAGCGAAGAATTCTTGAGAAGGAACGGGTCAATGCATTCGGCATGGAAGATGTGGCGGCACGGCAACTCGCGGATCTGAGATTCAGTAGGCTCGAAGTCATCCAGGCAGATAGGGCAGGTCGATTGCGAGAAGCTGCCGGACGCCGGTTCCGCAACGGCCGTTACGATCGGAGCGGAGGAATGACGGCTAAGTGGGCTTGACTTTGCTCCCGTTTCGGCATCGGTAGTTGGGGAGGCGAGATTGTGGGCTTGAGCAGGTACCTGTGGAACAGCCTTCTCGGCAGCATCATCCGAGCCAGCCGAATATGAATATAGTGGCATCTTTTCCAGCAAATCGCGCGGAACCACAACCCGCTTTATGCCCAGAGTTTCCAGATTCACTTCTCCGTTGATGACACGCTGTCGAAGGGAGTTGCGTCGTCTTCGCTGGACAAAGTGCATCATAACAGACGTGGTGCCGATGACGAGAATAAGGAGACCCAGGACAATGACAAGGAACACCCACAGGCTGGGTAGCTGATTGGTAGCTTCCAAGTCGATGCTGGCCCACAGACGCACGTAATCGGTGGAACTGACAACGTCCGGGAATTGATCACCGTTGGGTGCATCCGTGACGTTTCCAGAGTAGAGGCTCAACTGATCGGCAATGATGCCGCCAGTGGTAGACGCCACAGCATATGTAGGGAACGAGTTGTTCATCTTCCAGCTTCCGCCGTCCCCCAAGTACCACGCTTGATCGTTCATGACAGGCGGCATCGAGTTGTTCTGGCCTGGCAGGTAGACAAGGAGGGCGCGGACGGGCGAGTTCCGCGCAGCCTGGAAGTACTCGAGCATGCATTCTCCGGAGAACCACGGGGCGAAGGCGACGAGGGCATAGTCGGTGTCTCCGGGGAGGTTGTTCAGACGGGTGACGTTGGAGCGCAGATGGGCCTGCTCAGCGTCTCTGCAGCCCGGGGAGGATAGATCTGGCACATAGACGATTCCGTAGGGGTCGTTGCCCCGCTTGACGTCTTTCGAGGACAGCGTCTGGATGTTGCTGGTTATGGGGTACTGGAAGGAGATGTTGGACTGCGCGCGAGTGAGTGAGCGTTCGCCCGAGACTCGGCATGGCGATCGAGGGAACGTACGTCGAGCTGGTTGACCCGATCGTCGGCATTGCTGACGCGACGCGGGTCTGGAAAGTAGATGGTGAACAGGCCGATGCTCTGCGCAGCTGTGGGTGACGGTCAGCGGAGCTCATATGGGAGGCGCGGGTACGGTGCAAGGCCAGTGTTGGGTTGGTGTGACGTACTCATGCTGGGCGAGCGGAGCGATCAGTGATCAGACGAGTACGGGGCAACGCGAGCTGTGGTGCATGCTGGATGCGACAAAACGGTGCGAAGCGAGCGAAGGGATCAGGACATGGCAGCACTCGGGGAGCGAAGGCCGGCGGCGGACGGCGAGTCTTATGCGGAGGCTGGCGAGGGGTCGGAGTTGCTGGAAAGAGACGGCGCCGAGCATCGCGAAAGCTTAGCAAAGCTTATTTGGGTCGAGACGACGGCTGCATCGCGACCCGATCTCCACGGTTGATGCACAAACACGCAGGAAACACACAATGCCCAGCGGTGGACATGTCTGGCAGCTGCACCGCCGAAGACTAGCCACGACTCGGCGGTTTCAGGCGGCGGGAGCACCTTGTCGGCATTGCCGTCGTCTTCCTTGGGGCGAGCAACGCCATGGCCCGCCTTGCGCCCGGGCCACACGATTGGCCCCATCCATCTCTCGTACTTGTCGCCAGCAGGACACGGCATCGTGGATCACGCCCGCGAGCACGCCCGCCCAACGACCCGCCATCGTCGCCGCCCACGCCGTCGCGCATCACTCCTCCAGCCTCGTAGCACCCAGTACTGCACGCGACTCGAGCAGTCGCCGGCACCGCGCACAAACGGCCGACACCCTATGACGGCTGCGCTCTCGCCTGCCCCACCACATTCCGCACGTCGCGCCCGCCCACCACATCGACATGTCGAAGAACACCAGCAGCAAGGGCAAGCACAAGCCTGGGTCGAAGCCTGGGGCCCTACCGCGGAGCCGCAACACCACGCCTCTGCCCAATGTGCACGCGTCCGTCGAGCCGTCCGCCGTGGCGGCGTCCTACTTTAGCAAGCCGCTGGCCGCCCTCGCCAGAAAATGCGAGGTCACCATCGAGGAGATTCTAGACCGAGGGGGCGCGAACCAGCAAGTGCCCTCTGGAGCGTCTTTGATCAGCATGCGGGAATCCATAGAGAGCAAGGTGCTGGCCAACGTTCAGAAGCGATGCGATGTGTCCAACGCTGCGCTGAGAGAGCTCCAGGGCCTGAAGAAGAACAACCGCCCCTCACACGACCGGGAGAAGGAGAGAGCGCCCAGGGATTCCGAGGACCACAAGCACAAGGTGAAGAAGCACGGCAAGAGGGCGCCCGACGACGAGCGCCCGCTTGCAGTAGGCGCCCACGGCGTGGCCAGGCAGGATGGAGTCGACCTTCACAAAGGTGAGTGCCTGCTACTTTCCCTTTCGCAGTGCGTCGAGTGTGTACCGAAGGAAACCCCCTCGGGTTTACCGTCAATGTACACATCGATACGCCAATATGCCATCCCCCAACAGACCCCGTGAAGGTACTCCCAAAGCTCGCCCAAAGCTCCGTCTGACCCTACGACTAGAGAACTCATCTACCATATCCTCGCCCATATCACAGGCACCCCCCTCGGCAACTGGCACAGGACCAGCCGATGCGCCTTCCCCCAGCAACTCGGACGCGTCTCACCAGCCCGCGCCCGCGCCCGCTATACCTCAGTTCCAAACCTTTGGCCCAGATCCGTCCAAGTTCGATGATCCAACCATATACCACATACGCGAGATCGAACCCGGCATGTCAGAAGAGGAGATCAAGGAAATTTACTGCGTTGCCGAGTACCCCCACGACGACCTCAGGAACCAGACACCAGGCATACCTCCGGACAAGGACTTTTCAAGCGCAAAGCCCGCGTCGCAGGTCAACGCCTCCGTCTTCGCAAACTATGTCGAGCCCTTCATTCGGCCGTTGACAGAGGAGGATGTCGCCTTCTTGAAAGAGCGGGGAGATCGGGTCGGTCCTTTTGTGCTTCCGCGGCGAGGCAACAGGCACTACAAGGACATCTGGGCAGAGGAGGACGGACAGATGCACATTGACACAAACGACCGGCTACTGCCGAACGAGGCGCGCGGATCGTATGAAATTATGGGAGACGACTTCTTAGAAACAGATGATATATCTACAGGCCCCCTACTAGCTCGGCTACTCGCCACACTACGTCCAGAGGGCCGCGGAAACTCAAACAGCTCCAACGACATGAACGGTATGAACGGAGATGCAATGGACATTGACGAAGGCGTCGGTGCTCCATCCGAATCAGCGCCCAGCAATGCGTTGCCAGCAGCAGCCCAACTCTCCGACCTCGTGCAACCGGGCTGGAGAGCAGCACCCGAGAATGGTCGGGCAGACTACGCAAGCCTGAACGAACGTCTCATCCAGGAGTTGAAACACTACAATATGATATCGGACGCAGACACCGAGACCGCGGCGTACGACTCCCACTTTGACGACGAAGTAGCCGCCCGGCTCCGCTTTCTCCAGAACGAACTCCGCAAGCAATCCATCATCAACGGCGCGCGGAAACAACGCCTACTCGAGCTTACCGAAGAGCGCATCGCCCAGCAAGAGTACAACACCATCGCGGACGATCTAGACAACCAGCTCAATTCGGCGTATCTCAAGCGGAACCGCAACATCGGAAAGGGCAAGAAGCAGACGAAGCGACCCGGTGGTGCGGGCGGTGGCAGCCATCCTGTGGCCAATGCGGGGCTTTCGCGGCCTGGTGTGGGAGAGCCTATACGGACCCTGATGGAGCGGAAGGTGCAGTGGAATACAACGATTGGGCCTGTTGTCAACTACGGCAAGACGGGCTTGCCGGCGGAGACTATATTTGGCGATGAGAGGATGAAGGAGTTGCAAAACAAAGAGGTCGAGATCTGGAACAACGAGGCGGACGAGTAGGATGCCCTCCGCCAATGATGCCGATTCAGGGGTTGTGTCTTTGTGACGTTGGAATATGCATTTCTTTATTGGCTCAGGAGATTCATTTGCATGGAACGGCGCGGTATGGTATGGCTGGGTAGAAATTTGGCGCTTGGGTATTATGATGGTGGCGACAGTCTCATATTTTTGCTTCTTGAGATACCTCACAGCCGTATCTTCTGCATACATAAAGGCGTTTACGAACTCAACGTACTTTTCATTTGCCCCTAATCCCTCCCCGTGCATCTCCGAGAATGTCATCGCCATGCTCACAACTTCGCACCCCCCTCCCCCCAAATCTGTGCCACGAACTCCTCCACGTCCCCCAACAAATCGCCCGGTCTCTCGAGCGCCGCGAAATGCCCCCCGCGCTCGTGCTGCTTGTAGTGCACGATATTCGCGCTGGATTCGCAGTTGGACTTGAGGCCTAAGAACAGTTCTTGGGGGAAGAAGGAGTAGCCGGTTGGCTTGGTGATGTAGGGGAGGGGTTGGGCTGAAGGGCTGAAGATGGCGCGGTAGGGGTAGAGCGAGGTGGGGTAGCCTGTGGGGGTGGGGGAATTAGTGGGTATGAGATTAGGGGGGTAGGGGGTGTGAAGTACCTTGTGTGAACCAGTAGAGGGAGACATTTGTCAAGATTGTGTCGAGGGACGGGGATTCGTCGGACCATTCGAGGAATTTCTCGCCGATCCTGAGTGGGTGTTAGTGGGGTCGAAGGACGGTAGAGCCGTGGTGGGTTTGGATGTAGATGGAGACGCACCAGGCGAGAAGCGCCAACGGGCTCGATGACAGAACGTGGCCGATTGTGCTGGTTCTAGAGCCTTGCTCGATCGCATATGCGCGGCCTCCTTCTTTGAACTGCTGTGAGCGCTTCATGGCGATTTTCTCGAGGGGATTGAGTTTGTCTTCGTCGACGGCCTCGTCCTCTTTGCTCCTCGCCATCATGTTCACTAAGGAATGTTAGCTCGTATTGGACGTATATCGTTTCATCCCGTATGTAGATGATCCGTAGAACACCACCGTCAAGAGAGAACTTACAGTGCAACGCAACGCACGAATCGGACGTCACAGCCATAGCCATACCAACGAAAGATCCCACATCCCCGCCCTGAGCAATGTATTTGCCGAACCCCAGATTCTTCATGAGCTGATCCAAGACGCGCGTGGAATCCTGCAACGACCAGTCCTTATCCAGCGGTGTCTTCGCACTGAGCGTATACCCCGGCAACGACGGCACGATGATGTGGTACGGCAGGTCCTTGGCCGCGTACTTGTTCCGAATCAGCTCGCACATGGGCAGGAACTCGACGAAGCTGCCGGGCCACCCGTGCATGAAGATGATAGGCACGGCATCCTTCTTCTCGGAGAAGAGCGCGACGAAATGCAGATCGATGTCCTCAATCTGCATTCTGTAGTTGGGAAAGGAATTGATGTGCTTTTCTTGGTCGCGCCACGAGAACGTGTTCAGCCAGTGGTCCTTGGCGTCGGAGAGCCATTTGTAGGTTATGCCGTAGTTTTCCTTGTCTTGGGTGTTTTCGAAGGTTTGGGGGCCGAGGGGGGAGAGTTCGAGGAGTTGGCGCCAGGAGGTGAGGGTGCTGTCCGGGATGTTGACGGTGTAGGGTTTTGCGGTGGAGGGGGGTGTGTAGGACATGTTTATGGTGGGCTATCGGTGAGATGGGAGATTGGGGGTTTGGGATTCAGAGGTAGTTATACTTGGATCATGTACTAAGGATTGTACTGCACTTGGGTTTATTTGTAATGCGGGGAGCGGATGTGACGTTAGTGCTGCGAGGTTGCGGGGCACAAGGTAGAGCCGGGTAGTTATGGACCTATGGCAATGTTGCGAGTCGTTGAATACAGAAAAATACAAGGCATGCGAGGTGCTGCAGCTTCGGCGTTCCAACGGAGATGACGGGCATGGATACTGATTGGAAGATAGGACGTTGTGGTTTTGTACGATGCATGCTCATCCTCGGCAACAACCTGGAGCATCATGGGGGGCCTACATCGTAGCGACAAGTCGTTGTCCAGACACGGGTTTTTCCGTAATCCACAGGGGAGCATCTGGCCACCCGCTCAGGACTCCACTATAGAACGAGTCAGATACGTCCTGAAGGAGCAAGTGGGCGACGGCCTGAGCTCTTCGTAGGTAACCAGTCACAGTCTTCGAGGTGCATTGTTAGGAGCCGCCAGCAACCGCATGTTCTTCGGATCAGCAACAGCAAGCCAATAGGGTATGATGATTAATACAGCGATGCGAAGGACGGATGAGGTGAGGTTCAAGTGTTAATTAGACGCGTGTCAAACCCAACTGAAGCACGCTAGTCTCGCTCTCACGTGCTCCGATGGCGGGGCATCCAGAAGCAGCGATGAGGTATTGACACCCCGCGCTATCCGTTGTTGGCCAGACTTTTTTCTCAGCGGCGACTCATCATCCTCTCTCTCACAGCCAATTATCGCGAGATTGCAGACCTCATCCAAGATGGCACCAGCTCTTCTTGTTGCAATTGACTTGCTCAACTACACCGAAAGCACCCGCGGTCTGAACGTGCAGCAACTTTCCTTCGTGGGCAACGTCTATGCCAGCGTCACCCCCGAAACCGTCGACCAAGCCCTCGCCCACCTGCAATACTCTGTAGGCCGATACACAAACTACCTCGGCGTCACGGCGGTCCCCTCAATCGACGATGTTTTATCTCTCCTGGATGCCGGCGCCGCGAAGGTCTTTGTGACGCGCTACCAGCTCGATGAGCTTCTGTCAAGGAGCATTGACCAGGACCGACTCGTATTGTGCATACCGGGCAATACGAGGGAGGAGATCATAGACGCCATCGCCGGCACACAGGTCGATATCTACTCCCACCAAGTGCACGACATTGAGCTGCTGGAGGCATGGTTGAAAGAGTATGGAACAGACAGGCCGGAGGTGTTTGTGTCATTCGTAAAGTCAGACATAAACGACATTCTGCGTATCTGCAGGCTTTCGGCTGTTCCGATCATTCCTGCGCAAGCTCTGACGGTGGACGTGCAGAAAGAGCCGGAATCGCTGAGTGTTGCGAGGCTGATCATGGCAAATGCGACGAGCGATCGGGCAGACGGGCTCTTCACCACTCTTGTTACCGATGAGCGAGGCACTGCTCTCGGTCTCGTCTACAGCAACGAGGAGAGCGTTGCGGAGAGCCTGAGGATAGGAAGAGGTGTATACCAGAGCCGGAAGCGGGGTCTGTGGTACAAGGGAGAGAGCAGCGGAGACATACAAGAACTTGTGTCACTGTCGCTAGACTGCGACAACGACTGTCTGCAGTTTGTTGTCCGGCAAAAAGGCAGAGGTAAATACGACACAAAGTCATGTGTATCGGCAACTGACATGATACAGGCTTTTGCCACCTCGCTACACCAACCTGTTTCGGAGACTACCGCGGTCTATCACGGCTCCAGAAAACTCTCCAAAGCCGCAAGGAGTCCGCCCCGGCAGGCTCTTATACCGCACGATTGTTCAACGATCCCCAGTTGCTGCGGGCAAAAATCCTCGAAGAAGCTACCGAGCTCTGCGACGCGACGACGAAGGAAGAAATTGCCTTCGAGGCTGCCGACGTTCTATACTTCACTTTGGCCAAGTGCATATCTGCGGGTGTGTCTTTGGAGGACGTTGAGCGGAATCTTGACGCGAAGAGCATTAAGGTCAAGAGGCGGAAGGGCGATGCCAAACCAGCCTTCGCTGCTCAAGCAGCAGCTGCCAACGGCGCATCGAATGGAACCCCTCAAACGGAAGCAGTGAAAGAGGCAGCTTCGTTACCGAAGAGCGAAGACGACCAAGCTGGCATAAGGAACGGCCGCATTGCCATGAAGCGCTATGTGACGGCCAATGAGACTCCTGAAGCGATCCGAGCTGCTCTGCAACGCCCGTCCCAACGGTCGAGTGAGAAGATAATATCCATCTGCCACCCCATCATCGAGGCTGTTAGAACTCGAGGCGATGCTGCGGTGCTTGAATATACGCACAAGTTCGAGAAGGCCACCTCATTGACATCGCCAGTCCTGAGAGCACCATTCCCCGAATCTCTAATGCAACTCGCACCGGCGACAAGGGAAGCTATCGACATTTCCTTCAACAACATCTGGAAGTTCCATGCTGCTCAAAGAGAAGACAAGCCTCTGGTGGTCGAGACAATGCCCGGCGTTGTATGCTCGCGTTTCGCTCGCCCCATCGAGCGCGTCGGCCTTTACGTCCCTGGTGGAACTGCCGTGCTGCCCTCCACCGCTCTCATGCTTGGTGTTCCGGCCAAGGTCGCAGGCTGCAAGAAGATTGTGCTTGCAACACCACCTCGCGCGGATGGCTCAGTCACTGCAGAAGTGGTCTATGCTGCCCACAAGGTTGGCGCAGAGGCAATCGTACTGGCTGGCGGAGCGCAAGCAGTGGCAGCGATGGCGTACGGAACTGAGAGCGTGTCAAAGGTTGACAAGATCTTGGGTCCTGGCAACCAGTTCGTGACGGCCGCAAAGATGATTGTGTCGAACGACACCAACGCTGGTGTCAGCATCGATATGCCTGCTGGTCCCAGCGAGGTATTGGTCGTCGCAGATGCTTCTGCGAACCCCGCGTTTGTTGCATCGGATCTGCTCAGCCAAGCTGAGCACGGAGTGGACTCACAAGTAATCTGCATCACAGTAGGCCTCAACGAGACCCAATTGGCTGCGATCGAAGACGAGCTCCACAACCAAGCCAATGCGCTGCCTCGTGTCGATATTGTGAGAGGTGCTATTGAGCACTCTATTACTCTCGTCGCGAACACTATCGAGGAGGCAATGGCGCTGAGCAACGACTATGCCCCCGAACATCTCATCCTGCAGGTACAGGATGCGGAGAAGGTTGTCGATCTTGTCGAAAACGCCGGCAGCGTGTTCATTGGACAATGGACACCCGAGAGCGTTGGCGATTACTCCGCAGGCGTTAACCACTCTCTTCGTAAGTTTCGCGCTACCTTTGAGATGTTACAGACGAATGCTAATTGATGCCAGCTACCTTCGGATACGCAAAGCAATACTCGGGCGTCAACCTGGGTTCTTACATCAAACACATCACCAGCGCCAATCTTACCAGAGAAGGTCTTGTCAACGTCGGCCCCGCAGTTATGGAGCTTGCCCGTGTGGAAGAACTCGAGGCACATCGCCGTGCCGTCAGCTTGAGGCTTGGTGTTGCTTAAGAAGCGCATAATATTGTTCCCGCGTCTTGTTGTCGCCAATAGAGGCTACCGATCTCATAATGATATCACATAGACGGCGTTTGCATTGATTACTCGGCACATTATACCTAAATCTAGAAGCGCTTGTTTCAGATGTTGTCGAATACCAGTGCAGCCGAAGCGCGTTGCACGTTGACGATTTTGAAAAGATCTAAGGCCGGTGGCTCCACCAGCACGCATCAGATCAGCGAGCGCCGGAGAGATTACTACCGCCTCGATTCTCTCTGGTGACGTACGTTATTGCGCATCTGCTTGCGTAATGTCCGGGGGAGTTGCTTATGGACTGGTGCGGCGTATAGGATTAATTGTAATGCTATCGTCCCGACTCTTCTTAAATTCCCACCGGGTACTGACGACAACGTTAGCATCACGTCTCTATGCTTCTTTGACGTTCTTCCGTTTCAGCCTATCCTTTTTCATCACGCCCATGTTTATCTATCCTCGACGCTTATGTGTCTGGGCATTCAGGCGCTGTGATGAGATGAGGTCGTGGTGTGGGGCGTCTTATCATTTCCAGGACGCCGTTTCACAGTTTAATTGAAACTTTGTTCCGCCGAACCGTCAACCGGGTCAGCGTGCACCAACCAGCATGTCTGCGAGCATCCCTATAAACACTGGCTGCGCTCTTGCCATTGAGATTATTCGTGCTTCAACTGCGCAAGTCAGTCTTTCTTGATCCTCCGTTCTTTTTGCCGTCTGTTCGTTTACTGAAGCTTGCTTCATCTTTTTATCAACCCTTCATTGCATTCATTGACAAAACTATCCTACCTTCAAACTTGACCCCCTTTAGCAGACTTATTCCACTACAAATAATCAGACAACCGCCCAACATGCATTGCCGAAGCAACACCCTCTACTTCACCGTCCTCACCCTCTCCTCGACCTCCGCCGTCCTCGGCACCGTCCCACCTTACGGCCAATGCGGCGGCCAGACGTACACGGGCGACAAGACGTGCGAGTCGGGATGGACCTGCACCGATTTCAACCCCTACTACTCGCAGTGTGTCCAGCTTGGCCCTGGCGCCGGACCAAGCGGAGCACCAAGTGCGCCGCCTACGGGATCTGGCGCGCCTTCGGCAGTCCCTTTGCCTTCGGGAGGAGCTCCCCTGCCGTCGACTAATGCCACTGCTGTAGTCCCTTTGCCGACGACCTTTGCGACCGGGATTGCCACGACTAGTGTTGGAGCAGTAGAAGTGTCTTCTACTCCATCTGTGGTGGTTTCGGAGTCCACGTCCGCTGGCGGGGCGGCGCCTTCGTCTGTTGCTGGGAGCGGTGCCAATGGAGCTGATTGCTCGGTCCATGAGGCGTTCAAGGCGCACCCGAATAAGCTGTATATCGGTGTCACAGCTGATCAGGGGACGCTGGCGGATGCGACGAACGCGCAGGTTATCATTGATAACTTTGGCCAGGTCACTCCTGAAAATAGGTGAGTTTTGTTTCGTTTCCTAAAAGGTGTGAGCAAGAACGCTAATGGCTTCTCGATAGTATGAAATGGGATGCCATCGAACCCACTGAAGGCACCTTCAACTTTGCCGGCGCTGACGCACTCGTCGACTGGGCGGTCACCAACAAGAAGCTTATCCGCGGCCACACGGCGGTCTGGCACTCGCAATTACCTACCTGGGTGTCTTCCATCACAGACAAGACAAAGCTTGGTGACGTGATGAAGAACCACATCACCAAGCTCATGGGCCAATACAAAGGTCAAGTCTACGCATGGGTAAGTTCTTCTCCACCTCCTTACCCCAGAAACACAATCACTAACACCAACCCAAGGACGTAGCCAATGAAATCTTGAATGAGGACGGGAGCTTCCGTTCCTCGGTATTCTTCAACGTTCTCGGCGAAGACTTTGTCCGCATCGCCTTCGAAACCGCGCGCGCTGCCGACCCGGAAGCAAAACTCTACATCAACGACTACAACCTCGACTCGCCCACGTACGCCAAGACCACGAGCATGGTGTCCAAAGTCAAGGCCTGGGTCGCCGCCGGCGTGCCCATCGACGGCATCGGCTCGCAGTCGCACCTGGGCTCCGCGTGGCCTGCTGCACAGAACGCGGCGGCGCTGAAGACGCTGTGCGCCGTCGTCGACGAGTGCGCGATCACGGAACTCGATATTGCGAATGCGGCGGCTGGCGAGTACGAGACGGCGGTTCAGGGGTGCTTGGATGTGGAGAACTGCGTGGGCGTTACGGTTTGGGGCGTCAGCGATGCGGATAGCTGGCGCCAGGGGGAGAACCCGCTGCTCTTCGATGATGGGTTCCAGGCTAAGCCTGCGTACAATGCTATCTGCGCCGTCTTGTAGATGGGGTGGGGCTTTTGGATATGAGTATGGTGGATGGGCTTGTCTTCGATTCTTTCTTCTGTTTATATTTACTTCTTCTTTTGGGTGCATATTGTATATGCGTAGATAGATTATACTTTCTAGTTTGTGGGTTCTGCATCTCCGAGCTGGAGCTTGGAGGAAGGGTAGGATTTCTGGTCATAGCCATGGCTGCTTTTCAGCAATTTTCATGTGTTGCTATTCACTTGCTTCTGTGCTGCTCTTCTGTCGTGTCCTTGTCTAGACAGAGTCTTGGTATATTCTACCAAGCATAAGATCTGGAGACCTGGCCTATATTTGTTTTCGCGGACGTAAACTGCTCTTTGGGGCTGAGGTTGAGTGTTGAGGAATAAGCGTTTCCTGCCCGTGCAGATAAGAATAGTAAAGATGTATTATTAATAGTATGACAGTATGTTGATGCTTAGAATGCTAGATCGCAGCATTTGAACAAGGTTAGGAGATAGATATATACGAGAGGTTAACTTCACGGTAAAATTAGACAATAAGAAGATTGTAGTTGCTCCAAAATAAAAGCCGTGTCTTCTGGTCCCGGGCTTTGGAGCAGTCGAAATTCGACAGCGTCTATACAAGTGGGCAGGCAAGTGGCTCGACGTGACGAGCTAACTTCGTATGATAAGATCGTCCAGATGTCTTGTAAATTTTTCCTAAGATATGTTCCTAAGCACCGATACTGTACATGCACATACATATCTTTAACAACAACCCGCCCCTACATCTCACTACCCACCTCATCCCCTTCCTGACCACTCTCGTCTCCCATCGGCTCACCATACACCGACTCACTCCCCTCCTCCGCCGCCTCCTCCTCACCACTATTTTCTACCTCCGCATAAGACGGTGGTCCTAATTCCTCCCCACCCTCGACCCACACCCTCCCCAATTCCTCCTCAATAACCTCCTTCCTCGACTTCCACTCCTCCACCTTCGCCAACCTCTCCCTCAACTCCGCCAGCTCCTTCTCAACAGACGACTTCTCCGACGCCGTGCCGATACGTTGGAAGTCCCACTCGTCGCCGTGGTCGCCGTTGCCGAGGGTGAGTGTGTAGGTGTGGTAGCGTTTGAGCGAGGCGCGGGTGGAGATTGTGATGAGTGCTGTCAATTGTGTTAGTGATTTGCGAATGGCTGACTTAATGTTTGAAGTGATGGTGGGAGGTTGGGGGTGGGAGGGACTTACTGATACCCTTTGCTTTGCAGCGTTCGTAGAGCAGACCCTCAACGTCTGAAGACACAGCGCTAGTCCCCTCGTCTATAAAGGCGTAACGTGGCTCATGATACAACAACCGCGCAATACCCACTCTCTGCTTCTCACCCCCACTGAAAATGTCCTTCCACACCTTCTTCGTGTCCCAACCTCCCTCTCTCTCGGGAATATACCCCAGCTTCGCCTCCTCAAGCACCTGCTGCAGTTCCGAGTCACGACGCCCAGCATCTTTCATATCAATCTCTGTATGCGGGTAGATGATTTGGTCGCGCAGAGTACCGGTGCTGAGGTAGGGTCGTTGGGGGAGGAACATGATGCCGTCCATGCCGATGCTGCGCGGGCGGCTGACGAGACCGCGGTAGGTGGGCCAGAGCCCTGCGACGATGCGGGCAACGGCGCTTTTGCCTACGCCATTGGGGCCAGTGATGAGGAGGTGTTCGCCTGAGTGGACGATGAAGGAGAGGGATTCAATGAGTTCGTCGCCGCCCATTGGATGTAGGGCTGGTGCAACGACGGGAACATGTTCCAGACGGAGGCCGTCGAAGCCTTTATGGATGGTGCCTTGGGCGTCTGAGAGCGAGTAGAGTTCTGGGCGAGCGCCTGGAGGTGGGTGGTATGCATCGGCGTGTACGCGGTGCAGTGTGCTGATGAGCGTGTATACACGTGAGGTGTAACCCGCGAGCTCAGAGAGGTCTTTGATCGAGTACATCATGCGGCCGCCTGCGTCGGCCAGCGACAGCATGAGTCGCTTGTTCGTGATGAAATCCTTCATACGGTTGGTTGCCCGGTTTTCTCGCTCGCCGCCTACGACTTCCAACGTTGCTCTCAGACCGCCCCAAGCAGGCAGGAAGACAGGGAGCGAAGTGACCAGGTAGCCGAAGGCAGACCAGGAGTACTTGAGCACAAAGTCTTCCAGCATGTTGTACCGAATCTTTAAACTGTAGATGCCCTCCATCCAGTGTTTGAGGTCTTTGAATCCACGTTCGAGGAAGTGCTTCTCCATCTCGTCGCCGCCATAGAAAGCCACTTCTTCAGCGTTGGCGATGAGACGGGAGTGTAGGGCGCGGAAGTCTCCTTCTCTTCTGCCCTCGACGGCCTTTAACTTGCCAAACGGCGGAGAGAGTCTGCGTAATATCGTTGCAGTCAAGAAGTAGTTGCCGAGCAGCCCGGTAAAGGCTAGCGGTCCCAAAGACTGGACGAGCTGGTAGTTGAAGACGCAAATATCGACAAACGGCTTGCCGAGCGAGGAGTACAACGATGCCGCCGAAGCGCAGAAGAGCGTGAGGTCCTGCGTGATGAACTGATCCGCACCCTGTCCCACCCCGCCATCCAAGTTCGACAGCTTGTAGTAGTTGAGATGGTCGTTCAAGTACAAGTCGTGGATGTACCTCGTCAGGCGCGTCCGGAATGCAATCGAGACCTTGGACTGCAGGAACTTGATCATCGCATTCGTGTACGACGAGAACGTGCCCACACCCAGCCACTTGAGTATGCCCAAGAGGAAGGCCTTTCCGTTGCCTGCAACCAGATCGCGTACAATCTCTCCATCGAGCCGTGCGACGACGAGCGAGAGATACGTCCTTAGCATCAGGAAGACGCCATGACTTATAAGGAGTCCGCTCTCCTTGCTGTTCCACCGCGGTATCATGATATTGAGAAGACTCAGGAACTGGTGCAGAAACGCGAGGTTCAGCCCAGGCTTCGTCTGTGGCGGAGGAGATTGTGGATTGCTCGCATCCGCCATGCGCGCCGCGCGGGGAGGTTGGAGGAACAGTCGTCGATGCGCATCGAAGGTCGTCGGTTTGGTAGGATTGATGACGACTTTGGACGTCGAGTCGCGATACGGCACATATATGGTCCTTGAACCATCCTTGCCCCGCAGGCCCGAATTGCGCCTCAGCAGCCTGCGTCCCGTCTCCTTGTCTGCTTTCCTCCTCTTGTACAATCTCCGTCCTCCATAGCCCGCGCCTATGATTGTGAGGGCGAGTGTGATGGTGGAGAGGAGCTTCGTGAGCTTCGAGGTCTTGCCGACGCGGGCGCGGACAAGGGCGGCATAGCGGTGGTAGAGCTCGAGGAGCGGATCATGAGGCTGTCGCAAGGTGGATTGAGCGGCCATTGTGGGCCATGGGGATTCTCTGGCAGGGAAATGGCATGTCTTGAGCACTTAGAGCTTGAGGTGTGCTGTCTGGCATGTGCAATCGACACCTCTGGCGTTGATGATGCGCGCTGCGGTTTTGCCGAGGCATGTGAAAGCGCGTGACCCGTGAACATCACCGCGGAAAGACGGCGCGTTAGTCACCCGCATATCGATTGACACGGTGTTTGGAAATTGTTTATTCGGGAGACTACATTGACGGTTGTGAGTATTGGGGATATCCAATACGTGATATGAAATGTCTACTCTTCGTCGTCTTCTTCGTCGTCATCTTCATCCTCATCCTCATCATCCTCCTCCTCTCCGCTCTCCACGTCGCTGAACTTTTCCGCATTCTCCTCTGCGTCCTTCTTCTTAGCCTCCATACGCTTCCTGTCCTCTGTCTTCCGTGCCGCTTCTTCGACCTTTGCTCTCTGCTCTCTCGTTTTCCTTTGGCCTATAACATATGCGCCCAGAGGTGTCTTCTCCCACTCCACCTCCTTCAAGAAGTTGTCCACTCCAGCGCGGTCATTGGGTGCGAAATCCACCTTTGTCCTCTTCTCTTCCACCCAAGTTGCGTTCGCCTCGAGCTTCTGCACGAGGAGTGCCATGAGCGAGTTGACCTTGGCGTTGCGGTTTCCACTGGACTTCTTGGCCATGGACTTGACCCAGCGCTTGAGCATCACCGAGACGGGAAGCGCAAGCTCGGGAAAAGCAATGTTCTTGGCCCAGAGCACGAAGAATTCGGAGAGGAGCTCTGCCACTTGTTCGCCAACACCGTCTTGGTAGATGCGCGTGCGCAGGTATGCCTTTGTAGCGCGAATGGCCGTGCCGAACTCGAGTGCTTTGAGAGTGCTGGGTTTCGGTGGCTTCTTCATCTCGGCTGATTGTAGTACTTCGATAAGGACCGGTGCGAGCGGGATGTAAGTTGCGGTTGCAGAAGAGACGCGCAGAAGGGAGCGAATCAGCTGGAACCGGAGCGGGAAGTACTGGGCCGTGGGAATAAGTCGCATCGCTCCAAGCGTGACCTGTACGATGGGGTATATCAGCGGCCGAAGAGCCGACTCTTTGCCCGATTCAGCCTCACGGAGCGATTCGCAGTGCACCGAGACCACGCGAGACCAAAAGTCCAGTGAGTGGATGTATTGCCAGTTGTAGACGGCCTTGTACGAGTCCTTTGTCTTGTTGGTGATGCTCTGTCGCAAGTGAACGGCAAGTTGCCTGATGAATCCGAAGCCGGTCGTATAGCCCACAGTCGGATCTAGGCCCCAGAGCTCCGAGGCGGTGTTCTTCATGAGATTGATGCCCTGAATGTTGTGGACTGTAGTGTTTCGAGCACCCTTGATGAGGCCCTGGTACGTCTGCTTTAGGACGGCCTCGCGGATGCCTGCGTCGGAAATGACAACGAGTCTGCGGAGGACCAAGAAAGCTGCGAGTCTGGTCGTTTCCGTGTTGGAGTTATCGGCCCAAACTAAACACACCGACTTTGTTACTTCGCGTACCACCTTCTTGAATGATAGTATGTACGGGAGAAGCGAGAGCAGGGATTCCAGAGTCATCCGCAGTGTGGACGCATCGGAGAGATTCTCGAGAAGATGATGCAGTGAGACGGCGTGTGATTTAAGAAGTGGAGTCAGTGTGCGGAACTTTTTCGAGTCTGTAGAGACACGACTATATGGGTCAGCGTATACTATGAAGACTTTCACGGAAACTTACACTCTGCCAGATGCTGACTCCTTGACGGGCAAATGATGTTGCAGGACTTTCGGGACGACTTGCAACGCAGTGATAACAACCTCGTGGTACGCTACATGGGTCAGTCAACGTGTACTCCGATTCAAAGGCTCAAACATACCATCTGGATCTGTGAGGTTGTACTTGTACGTCTTGCGCGCGTCATCGTTGAGATGGGCAGCGGCACGGAACGCGAGTACCACCTCCCGCATCGCCCTCAGAGAGTGATTCTCCTCCATGGACAGTTTCCACTTCTGTGCAAGCTGCTTGGTCACCTCGTTGACGGTCTCTTCCTCCTTGACTTCGACCTTGCCGCCCTTCTGCTTCTTGCGCGGAACCGCCTCGTCCTCGCTGGCACTCAGAGCGTCAATCTCTTCCAGATCCGCATCCTCGGCGAAGTCGAGAAGCTCCGAATCGTTCTCCTTCAAGTATTTGAAGAACTCGGGGTCCTTGTCTGCCAGTGCAGCCAGCTGCTCCTTGTGCGTTTCTGTGTCGTCGCCCGACTCGCTGTCAGAGCCCGAGTCTTCCGCCGCCGCAGCCTCCTCCATGTCCACGTCAGAGCCCTCTTCGGTATCCTCCGGGACTGGAGTGCGCTTTCTTTTCCCAGTCTTGGACTTAGGCTTCTTCGTCTTCATCTCCGGCAGTTCGAAGCCGCCTTGGAAGAACTGGTCCATGGACATTTCGCCCAATGCGGGGTCCTTCACTCCTTCGGCCCTGGGCACCTTCGAGGTGTCTTCTACGCCTTCGGCGCGCTCGTTGTCTCTCGCATTCCGCTCCTTGCGCTTCGCGACCATCTGCTTCCTCTGCTTGATCTTCGCGACTTCCTTGCGCTTCTTGAGAACGCCAGGCAGCAGGTTCTTCTCGAACTTCTTGGTCGCCTTGGAAATCGGCATCTTGACGTTGAATCCGGGGATTTCGCCGCGGGTCGAGTTGTGGAGAGGTTGTCGAAGTTAAATATCGAAAGTTTTCTACCGCCTCGAAAAAGTTCGCCGAGATTTACACTCGAGGTGGTCCAAGCGCCAACTGGCTCCACCGCGGCAGGGAAGGCACCACTGGCATCACCCTACGCTACCACTCGAGCTTGCTTGAGCAACACCATCTATTACGCATTATGTACGCCAATCGGCAGCAGGCCTATGCGCCGACGCCATACATTCCGCGATCGACCCTCTCTGCCACCATCAATCTCGACGAGGTACTATCTGTGCTGCTGACTAGTAGCACTCGCTGATCCAGTGTCCCCAGGAACTGAAGCTATCCACCACCAGTACCGAGCGCGATCTCTATGACTCTCTGGCAGAGATATTCAGTATCATCATCACTCTAGATGCCGTCGAGAAGGCGTACCTCAAAGATTCCATCACAGAGGGCGACTACACGGAGACTTGCAGCCGGCTCTTGAAGCAGTACAAGTCAAATCTTGCCGATGAGACGGTGGCACGGGAGTTTGGCGATCTCGAGACTTTCAAGCGGGAATGGGATGTATGTTGGCAATGCCAAGTCTGATTCCGGCCATTGCTAACAGGACGCGTAGATGGAGTGTCCCCGAGCTACCGAGCGCCTGCGTATAGGCATACCCGCAACAGTCGAGCAAGGCCCTTCGCATAAACCCACGCAGCAAGGCGACTCGGGAACAGACGCGACACTGGTCGTCAACGCTACCGAGAACTTCATTACGCTCCTCGATGCCATCCGAATCGGTTTGGTAGAGAAGGACACGCTGCACCCGCTGCTGGTCGAGATCATCCAAGCCGCCAACAAGGTCACGGACAAGGAGTTTGAGAGCAAGGGCAAGATTGTGCAGTGGCTCATTACGCTCAACCAGATGCGCGCAGCCGAAAAGCTGAGCGACGACCAGGCCCGCGAATTCCAATTTGACATGGAGCAGGCCTACTACGGCTTCAAGGGGACGCTAAAGAAGGATTAGAACAGCAGGCACCCCATACCAGATGGCTCAGGAAGGTCTTGTCTAACCATTGCCCACGGTCACTGATCGTGGTGGGATGGCGGGGCGATGACATCGAGCGCACGGACCATTTGGAATTTTGGGCTACCAAACAGCTTCCGACCATTTAATCTACTCTATGTAGCAGTCCCCACCAATGGCGCTACTCGATGGTATGTTGCTAAGTGCTTGCGTACGATGTTTCTACTGACCACTTTATGCAGTGCTTGACCTCCCCCAGCTCTACACGAAGCCTGGCGCCGATTCCCTCCTCGGGACGCTTGCTCTACTCACCTCTGCGCCGCCGTCGTGGGAAGATGAAGATATAGATGACGCGAACGATGAGGAGTCGACCAAGAATATAGTCCAGCCCGCTGCTGTCCAAGTCAACCCCGAAGGTGTGACGCGGTACCTCACGAGTATCATCAGCAGCGGGCTGCAATGGATACCAGATGAAGACACCAGGGAGCAGATATGGGACCAAGCCAGTAGTCGGCTGAGCGAGCGATCCGGTCGAACAGCTATGGGCGCCCTCTCGCGCAAGTTTCGCATACCTGCACCAAGCGGCACATTCGAACTCACCATCCACGAACCTGCGTTGACTGGTGATGATCTTGGACTCAAGACTTGGGCAGCCTCGTATCTGCTAGCGAAGCGACTGCATACTTTTGGGATTGTACAGACAGGGAGAGCCACGCCTCGGGTCCTTGAGCTTGGTTCTGGCACAGGGCTTGTGGGCCTGGCAATGGCAGCACTGGGTGCCCATGTCGTTCTGACTGACCTGCCAAGTATCTACCAAAATCTCGCGCGTAATGCGCACGCCAACGCTGAGGTCGTTCAGCGTAATGGAGGGTCGACGCGTACGGGGACGCTCGATTGGAACCAACCTTCCTCATGCTTGCTCTTTCCCGAGGGCGTAACGAGCATTGATACTGGCGGCGAAACACTGACGACTCGGTTCCCATTGATCCTGGCGGCAGACTCCCTCTATTCACCGGAACATCCGCGCATGCTGGTGAACACGATTGAAGCGTGGCTCTCCGAGGATGAAGATGCCAGAGTCATCGTGGAGTTCCCGTACAGAGACGCATACCTGCCAGAAATAGCTCAGTTCCGAGAGCAAATGTCAAGAATACGCTTGCAGATTCTAGACGAAGGAGAAGAGAAGGGCTACGACGATTGGGGCCAGAGTGCCGGCAACAATGGTGGAGACGACCGTGCGGTAGTCACTTGCTGGTGGTCCTGCTGGGGGAGAGCGCCTCGTGACGATTAAGCGATAATCGATAACTTCACCGCTCTCGCGCATCTTTGACCCGAAAAATGGCTTGAATTTGGCTTGTGAAGTGCATCCAGACTGGTGCCAGTAACCTGTACGTTTTTCACCGCGTCGTGGGGGACGGCATCAAGATTTTGCTATCACGAGCTGCCATGGTTCCGGTGGCTCAATGTCAATGGTCACCCCGCGGCGACATCGGCCAAGGCGACGAACGGCACGACGGACTCTGGCGATGTTGAGCTCCGGATAAAATAATCGGGTAAATGCCGCTCGAAGCTCGTTCCTGGAGCTAAACTAGCGGCTCGCCGCGGGACAAGCAGCTCCACGAGAGAGCTCCACTGCCGATAAGTTTTTAGTCGCATCAGTCCGCCGTAGCTGTTGTTAGCGCTCTAGGTAGCTTTCAATGACATCCTGCCTTTGCTTCCGACACATTTTCAGCTCGCGAAAGAAAGAAAACGACGTGCTGCCACAGGAAGAGAAAAGAGAAGCAACCAACACGATGACGACAGACACCAAGACCCAGAAGGTAGCTACCCCACCAACCCCGCCATCACAGCTCGCGCGGCCACAACACGAAGTAGTAGTGCACGATCGAAGCTCTCCACAGCCAAAATAACATGGCAAACACCTCAATTCTAATCCATAATAGAATCCCTCCTTCGTTCTCCAAGCCCCAGGAAAGGTTGTCTACGAAGACCGCCCCATCCCCGAACTCCCCTCCCCTTACGATGTCATCGTCAAGCCCAAATGGACCGGCATCTGCGGCTCCGACGTGCACTACTGGGTCGAAGGCCGCATTGGACACTTTGTCGTCGAATCGCCCATGGTACTCGGCCACGAATCCGCCGGCATCGTGCACTCGGTCGGCGACAAGGTGAAGGCGCTGAAGGTAGGCGACCGCGTTGCCATGGAGCCTGGTGTCCCGTGCCGTCGCTGCATCCGCTGCAAAGAGGGAAAGTACAATTTGTGCCCTGATATGGCGTTTGCGGCGACGCCGCCGTACGACGGTACCCTGGCGAGGTACTACACGCTGCCTGAGGACTACTGCTACAAGTTGCCCGAGGGCATGAGTCTAGAGGAGGGCGCGTTGATCGAGCCTACGGCTGTGGCTGTTCACATCACGAGACAGGCGGCCGTCAAGCCTGGCGATTCCGTAGTCGTTTTCGGTGCTGGGCCGGTCGGACTGCTCTGCTGCGCGGTCGCGAAGGCGTATGGAGCTACTAAGGTGGTTACGGTGGATATCAACGAGGAGCGGTTACAGTTTGCGCTGGACTTTGCGGCGAATGCGAGCTTCAAGAGTGCGCGCGTGAGCGCTGAGGAGAACGCGCGGAACATGATCAAGGAGTGCGAGTTGGGACCTGGCGCGGATATTATCATCGATGCTTCGGGCGCGGAGCCGTGTATTCAGACTGCGATCCACGCTCTGAGGATGGGTGGCACATACGTGCAGGTACGTCTTCCTCTTCTCTTCTCTCGCCCATCTCCCATATCGCGAATCCCCCAAGTCGCACCTCACTGACATACATACAGGGCGGCATGGGCAAACCCGACATCAACTTCCCCATCATGGCCATGTGCACCAAGGAGCTCAACGTCAAGGGCAGCTTCCGCTACGGCTCGGGCGACTACCAGACTGCCGTCGACCTGGTGGCTACCAAGCGCATCTCGGTCAAGGAGCTGATTACAGGGAAGGTCAAGTTTGAGGATGCGGAGAGTGCGTTTAAGGATGTTAAGGCGGGGAAGGGGATCAAGATCCTAATCGAGGGGCCTGAGGCGTGAGTTTTTTGCTTTCTTTGTCTCGTCTTTTCGAGTTTGAGGTCGAGGTTGAGGCGTAGCGATGGAGTGTGTGGTGTGTGGGGTTGGGTGTACTTTCGTTGCCTGAAGTTTTATTTTCTTCATGTTGCACAATTTTTCATCTATCTCTATCCTCAGGGTGTAAATGTGGACTTTTCTTCTCTCTTTCTATCCTCAGGCTGGAACCTGGACGGCCCTATCTATTCCTATCCTCAGGCTGGAATCTGGACTTCCCTTTTCTATTTCTGTCCTATTTCTATCCTCGGACTGAGACCAGGACGTCCCTTCTCAATCTCCATTCCACACACTAACCCGTCTCATCTCCACCACACAACGTTCCTACTCCGCTCTACCTCATCTATTCCCATCATGTACTCCGGACTAGACCCCTTCCAGATTCCCCTCTCTACCCGCACAAACCTCCAGCCTCATCTCCTCTCGTCGCAAAACCATCATGTGCACCCGAGCCAAGCGAAGCCCAGCACACTACTAACACATGCTCCCACAGTCCCGCCACCGACACGCCAGCCCGAGGCCACCTGAAGCGCAAGAGCAAGTCGTCGCTTGGCAGCGAGGGCCCTGTGAAGAAGTAAATGGACATTGGCGGTGGAGGGGCCTCGGCTAGGCAGAGGGCGAAGTCTGGTAAGAAAAGTGGACATGACTCCGGAGACAGAGAGTACGGATCTTTTACGCATGGGTGTGGTTTGCGATTTTTTGTGCATGCCGTCCGTGGACCTGCATGGACATGTGCGTGTGCGAGTGGGCGCTTTGTACCTCGGTCGTGGGCCCAGGTGGCGGGCTTGGGAGTGGAGTGGAGTGGAGTGGGCTGCGGATTAGTGCATGTGTCGTGAGGCTCGATGCGGGTCGGCCTGAAACCTGGAGTGCCTGGGGGTCGCGGCGATTTGTAGCAGGAGGCGTACGCATTGTGCTTGGGAGCGCATTTCATCATCACATTCGAGACAGGGACAGTGGATACGATTAATGTCAATGTCAAGGCGAAGTGTCAAGGTGCATCAGGGTCATGATCACGACGATTCACCATCACGCTAGCAGAAAACACGCGGTGGTACTGGATTTGGTGTTTGCTTTGCTCGTGCTAGCTGCGGACTTGGTCTCGCGAAATCGCGGTCCCAAGCGTCTATTACCGCTCTTCGCGATGGTTTAAAAAATGACGTAGAGGTAATGCTGTTTGTGGGCAAACGGCGAGTGATGTGAATCTTTGTGTGAAGAAAAATGTGACAAGTTCGTTTCCGCCTGGTCTTGCTATTCGTAGCCCGTCTGAATAAACGCCTCCGACTCGCGAAATGCGAGCGGAACAGATGGATGGAGAGGGTGGTATATGAGAATGGGGGAGGTTTGGTGCATCCACGGTGAGCTTCGGAGGGGAAGGCTGTTGGGTTGGGTCGTGGATGGGTGTGCATGGGAGCTTATAGTCGACGCGCGGTGGAACCACGCTTGGGGAGAGTCCAGGGCTCAGGGCACACGATCTGGGTTTTGTTAATATAGGTGGCAGAATGGAGTGGTGTGGATGTAAACGTACCTCGCCTTCGCTGTATGCCCAAAAGTAGGCTCCCATTCCGATGATGTAGTAGAGTCCAGCGTTCGTGCCCTGATATATCAAAAGGGCGCAGAGAGCGCTGAGCGGGTAGATGACGAGGCGAGCTTCAATGGACCGGTGCAGACCGGTGCCCGCGAGGAATCCCAGCGGCCATTCCCAGCAAAGACCGACGACGCCCAGGACGATGTTGAGGACCTGCAGGGCGGGGACCTGCGTGACGGCCGGATCCAGGTTCTTGGTGAGGAAGTCCCAGAAGATCTTGGGCCAGAAGATGGCCTCGATGCCGGCGCAGATTTGGTCTGCAGTACGATTAGCATGTTGAAGAGGGAGCGGATTCGGATGCCTCAGGACGCACAAGCAGCGGCGGTCAAGATGACGAGACGAGCCCAGTGGTTCTTGATTAGCTTTCCCATGGCGACGGCGGCGGTGTATTCGGAAAAGAATGAATTAAAAGAGAGGACGAGGTGAAAACCGACCCGGCGGCGTTTGGGCGAAGCGAAGAGAAAGGAAGGGAGGGCGGAATAAACGACTGTGATTTTCGCGCAGCGAGCTACCAGTAGCTACGAAAGAGCATCTGGCAGCGGCGCGGGGGTAGGGTTTTGTTATATCCAGGTGTCGAGGCGTTCGTCTCCAGAAGGCGCCGGCTACGGGAGGGTTGTCACAGAAAGATGGTCCAAGCACCAGAGGGGCAGGCGATCAGTCAGGCACGGAAACGTGTGTGCTGGGTGGATGCCAGGCCAAACTGGGACGGGCGGCGTGATGGTGGGCTGAGGCAGTGCGGAGGCAGTTCTGCGACGGCGTCGATGGTGCGGTGCTGAGGTTTGCTACGAGAAGCGTGTCACGACGATGGATGAGGACGAGAGGGCCGCCGTTAATGTAAAGTAGGGTTATGCGCCGGGGCTGGGGGGCCCTGTGGGAGGGGTCCGGGATGCGCCATTGTGTAGCCGCTGCTGCACCCCGGCCGACGCAGCGAGGGCGCCGTGATTGGGCCGTCTGGGAGTGCTGGGGGTGCTGGTGCATGCAATGTGCCATGTTGGCCACCACCCGCTGCTGCACGCCACTCGACCACATCCCACCGATGCGGGTGGAGCCCGGGCGCGGGCTACCTATGAGCGCTGCCATCTAGAGTAGCGTCACGTGGCCGCGCCCGTTAGCGGCATCGCGCGTGGCTCGCATCTGAACCTGGTTCGTCCGCCTTCTCGTACTGATCTCCCAACGCACCACAGTGCACATCGAGGCGTCGCATCGCGAAAGCACCACTCGGCATCTCCACTTGGCGACATCGACTGAGCCTCGTGACATCTCGTCTCTTGCCCAAACGGCCCTCGGCTTCTGCCATCCACCTACACCGCCGTCCTACGGGCCCGTGTCCGGATGCCTGGGTGCCGGTTCGAGATTGCCTCAGGACGCACAAATCGCTCCCCTGTGGCGGTCCGGTTTCCATCCGGGCCTCCTTCACACGTTCGCTACGGCAGCCGGCCTGGCAACGACATTCCAGGAGCATCTCGATGATCATCAAACAACATCATACGACCAAGTTTACCGCAGATGCAGGCTGATCTCATGCCGCCCACGGCTCGTCGTGTCTGAGGCATGACAACGGCTCCCGCCGGTGTGTCGCCTCCCTGACAGTCGATCTGTCAAAAGCTTGTCACCGTGCCTCTAAACAATGTGGGCTGATACTGAGAGAGTGTCGTACGACGTCGTTTGCAACAGCGGCTGTCAAGCTTTGGAGATGCTAGGATGCGAACGAGTGGAGCCGGATATGCGGTTTGCACGCCTCTTGCCCGGGAGGAGTGCCTCAAACAATGGCCTGATGTTGTTTTGCGACGCCGTGGCTCTTGGAGCTGCGTCTTTCGAGAAGCTGCCCCGATATCAGGAGTGCGTGCATTTCCCAATCGGGTAGTGCGTGATGGCGGCCACGGGCGAGGAAGCGGCGGCTGACGGTCAAACCATCACTTAACAATGCCGAGCCTCACACTTCACTACGCATCCAATCAAATGCATACTACATGCACTGATACATGGCAATCGACGAAGTCCATGATCGTGCTGCATTGCAAGCCGTCTTGGAATGTCCTCGGCTTGCAGGAGCTTTCCATCCCATGTGCTTGCGGTATTGGCACGGCGGAGAACAGTCTCTATTGGCAAGCCTCTCACATCGATCGTGCAAACTCTTGGTTCTGCTTTCGGCATCTGCTGCTAGCATGTCTGAAGCCTATTGTTCTGCTTTGCCTGCAGCTTGTCTGCCCCATCACGGCCCTAAGGCAAGCCGCGTGCAGAGCACAGATGGTGCGAATCGCGCTCTCTTCCAGCATCGCGCTCGTCTGCTGGTCACACAGTAGATGGCAGAACCCAAAATAGGCTGGACTACGACCAGACTCGCTCAGGACGCACCGCTCACCGCCTGGCCCGTCTCCGGGGTGCGTTAGCGGGAGTCCTGAGCGCTTCGACGGCCGAGCAGATTGGCTCCAACGGTGCCGCCGCGCCCCAACCTCCAAGCCTGGCTCCCGTGTGCTACCAACCACAGCATCGAGCGGCTTCAAGACGAGCAAATCTGTGCTTCCTTCCACGCCTCGGCGCGCCCATACAGACATCACGGCATGCTTGCAACAGGCGCCGAGATAGTAATCCTGTGCAGCGTATTTGTGCAAGGGGCCGCAGTCTGGGACCGCAACCACGCTGGCTCCACTACTTAGATACACTGCACACAATTCATCGCATCTTTTTTTCGCCTCCGTAAATCCACCCGCTGCCTACGGCTTCTGCACTGTCAAAATCTACCTCGCCTCTGTCATCACCCACGCCCTGACTCTTTGGGCGCGCCAACGACACCATCTCGAACCCGCTACGTCTCATCCGACGACCCCTGCGTATCAGAATCCCAGCGAAGACCCCATCGAACGCAACGCTCAACGGGCAGCAACTACGCTCGCAACGGCGACAACACTCCCCGGGCACAGCTAGACACATCCTCTGCGCCTCTAGAATACCGAATTCCCAGCTTCTACGTGTTGAGATTGCGCAACAATATATCGACGGCGTCAACGAACAGGCTCGGCGCATACAAGCCCGCATACCAAGGGGCCCGGACTACCCCGAACAGTCAGCACACTTCCCGCAAACAATGGTTCTGTGCCTTGCGCTTCAGGTTTGAGACGCTCCTCATACAAATTGGCGCGCATCACAAAAGCACGCCCCTCTGCGCCTCTCGAGGATAGATCATCGCTGTCCAGGGTCACTCAGGCTTCGCTACGCTTCATCTCTGCCTGAACCCGCGCCCTGTCCGGAGCTTGCCAAATTGTCCTCGATCTTAGTCCATCTTGTATGCAGCAAACTACCAGGGCATCGGTTTGAGCCACGCCCGTTCCGAGCAAGCCAGTCGGTTTCATCTCGCACGTCTTCCGAGATCCACCTGATCGACACTGGACCCGTTAGCGAAGGCTCATAGCTCACACTCTAATACCCTTGGTTCCCAGCCGCCTTGGTCGTCATCTCTACCTCCGCTCCCTCACACCAAACCACCTCTCTCCCGTCTCCCGACACCCACATTCTTTTCTTCTCTTCGTATCTGGCTGGCCGGGTTTAACTTCGACTGGACACCGTCTTTTCCAGTCGCCGTTTGCTTCGTACGCATTTAATTCTCCTCCTAATCACCGTTGAACGGCCCGGTTGATGCTTGCGCTTGGTTGAGGGAAAACCCTATTGTTATTCGTTGCAAGAGAAGGGAGCCATCATGGGGAAACCATCAGTCATGAATGGGTTTTTTGCGCCACAGAAGCTCGCTTTCAACTTTTTCTTTTGGGGTTTCCACTGGGCCATATTCGGCATTGGATGGTAGGTTGCCGCGTTCTTTGAATGTACGCTCGTCGCGCTGACACAGCTGCAGGTGGAAACAACAAGGCGATGCCCGTCTTGCTCCTCTTAATGCCCTCCAATTTTCCGTCTGGATTTCTCGAGGTGCCGGTCTGGTTTTGTCCGTCGACACCATGGTCATCGTCATGCCCATGTGCCGGAATATCCTACGAGTCATCCGACCCAAGGTCAGGTTCCTTCCTCTGGACGAGTCCATGTGGTTCCATCGTCAAGTCGCATACGCCATGCTGCTTTTTACCGTCATTCACACCTCCGCCCATTATGTCAAGTAAGTCAACAGCCCGCCCGCGATGATGGGATCCTAACAGTGCCAGCTTTTTCAACGTCGAGCGAACCCAAGTGCGCCCGCAGATCGCACTCCAGATTCACTACACCGAGGCTGGCGGCATTACGGGACACATCATGTTGCTATGCATGTTGTTGATCTACACCACCGCCCACCACAGGATCCGACAACAGTCGTTCGAGACTTTCTGGTACACCCACCACCTGTTCGTTCCGTTCCTGCTCGGCATGTACACGCATGCGACCAGCTGCTTCGTTCGCGACTCCGTCCCGGCTTACTCTCCGTTCGACAAAGAAAACTTCTGGACTCATTGCATCGGTTATGAGGGCTGGCGATGGGAGCTTTTTGGAGGTGGCCTGTACTTGATGGACCGCCTGTACCGCGAAATCCGCTGCAGAAGGCAAACTCAGATCGTCAGGGTCGTCCGTCACCCATACGGTAAGCACTTTTCTCGCTGTGTACATTTTTGCACGCTAACAAGCAACAGACGCCGTGGAGATCCAGTTCACCAAGCCCAGCATGAAGTACAAGCCCGGACAGTGGCTCTTCCTCAACTGCCCAGAAGTCAGCTACCACCAGTGGCATCCGTTTACCATCACCTCGTGCCCGCAGGACCCGTATATCTCCGTCCACGTCCGCCAAGTTGGTGACTTTACCCGAGCGCTGGCCGATGCCCTCGGTGCTGGTCAGTCGCAATCCAAGCTCTACGACGAGCTCGATCCCATGGGCATGTACGAAATCGCGCTGCAGCACGGTCAGAAGATGCCCGCTCTCCGCATCGACGGACCGTACGGAGCGCCTGCTGAGGACGTCTTCGAGAACGAAATCGCCGTGCTCATCGGTACCGGTATTGGTGTCACACCCTGGGCCTCGATCCTCAAGTCCATCTACCACATGCGTCTCAGCCCGAACCCGCCTAAGCGTCTCCGCCGCGTGGAATTCATCTGGGTCTGCAAAGACACGAACTCGTTTGAATGGTTCCAGACGCTCCTCTCCTCGCTCGAGGCACAGTCTTTGGGCGGCCCAGGCGGAGAAGGCGACCAGTTCCTGCGCATCCACACCTATCTCACACAGAAGATTGATTCCAACACTGCGCAAAATATCGTCCTCAACTCTGTGGGCACGGACAAGGATCCCCTCACGGAACTCAAGTCCCGCACCAACTTCGGCCGTCCAGACTTTGGACGCCTGCTCTGCGGCATGCGCGACGGCATCATTGACCGGACATATATGAGCGGTCTCGAGAGCACGCTGAGGACCGACGTGGGAGTGTACTTCTGCGGTCCCAACGCGGCGGCTCGGGATATCAAGAAGTCGTGCAAGATGGCGGCGTGCCAGGAGGTCAACTTCAAGTTCTGGAAGGAGCATTTCTAGATGCTCCGGCTCTTCCACGACACGACCAAGGGGCGGAACTTCACAAAGTGTATAACTTGCAGTGGAGGCATCATTAGGTGTTGATATTGGTGTATTGGTCGCTTCATACAGGTTTTGAGTGGACACGACCCCAGTGGGACTGGACCACGGCATGTTTTTTGCTGTTGGCCCGGTCCGACGGCGGTGCCGCTCTTGGTTTTTGTTTGCAATGGGACATACCTTACAAAGCTCTTTCTCGGTTTCTTTCCTGTTCTGCATGTGTGGCATCGCCTGCTGTGGGTGTGTGCCCCCACGATATAAATCAAATGAATAAACTTCTTGCATCATAGCATTTGAATCTTCTACGTTTGAATCCTCTGACCACCCGCTTCATCCCGTGCTATCCGGGGGTTCCTCCTCTCGCAGCTGAAAAGCTGGGGTATCAACTCTGTACTCAAACACTGTTCCATGAACGCAGTAACTCATCCCGTGCTGTGTACACTGGTCCTAGCAAAAGAAACCCTTCGTCTCATCATTCAGCCAGTGCTCCCACTACCACCTCACCGTACGTCCCTTCCACATCCCCGACCCAAGCACCTCTCAAGATGCACCAAGCATCGAACACACCCCCCATGCCCCCAAGCTCAACCACGCAGGCACACACCTGCCGCACCTCCTAGCCAAAAGCCTTAAGCCAACAGCCAAGACCACAAGCCGACCTGCCATTGCGCCGATGACGCTGTCACGACAGTCCGGGAAAGGCTTGACACAGAGCCTCATTGCGCGCCCGCTAGGCGGGGAAATGCAAGGCTTGTTGTCGGACAATGGGCGTTCCGGGACTGAGGCATGGATGGGATGCGATGGGGGTATAGGCTAGTGGCGGCCTGAGGCGCATGGTGAAACGTGCGTGGTGTGGCGGGGTTTTGGTGCACCGGTGTCTGGATGGCATGACGGGGGGTGGGAGGGGAAGAGGAAATAGTAGCGAGGTGGGGTGAGAGACGTATGTTGGGTGGATATCAAACTGCGTGGAGTGCGTGGCTGTGGGGGGTCGCGGGTTGCGCGCTATGTTGGGAATGTCGTCGGGGGATTTGCAGGTAGGTAATTAGTTCGGATGCGTGGGCGGCCGAGCAGGGCGTCAAGATTCGTGTGGATGGAAGGGCGAGGCTTGAGTAGGCGCCAACATGTCTTGCTTTGGTTCCAAAGCCAGGAATTGGGCTGCACGGCGCGATGTTGGATACTTAGGTGAGATGGATGGAGGAGGGTTGGAACATGGGGCGCGTGGACCAATCGTTGTACCGAGGGTGCTTGGAAACGTGGGACGTCGTCTTTTCGCGCCCGGTACACCATTTGCCCGGAAAAGCTACACATGGGGAAAGAAACGGTCGGGCTGTGGACGTCTGGCGCTTACCGTCGCAGTCTCGCGTTGTGGGAGCGAAAAATAGTATCTACCACACAGCCGTTCTACCACCATTCACCTCTTTACATCGCGACCCAACTTCAAACCACAGCCGCCACTGCCACGAACCGTTCCTTCCCGCCTGCCATCCTTGTTTGCCGTGTCCAGCTCCAAGGAGACACCGATGGGCGGAGCGCTGCGTGCCGGCTGATTGCATGCATGCGGCGCAGCACAGCGCGGCGCAATCAATCTATTTGCTTCCAAGGCGGCGGGCAGGTAGGGTGGGTCTATGAATTCCGGCGGCGCAGTTCGTGCGGTGCAGGTAGGTGGCACGGTAGAGCTATTAGATTGTTCCCGATTGTTGGTAGCGAGGGGTGAGATTGCGGCGTGCGGCGTGTAAACTTGGTGTTCAGTTAGTTTAGAGTGGTGGACGGTCATCGGGGTAGTTGCGAGGCTTGAGAAACTTGTTACTGCCAGCCCGAATGAGACACCTCTCAGGCTCGTCTGCTTTGTTTCCAGAAGTCTGGTCTGCATCGGTGGTCGTCAACGCCATTCATAGTAGCCCCACGCTCTTGCCCACCTCTAGAACACTACAATATGGCACTGTGCCTGTGGAGATACACTGCTGGAAGGGCATACATGCTGTAAGAGATGCTTTGCTGTTGCGCCATTTATTCAGTTGTTCTGGCTACACTGGGAAATAGTCGAGGACTGCCTGTCGTATGCGAAGGATGAATAGTAAAATCAAGGTTCCTTGTCTTGTTCATAAGAAAACTCCATTGATCGAAGATACAAGAAATCCCCAATTATTACTCTCCACCTCGACCTGCTTGTTCCTATTCCAGGTCCTTATTTCTAATCTCTACAACCACCCGAAAAGAACGACGGGCTTCCCATTATTGCCCAAGTCCCCTAAACCACCCAGCGTCGCTCCACTCTGCTGCCACGCATCACTATTCAATTCCCCCAATCTCCCCAAGAACTTCTGCAACTCCCCATCTTGAAACGTTCCCTTCCACGCACTCGGAATCTTGACGTCGAACCCGTCGACTGTAACGCCTTCACCAAGAGGACGTAGATCAGGGCGCTCGGTGAGGCCCTCGCCGAAGAGGGAAAAGAGGGTCAAAGCGAAGGACGTGGCGTGGTGTGTGGCGTCGAAGAGATTGGGTACAACAGTGCTGGGTAAGGGGCTAGGGCTGGGCCGGATGCCCAAGAGGGGCTCCAGTGCACTAACAAGTGTTGCCAGTGAGCTCGGGAGATCGAGTCCTGATGGAAGCGTTGTTGGAAGTGTCAATGGAAGCGTTGGAAGCGTTAATGGAAGCGCTGATGGGAACGTTGGTAGTCCGTATCGCAAGTCTCCCCCTACGGCACTGGGTGAGTCCAATTTTACAGAAATCAGAACGCGACGACCATTCTGTTGACACCGCTGTACTTCTGAACCGAGGGTGGTGCAGTTGAGCAGGCCCGGAGCGCGCAGTTCTTGCGAGGGGGTGGGTACTGTACAACCCGGGAAGGGGAAAAGGGAGGGGTATGAACTAGGGCCGTAGAATCTGTCGATGATGGGGAGACTAACGGATTTGATATTCGGGTCCTCGCAGATTGAGCGGAGTCTGCTTATGGCGGACCCTCCGATTTCGGCGCTGGCGCTGAAGGTGGTTGAGAGGAGAGGCTCGGTGTCGGGAGATGGGACGGAAATGAGGGTGGAGAAGGTTGGGGTCGCAACGCTCGTTGGCGCTATTACGGGAGGGAAGGTTGGGAGTGCGAAGCTTGGTATCGCTATTATGGGGGTGAAGGGTGGGAATGCAATGCTCGTATCCGGAATTCTGGGCGTGAAAGTTGGGATTGCAAGGCTCGCTTCCGGAATTATGGGCGTGAAGGGTGGAAATAGTGGATTGAGTGGAGGGAGGGTAGCTAGGGAGATCGGGGCCACGAGGTCTGTCGGGACAGCGGATGCAGGAGTCGGGAAGATCGTGAGAGTGCGGAAGCGAGTAGGTTGCAGCGGGTTCGTCAGGATAAGCGGTCTTGTCGTAGGTAGTACCAGAGTAGGTAGCACCAGAGGAGGCACACTCAGTAGCGACAAGGACCCATCGAAAGGAACTGTGACAACGGGCAATGGCGCAAGACTTGGCTCGGGAAACTGAAGACTCAATCCGGGAGGCACAACAGTTGGCACAGGAAAATCAAGGCTTAGCTCGGGAGACGCAAACGTAAGACTCAGGTCGGGAAACTGAAGACTTAATTCGGGAGGCACAACAGTTGGCACAGGAAAATCAAGGCTTAGCTCGGGAGACGCAAGCGTAAGACTCAGGTCGGGAAACTGAAGACTTAATTCGGGAGGTGCAAGAGTTGGCTCGGGAAAGTCAAGGCTTAGATCGGGAGTCGTAAGAGTTTGCTCAGGAAAGTCAACGCTTATCTCTATAACCGGAAGAGTCGGCTCAGGGAGCTCAAAACTTAGCTCGGGAGGCGCAAGAGTTGGTTCAGGAAAATCCAGGCTTAGTTCAGGAACCGTAACAGTTATCGCAGGGAGTTCTAGACTTAGCTCAGGAGGCGTAAGAGTTGGCACAGGGAGCTCCAGACTTAGATCCGGAAGCGTAAGAACTATCTCCGGAAGCCCAAGACTCAGTGAAGGAGGCGTAAGAGTTGGCTCAGGAAAGTCGAGGCTTAACTCAGGAGGCGTAAAGACAGGAAGCGTAAATGTTGGCTCAGGAAAGTCGAGGCTTAGGTCAGGAAGCGAAAAAGTTGGCTCAGGGAGGTCAAGACTTAGATCCGGGAGCGTAAGACTCAGCTCAGGAAGCCCAAGAGTCGGCCAGTCGTAAAGCGTAAGCGTAGAAGTTGGCTCAGGCAACGTAAGAGTAGCCTCGGGAAGCGTAGCAGTCGGCTCAGGCAGCGTAATAGTAGGATCCGGAAGCGTCAGAGTCGGCTGGGGAAGCGTAATCGTACGAGTTGGCTTGGGAACTCTAAGAGATAGCTCGGGAAGCGTGAGAGGTAGCTCGGGAAGCGTGAGAGGTAGCTCGGGAAGCGTAAGAGGTAGCTCGGGAAGCGTAAGAGGTAGCTCGGGAAGCGTAAGAGACAGCTCAGGGAGTGGGAACTCGGAAATCACAATGTCCGTTGGCGTGGGAAACGGGAAATCGATGGTTGGAATGGAAGGAAGGGTAACGTTATCAGTGAGGTGCTCGCCGCTGGGAATGGCGGGGAGAATCCAAACGTCGGGAAGCGAGATCGGTGTTATCGCAGGCAACGATGGGAGCGAGGGCAACGGTCTTCTCGTGATCCGCGTAGGACGGGGCGGCAAGGGAATAGAAGCGCTGACAAACACAGTCACCACAAGAGCATTGCTACTAGAGACTGCGTTTGCACTAGGATTTCCACCCGAAGAGACGAACAAGCTGTGCAGAAACTTGCTGATGTAGGTCCCGAGGTTCTTGAAGAAGCTGGCATTCTCGTCTGATTCCTCAGCGGGAATCGTCACTGGAATCTCGTACGGACTGTTGCCGGGGATCTGCGGGCCCGCAATGGCTAGCGGCTCGTTGTCGAGTGATTGAGCGACGGGGCTGCGAACTTCCAGGTCGTCAGAACGTGGTACTTTGGGGAGTGCGATGGCGTGGGTGATGCTGAGGAAGAACAGGATCGAGGTCAGCAGGCGAAGTGCTGCCCTGGAGCAGGATGTAGCCATGGTAGCGTGGTGAACGAGTGTTGCAATTGACTGTGAGAAATGAACGTGGTGGGTATAAAGACCCACCGTGATAAGCGAGGAGGACTGAAGAGGAGAAACATTGAGGGGCGCGAAGGGGTGGCGTATATACGTATTTCGAAGCAAGGGTCGTTTTCGAGGAGCAAAGGGAGAAGAATGCGGGAACACAACACTCCCCACGCATGATGCCGCAAATCCCGCGAAGAGTAACCACGGTGATGGGAATTGGGCACCAGCGGAAGGGTTCGCGTCTTTCGGCATTTTGTTGAGTCCGATGAGGGTGGTTGGATTGCATTCCGAGACCGAGACGTGTAGGCGGAATGTGAGGCGGGGATGCGTAGTGCCGGGCTTGGGGCTTGTTCCATGTATGGAGACTGGCCTGTTGGTTTTGACTTCTGTGTTAGCAACGATCCTGGGGGTTGGGTCGACGTTGTGCTGCAGTGTTTGATCGCGTTCGCTCTGGGACCCGTCCGAATCGGATGGGAAGAGTTGAAAAGTGATCAGCGCAGCAATACCCGGAATAGATAGAAGTCACTCACCTTGATCATTCCCATGACTGCAATCTTCAAGCTCAATTGCGTTATGTGAAGACTAATGCACGTGCACTCCGTCTTGTAAGATTGATTTGAAAAGCTCAATATCGAGTTGAGGAGCACCTCGGGGTATCAGCTACTTGAAACATGTAAAGGGAAAAATCAAGCGCATGCAGTCATGAGCCGTGATAATGGTACGTACTTGACGCCCCATGCTCAAAGCCAGAACCGTTCCCTCCGGGCAATACGGAGGATAGTCAGCATTAGTTGACGCCAGGCAGATAGCTCCACAGTCTTATGTCTACCCGTGAGCAAAGATCTCGCATCCTGAAGCGGTCGATCCACGAACACATCGCACCGACCTTCAACTCGTTCCAGACCGCCTTTCCAAACAGCTCCACTCAGCAGCGGCTAATGGTCTCTAGCGACCACTCTTCCTCAGTCGGGCATCCTCGTCAATCTCGAACCTCGTCGGGCGTGCAGCAGCATTGTCTCCACAACGGATCGGACACTGGCCCTTGCACCTCACAAGCCGAAACTTATAGCCCTGCTTCTCCCGATCGACCAATTTCTTTTCGACGACCTCATAGAGCCCGTCGTATCGTAGCCCGGCGACTGGCCGATAAGGGTTGTTCTTATGTAGTTGGTGAGAGCGGAAAACGCGCACTTGGTTGTGCAAGATGTCGCACGTCTCAATGAGGCGGAGCGTGTTCTCGGTCGGCGTAAAGTCTTTGCCGTCCGTACCGCTGTACCAGATCTCGTCTCCATCGTCCTTGTCATCGTAAAGCGTACGTCCTGCGCCGGAGAGCACGACAGAATATGCGCCTTTCTCTTTCTCGCCAAAGATGCCGCCTTGTACGGAGCCGTGAGCGCCGTCACGGACAGTGGTGAGTTGTGTTGGCCACCACTGGCCGAGAACCAGGGGGCCTTCGCCGTAGAACTTCGCAGAGAAGCGACCTTTCCAAGATGGTTCAATGCTGTCGGTAGTACGATCTATTCCCCTGCGCGCCGTGATTCCGCGGAGGAGGTCATGTTCGAAGATCTCCTCGCGCCAACGGTTGTAGAGCTGGTAGGCATCGGCTTTCAAGTCCCAGGGGAACTCCACCTTATTTGACTTGGACGCAAAGATACGGGGTAGTCCAATATTTTCGTCCAGCATCTTGGTTTTTCGAACGATGAAGCAATTGACCTTGAGGAGGATCTCGGCTTTATGAACCTTATCGCGCAGCTCTTCGAAGAGGTTGGTGAGCTCGGCGGTGGTGCCACCTTTTTCGCAGCGATCCAAGCAGGTTTTCATGCTATTTAACGCTACGAGAGCCTGATTCTGTTCTGAAGGAATCCTCCTGCCTAGCTTTCTCATATCGAGGTTCATGTACCTGATCTTCAAGTACCATGCTGGCAAAGGCATGGGCTGATATTCGGGCTCCTTTGCTTCTGGAACGGAGAGAGAATTTGTGGAATCGGTCGGGCCCGGCGGCGGTGAGATTTCTTCAAAACCATTCAGGTCGAATGTCGACACGCGGTTGCGAATTGCACCAGAAGTCGAGGACTCGGCAACAGGTTCAGCGTCAGCCTCCTCTTGACGATCGCGACTCTCGACCTTTGCCTGTCTCTTCATCTCCCGCTCTTGACTGACCAAATCGATATCAGCCTCACGCTTTTGGCGCCCGTGGTCTTTGACTACAGGTTGGGGTGTCAGCGCCTGTTCCCGAGGCTGGGATTGCGCCGTCTTGAACGATGCAGTTTGGGCTTACATACTATGGTACAGATTGGCATGCTCCGAATTCTCAAGGTCTTTGAGCTTCTGATCCAGCCAGTTCAACGGGAGACCAGCTTTCTTCGCGTTCTCAACGGCTATGTTCACAAGCCACTCCGGGTAACTAGGCAAAGTCAGCGGGCGTGTTGCCGTACAATAACAACGCAATCTGAACAGTACGTACTCAATGTCAAGCTCCTTGTAGGTCACACTTTTGGGCTCTGAAGGCTCGTCGACGCCCTTCTGAGACCGTGCTGGGCCGACCATGATTGAGATGGTCGGTGCGTGATTGATTGCTCACGATGAGTGATCTGAGATGTAGCTGAAGGTGAAATGAGGGATTTGGACTATGTGCTAGTCGATCGCGATGTCTCAGATGCCTCACAGTAAAGGTTGTCAGGCCGGAACTTCAATGAAGATGTCGCATCCGTTTGTTGTGGGTGACGTCTTGTAAGTGGTGCTAGTGATTAGCGCCTGTGTAAGACTACTCAAGCAAGTTCCCAGAACTGCTGTCGTAAGAGCTGCAGTCCGAATTTCGAACACAGGCTGAATGGTGATGTTTCGAGGAAGAAAGTATAAGGTGTGAGCCAAAGAGATGCGAGGTGATTTTGTGGCACAGCAAGCTTTCGACGTCGCGACGCACGAACGCACGGACCGTTTATAAGTACAGGGACTGTGATTCGCCAGATCGCAGCGACAACGAGCAAACGAAGTAGGACAAGATACTCAATCCATTGGATATGATTTGAATGATTTTATCTATATGCGAAATGAACTCGATCTGTAGAGAACCCTCATCATGGGTATGTATGCGCGCTGAAGGAAAAACTCCGTCAAATGTGGACCCCAGGATTACATGTTCGACCGCTGGCTCTCCCTCTCCTCACGCGAGACCACCTGTCCAAGACCTTCACCTTCATACATGGCCTCCTCGGGACTCCCCTCTGTCTTGCTCACCTTACCGTTCGCCGTCTCCGTACTCAAACTGACCCAATCCCTCACCGAACCCTTCGTGTTCTCCAGAATTTTATCGTCATGTACCACACCGTTCTCCAAGCCCTTCGCATCCTGAAGCTCCATGTCCAGCGCACTCGTATTCGCAACCTCCGTGCCTGAATTTCTCAACACCTGCAGCATCGCCCGTGCATTGAGCTTGAGCACCCGCTCCGGCTCCTTCGCCCCGAAAATCTTGGTTGTGACCCAGGGGAAGAGAACTCCGAAGTCTGACTGTGAAAGATGGGCGGAAGAAATTGGGTAGAATATGTGAGGCCCTGGCTGAGAGGGGTGCTGGCTGTCGGACGCGGAGGGCTTGCTGAGAACGCGCTTGGTATTGTCTAGATTTGAGGACCACTTGTAGAAAGCTTCCGAAAGGATAGCGAGGAGGTTCGAGCCGCCAGCTGGAGACTGATAGCATGGCATTGGTTTTGAGCGTAGCCATGATGTCGATGGGCTTTGGATGGGGAGAGTCCAGAGGTCGAGGAGCATTACTGGAGAGGCTGGTGTGACTTGCCGGACGATGCTCGAATCCGGAGAGGGCGTAAAAAGCGGTCTGAATTCGGTTTGTGCTGGGTCTGGCCGGTAGTACACCGACTTCACAAATTGCACAACCGTCGCAGCACCAAAAGAGTGCCCGGCCCACGATATCGCTCCCGGCTCATGCACATTGAGCGTCCGTGCAAACATGGTAAGCATATCCTTGGTACCATTCTTCTTCTGCTCCTCCGCAACATTTTTTAGTGGTATCCTATCGTCGATTTTGAGGAGCGCATCATGGATCAATCCCAGCTCCATGAGCCGGATCCTGAGTTGTTCGTCTCTCGCTTGATAAACCTCGGTGGATGCACTGTGTGCCACCTTTTTATACTCTACTTGTTGCAACTTTTGCTTGTCTTCCGGTGTATTTACGAACGATATCGGCGAGCTCCCATCCCTATGATCTGGTGCCACGACTACAACGCCGTGGCTAGCCAGCGAGCCACAAATGTGCGAGTAAGCGTTGCGCGAACCGCCGAGGCCGTGCGAAAACATTATGACGGGCCATCGCTTCGACTTCGTTGGGGGCTCGAGGATATCGGCGTTTTGGTGAACGGGTATTGAGATGTAATACAGTAGCTGCGGCAGCACGGAAAAAACCTGCGAGAACGCGCTTCCGGCGCCGAGAAATCGCGCGTAAGCACCGACGTATTCTCGCTGCGGCTGCGGTATCCACTTCACACCTTTCTGTGTGCTCTCTTGTCGCGCTGGGTAGAAGATTCTGAAAGCGACCGTTGGTAGGTCCGTACACGGCCCGTCCGATGGACCCGGAGACTCCAATTGACTTGTTGGAATCTCCACGTCCACAGACCCGACTTTGTACGGCCCGGTATACGGCGGGAATTCTGGCGTGGGGTTTAATTTTCCGAGCCAGGTCATCTTCGCGACGTTTGTGAACCTGGGCTTTGCGAGGGTGGCGAGGGATCTGGGAATGCGTAAGAGCGACAGTGTGAGTCGTGATCTGTAGAATCAGTGGAGAGGGAGAAGAGGACGAGGAGGAGATGACCAGGACAGAAGGAGAAGTGCAAGGAAGAGAGGGAATTGAGGTGACGAAATCACAGAATAATGTTGGCCGCTAACGCAGGAACCACGATAAAGGGCACGCGATCAAATCCTTGGACGTGGCAATGCTTCAGATGAAGGACCAGTGACGTCTGTGGTCTCAAGTCGAAACGGACGAGCGTCGGCGTCGCACGTTCCATCGGCCGAGGGTGAAAACTTTCTTATCGGAATAAGATCCAAGAGGATGCAGCTGAAATTTTCAATCAGCCACGGTTCTGGAAGGTGTTCGTGGGTTGGCGTTGTCGTGTGCTCATCGCGCTTTCCGAGACGATGATCCCTGACCGTCGGGATGACGCAGTCGCCGTGCGCCGAAAGCCGAGGCATCACGAGCACTTCTTACTATCATCTCCGCTAGTCTTAGGGCTGGCTATTAGGACTAGCACCGACCTGAACTTGCTTCTTGATTGTGTAGTATGTTTCGTCTGATATACGCAAGTACACATACACAACATCGTCCATCCATGACAGCAGAAGGTTGGCTTTCATTGGTAAAGACAAGGTACTTGAACCACCTGCAACTCTCCGCAAGCAATCACCACCCAAGGTATCTAAATCAAAGCAGTTCGACCTGCCATACAAGCAACCCTTCTGTATCCAGATTATGCAGCCCAAGAGCCCATCATTGACGTGACTGTCCCCGTCCGTCGCGTGACATGCCCAACCGCGCTGGCGGTTCGCTCGCGTAAACGTGACGATAAGATAAGACAAGCAAGCAGGCCCCGGCCAAGCCTGGACAACACCGCAACACCGGCCAAACTTCTACGGCGTAATCTTGACGGCGCGTTCTTGCAGTAACGGTCGTACACAGTTATCGCGCTTTTCTAGCTTCAAGTACCGCTCGAGTACCGCGAATACACACACATACACACACACAGACTAACGGCGACGCTGCGCCGCAAGACAGCGTCATGGGCCGCCCGCGCAAAGAAAGCAATGCCTCGAGCAAGAGCGGTGAACAGCCCGCACGAGTAGGTACGAGACAGCCCCGAGCGAAGAGGAAGATGGCTGACCACGCGCAGGAGCTGGGTAGCATGTACGATTACCTGGCCAAAGTGATATTACTCGGTCCCAGCGCATCAGGAAAGTACGTCTTCCCCATCTCCACCGCCCTACACCCAAAAACTTACAAGCTCCCCGCACAGATCCTGCCTCCTCCACCGCTTCATAAACTCGTCGTGGAAGACCCTCTCCTCGCAAACCATCGGCGTGGAATTCGCCTCCAAAATCGTGCACATCACCCCGCGCGATCCCTCCCTCGGAACCCGCAAGCGCATCAAGCTCCAGCTCTGGGACACAGCAGGCACGGAACGTTTCCGCTCGGTTTCGCGGTCGTATTATCGCGGTGCTGCCGGCGCGATACTGGTCTACGATGTGGCGGACTACAAGAGCTTTGCGCAGCTGCGGACGTTTCTGGATGATGCGAGGGCGCTCGCGAGCAGGGACTTGACGGTGGTGTTGGCGGGGAATAAGACGGATGTTGTGGAGGGGGACGGGACGGGGAGCGGAGGGAACGGGACGTATGGGAGTTATAGTAGCGAGGATGGTGGAGATCAGGGCTATGGACCGCCGACGCCGACACCCTCCACACATTCCTCGCGCAGCGCCTCGCTCGGTCTCACAGCTGCTACTATCGCCCCCGAAGGCCGCGAAGTCCCCTTCGACACAGCGTCGCGATGGGCGGGGCAGAATGGGATCCCCGTCGCCGTCGAGGTCTCCGCGCTGAACGGCGAGAACGTCGACGAGCTATTTAACAGACTTGCGCGCATGATCCTCACAAAGATCGAACTAGGCGAGATCGATCCAGATGACCCGAGCAGCGGCATACAATACGGCGACATTGGGGGCTGGGGCATGGACGACGCGAACGGGAGTATACATAGTGGGATGGGCGGAGAGGGCGTGAGACGCAGGAAGGGCAAGGGAAGCCAGAGGAGAGAATGGGAAGATGTGTTCCGATTGGGTGGGAGTGGACGGAGGACGGGCTGTTGTTGAGATGTTGCCGCTACGAAGCCCCCTCTTTGCTTTTCATAGCCCAGCGTTGGCATGAGCGTACCGTTTCTTTTCAGGATACCAGCGACATACCCCCGTTTTCAGTCGATCTTTAGCGCACATTTTAATACTTTCGCACTGCACTGCACTTCATGACATTGATATAGACATTGAGACGTCGAATCGATATATACAACTCTCAGGCTAAACGCGACGCTCAACATGGACAAGAAAAAAGGCGATACGACATGGTATGTAACAAAACGAGACAAAAAGATCTAACCCAACTCCCAAAATCTCTAATGCTCCCCCATATCTCTCAGCGGCATATACGAAACCTCCTCCCTATTCCTCCTCCGCGCAGCAATACTGTCCTTGACCCACTCAACGACACTCCCAACAAACCCCTGCTGCACCACCATCTCGGCCTCCAACTCGCTCTTCGGCACGTCGGCGGTAGGATCCAACACGCCGACCTTCATCCAGGTCGGTCTTCTCCAGAACTTGAGTTGCAGCGAGCTTACGACCACGGAGACGGAGGAACACGCCATAGCGGCGCCAGCGGCCATGGGGTGCAGGCTGAGGCCCCACGGGAGGAAGAAGCCCATCGCGAAGGGCAGGCCGACGAGGTTGTAGAGACAGGCCCAGGCGAGGTTTAGCTTGATGCGGTTGAAGATTGCTTTGCTGAGAGCGAGACTGGCGGGGATGGCGAGGAGGTCCGTGTTGGACATGAGCACGATGGATGCGGCTTCCATGGCTACATCTGTGCCAGTTGATAGCGCGATACCGACGTCGGCGGAGGCGAGAGCGGGAGAGTCGTTGATACCGTCGCCGACCATGCCGACGACTTGGCCGCGAGCTTGCAGGTCGGCGATGATGGCTTTCTTGTCCAAGGGGGTGGCGGAGGCGTGCACGTCTTCAGGGTCGATGCCAACTTGCGCGGCTACGACAAGAGCGGACGAGGAAGTGTCACCGGTGACGATGGAGGCGGTCATCCCGAGGCGGCGGAGAGCGATGACGGCGGCGCGGGCGGAGGGCTTGATGGTGTCGGAAAGGGAGAGGGTGCCCGTGTAGGTCTTGCCGATGGCGGTGTGGATCGTCGTTATACCCGCAGAGCGAGTATGGGCGTCATTGCGGGGGGCGGAGGGCGTGAGAGGCTCGTCAAGCAAGTCGGGCACATTGACGCCTTCGGAGAGGAGGTACGATGCGTTTCCGATGAGGACTCTGTAGCGCGTCCGCTCATGGGACACGGCAGCTTCCACTGAGGCGGCGATACCCTTGCCAACGACGGCTTCGAAGTCGCCTACGGAGCCGTCAAGATGGCCATCTGGACCTAGACGGAGGTGCTCCTTGGCTGAGCTAACAATAGCTTTTGCAATGGGATGTTCAGAGCCCATCTCAGCCAGACCGATGAGTGTCCACCAAAGGTTCTTCTTGTAGCTGTCACTCGCCCATCCGCCCTGAATGTCGGACTGCGAGACACTCATTTTGCCAATTGTGAGCGTACCGGTCTTGTCGAAGACGATGTGGTTGACCTTGGTGGCAGTCTCGAGTGCAGCGCCGCCTTTGACCAAGATGCCCTGCTCCGCACCAACACCTGTGCCTACCATGACGGCGGTGGGTGTAGCAAGACCGAGAGCGCAGGGGCAGGCGAACACGATGACGGCAATGCAGAGCTTGACGCAAACCATGAGCTTACCACCGCTAGCGTGGTCGAGGAAGACCTTGGGCGGATATGGTAGAGCGTGGCTAAGAACCATCCAGGAAACAAAGGTTGCGAGACCGAGAGTGATGATGATCGGGACGAAGTAGCCGGCGACAGTATCAGCAAGACGTTGGATGGGCGCACGGCTGGTCTGAGCTTCCTGGACCAAACGCACGATCTGGCTGAGCTGAGTATCGCGTCCGGCTCGGGTGACCACAACGTCCAGCTTGCCAGCACCATTGACGGTACCCGCCATAAGTAGAGCACCCCTCTTCTTGAGAATAGGCATGGCCTCGCCAGTGACCATGCTCTCGTCGATGTAAGACTCGCCGTTGGTCACAGTGCCGTCAGCTGGAATCTTGTCGCCAGGGCGCAGGATGACCACATCGCCCACTTCAATGAGCTCGGTAGCGATCACTCTTTCTTTGATGGCGTTGCCATCCATCGAGACGCGCATGTCTTTCTCTTCGAGCTCCCACCCTTCAGCAGCCTTTGCAGCAGCGATGGGGTCGGCGTAGATGGTAGCCATCGAGGGGGCCAAAGACATGAGTCTTGACAGAGCTTTGGACGTTTGGCCTTTGGCTCGGTTCTCGAGAAAGCGGCCCAAGGAGATGAAGGCGATCAACATGGTGCTGGTATCGAAAAGGGTGGTTGGCTTGGTGTGTGGCGGGATGAAGAAGGAAACCAGCATTGACGCCACACTGAAGAAGAAGGCGGAAGAAGTTCCCAAGACAACGAGGACATCCATAGTGGGTGAGCCATGGCTGAGTGACTTGTACGCTGAGATGTAAAACCTCTTGCCGATGCCAAACTGAACCGGAATAGTAAGCGCCAGACAGATGATATCGCCCAGGTAAATTCCAGGAAGGACCATGACCCTTCCACAGTCGAGGGAGGGTAGTAACATGGGAATGACCATGCTGATGAGAAAGACAGGGACCGCAAAGCATGCCGAGACCTTCAGAGCACGTCTCCATTCCTGGATCTCCTTCGTCTTGGCCAGAGATTCAAGCTGCGCGTTGTTATCATCGGAGTCCGCGACCAAGGCGTTGTAGCCGGCTGCCTCGATCGCTTCGACAGTCGCTCGTAGGCCGATGATCTGCGGATCTCGCTGAATAGTTGCTCGGGAGGTGGCAAAGTTGATGGATACGGAAGTGATCCCAGGTCGTTTTTGTAGTAGTGCTTCCAGGTCTTGGGCGGCGCTCGCGTTGTGCATGCCAAATATCTTGAAATGCATTGGTCCGCTGTTCGTTGAGGTTTGCTGCATGCTTCCGTCGACCGACGATAACACCTTGGCGTCGAAACCTCGATCCTCTATTATCTCAGCTATTTGCTCCGCTGTGAGCTTTGTGGGGTCGTGGACGAGCACTGCGCGGCTCGCTAGCAAACTGATGTTGAATTGATACACGCCCTCCACGTCCTTGAACCCACTTTCGATAGCCGATGTGCAAGCACCACAAGTCATGCCTTCCACAGAGACCGTTGTGGTTAACGTCTTGTGTTCTTTCTGACCTTTACTCCGTTTCGTTCCCGTGGTTTGCGCCACCGTATCCAGCACCTTGGCGTCGAAGCCAACGTCTTCTATTGTCTCGGCCAGTTTGTCCGCTGATATTTCCGTGGTGTCGTGCTCGATTACGGCGCGTTCTGATAACAACGATATGCTGAAAGACTTGATCCCAGCAACGTCCTTGAAAGCACCTTCCACGGCAGAAGTGCATGCGCCGCAGGTCATTCCCTCGACCGAGAGTGTGGTGGTCGCAATGTGGGTCGCGGTATCATCTTCATCCTCCGAGTCACTGAGAAAGTGATCCGGCTCTGCCAGCGGAAGATCCGAGGACAGGACCTCGGCATCAAACCCGCGATCCTCTATTATTTCCTTCACTTCGTCCGTGGAAATGATGTTCGGGTCGTGCTGAACCACAGCTCTTTCCATGACCAGGCTGATGGACACGTTGCCCACGCCTTTGACACCCTTGAAGCCCGAGTCGATTGCGGAGGTGCATGCACCACAGGTCATGCCCTCGACCTTGAGTGTCGTCGTCGCCATATGCGCCGTTGCGCCGGTCGCTGCCGCCGGGGAGGCCATGGTGGGCGGGTGGGTGTCTAAACGCAGTGCGAAGCGCAGTCGTTTGCGAAACGTGCCCGGTCGGTCTCGGGGTGATCAGCGGCGGAGCACGACGGATTGGCACAGAGCAGCGTCGACGAGGGGACAACGTGAGAGGCGCGCTACTTCATGCAGCAATATACGGCGGGCGCAAGTACCGAATAATTAATGTAACGTATACTCGAATACCCGCGACGATCGGCAGATGGGAGGACCAGCCTTCCTATAGATGCCAAATGTCCAGAAATGGGTCGGATGGAGGAGCGCCGAGGGTGTCCACCTGCTCAAGCCACAGAATAGCGACTTTACGGCCCGTCGAAGGGTAGAGTGGCGCTAGGCTCAGAAGCGAAGGCGCATAAGCTGATAGGCTTGCTGGGATGGCTCGGGTGGCTCGGTCGCGCTGCGAGCTGATGGCCTCGTGCAAACAGTCAGTCTGACGCCGTGTGAATCTGACCGCAGAGGACACGAGAGAGGGAGAGATGTAGGCGACTGACGGTGCCTCGTCGCAGAGGTGGGCATTCACGAAGTATAAACGCGTGTCGCTTGGCGTTTTGAAGCACCGCTTGGCATGCTGATACAAATCGCAGTTTCAGGTGCTGCTGTCTCGACTTCATGTTCCGACGAGGGCCAATCCGTTCTGTGTGGAGGTGGGCACTCACGGCACTCCAGAGGGCGGTTTCGCGGTGCGTGCAAAACGTGGTAGGACATGTGGGCGTCCTGGCGGCTTGCATCCTTTCCATATTCCCATAATTCGTGCATTAGCCCGGCGAGAATACGGTTCGACGACGACCACTACCACGGGCCAGAGCGGAGAGCCTGTGTGTGGTGGCAACGCCACATCGCCGTGTTGGATGGCAGCCAGAATGTCTCATCAGCATATTACGAAGCCGACCTGTGTGCAACGCACTGCTCCGATTACATATGCAGTGGAGCAGCATGGAAACAGCCAATGTGCTCCGTACCTGTATTTAGATGGGGCCCGGGGCCGGCGCCACATGTGGCTGGAGGTGCGGAAGGCTCCGCTTTATCGATTGGAAGACACGACCACCGCGCGCCAAGCCCAGAGCTCCTGCCTGGTCATAGCCCCACCACTCCATGTTGAAGCTCTACAGACGACACCCACAACCCACGACTGCCCTCACCCGACTTGCTACGATAGTCGAACAGCACACCCGCCAGCATGGAGCAGACCAAGGCCCTCAACGCGCTGGAGCCCTTCCTCGCCCTCAGCAAGTCCGCGGCATCACCGCGCGCCGCCGCCGACTTGATCTCGCAAGCTACCTCCGCACCCAACACATACGTCTTTGCAGAGCTCCTGCAGACGCCCAACATTCAGAAGCTGAGGGACGCTCCGGATCATGCACCACATCTCGCGCTTCTTGAGATCTTTGCCTGGGGAACATGGGAAGACTACAAGTGTATGTCTGCCTGTTCTGTGGAGAAAAGGAACGCAATGCTGACTCCGCTACAGCACAAGCAAACCTGCCAAAGCTCTCTGCACAGCAGCACCAGAAGCTCCTCCTCCTCTCTCTGCTGCCCCTCTCTCGCGCCCACACAAGTCTGACCTACCCCGCCCTGATGACCGCCCTGGACCTCCCCACCACGCGTGCGCTCGAAGAGCTCATTACGACCGCCATCTACGCCGGCCTCATAACCGCCACCCTCGACCCGGCACACTCCCTCGTCAGCGTGACCTCGGTTGCGCCCCTCCGAGATCTCACGCCCGGATCTCTCCCAGCAATGCAAGCCACCCTCTCAACATGGTCTCAACGCTGTGACAGCGCACTTGCTGATCTAGACGCCCGTGTCGCCGAGGTCAAGAAAGCGGCAGTCGATCGGGAAAAGATGCGCAGGAAGAAGGAGCGGGCCATGGAGGTCATGATCCAGACGACTGACGACAAGGGGGGCAGCCAGAAGCGCGGTGTAAGTGGCTTGGGCGACGAAGACATGATGGATATTGATCAAGAGGGGGGAAGCGGGCGGGTCACGCGGGGCACGAAGAGGGGTGCTGGCGGCTTTGGCAACTTCGCGAGAAGGCTTGGCTGAATGCCCTGCCCTTCTTCTGCGTCCGAACCTGGCTGATATGATGCGGTTTAGGACAATGATGAGGACGTCCAAGAGAGAGATCGGCTCAGGAAGTATAAGGACCTGGTCAGTTACCCAGTGCGAGCTCATCGACGGCGCAACTCCCAGGGTTAGCGCAAGGTCCTTGCGTTGCAACAGGAGTCAGTGAGTGACAGCACCAGCCACGTTGGGGTATAATGTCTTCGCGGGTTTGGTGCACATTCGGGATTGCGTCTTGAAGGCTTTCAAGATGCCCAGCGACCTTATGCTGGAAACACGAAGTGGTGAAGCAATGGCAAGTCACTCGCATTCATCCAGCTGCTCTCCATTATGACTATATCCTATGCGTGAATATGCTCAAAGCCTGTCTGTAACGGGAAAATCTATCTACAACCGAGCAATATGTCCCAACCGGGTATCCCACCCCTCAGATCCAAGACGCCTCTTGTGAATAAACGCCATGCAGTGCAATGTGGTGTGGATGTAGAAACGCGGGACAAGTGTTGCCGCGGGGATGGAGTGTGCGCGTAGGAAACGGGGTATTGAATGCCAATGCGTCGAACAGGAGCAATGGAGCTAAACGAAAAGAACCCAAGAAACCAAGTCCGCCGTACATCGTCTATGCGGGGGCTGCAGGGGGATTGTAGGTTTGCGTCGGTGCCGTCGCACTCGAGTCCGCCTGTCCCATCTGTGCCAGCTGTCCCGCCATCGACCGCAGCGCCTCTCTCGTCGCATCGATGTTCAGCTCGCCCCTCTCCTGTGCCTCCTTCAGATACTGCTCCCACTCGGGATCCATGGGCACATTTGCGCCCTGTTCCCGCAGCGCAGCAGCGTGCATGAGCCGCTGGTTGAGCTCGAAGCCCACGCTCTCGCCCACATCGACGTCTTCGTCGTCGTCGTCGTCGTCGCTCGAGTCCTGCATCTCCGTGTCGGTGGCTGTGGGCAGAATGGTATCCATGTGGTGTCGGTGTTCAGACGCAGGGACCTCTTCGATTTCGACCTCGATGTCCGTCTTGACGTTGATGCCCTTCGCGTTGGCACCGTGATGCCGCGTTTTCCGGCGGTCCACCCACGCTGTGATTTCAATCCCCGTCGTGTCCTCGACCTTGACGCCCTCGTCGCGCTCGTACCGCTCGCGCGCCCAGAGCGTGCCTTCCCATCTGCAGAAGCCCTGGATTTCGCTGTCTGTGAGGCCCAGGCGGTCGAATGCCTCGAAGAGCTTCTTGTGGTGGGGGAAGCGGCCCAGCCGCTTTCGATGCGGTGCGTGGGCGTAGTTTAGCCCGGGGTATCGCGCTTCGATTGTGTCGAGGGAGCCGTAGAAGGTGGCGGTTTCGATGCGGACTTCGCCGACGAGGTTCTTGGAGAGGTGTGCGCTGAAGCTGGGGGGATCTTGAGGGGCGGGCGTCGGGAAGAGGGTGCCGTACACGAGCGCTGAGATTTGGGTCTTTCGGTGCATGGCCGTGGATTTGGGGAGCGTTATTCGCTCGCGCTGTTCGGCGTGTAAATGCTGCAGCGGTAGGTATGCGCTGGGTGATTTGGATGGCGGATGGGCGACGTCGTCGTCGGTTCGCGCGGTTGGGGGGTCGCGCAGAGCCCAAGTAAGGAGACGTCGTTCCGTGGACGACGGCAGGAGATGCGACTAGTAGTTCAAGGTGGAGCCTTCCCGTTTCCAAGGCCTCACATGCGCTGACAATCAACGTGACACTCTTCTGGGGCTCTCTGACTCTTCGCCGCCACTCGTGCCGCAGACGCTCCTTGTCAGATCCGGGTGACCGTCGCTCGCGCGTGCCAGCTGCACAGGCACCAAAACCAACAGCCGCCTGCGTAAATGTCTGGGAGAGGGTGGCCTAGACTGCGGCGCGCAAAACCGTGACCTGGACCGTTGCCGAAGAAGATGCGGATCAGCCGTCTCCCCCTTTGCAGATCGCCTCGGTTTCCCAGGTGCGGCGGAGGCGGCGTTTGTGAGAGGGTGTTGCGGAACTGCACACGGGTTGGAGCTGCAGGCGTCCGGAGTCGCACCAGAGAGAAGCTATCACGCACACAAACCGCACACGGTCAAAAGAGCAACAGGTAGCAGCAAGAGGAGCGGAAGAAACGCGGCGGCAGCAAGGGCAAAGATGAAGGGACAGCAACTAGACTTAAGTAGCGCTCCCATCTCACCGCCTCGCCTCCTAGTTATTTCGTCTTGCAGACCACGGACTGCTTGATCCTCCCAGACGCATGCAGGCCACAGCCGTGTAGAAGCCACTGGCACCCAGCAGACCGGGGTCCGCCCAAGCAGACGAGACCCTGTCCTGGGTGTTATTTGTTGCCGAACCATGGCCGCCCATTCAGCCCCGAGTGCGCGCCTTGCCGCTGTCGAGAGGGGGGGGATGCGGTGGTACGCCGCAGAGGCCCTGCGCGATGGGTTCTGCGTTGGCATTTGTCCTGTCCAGTTGATCCAGTAGACTCCCATCCCAGCCGAAGCAGGCCCAATCGTTGCCGGCCAGCCGACATGCTTCTACGAGTCCGCCAGCAAGCGGTCTCGCTATGGGAGGTGAATGGGCCGCTCAAGCCGCGGCACGATGCAGGCCAAGCAGTCCGTCTTGCAACCACAGGTCTACCTCTAGTGCCTTTTCGCCGCACGTACATACGTAAAGAGCTCGCGGCAGCATCGCGAAGACGATCAGGCCCGTTTGTACACAGTTCCAGACCGGGCGCGGGACCAGCGTTGCATGACGGTTCGAGATGAGAGGGCCCGAGGGTGGTTGCCGATCCGCGACGTGTCCGCCAATCACCTCGCCACCGTACTCCACCCCCGGCAGCCTTGCCCATTCCCTTCCTTGCCACCCTTACTCGCTTCACGCACTACCCGTTTCGGTCACTACACAGTACAGCGACTGGGCCGGTGTGCCTCAGTAGTACCCTTCTTGTAGGTGTCATGGCAGTTGCGCGCTAGCGTTGGCATCGAGGGAGTATGTCCACTTTCAAGGGTATACTGCAAGGTGCGCCCGGCGGTTCAGCTACTGAGGCGATGCATGCTCACGATAGCAGAATTTCCGCAGATTCGGATCGACTATTTTCGGTTGCAGCCGGGGCAGAAAGCGCCTTTGGCGTGCTTCTTGAGCCATGTCCATAGCGATCATCTTACGGGGCTGGAGTCCTTCCGGGCTCCTTTTGTGTACTGCTCAGCGGCAACCCGGGAGGTAAGAGAACATGGTACCCTGACATTATCCACTGATCGCGTTTTTTCTTCCAAGATCTAGTTCATCCCCTGACCATAGGCTTCAACAAATATCTCAGCATGCTTATAACGAACACGAGCTAACGGCACCAGATACTGCTGCGGCTTGAGAAATATCACTACCGCGTCAACTTCGCTAGAGGTATTCTCGAGAGTCGCAATGTGACCTACGGCAAGTCGATGCGCAGCTTGTTAAAGCCGCTGCCGCTCGACACACCAACAACGCTCGAGCTCGCGCCAGGAAACAAAATCCGTGTCACTCTAATCGATGCCAATCATTGTGTTGGCGCTGTCATGTTCCTTGTAGAGGGTGATGGTAGAGCCGTCCTTTACACGGGAGACATACGCGCCGAGACATGGTGGGTGAACTCTCTCGTTCAGAACCCTGTCCTTCTTCCGTATACTCTTGGATCCAGGCGCCTCGACTGCATGTATCTCGATACGACGTTTGCCACCAAGTCGAGGCCATATCGTGACTTCCCTTCGAAAGCTGACGGCATCAAGGAGCTGCTGGACAAGGTCGAAGCGTACCCGAAGGACACTATATTCTACTTCCACTCGTGGACCTTTGGATTCGAGAACGTCTGGATAGCGCTCTCCAATTACTTAGGTTCGCGGATTCACCTCGACGAATACCGAGCACGAATTTATGCATCCCTCTCAACGCTTGACAAAAAGTCATTGACGGAGGTGGGTCTCAATGTCCGATCCGACAACAAGTACTTGCGTGAGTCGGGCTTCGAAGTACGGGAAGCTACCGCGCTGTGCGGCTTCAGACACGGGAATCATATCCAGCCTGGCTGTTTGACGTCGCATTCAGATGTCCGTATTCACAGCTGCGAGCGCGGCATGGGCTGTCCTGTCATCGATCACGACACCCAAGCACGCGTCGTCCACATCATCCCGATAGTGACCCGCTTTGGCGGATCTGAAATCGCTGAACTCGGAGCCGGCGGTGGGAAGGGGGATCTAGATCAGAAGGAAGAGCTGGACACCAATGATGCGGTCGATGTAGGAAAACTGATGGAGCTGTGTACAAAGTCCATCAAGGACTCCGGGACGCTATCCAAGGTACTCGCATTGCTGCAGCAAACACTGGACAGTGGCACTAGTACCATTGACCTCGATATGGATCTGCAAAAAGAGAGTCAGGAGAACGAGGGCGACTTGTCACTAGACGCTCTCGTCTCGGTTCTCTCCTCCCACGCCTCAAAGTCCGAGGACTCTGAAAAACGACTAAATAAAACGATACGATTTCCATACTCGCGACACTCCTCTTACTACGAGCTCTGCGCGCTCGTCGATGCATTCAAGCCCAAGGACGTCTTCCCATGCACAGTCGACGAAGATAGGTGGGACCCTGAGCTGGGCATGCGACATCTTTTCGGAGCTTTTTGCTCCGGAGATATTTTCCGTCACGACACGGGAATGATGGCGATGTATGCGGCAAGGCTGGAGCAGGCTTCGAATGTCAAACGGGACAGGGAGAATCAGCAGGAGACGCAGAGCAGTGGAGCACATACTTCGAGTCCGGTGGCGGTCAAGCGAACCAAGTTGGACAACTCGGCTGGGAACCCGATATTGATCGAGGAGGAAGAAGAATCCGCGAGGTTCTTTACGCCTGTGGAGCTTCCTCCTTCGCTCCAACGAGCATCCCCTCGGATGAAGACCGCGGAAGTGCCTATGACGTCTCCGATACCGCTACCGAGAACTTCGCCAACACCAGTACCTCAAGAACCAATATCACTACCTCCGTCGGCCACATTGGTACCCGCCGCCTCCTCATCGACAGTCTCCACGCCTTCACCCCAACCGGTAATCGAGCCGCAAAGCACAAGCACTCCGCGAAAGCGCTTTAGAACAAACAAGCAGATCGCATACGAAGCAGCCTTGGGCATACGGCTTACCTGGGCGGACTACGGCGGTTTGGTATGCACGAAAACAAAGGCTGAGTTTGAGGAGCAGGAACTGTAACTTTTTGTATTGTAGCTTTCGTTTGTGTGATTTCGGGTGATACGCTGGCTCTTGGGTCGATTCTTGAATAACACGGCTGTAGCACACTCCTGACCTTGGTACGATCCTCGTCTTCCATTTACATGCTCATCAAAATTACTTTGATATCGTCTCGGAACGCTTATGAAGCGCTCACTAACATATCTTCTACACATCGAGGGACCCCTGAACGCCACGGACCGCAACCACCCCATGGCTCGAACAAGAAGGATTGGCTCCGCTCCACCCATTCAAATCCATAGAAACCACTGAATTCCCAATCAACACGAATTAGGGCCATCACAATCCCAACGCAGGTTGAAGTGCAATCAGCCTAGGTATTTCCCACCCAACGTACCTCGACAAGAGCCAACGCAGAGCCCTGAGGCTGATTAATGCCCACGAATTCGAACCCCGGATCTGCCTTTGCAAACAGGCCTTGCCACTCTTCAGCATCACGCTCCCACGCATTGAAGTACGTCTTCATGGTCAAATCCATGTCACTGGGTGAGACAGTAAGCGCCCACTCTTCACGGCGGTTAGGCAACTCGGGTCCACTCACCGGATATCCTTCTCGCGCCAGTTGGGGATCTTGCCAGGGTCAGGCAAGCAACCATCCTGCACCAGAACCCTTGCGCCTTGCTTCAGTGCCGGGATCAACGCCCTCAAGATGAGGATGGCGTATTTGTCCGAATGGTTGTGCAAGATCCAACGGAAGATATACACGTCGGCTTCTTCAGGTTGCGGCGTGAAGAAGTCGTGTGCCATAAACTGCACGCGGTCCGAAACCTCACTCGGTACCGGCGGTGTGCCTTCAATAACGCTCGCAAGGTCTTGCGAGATGAAGCGAAGATGCGGATACTTCTGTGCCAGACTGATGGATACGTTTCCGTGCGACCCGCCAACGTCCACCACGAGTCGGCTTCCGAGCGACTCCCAGTCGAAGCTCCGATGGATATGAACAGGGTCGAATGCCGGATTGTTGGAATTCATGACCGTCATTGCAGCGCCGAAGCGTTTTGCCATCGCCGTGTCTGTGGCGAGACGCTGGTACATGGGCTCTGCGGCATCGTGGGCGATGTTCCATCCCGTTTGGTTGGGCTCTTCAGATTCCGGCCATTTCGCCAGAGCATCCACAAGCTTCACGTCATCAGTATGGAAGTATGAGATGTTCTGCAAACGTACCTGCACGCTTGAGGGCCAAAGATCTTCGGTTCCTATCTCCAACCAGGCCATGCAGTTAGGGTCTTGCATCAGCTGTGACGCCGCCGTATGCGCGACTACGCCTTTAGTTGGCTCGGTGAAGAACCGCATGGTCATGCCGTGGCGAAGCAGATGCTTCAGAGGTCGCTCGGCGAGACCACAAGCGTCGGCTAACTCCGAATAGGTCTTGGTCTCACCCACGCCGATGCAGTTGGCGATATTGTAGCGATAGATTGCTTTCATGCAGGCCATGTTGTTGTGCTGCATGTGCCGTAAGTACGACCGAATGGATATGGTTGAATAAAAAGACGCACGCTGCTTCGGCGGTGAATCAGGCTCATCGGCTCGAGAAGGAGGTCATGCAGCTCTTGCGTTGCATCAAGAACCATATCGCGAGCTACCGTCGTCTCTGCTGGAAAGACGACAGATGCCCCGGGCTCGAAGGAAGGCAAGGCCAATTCGCGAGCAACCATGGTACTTTCGATCGCAGACGTGTTTTCGGAGATGGCACGTGCGAGCTCGATGATGCGGGACAGTGCCATGTTGGCTTGCTTTGGGATTGATCAGGAAGAATCGTTGAACTTGAGTAAGGAGAAGACGATGCGTTGTTAAACACACACACGAAGGGAGCAACGGCAAAGATATCTCTTTATCCAGATATGCAGTGAGATGTTAGCTTTACCCCTCAACCCTTTAAGTGTGGATGCGGCGCATCTCTCTGAGGTGCTGTTCGTTGCTCATCCTCATGTGAGACATGGGCTGAATGTATCATACCGGAAACGGTAAGATCCAGTGGTCGGCAAGGATGTATTCCTCGGGATCAGTGATCATTCCGAGCATGTAATACCCCACTCTTTCGCCTACAACACCTCCTGCACACACCCGGCGCAAGAACTTAACCCCCCGCTATTAAGTTGGGATGATGCGGGTAACATTCTTGTGGGACAAATCTGTGATCCCTTGGATGTCTTGCATAGTAAGGATGGATGTCCAATCCATCCTTGCCGACTACTGGTAGGATCTGCTTCCGGTTCAGTCTGTTGGGTGTATACGTACCGTCGGACCTGTTCGATGCATACACTTGTTCACATCGGAGTTGGGGAGAGGGGTTCCAGCGCAAGAGCATTTCCGGCCCGTGCCGAAACCACGAGCTCCGGTGTTCGTATTAAAGGCAGAGCTGAGCCAATAGTATTGGAGGCTTGCTGCGGGCGAAAATATACGACTCGGATAGAAGGGATTTGCCGATGGTTAGTTGACGATGGCGAATCATATCGTTTCTTAAATCGCTCTTGAATCTGTGGCACACTCGAGGTCGTATTGTCTTCAGTGGTAGATGGCTGGTATCCCACTGAGTGCGACGTTTGCATGGAGTTCCTAGACACAGTCGCAATTAGAGGACAGACGAATCAACAGTGTAGTCGTTACAATGGACACCATTTCAGATCAAGCGCGGGATGAAATACTGGCTGCAAGTGGTAGGGAGCGCAAGACGATTGCTGAGAAGTTTGAAGATATGGTCCAGTCAGCAGAGAGTACGACCACTTCGTTGCCCGACATTACAAGAAACCGTTCGATATGTGACTGACATTCTCCAGGGGCATGCTGCACTCCCGCAATGGGCAAGCACCCAGTCATGCTGGTTGATGAGCCTGTTCTTCCGGACTCGAACGGGCACAAGTATGTTGCCGCGATGGGCTTGACCATGATATGTGCTTTGGCAGGCATATAGAGAACATGGGATGGATGGCAAACGGTCGCAAACACTGCTGCAGTCGGTGGGACTGGAGATGATAGATCACATTTACTACTAGCCGGATATGAACGAGAGGGTGTTGATTCGGGTATGTGGATGGATCTTCAACGATTAGAAACCTCTGGCACACCTTTCCAAAGCACCTCTGCGTCAAGTGGAACTATAACTCTTCCAAGACGTATACACACCCAATATAGTCTACATTTATCCCTACATATCGTGAAAACCTGTAAAACAGAGATAATCCCAGACAATAGAAAGCATTCAAACAATGCGTAGCTTGCTCATACTAAGCGGTTCAAACATCCTTGGAAACTTGTCCCCTTGATCCAACACAGGAAGCACATTTCCTTCATTGATCTCAACATAGGCCAGTCCAACCCGCCTATACTCGTTCTGGCAGCGGCCAGTCACTTCAATACCCAAAGCTACATAGATTGGGTTTGGAACCTCCGTTGCCGAGAACTGGATCCAGTAAATCCCCATGTAAAGTAGTAGTACTTCAAGGATATCTTCGTCCAATACATCGGCGTTGTCCGGGTAATAATCCGCTAGCGCGTTGAATTGAGCATCCTCCGACGAAACGCAGAGCCTAAAGTCATCGGATCGATAAGGATGCGGAAGTCTTCGTATTGTCGAGCGTTTCACCTTTCCCTGTACCTCGATAAATCCGTCTTGAACCGCACCGAACTTGTCCAATCCTGCTAGTGAGACTTGGGCTTGAACTATCTCCATGGCTTCCAGAATCGAGACGCAGCGGTAAGTAGGACTGAAGATGAACTCATGCTTAGCAGCTGCCCACGACCAAGATGGCGCGATATATTCTTGAGAGGGAGACACTGGAGACGGGTTCTCCCAGGCATAGGACGGAATATGCCATGCAAGCCCCTTGAATATATCTTCTCGCCATATACCAGCCAAGTATTCCGCGTTCGTCACTTTGTGGATTTCGGAAGCAAGCCCGGAGAGAGCTGGAAGTCTGTCGGTGGGGTTCGTTAATAGTTTCTTGGAATATGCTTCCAGAATCGACCGCCAGTATTTGAAGCCATCCGGGTTGTTCTGGAACCGATCGATTCGTGCTTTGCTGGCATTTATTGTTTTGGTGTTTAGAGAAGCCCATATGATTGGGACATGGCAACTTTCGAAACGTGCGTTTTGAAAGCACTCAAGATACATGCGAGAGCTGCCAAAGTACAGAACTCGACAGGAGAGCAGACTTTCCTGTAACACCCAGCCTCTTTTTGCCAAGGGGGAGTCGAGTTCCGGCATGACGCTGGACCAAGCTTCAGTAATTCCATAATGCAATAATGAGACGTGGTCGAGCCCATTGCCGCCAGAGCCGCTACCGTGGAAGTCCAGTGTTATTTTTCGGCAAGGTTCCGGTCTGCTGTGGAGAAATCCAGAGTTACATCCGGATGCGGCAGGACCAGCCAGAGTCACTTCTGCGTTCATGTAGAATTGTGCCATTTTTCCGCATTGCTCTTCCCAGTCTTTTGTGGAGTTCTGGATGATGCACAAGGAGTCTATCCAAAGGAAGCTCAGTCCTAGGTTTCTCGTAGCCACGACGGCATCCTGGAATGTTTTTGGTAGTTCTGAAAAGGATATTCCCTTCTGGAAGTGCTCGAGCGTTTCCGTGGTAAGCTGTATTGGCTTTGTTTTGCCCCAACAATGACTTAGGGCTGCATATCGGCCAGTTTCTTCGCTGCTGTCCCTCAACCGGAGGTCCATGTTACCTTCAGGAGAACTCAAGTCGAGGATTCGCGTTGGTAACGGGACATCTAAGCGCGGAGTACATGACTTGTGATGATTGGCGCAATCATCGATCCACTGTCGAGCCAGTGGAAAATCAAGAGCGGAAGAAGGTTCTCTTCCCACGACGTCCCACCGGGAAAACGCGATGCTACCTAGTGGTACATTAGACGATTTCAAAGATACGCAAGTAATAAGTGAGTGTACCAGGGATCGAAGCCATGTCCAGGTAAGGATTTAAGTCATCTACCAACTTGTAATCATCCAATCCTCTTCGCTCGTAACGAATTGCATGGAGCCCTCGACTGCCGTGCCCGTTCTGTTTTGCGTAGGTCGGTTCGATATCGCAGAGAATAGGTTGTACGAAGAACGAAGTAGCCTTCCATTCGTCGTTGCTATCTGACGATATTGAGCTGCAGGATCCGCTTACATCTAACTTGAAGTAGTCTTCCCAGCGTTCCGCCGAGTCGTAAGCCTGAAGATACATTCTTGCCCCGTCCGTCGTGTCACCACCAGAGACGTATACATAGTCTTCCAAGAGGACTGCTTGGAACAAATTGCAAAGTTCGCATCCAGCTTTGGCCGATTGTTCCAATTGTGTGTATGTAGAATAATGTTCGGTTTTCACAGGCAAATATTGACCACAAAAGGAGAGAAAGACATGCGAACATTTGTCGCAAATCATCTGAACAGCTGTTACCAAGCAGTATGATGAGTTCTGGTGATAGCGAGCAGTATGAATAGGATTGATGTTGGCAAGAATCAAATTTACAACCAAGGACCAAGGGAAGGGCATGCATTAAATTACTATCAGGCCATCGCTGCAGGAAGCAGCGCGGGAACTGGCGACGAGGATCGTGGATGGGCATGCTTGCATCGTTACTGCCTAAAGTGACCGGTGAACAAGGGCTGGGCGGTGGCTTAGGGCTCGCTAAATCTGAACCATAATACGAAGTACGGCTGGCAAGCCATACACGGTAAGACGCATTAGCGACTAGATACTGCAGATTTATATTACCACAGCTGCATGTGTGACCGGGTGGGGAATGGAGGCACTGCGGGGAGCATGGTGACACTGAAGAATTTCGAAACCTCAAAAGTTTGGAAGCTTGAGAAGATTATTCGTCGCTTTCTTCTGCGTAGAAGTTACGTTGATCATGTAAACCCGAACGAGTGGAACGGTTCAAGTGGTTCTTAACCAATTAAGCAGGACACTACTATGCTCCCAGTATATACAAACCGAGTAGAATCCACATCTCTAATCCTACATATCGTACACGCCACCACTACTCTGGCACGCTACCATCACTTATTCTTCGCGATGCTCACCACGTTCCTCAACGTCCCAAAAGGCAGCACGTCCGCAATCCTCTTCTTGCTCGCAAACAGCATGACCAGTCGATCAAGACCGCACCCCCAACCACCAGTAGGCGGCATACCCCACTCCAGCACCTCTAGGTAGCTCTCATCGATCTCCTTCTCGCGCTCGCCGTCATTGTGAAACTCCAATTGCTGCATGAACTTGCGTCTCTGCTCAAAGGGGGAGTTCTCCTCCTCGTACGCATTGACGTATTCCCGGCCTTCGATGAAGAGCTCCACGCGGCTAGCGATGCGCTGGTTTGTGGTGGGACATATGTATGATTTCGAAAGCGGGGAGAGTGCTTCGGGATGTTGTGTTATAAAGGTGGGATTGATGCACAAAGGCTCAATGTATTCTTCGGCGAGGGTGTCGAGGAGGCGGGGGAGGGTTGGGTTCGGTGGGACGGTGAGTCCGAGTTCTTTGAACATGGCAAGGACGTCGTCTGCTGCCGTGGGCGACGAGAGGTCGGGCAACTTACGGCCGCTAACGTTTTCGATCGTGGGGATGAAGGGCAGTTGCGCGAACGGCGTGGTGAAGTCGAGGTCTCCTGGGGCAGGAAGCGAAGGGAAGTACGTTGACCGTAACGATTCGACTGCCGTGTGAAGACCATGCACCAACCCCTCTGTCCTTTCTACTAACGAAGGGAGGGTAGCTCCCACTTCGTAGAACTCGCATGTCGAGAACTCTGGGTTATGAGTGTTGTCCACGCCTTCGTTTCTGAAGCTGCGTCCAATCTCGAAGATCCGATCCTGCCCTCCCACAATCAACCGCTTAAGGTTGAGCTCTGGTGCTATACGAAGCCGGATCGTCATGTCCGACAGCTCATTCGCGACGGTTTCAAACGGTCGAGCGATAGCACCCCCGGCATGAACGTCGAACATGGGGGTTTCCACCTCCAAGAACCCATCTTGTACGAAGGAGCTCCGCAGATAATCCGATATCAGGGCGCGAAGTCGGAGGACATCACCAGGCTCGTCATTGACGAGCTGGTGGACGTGCGGTCGGCGAGCGAGGGTCTCTGCACTTTCAACCTTGTCAGGAAGGTGGTGTAGACAGGGAGCGAGGATCTCGGGGACATAGAGGGCAAGTAGTGAAAGTTGTCCTGTAGATGTTCGCGTGGGATTTCCTTGGATGGCTAACAAAATCAGCGGCGCACGAACAGGTGAAATTATACCACTTACACACCCAGTCTCCAATCCGAAGTGTCTTCTTGGAGCTCTTGAAGTCATCAATCAGATGATCTCGTGGTTCTAGCTTATTCAGATCGACCATGATTTGCAGCCTCTGCATATCCCGCTCAATATCGAGGAACATCAGCTTGGAGCCAAGTTGCCGCACTGATCGGACCCTTCCTGCCATTGTCAGCTCGTGGCCAAATGCAGGCCTTGTGTGAACATACCAAAGACGGAGACACGCTCCGGCTTCGTCTCCTGCACTGCTTCATATTGAGATACGAAGTCGCGAATTGACAAGCTGTCTGCGCCAGCAGAATGTTGCAGCCGAGGGTGGTAGTCGCCCAGGGGCTTCACCTTCTGCAGCTGGTCTAGCCGCTTTTGCTTCTCGACATCGTGTGGGCCGGTGTACGCATCGGCAGCTCTTGTCTGAGCGAACCTCCGTTGTATGGCGCCATACGCTCGAGCAGCTTCGGGCTTTGGGGTTGGAGCAAACCCACGGTAGAGGTAGGGTCGGAGGAAGTGGAGTGAAGGTCTACTCATACTTTGGTCAACGATTAGCGCGAAGGAAGGTAGAGCGGGGTGAAGTAGGAATTGAGTGTGGTTGGGTCAGAATTGTGCAATGAGGTTGTGAAATCATCCGCCCGATTGGGTGTCATTCGCAACGGTTCTAATGTTGTTCGTTCATCATAGTAGGTGGGAACCAGTGCGTAGGACTCACGATCGAGGAATGGGTCTCGAGCCGGATGTGGAAAAATCGTGAGGTTGGGGTACGCAGTGTGCAAAGCTCATCCAGGGGGGGCTCAGACCGTACGGTCTTGTCGAGGAGCCCCCACTGTCCAGCGATTGCGACACATCCCGTACCCCAAGACATGATACAGTTCCTCAGCTCGAGAATCTTCTTGGAAGCCAGTTCTTTCGATCGTGTGTCCCAGCTGGAGAATGTGAAGATGCACTACGTACCTGTCTCAGAGTATATCTGTGCCTCGGACGACATGAGCAGTCACTGTCGTCAACTGTACTCGGGGGAAGGTGTCCAGAGTCTGTCAGGTCACTGTACCGTCGCCTCGAAGCTTCAGTGCCTTCATCTCACGATGGTGGAAGAGTGAGAAAGTTTGAGAGCTGGGAGCTCCGCCCGGCCGAAGTTCCGCCGTTAAGCGATGAGGTAAGTATGCACTTAGCGTCAAGGCAGCCCTGCACGTGCCAGGTAGAGTCGACTCGACATTTGGAAGATGAAGCGAACTCGCCGTACATTCATCACACGAAGAGCTGAGACTGAGCATGAAGACGAACAACGGCATCGCAGAGGCGATCCGCGGCATCCTCTACGTCCCGGACGCAGTTGTTCGAACTCATCCAGCTGCACCGACCAGCCCCCAACTGAATACGGTGGACCGTCAAAGGAGGACCCACAGGACGCTCGCACACACTTCCAAGTTTTATTACCCCTTGGCCCGCGCACGAGCCAGCGACAAAGGCCTATATAAACCGCCCTTCCGCCGGCCGTATTTCTGCTTCTTCATACTTACCTTCTTGCGAGTTCTTGCGCTCATCAATGCGAGACTCTGAGATTTTCGCCTGCATTGCACAGCGCGGTGTGGAAGTCTCACGAATTGCCTTCGGGTACTTCGGCGGGGCAATTTTTGCTGGACCTATGCTTAATGCATCCTTTTTCATTGACTGCGCTGCCTGTGCGGCGCGTCGAGGAAGAAGCCATGGATGAATTCGTGCCGAGGACTGCGATTTGGTTGTCTCTAAATGAGCTCGTGTGTCGCAAGGCTGTTGCTGCATTCTCGAGATTTTCCACCCTTGCTACCGCATCAACCCGCCTCTTTGGTGGTTCTTGTGTCGTGTTGGTGCTGCTGAAAATTTCCGCCGTGGGACGTATATGGACAACGTCCAAGCGCACACTATCCATCCGCCTATCCATCCGCCTATCCATCCGCCTCTCGAAGACTCGAAGAGATCTGACAACTGCCTTGTCTTGGCCAAGGCGGAAGCTCATCCACAGGGATGTTTTTCTTGACGTTCGAGGCCAGGAGTTTAGCCATCGCGATTTGACGCCTCCTATCGCCGAGTTCTCTGCGAGCGAACGCCGCCGCTCGATCCTCCATTTGGTTGACCACGCCGCCGGTTCACGTGTCCGGCACCACAGAGAGCATGCGATCCTCGTCACTCGCCATCAAGGTCCCCAGATCCCAGCATACAAGTAGCTCGACGCCTCTCCCGACTAGGTCGGTCGTTGACAGCCGTTGTCCATTACTCTGCGCTGACAAAGTTGCCCCCGCCAAAACCGCCGAGGCATTGCGTCACGTTGACATGCCATTTTCGAAAATACCATCTGACCCCCGCGAGTCTGATCTTTTTGATACGCAAGCCTTCGCTACCCGCTCGCCTGCGCTGTAAGAATGATACCCCGCTGGCTATTCTGCACAGTCATGACGTCGGTCCTGCCGTGTCGAGCACATGTACAAGGGCTGTGTCAATGCCGTAGTCTCTCGGTAGTTGGCAAATTCGAGGGAGCGTCAGGTACGACGTAGAACTATGTCATAGATTTTTTCATTGTTTTGAATGAAAAGTCGAGACTGCCCCGCTCCATTGTGCCCCTCCATCTCTGTATTACTCCATCTCCATCTCTATACCCTATACCCAATACCCACAACTATTTTTCTATATACCACCACAACAACCACCCAGCATGGCTATGACACAGGCAGCATTCCAGGTCGAGAAGGCTCTCGGCCATGACGACAATGCCACCACGGTTCAGGACGTCACCAACCCCAGTCTCGCCCCCAATGCGGCCGGAGAGGGAACGATGAAGGCGCTGGCCTGGATGGGCAAGAACAAGGTTGAAATGATCGAGACCGCAAGGCCGAAGATCATGGAACCGCGCGATGTTATCCTCAAGATTACCGGCTCAACAGTCTGCGGATCAGATCTACATCTTCTCCACAGCACAGTCGTGGAACTGGCCAAGGGCGATATCCTGGGGCACGAGTTCTGCGGTATCGTAGACGAGGTCGGCGACCAAATCACCACACTGAAGAAAGGGTGAGTTTATATCTTGCTGTAACGTCTGGCATATGGACTAACACGGTGTAGTCAACGTGTTGTAGCCTCGTTCCAGATCGCTTGCGGCGACTGCTACTACTGCAAGCAGAAGCTCTCCTCGCAATGCGAGAAGACCAACGCAAACACCCTCGAGAACGCCATGTACGGCGGCCGCACAGCAGGCATGTTCGGCTACAGCCATTTCACAGGCGGCTTCGCAGGCGGCCAGGCCGAGTACACTCGCGTTCCCTACGGCGATGTCAACCTCCTCGCGCTTCCCGATGATGTGCCCGACGAGGTCGGCCTCTTCCTGTCCGACGTGCTGGCAACCAGCTGGCACTGCGTCGTCGACACGGGCGTCAAGCAGGGCGACGTCGTAGCCATCTGGGGCGCAGGCCCCATTGGCCAAATGGCGGCAGACTTCTCGCTCATGAACGGCGCATCGCGGGTCATCATGATCGACCAGAACTGGCGGTTGCAGTACATCCAGGAGAAGTATCCCAACATTGAGACGCTCGACTTCTCAGCGCTCGCCAAGGGCGAGTCGGTCACGAGCAAGCTCAAGGAGATGTGCAACAACCGCGGCCCAGACGTCAGTCTGGAGTGTGCCGCGGGCGAGTACGCAAAGGGCTGGGCGCATTACTTCGAGATGATGTTGGGTCTTGAGACGGACACCAGCGAGATTGTCAACGAGATGATTTCCAGCACGCGCAACTTTGGTAGCTGCGGTATCACTGGTGTTTACGTTGGTTTCGTAAGTCTATATCCTTCTTGCCCGTTGTGACTATTTTGACTAACAATTTCCCAGACCAACCACTTCAACATCGGCTCCCTGATGGAGCGCGGTATCCGCCTCATTGGTAACGGCCAAGCGCCCGTCCACCTGTACTGGGAGTCTCTCCTGAAGATGATCCAGGAGGGCAAGATCGATCCTCTCAAGATGGTCAGCCATCGCGTGCGGCTCGAGGACTTGGACAAAGTCTACTACAAGTTTGAGAACAAGGAAGATGGTATGCAGAAGGTCTTTGCGGAGACCCGGTTCAGCGCGCCAGCATGCAAGGGCTCGCCTGCGCTGACCAGGTTTTAAAGTGTTGGCCTTTGAAATGTTGGATCATGGGATGATTGTATAGTACTCGATTAGTTAATGATGATGTACATCTCCTCAAACCTTACTGCTTGCATATTCATTGCCATCTTTACTTGTACAAATGTTGATAACATACTCTATTTGTTCTCCGCATTTAGTACTACCCTGGTCATTATTTGCTCCCGCACCTGCGACCGGAGAGAAAGGCCTCACCGGTAGCGCACCGGTAGCTCATGTGTGGGTCCCATTCACCGCCTTCCACATCCCTACTGAGTACGTAAATGCCTTGATTGGAGAACAGCTTCGGTCTCATGCGTGCGCTGTGTACATCAAAGCATCTCGATTTCTTTTCTCGAAATCTGTACGAAATCCTTGGCACATGTCTTCTATGCTGCCCACGTTGGAAGCGATGGTCTCCACAGCAAGATAAGGCTCAAGCATATTTATCATGACTGGTCTTGACCTTCAACTCGAGCGCCTTCTCATGAAAGTCACCCTCTCGCCTAGCCTTCTTCAACTTCTTGACCTCATGGTCCTCCAGCTTCCGGCCAATAAGGTCCTCGAGCTCCTTCTTGCTGATCGTCTGGTGTGCCTTCTCCTCCTTCGCGACCCTATTCTTCGGCTTGAAGCGCGCTTGCATGCGGACGCGGAACGTGGTGTTGAACGTAATCGCTTCGGCGTCACCGCGTACATCCTGCCCGCTGGCCTTGGAGTCGTCGAGCGTGAGGAAAGTGTCGCGCGCGGTCTGGAGGGAGAAGGTGGCTGGGTGGTCGGGTACGGGGATCGCGGTGAAGGATTCGGCGGGCGAGATGGCGGTCGCGTTTGCGCTGAGGATGCCGAATTTGTCGCAGGATAGATACCTGTCTTTGTTAACTTCTACTCTCGAGCAAGCCGGGACGCGGAGGTCTACTTACTTCCCATGATGCCCCTTCAAGCTCAGCGCCTCCGTCCCCGCAACTCGATTCGCAACCCAAACCTGCCTCACATCATGCGGTTCCGCCGTCGCTGGCTCCCCCTCCACCACATTCTCCAGCTTGCTCGTGAAAACCTTTCCAATGGCATCGCATGCCAAACACGCTACCTCGTCCGTCGGCAAGACTACGACAATTGGTCCTGAGATGTCGCTCGCCAGCTCCGCATTCACCCAGGAATCGTCATCTTCGACCGTGGAAGCGGTGGTGGTGAGGGCTTTGCTGTCTGGCGCGTCGGCATCAGAGGCGTCGGGCGCGCGCTTTCGCTTTTTGGCTTTCTTGTCGCCTTTGAAGTGGAGGGGCTTGACCATTGTGACGAGGGGTGCGGGGGGGAGGGGTGATGGGGGTGGTGCGGAGGTGGTGCGGGAATCGCCGGCGGAGTAAGGTGGCAGAATGGCGGATTAGGCAGGTGTGGTGTGAAAGGCGATGCCCCGAGGTTCACTCTGAGGACTTTTGGCGCGATAGATAAATAAATATTCCGAAGTTTGAGGCGCTCCTAGAATCCTTCTCGATCTTGATTGTGCTGTTTTATCAGTCATGGCTAACCAGAGCGCAGTCACGGTCGGACTGGAGGATCTGAAGAACGGTGCGTTCATCCCACGATAACTTGATATACGTATCTGACATGCTCTCTAGAGAAAGTCGGTTTCTCAACATTAGAAGATGCATTTGGGTCGTCATCACTTGGCATCATCGTCGTGAAGGATTTGCCGAAAAGGTTCCACGAGCTCAGGCATGAGTTGCTGTCCTACTCTTCGGCTCTGGCCAACTTGCCGCAAGAGGAATTAGGTGCGAGCCATGCCGGACGCCTCGCACGTGCAGGACTGATCCTACGACAGAGAAACTGGAGTCGCCTGCAGCGAAGTGGCTGGTAGGCTGGTCCTGCGGGAAAGAGACGCTCAAAGACGGTCGCTACGACACACTCAAAGGCTCATACTACGTCAATTGCGCCCCCAGCTTCGAAGACGAGCAAAGAGCCGTCGCTGAGAAATACCCTTCCTTCCCGGAGTACACGGCGCCCAATGTCTGGCCCTCGTCAGACCTCCTCCCCCGCTTCGAATCCACCTTCCGCGAACTATGTACCCTCATCATCGACATCGCCGGCCTCGTCGCGCGTGCCTGCGACAAGTACGCCACGGCCAACATCCCCGACTACAAAACCGGCTACCTCGAGCATGTCGTCAAGACCAGCGTGTCAACCAAAGCGCGACTCTTGCATTACTTCCCTGCCCCGCCGTCCCAGGAGCACGGAGCCAGTGACAGCGCCAGCGATGAGGATGACTGGTGCGCAACGCATGTCGACCATGGATGCCTCACTGGTCTGACGTCGGCCATGTTCGTCGACGAGGCCGCGGAGCCTCCGCAGACGGGTGCGTCCTTCACTCCGCTCGCGGAATTGGAAAAGTCACCCGATCCAAAGGCGGGATTGTACATCCACTCGCGCACTGGTGCCGTCACCAAGGTTGCCATCCCACGGGACTGTCTAGCTTTCCAGACGGGCGAAGCGCTCGAGGTCATCACCAAGGGCAAGTTCAAGGCGGTGCCGCATTTTGTGCGAGGTGCTGGAGCGGGTCTGGGAGGTAAGATTGCGCGGAACACGCTGGCTGTTTTCACGCAGCCGAATCTGTGGGAGAAGGTTGATGGGGAGCGCGACTTTGCGGCCTTTGCAAAGGGGATTGTGGAGAAGAATCATTGATGGTGGACTGTCGGTGGAGGAGGTGTTGTGAGGAGCACCAAGGCTATTTTCGTATGGTAATGCAATGGAATATATTAAGACGCAGCGTCATGGCGCATCAGCAACCTTCGGCAGCCTTTTAGCCATGCGACGCCGCATTGGCGAGAATGGGAATTGGAGATCCATGAACACCCGGCATGAGGCCTCGGAATGCACAGTTTCAGGTGACAAGGCTGATGTTCACGTGGGATCCACCGCGGCTCTTCTAGCCGTCCAAGACAGCATTCCGAACAGCAGACACTGGAGACTTTTCTGCCTGCATCAAAGTCAGGTGTCGCACAACCTCTCACTCTGGGTGTTGGAAGCTGGTGCATCTACCAAGCCGCCACACGAACGACGCCTCATTTGCAGCGTGTGGCGTCAGGGGCAGGCCTCCCACGTCTCGTAAGCGTCGGGAGGCCTGAGTCCACTCCAATCAATTAGCAGCCCCCAAGAGCGCCCGATAAAACAGTCGTTCCTCCACCCAGGCGCCACAGCTTTGGTGCGCCGCTCGCAGCTCGTTCAGCGGGACGGAGTGTCTGCCCCCACATGGACACGCAACACGGTAGCGATCTTGTCGCTCTCCGTGTGCCTCAGGCGGGGAACAATGGTTAGACGACGTCCCGTTGTGCGCGGTGCAAGATGCCGAGTGCCACTGCTATTGGGCCGGACAGCAGCACGCAAAAGTTAGACGTGCTCTTCGACCGGGCGACAAGCGTGCCACACAGAAGACGTCGCCAAGGCTGCCGTACCGGGCGTACGTATACGAAGCGCGTTGGGTGGTGGTGATGGGGTCTGCGTACCGAGTGTGAAAATCTTACGCGGCCGGCTTATCCCACCCTCGACGGGGGGCACGTCGCTGCGGGCCGCCAAGAGGCAGGATAGGCAGGCCCATCGATGATCGCGCCGTCTCCTGAAGCCATTGCCAAGGCGTCGACGGCCCACATTCGCTCTGGGGTGGCCGACTATCCGTCTTCGCATCGGCCTATCTAGCCAGATCCCTGGACGACTTCCTTCAACTCCCAGCAAAGAACCTGCAAATGTAGCCTCCTACGCTCCACTTCCTCACCTTCTTTTTGATCCTCTTTCTTCGCCGCCCTGCTATTAGTTCCTGTAGCCGTATCCTGGCCTTGTCCTACCACGACGACGCTTCTGCTGGGTCCAGTGCATGATATTTCTTCCCAAGGCTCCGCAATCAGTCCGTACGCCACTTTGCTCTGAGATTTGCGCCGCACCTAGGGCCCTCCCAACGACAACGCAAACATGTCGAGGGAGATTCGCCCTCAGAATGTAAAATGGGTCGAGGTAGGACTTCCGGAGCTGTGTGTGCGTCTTTTATTGACAGCCTTCAGGGTGTTCGAGGAGTTGCGTCGTTTCTGGTCGTTCTCACACATCTTACAAGAGCATGGGATTACCCGCTGTTCTGGCCCCAGGACAACGCAGAAGCATCGCCACGACTGCTCCAGCTGCCCTTCTTACGACTGCCCTTCCAAGGACGAATCGGCGTCATGATGTTCTCCTTTCTCACGGGATATGTGTGCGCAATCAAGCCGCTGCGCCAGATCAAAGCTGGAAACACGTCGGGCGCTTTGACCACCCTCGCGAAGTCGGCTTTCCGACGGCCTCCACGACTAATCCTGCCGGCCACCATCGCGTTGATTATTGCCTGGTTCGTGACGCAGTTGAATGGATTCGCCATCGCTCACATTTGCGATTCCGAGTGGTTGCGGAAATCTAGCCCCAGACGGCAGGGCAATCTTGGCTTTGAGATCAAGCGATTTTTCTGGGAGTTTCAAAAAGCGTGGATCACCGGCATGCCAGCGTACGACGAACATCAGTGGGCTCTTCTCCCGCTGCTCAAGGGCGCCTTTCTCATCTATGCGGTCCTGTTTGCTACGTGCTTCATGAAAACCCGCATGCGGATGCTGACTGTATTCACTCTATGGGGGTGGTACTGGTGCAACAGCCAGCCGAAGACTGGTGAGTACAAGATGCCCCTTGTTCCGAAGTGTGGCTAATCCCGACACAGAAACCTTCGAATGCATGTTCCTTTTTGGTGTTATTCTGTGCGACATTGGCTCCGAAATGGACTTCCGGGACTTTGTCAACAGCCGACCACGAGCTCGCCGCTTTGTGCAGACGTTTCTCATTATCCTTGGACTTTACGTCGGCAGCTTCCCGGAAGGCAACATTGGATGGGCCGGCTGGTCCCGGCAGCTTGACCGACTTAACCCGTACCTCTTTCCCTCACACACTGATCCTACCAAACGGTGGTCCGCCATCGCATGGCACATGATTGTTGTCGGTTTCTGGCTCTCACCAACCCTACAGAGCATGTTCTCCAACAAACTCTTCATGTGGCTCGGACGCAACAGTTTCGCCGTCTATCTCACCCATGGATTGCTCTTGCGCACCGTTCTCGTCCGGTTCATCTATGGCTGGACAGGGGCGTCTTTTTCAAAAGAAGAGGTGAAAGACGGTGAACCGATTTTCCACTGGGTTCCAAAGAGCCAGAATTGGCTCGTATGGATGATTGCAATTCCGTTGTGGTACGTGATTTTGTACACCGTTGCACATCTCTGGACCACGCATGTCGACAGCTGGTGTGCGAAAGCGACGAAGTGGTTGGAGACGAATATGTTCGAGTCGGAGGAGCATGAGAAGAGCGTCAGGACGAACGGCGCCTTGGTGTAGACGACACGTCTGGAAAGAGATGGAGTAGGAGGAGAAGTGTGTGTACGTTGTACAACGGCACAATCCACGAGACATATCCTCGGGATTCTAGAATCGGAGTTCGGCGTGTCATCACAACTGGACTCGACACTATTTATTTTCGAGAGCTGTACAGATTCAGCATCGCGGCAGGCGTTTCGCGGTTTTCATCGGCATTTCGGGCGAATTACATTCGGGGATCCCTTACAGGCACTTAGAAGTCGAAATTCGGGTCGCGAGTGTGTCGTGATATTTGTATACAATCTAATTTGTCAAACATCATAAATTTAGAGAAGAACCTGTATGGCCACGGGCACTGTCGATCCGAGACTTGATTTGGTGCTGTTGCGGAGCTGTAACTAGATGTTTGCCGCTATTCTTCTACGCCCGACCAGTGCCTTTGCGATTTACTCATCGTCATCATCCGTTCAACACGGTACACCGAATTCCATCGAGAGATCGGTCTCACACCAACTTGCTAAGCACCGTCTTTCTCCCCCCTCGCAGGGCGAAACTCAACTCGCATCCCGTAATTCCCATTTACGTCAGGACTCGTGCGAGAACGCAGATTCCGTTCTTCACGCACCCCTTCAAACAGTCACGCTCTGTCAGATTATCGCACAATACTAAGAACCGTCGCGCCACACGTCGACGATACTAACACCGCCAAGTGGAACGGAGTTCAGATTCGCCTCATTGGCGTACTATACGCCCCAGGGCAGACAGGCATGTGCCTAGCGAGCTAATGCTTGGCGTGTGCAGAAGTGTGGCGCGGCTAGCTGTGAAGAGGTACTATTTGGAGAGCATGGAGTGTCTTCGCTCACGAACGTGAGTAATGGAAGTAGAATACGGATTGTGTTAGCAGGGCGTCAACCGTGTTGAGCAAGCCTCACCGATCCGTTGATGAATTGATTGCGCGCACCGAGAACGACGACACGGCGCCTCGCGCACCGTACCCGCCATTTCGCATCGGGCCAAAGAGTCAGCAGCCGAAGCTGACCTGACCAACCCCAAACCACTCCACACCACAAAGCCCCGTCCCACAAGTCGCGGAATGTCCGCCTCACCCACTGTGCAAGAATCTCCGCAAAAAGCTCCCAGAGCCAAAATACAGCGTCTAGCGCTGCCCTTCTGGGTATAGCTCGGCGCGCTATCAGCCTCGCGTGCGGGTCGACATCGCCACGGAGGTTTAACGATCACTGTGCTGGATTCTCCGCGCTATGTGGCACTGGAGTAAACGGGTCTCGGATGCTCATTCGCGCCTACGCCCGTCTAAATGGAGGGATGGCGGAGAGGATATGTAGGCGCTGGTTGCCCTCTTTCCTAGTTCATTCGAGTTCAAATCCCAACGGCTATCACTGAGCAGAGTATTGGATCGCGTCGACCGCAACCCTTGACTCTTAACGCTCATAGCGACCATCACCATCAACACACATATAACGACCACCACCACCACCACCACCACTTCACACAACATAAACATCAACATCAACATCAACAACAATAATAACAACAACAACGATGCTCACCCCCAACCACCCTCCCCCCGAGTTCAACGCAGCCCCGCGCCTTAAAACCTCCCCATCACGCAAACCCTACCGCCGCACCCCCTACTTCCCCATCCCCAACCCCTCCAGCGCCTTCTCCATGGGTTCCGCCCCGCCCATCCCAACCTCAGCCGGCTGCATGTCCCCGCCCGCCCCGCGCCTCGAACAAAACGAATTTACGCCCTCGCCCACCCTCTCCAGCTCGGCATTCAGTCCCACTCTCTCCTCGGCAACATTCTCCCCAACCCCCTCCTACTCCTCCTTCGACTCCGTCTTCTCCTCGCCCGCGATGTCGTCCTCTAGCTTCTCCTCGCCCTCAAGCTCCCCGTCCATGTCGAGCTCCGGGTTCCCCTCGCCGACGCCCGCGAGTGTGGATTGGGGCATGGGACTGGGTATGGATATGGGCTTGGGATTGGTGGCTAGCCCGGGCTCGAGTCCTGTGCTGGCGCCTACGGTTTATGAGCGGCCTGGTGCCAAGGGCAGGGCTTGTGCCGAGAGCACGATCCATGTTTGTCGGTTGAGGTTGAAGGGTTTTGAGGATATGGTTATGGTTGCTGGGGAGGAGGCTAGGCGGTCGCGGGTCAAGGGGAAGGCTCGGCGGGAAAAGCGGAGGAGGGATATGTTTGAGGAGGAGGCATGATTCCAATTTCGCAAGTGGATTTGGATTGAGACGGTGTCCGATTGCGTAGAGAGGTGGGGCTTGAGGGGACGGATTCGAGGTTTGGCTTGTAAGCTTTGGTGGACGGATGACGGGTTCATGGTTTCTTTTCTTGTTCATACCCCTTGTGTGGTTCGCTTTTTTCTGTTCTTCTCCATTCTTTTTGTGGTACCTGTATATACCTTTCCGACTTCCTGGGCGTCTCTTGGCTGGTCCCTTTGCCGCGCTTTTGTATCCTATAGAGTATATACCTTGTTCGATTAGTTCGATAACATAGCTGTCGCTACGCTTTTGCACATCATCAACATTGTCATCGTCATCTCTCACTACTGAAGCGGTACTTCGAGCTGCGTTCGAGCTAGGGGAACGAGATATGACAAATATATTCCTAGGCTGGTGATCAGGCTTTAGCTAACATTGTGTCCCTCATGCCATCAGTTTCGTGCGATATAGTACCATCAGCTCACAACAACGACCGCAATCTCTGTGAGGAAGTTAACATAACCATGCAGTGATGAATCAGGAAGAGCCGACATACCTGCAATGCTCCCAAGCTATCGTCAGCCTGTCCGCCATCATGGCCGGACAGCAATACACCGGCGAGATTCTTCTTCGACTCCTGCACCTCCATGACGCGTTCTTCGAAAGAGTCGCGGATGTAGAAGCGTACGGTTGTCACTTCGCGCGTCTGACCGATGCGATGGATGCGGGCGAGGGCCTGCTCTTCGATAGTAGGGTTCCTATTCCGGGTGTCAGTAGTCGTGGGAGTAGTCATACAACAAGTGCGGCGTACCAATGTGGTTCCATTAGGTAAGCGCGTGAAGCTTCGGTGAGCGTGAGCCTATATCTTGCGTTAGTGTGTGGTGGAAGAAGGGGGCAAAATGCTTACCCGACAGCGCCGCATTGTAACGTGAGTAACATGACGCGAACGTTTGGATTCGTCTTGAACTGGTTTAACACTGGCTGTCGTTGCGCTTGGGGTACTTTGCCGTCAAAGCGGGCACACTGAATACCAGCTTGGTTGAGACCTGCCTCGACAATGTCGAGAGTCAGTCTCCAAGTTGAGAAGACGATGCTACTCCAAATCAGTATTCGTAATGAAAATTGGGGATGTGAAGAGTGAAGCTCGGGTTCGGTCGCATACCTTTTGACATCCAGCGGAAGAGCCTTGAGGTCGGACACTAGCACTTCCACCTTCGATGGCAGACCGCCAGCGTTTAGCTGTTCGCTTTTCCGACCAGACGACTGACTGTATGTCTCTTCTAGCTCTTTATTGCTGGTCGAGACTGGAGCGATCGGACACCGAGGCGTGTGTCCGCAAACCATCTTTAGTCCCGTGATACGAAGCTTATGGGAGCATTCGGCACAGGCATACTTCAAGCAGCGAGAGAATAGGGGGCTATCTTGCAGCAAAGTGTCATCCAATAGTCCCTCAGTCATCTCGAGCGTGGATGAGCATTGCGAGCACACAACGGTCTCCATCTCACGTTGGATATTGAACGCCTTTTGCGCGGTGGCCGGCCAGTCGGTTTGAACCTGTGAAGAGCCTTTCTCGTGGCGGGTATGGTAGTGTAGCCCGAGATTGCAGACAAGTCGCATCGATTCGATCTGTTGGAGGAAGTTCACGTAGGCGCCAGACTTGGACAATTCGCCATCATGGAGCAAGGCATCGTCGAATTTGCTGATGGTTTGCTGGCGGATGCTCTCATACAAAGCCCGTTCTGCCTTGTTGAAGTTGACTGGACACTTGACGTCGCGTCGTGGAGGCAAATCGATAGTCTTCTTTGCTCTGCGCAGGATTAGACAGCGCGAAAGACGTTTCAAGCGCTTGACTGCTTCTTCGGCATCATCGCCCTTCCATAAATTGGAAATGTCGGCATCGAATCGTTTTTGGTCGTCGTACGGATGGGCGCGAACAAATTTCAGAAGCGCGGCAAGGTCACTCAGATGGTTCTGGACAGGCGTGCCTGTGACCGCCCATCTGCAGTCCGCTTCTAGCTCGCAAATGGCTCGTGCCATCCGGGTCTTCGTATTCCGGATGAGATGGGCTTATAGCGATTAGTAAAGTTTGCTATGCAGCTTTCGTTAACTTACCTTCGTCAAGAATGATACGCTTCCAGCGCACCGCAAACATGAGGTGGCTTCCCGCGTCGGGCTTTTGCGATTTCCAGTCAGCCGAGAGCGTGTGGTAGGTCGTCAACACCACATTGACCGCGTCCAGCTCCTCCAAGTCTGTGAGTCTGTTCTTCCCGTGGTGACGACGGAAGAGAATGCCTCCTTGCATAACATGTCTGTCAAAGTCAGCGTCCACATATTATTTTTCCTGTATACTAACTCTGAAAGCTGCTCTTCCCAAGTACCGAGAACTGGAGACTACAGTCAGCACATGACTTTGTCAAGGTGCGTTGCACTTACGAGGCTGCGGAACGATGATCAGGGTCACTGCGACAGAGCGCATGCTGTCAATATCCTTCCATTGACCAGTTTCCCTAGTATCATCGACAAGGTCGCTGGCGATTAAAGCTATCATGGTCAATGTCTTTCCGAGACCCATCGGATCAGCGATGATTCCACCATGACACGGTGCAGGCGTATCATCTTGATGTTTATCGGTAATGCGATTAATGTAACTATTGTCCTGTTAGAAATGAAGTGCCCACTGGCAACTCAAACTTTCGCTTCGAGTAACGTGTCGAATCCAGTATGAAGAAATGTTCACTCACCGCCTGGCCTGGCTGGTATCTAGCGTTTCCCAGATATCTGGCCATGAGTCCCCCGGCCTCCAGCCTCCCTCTCGTCGAAGCATGAAGGTAAGAGCTTGTTTCTGATGTCTATATATGGTATCAGTGCATAGCGACGGTTTTACAAACATTTGGCGTACCTGTGTAACGCAGTGCGGACCAAAAATGGCGACTTTGCTTCAGTGAGATCTTCTTGGCCGCTAATGATATCAAGTATATCGGGCCGCTCAATCAGCTCCTGGAATTGGATGGTTGCTGAAGCCTGTGCAACAACTTGGGATAAGAACGGGCTAGAGCTAAGATCGTTTGATGCGAATTTGTGAGGGTTGCAGTACCGTACGTCCACGTGGCAGATTCGTGGGTCCTGAAGATACATATTGTATTCTTGGAACCACTCACCGATCTCATCGAAGAGTTCGTACGGACCGTATACTGTGATCTCTAACGTGCAAGAAACCTGCGAAGACGTCGGTAGTGTGAGACGTTTGTGGATCGCTATTTCCAGCGTACAAGATGTATGGAGTATCAAAGTAGCTTCGGCGAGGAGGCCTTCGACTAGTTGCCTATCTTTTGGGAGAATGAAGCCGTCTCTTGCGCATGCGTCGAGCGAGCAGAATTTTTCCGAAGAATTTAGGCGCACCGGAAATGTGTCCGCCTTCGAACGCCGCTGCTCACATCTGGCCTCAATCGAGGGCACCTTGACAATGTCAGTAGCCTCGGAGGCTTACCTCTTTACTTGTCTAAGTTCTTGGACACACCCAACCGAACCGACGTGCTATCGACTCACCATCCCGAAGCAGACAAGCTCTTTGTTCTCGTCATGGACCCCTTGTGAAGTCATATCCACCAGGCTCAGATCTATCCACTGTGTAAACTAGTAGAACTGACAAGGCTGCGTCTGGTGTCGAACTAGGCTCGGGCCGAAATATCAACCTTGGATGGACCGGTGACGGTCACGCGGGCTTTCAAGTCGAGACGTCGTGTTGCGACGCCCCCGGTATAAATTAGTAGTGGAGAGGTCGGCGAGTGAGAATGTCGTAGTCATTGTTCGCGGGTGCGCCTTTTCATGTTGTAAGGCTGAACTGCAGTGGCGCGAGTAAGGCGCAGTCGTGGGCGCGGCTGCAGCATGCAGGGGATTCGGTGGAGGCTGGGCTGAACTGTTCCCTACCCAACGTCGCCAGGTAACCTCTGATCTTTCCTAGAGACACGCACTCGTTACCCTCGAGCTTCAATTTTCGGTGCGCTTTTTTTGACGCGACAGCAGTGAGCAACCATCGAACAACCCAGCTCACGACAGACCGGGCAAAGGGCAGGCTTTGCATGTCCTCTTAGATTCGTAACGCAGTCTGAAGTCCCCATTACGCAGTCGGCTTGAACAAGAATGCCTCGAATGGCACCGGCCGTGTCGGCTCTGGCACGGCAGACGATCACAGCGGCTTTTGAGGACCTTGAGCGCACCCTCAGCCCTGTAGACGCACGAGAAATGCATTCAATTACGGCTCTCCAGCAAGTACGTACTGCCGCTTTGGACATCGAAAGACAGCTTGCGGCACGACAAGCCCTCCGGAACATGCGTCGACTGATGCCTCTTTTGAACGGTTTGGAGCACTATTCAAAGGTTGTCGATGTGCTCTGCAACGGAACTCCCTTTCTCGCGTGGATCTGGTCGCCCATGAGCTTGATACTAAGAGTGGCCTCGGAGTACGTGGAAGCCTTTGAACAGCTCATGAAAGGATACGCCAGGATAGCAGCTACGCTAAGCCGCTTCGAGCTGCTTAGTAACACATTCTACGACCCCGACTTTCAACATTCACTGGCTGTCTTTTACGCAAACATTCTGCAATTCCACAAGCAGGCGTACCAGTTCGTTCGGCGGAGTGGTAAGCAAGATGCTAATACACACCATATTGTATGGACTAATGCATGCCAGGCTGGAGACTGTTATTTCTCACGTCGTGGGGCCGATTCCAGCGTCGCTTCGACAACATTCTAGAGGACCTAGAACGTCATGGAGATCTTATCGACCGTGCAGCCAACGCTCGCAATATTTCGGAGGCGCGCCAGCTACGCCAGGATATTCGCACGTGGAAAGAAGATAGCCTTGAGCAAGTCAGGCAAGCCGAAGAGCATCAGGCAACCAAGCAATACCAGTCTATCCTATCCTGGCTGAGGATAGACGAAAGTGAGCAGCTCTCAATCTTCGAGTCGACTTTTGAAGAAGTCTCCAAATTTCCAGGAACTTGCGCTTGGATGCTAAAGAACGAACGCATCTGCCCATGGCTTCAGAAAAAGCCGAGCGGAAACCTTTTATGGCTCCAAGGCAACCCTGGATCTGGGAAGAGTGTGCTGTCAACCCAGCTAGTGAACTTCCTCCGTACCTCGAAATCTTTCGTCATGAACCATTTTTGCAGCCAGACGTTCGCTTCTTCGACTAGATACGAAGCTGTCTTGAAATCTCTGCTCCACCAACTACTACGCAAAAGTGGCGAGCTTGTTGCTTATGCCTATCAGGACTTTGTCGTAGGAAAGAAGCTGCCTACAACATCCAACATTGAACAGCTCATCCAAACTCTCCTGGGTGCGCTCTCCGAAGCCGGCCAGACCGAGTATGTGTGGATCGTTGTCGATGGTATCGAAGATTGCGAGATTGCCAAGCAGGCACGACTAATCGCTTTGCTAAGTCAGATTGCGAAATCTGGAATGCATAGCGAAACAGTCTGTAAAGTGCTGATCACTAGTCGAACTCATCCGATCAAGTTCAAACGGATCTGGCAGAAGCATACAGTTTCTCTGAGCGACGAGACGGAGCAATTGACAAAGGCCATCAAACTTTACGCATCACAGAGGCTGCGCTTGCTACACGAAAGACTTCAGCAACTCGAATTAGACAGCGAGGATGTCGATACGATTGAAGAGGCGATTGCCCACAAGGCTGCTGGTGGGTGTTTGCTAATTTTACTGTGAAGTCCTTTTGCTTAGTTTCTTTTAGGCATGTTTCTGTACGCTCGTCTGGTGCTCGATTATTTGGGGACCAACATCTTCTTCAGCGGCGACGAACTCAAACGGTCGATTGGCCAACTGCCAGAAACGATTTCCGAATTGTACGTGTTGCCCTCAACGTGAGTAACACTCAAAAGCTGACATCTACCAAGTTACCGCAATATACTAGCTCAAATGCTATCTCGCTTTGATGCTCGCTCAGCGGACAGACTCCGATGCACGCTGAGCTGGATAGCGTATGCAAAGCGACCACTCAAACGACAAGAACTTCTCTCAGCCCTAGCTTTCTCATCTGGAGACCCCAGTGTCACAACTCCGGCACCAAAATACATGCTCGAACTCTGCAGTCCTCTAGTCGAAGAGCGACGGGACACATCCCTTTCATTCATTCACGTTTCTGTTAAGGAGTAAGTGTCACAACCCCCAGAAAAAGCGCCAGTTCTATATGGTTAAAGAGAGACTTCGCGATCGCTGCCTCTTTACCCACTAGTGGCGCGCAAGCCTATAAGAAGGCCGCTGGCTGATACAATCAGGTTTCTGCAATCGAGTTCAAGCGCCGTAGCCATCAATGAACACGATGCGCTTCGCGAACACGGCTTAGCCACAATAACATGCCTGCTTGCCGCTGTTGAAGTGTTCAACAAGGACGTTCCTGAGCAAACAAGACTTCTCCGATTGGTGAAAGGTGTCCACGCACTTCACATCTACTCTACAGAATACTGGACTGAGTATCTCTTGGCGAACGCGGCGTCCCTGCAAGGTCTTCAGGCCTCTCCCGCGCTCATCAGTCTAGGCTCTCGCCTTGTAGAAGCACTCGACACGATATCCAGTGCATGCCCACGTCAACTCGAAAGTCTTCCTGGTGTAGCTGACGATCGTCTGCGCTTCCTAGACCCACATCCTAAGCTCAAAAGACAGGTTGACAAAGCTTTGCTCGCTCGATCAATTAAAAGAATGGAGTGGGAAATTTTAGATCAAACCGGTATGTCCCTTGTTTTTGTTTTCTTCTCACATGGTGCTTTTCTGAACAGATATGTAGTTGTCACGGATATCCGCCCACTCGATGGCGTTTCCACAATACTCAATTCCTATCAGAAAGCCGTGGAAATTATTCTGGATCAAGACTCGTGCGCGGGAGCGTCAACCGAGGAGCTCGAACTGTTCAAAACCCACTTCCGTACATCAGCGTACACCTGCCGGCTGCGCTCCTGCCCTCGTGCGACCTTGGGATTCGACACGGAGAAACTGCGTCACGAACACGAAATAGGTCATGCTGGCGGGTTTCGGTGCTCGTTCTCTGGTTGCCACTATCCTCCGTTCCGGGCAGCCCAAAATTTAGCCTCGCACACCCAAAGATATCATGCTCTCGATTCAGCACGGAAGTCGATACGGAGAGTCGGCCGATTTCCTTCTGGAAAGCCACAAAAGAGTCCTGAAGTTGAGATAAAGGCTGTCATCGACAAGAGAGTGTCTTTGGGGCAATTCAACGGGAACGATATGCTCGACATGACAATTACTCCCAACGCTGGGGCTGATGAACTACTAATTACGATGATTTCTAGTAGGAGACTTTTCGCGGCAAAAAGCTGGAACCAGGCGCAGCAAATGCTTGAACAAAATCCTGGCATGATATCTACAACTAACGACAATATGTTTCCCCGTGAAGAATTTAATACCCACATACAACACGACCTTCCACTGGACATTGTGACTTGGGCCCAGCTAAAGCACTGGGCGAACGAAAATCCAAGCCTCCTCCCCAGTATTAGTAACAAAAACCTTCAACTCCTTCAGATTCTTCATTCCACCACGGAGGTGAAGCACCAGCAAGATAGTTCGTCCCAAATGGACAACATGTCGCCCCAAGGTCTACAACAGGCCACCCCGCAAACTGGAGGTGCTACTATGCTTCCAACTCCGCCAACTGCTTCAAGAACTACAGACGATCTTTGGATCGAAGCTGAAACAGCCGAAAAGAGGCAAGACGGACTGCACTCGGGAGAAAAGAAGTTTGTCTGCAGCGGTTGGCGGAACGATGGCAAAAGTTGGGGCTGTGGCGAACAGTTCGCTCACGCTAGTGCTCTCAAATGTCACTTTGATTCAAAAGCTGGCCAAGTCTGTATGCGACCCTTTTTCGAAGAAAGGACCCAAGAAGACGGCACGTATGGTGCGCCAATACAGGCTCAGGGAGACGCGGGCATGGGTAGGTTTCTACATGTATGAGCGAAATGAGCTTTTACTGAAATTCGCCCTAGATCTTGGAGAGTATGGAGACCCAAAAGCCATTGCGGATATGTTGTCGTTGCAAGTACCCAGCAATGAGGACTTCCCTACTATTCATGACTTACACCGTTGTTTAAGCCCGCATGGCACCCGCCTCTCGTCCTTCATCACGGCGATTCTTCCCAAGATCGATAAGGAAGACGTAAGACTCCTGACGCATATGACCATGTTGGTTGCGGAAGTCAGGTGGCCCCCGCCCGGTACATCGGGCGGTGATTTTCTCAATAATGTTGTACTTTCGCCCGAGAACATACGCAAGGAAACCATCGTCCATCTCATCGAAGGTTGGCGGGAACAGTCCAGAGTACTTGGAGTCGGAATCAAGAATACAACTGTGTTCCCTCTCTTCGAACAAACCCTCCTCCGCGAAATCAACGAGCAAATCTCCCGGGTGATGGAACTAGGCAAGCCTTCCATTGATCTGCTAGATCCTGCAATGACAAGATCCATGCAACAAATTGGAACGAGAGCTCTGTCTATACCGGGTTCCCAGCAACGGCCAAGCACAGGAGCTCCTGCATTCGACATCCCGAGTAAAACTAGTATAGGGTATTCAGACCAGATGACCTACATGAGCACAAACACTCCGCACTCCACTTCATCGGGGAGTTTCGACCAGGACAGTGGCTTGCCAAAGTCGCAGGTACAACCGGACGGGGAGGCTCAACCAAAGACCAGCTCGCCTAATGCTCCGCTTGTGGGCTGCTCGGTTGCTGACGAGGACTCAGCAATGTCATTGACTCGGGAAAATCTCGCAAGCGAGCACGGCCACCATTCCAGCAGTGGCGACCAATACGAAACCGCTACTCAATCCATGTATCCCCCAACTCCACAACGTATGGAAGCTTCGTTAAATCCCTTTCTAGGACTACCTCCACCGATTTCTAAGTTCGATCTCTTCAGCAATCCCAAAGTATTGGCATCGGTTCTGGGAATTAGCGAACCAGCATCGACTTTTCCATCGTTAAGCGAGGTCTACTTCGCCATCCCATATCCAGGTGGCATTCAGTACTCAGAACTAGCATCCTTGCTTCTTGATCGTTTTGCACGGAACGAACAGCATCTGCTGAAGTGCATGGCGGCAGTAGCTTACCAGCTTCACGAAGTAGTACATCGAAAGCTTCCGGTTCCCTCACAGCAGGATATAACAACAAGCTTAGCTGAGTATCAAACGGAACCTAAGTCAACATTGATTCCTCAGCACGGAGCAGAAACCATCATGCTTGATTCTCAGCCGCAAGATAGCAAGATGAGCAAGGCCTTACGCTTGCTCGACGATCCTATATTTCTGGCAGATGCTCTTGGATTTCTAGCCCCGCTACCTCCCGACTTTCCCTCGTTGCGAGAGATACACCAAGCGATCTCGGTTACCGGGGCGCCTTTCTCGCATCTACTATCCCGATTCCAATCCAGGATGGTTGGCGACTCGAATGTTGCTGCGAGTCTATCAGCGGTAGGCCACGTAGTTAAATATAGAGACCCTCACTACTCGACGATATTCCAGAATCCGGATGACCAACTAACGGACGCTTTCATCGGCGATTGGGCACAAAGACAAAAAGTGAGGATGAGGGAAGTTGAGCTGAGTCAGCAACGTTCGGCATTTTTGGGACGGAACGTCAAACGATCGTCTACGGCACTGTCGGAGAGTACTTTGAGCAAGCCAGGAACAAAGAGACTGCGACTGTAGATCATTTGTGATGCCTGCTCACGCGCTGAGGTACTACTCTATATCTTAGTCCTGGTACACTTGACTAACGCTGCACTAGATTGAGTGTTCTAACGAGCAACGTGTCGATGATATGCGATACGCCTGCTCTCGGTGTGTAGCCATGGGAACCACCTGCATTTACTCGCCGGATCTGAAGATACGGACATACAATCTTTAATTTGTGAAAATCATATAGATTGAAATGGTGCACAGGTGAGTAAGGGGTGTTATGATTACCTGGGAGTAAGGTAAAATAAATACCTTATACTAACAATGTATGGTCTTGAGTAGTGCGAGAGAGAGACAAGCGAGCTATTGCAACCGTCGAGTGTCCCAAGGATCAAAGTACTAGGCGTCAAATCGAGATTACATTGATATGAACACTATTACCTGAGAGGGAGTATCTCGCGAGGATGGAGCAGCAGAGATGACCTGGTTCTTGAGGGAAATGGGCGTCGATGATCGGTATTCAATGACTACAATGCAACGGCTGTGGCATTCAACGAGGACAGTGTAGTGAGGGGCGATTATGGAAGGGCTGAAGAGATCTGAGTGAAAGTTGTGGGGAATGAATCGAATCGAAAGTCCCACTGTACTCAACACAAGACCTCCGCGGATCATTGACGTCTGCCGACGAGCCACAAGTTTCCGAATATCGTCATGTACTAGGCCTTTGGGCTCGGCTTCTTGAGTCAAAGTACAGCCGCTCGCACCCGCGGTTCCTATCAGGATCGTGGAGTCATCATGCTCGTACTCTTTTGTTTTGTCGGCCTGTCGCATGCCCAAGGCACTGGCGAGGCATATTTCACGAAGCCCTCTACATCACATTTGCGCCTTACACTACATCGCGACGCCTATAAATAAGTTGCGATCTAGAATTCTCGTACGCACCGCAGCTATTTACTGCAAGTCATGAACCCTGTCTGCTAAACTTTAGCCCTACGCTACCCACCCACCAGACCCGCTCCGCCCCACCCCTCATCCTCCGCCCCCAACAACGCACTTCGCCACCACGACTAAATGTCGTAACCGGAGAATTAATGTCAATGTTGGTACGATCGGGCGATTGGTGAGTCTGGGGATTAGACTTCTTACCATGCGCCCGTTTTGGGCAGTAGCAGCTGATGCAAATAGGGGTGCAGCCTTAGACTGCTCGATGAGGGCATTGCCGATTGGTGGAAATTGGTCTATGGCGTAGGGGCGAGGTACATGTTACGAGAAAGGATGATGGGTGATGTGGAAGTGGTGTGAACTTTGGGGTGAAGCTTTTCGTGTTAGTGCCGGATGTGGAGGGAAGGTGGGTTTGTAAGGCGATGGACGTAAGGCTGAGGTGGAAAAAAAAAACGTATACGAGGATGGTGGATGGCGAGTAGAAGTATGCCGAGAGCAAATTTCGTGTATGGTCGCTGGGGCCGACATGGATCTCGTTTCTCGGATGAAGATCGCGGTCCCGAGTTGGGTACTTGAGGTCGAAGTTGGGGCGGCCGGTTATGCTCGACTTTGGGTGGGAAAAGGGCCGATCGGACGGATTCAGCCATGAAGCTGACCCTCGCCTCCACCGTAGGAAGGGGGTCGGTCAGTCGGAGACCTAAGATCTAGGATTTGGTGCGGCCGTACGGCTCGAGATCGAGGAGGAAGCGGAATACTCCGAGGTCTCACGCTGATTTGAAGTTTTCGCTCGGGCGAACCATTTCCCCTGTCTTAGATGCCCACGAAGGAGTTCCTCACGACATCTGGACCTAGAATAGATGCTGCGAATTGACGCTGTGCCTCTGGTGGTCATGCTTTTGTCTCATTCTGCCCTAGCGGTATGGTAAGGTGTGGTCTCAACCAGATCCTGGCGGCAACAATCATGTGAGATGAATATTCTGAGTGCTTGCGGCGCGGTTTGGCGAGGCTCTCTTTCGAACCGCCCTCACCACAGAGTCGCTTCCATCCTCTCTTCGAAGCGCCCATCTGCTCGCCCACAACGCCAACGCCAACACCACAACCTCATTTCCTTTCTACGCGCACTCGCTCTGCCCAAATGCCAAAAACAGACGTAAACAAATAATGCGGATGAGTGCGGTCTAATACCTATGTGTAAAATAGCCTGCACAGCCCCGTCAAATCATACATCCAATAGTCAGTAAGATTGCATCAGCTTACAATTTCCCGGGAAGCAACTCTCCGAGGAACAACCCCCTCACTCACGCGACAGAACTATAGCATGACGGGTGAAGAACGGAGTTAAGAGGTGTAGGGCGTAATATTATTCCGCGTTCTCTGCACTTAGTCCATATTTTGGGTCGAGGATTAGGAAAGGTATCAAAAATATCAATCCAGATATCGCGTGCGCATTGCCAAACATCTTACGTTGACCCATACGTACGAGATTCACGCGCTCGACAGCCAAGTAGCAATTTTGAAAGTGGAAAAACCTTGACCGGCTCACGTCCCCCGTGACCTGACAACTGGTGCCAGCCGAGTGCCGGTAGGATTTCCGAAATCGACTGACATCCCGGCCCCTCAGGAACAGACATTTGCCCGACGCCGACCGCAAATCTCCGCAGTCACGTTTTTCTTTTTAAAGAACATATGCAGGGTTCCCCAAACGCCAACACCAGCATGTACAACAGTACCAAGAGGCATAAGAGGCAGTTGAAAGTTGAAGGCACTAATTGTTGGTTAGGCACCCATTTGGCAGCTCTAAGACATATTGTTTTTGTTCGACGGTTTCATGGTCTGTTGGCTTCGGACAGATCGAATGGAAGCGGCTATGTCGATCCTCTGCAGCTCTATGGAGGGTCCGGCGAGGTCGAAGGCCCGCCTCGCGCGAGAGGTCACGCAGGTCCTGTCGGTGATGTTTGAGAGTACGGAGCGCCATGAAGCGATGCGAAGGTCGCACGTACACCAAGGCTGTGGATTGAAGACATATGCGTAGGTGGTACGATAGCGTGGGTCGAGGGACGCGATGAATGCATGTCATGGGTCCACAACACGCGGGTCCGCAATCGTTGTGAGTAGTGCTACAGTCGGAGGATAAATCTGAAACGGAGCGTAGAACCTTTGAGACCCGTTTATTCCTTCGAAGAAGTTTCTTTTCGTACCAATGATCAGATAAGAGGGTTTAGCCCCGGATCTTGAAGGATGGCGCACACTAGAGTTACTGTTGTACCGCGAGCTTCACCCTATTACATACTTCCAGCCTTGATGAATAATCACCGTGCCGTCTCCTCGTCACCTCATCGTCACGAGGATCCGCAATTATGGGGGGCGAACGGCCACGATCCAGTGACCCAACACGAGGACCTCATTATCTTCACCGGAAGAGGCAACGTTCCCTCGACCTACGCTTGAGGCTGCGATGCACGCTCGCGCGGATCCTATTCGAATCTAGCGCGATAGGCTAAAGCCGAGTGGCCATCGGATGGTTTCCGGGATGTGTGGTGGCCTGTGGAAAGGCAGACTCTGGACGGGGCATGGCGAGAGAAGATCCTCATAGTGGCATGGCAGAAACGTGACCTCAAATGTGAGCCAGGGAGGTCGACGCCGCGTTGGTGCCACATGATGGAGGTGGATCGTGTAGGGTTGAGGCTCGAGATGCGAGATGAGGCTGAAGCTGTGGGTTGCGCTAGGGGAGTTACAGGCACGCCACCGTCATTGGTGGAGCGCTTACAGCAGACGTCTCGCCCCTGGCTATGGGTGGGCCAGCTCTATTATTACGATCGTCTGTCAGAGCCCCATCCGACGTATCCACCTCCAACCCGTCAGGAACCGCACGTGGCTTGAGCGCCGCCGTTTCACATCTTCATGCAGAAAAGACCCTTGCGCTACGAGATCCAGGAACCAGCGCTCGATCTGTGCGACGTCATGTTGGGTGCGGGTGTGGAAGTCGAGGCCTTGCGCGTGCCGTTGGTGGTCGCAGCTTGCGTCCGGGGACTTTTGCGGGTACCAAGACTTTAGGCTGGTACGAGCGCTGGCTGTGCAGCGGAAGTGCTTACGCCACGACTCCCCCCGAGATCTCGAAATTCCTGATCGATGATGAGCCTATTTGCGGGTTGGTGTACGTTTTGGGCAAGTGTGCCCAAATGAGTACTGGCGCGTAGAGGACCTGTCTTCCTATCCTGGGACGGGGCGAAGCAGAGGAATGGCGACAGAGCTTGCCAGTATAGGAAAATCGGTCGCGGGATGGCGGCTACGCTATTTCGAGGTCCTGCAAACGAGCAGACGACAGCTTCCATTGTGCGTCCAGCTTCGTGCCTGGTAACGCGGTGCCATGTGGCGACAGTTCGCAAAGAGGGAATCTGAAGCAGCATTCCCGTACCTGCCAAGGGCTGCCCACAGCGAGACATGTGCGAGTGTCGCAGTCCTTCCCAAAGGGAGGCACACGACGGACCGGGGTGGGCAAAGTGATCCAGCGTCAGCGTTGGCCAGCACCCCGGACGGCTCTACGCATCCCATTGGATGCAAACTCAGCGCAGCTAGACAAGTCAGCATGCGCCTGAACGATCTACCGACCGAGCTCGTGGGCTCGACAGCGCGGGGATCATACGCAACAGGGGAGCTACCGGTGTTAGCGGCTGCCAGAATCAGAGCTTGTGCTTCCGGGGACCACATGTTTGAGCCAGCAAGATGGGCTGTGGGCCGTGGCGTTTCTTACACATAGGCCAAACGTCTAAGCATGGTCCTGAGAATGGGCCTTGCCGTGTATCAGGATCCGAGTCTGACGCTCTGCGCTTAATGATGCAGCCTGGTTTTAGGGTTCGACGATCCAGCGGCTTGATACATAAGGTCGAGATGCCGCAGCCGGGTATAATCTTCACAACCACATCAACCGACTTTACACTCTTACAGCTCGATCGACAGCTCGACTAAAGGATCATCACTTACTATCACACACACACACACTCACACACTTCGATACAATGGACTTCAAGTCACAAACCCCGGAATGGCAGCCGCCGCTCACCCTCAGCCAACCCAAGTCTACTCCCACAACTCCCCGAGCACTACCCACATCGGCACCCAAGTCGAACACGGAACGCAAACTCAAGCTCCGAGCTTCGTGTGACGCCTGTGCAGCTTCAAAGGTCAAGTGCAGCAAAGAGCACCCCATCTGTGCCCGCTGCAACGCCAACGGCTCACAATGCGTCTACGGCGTCTCAAGGAAGCACGGAAAGCCGGGCCGGACAAGGAAGAGGAACCCAGATGGCACTCCTTTCATCAAGGCATCGAAGCAACGCCCTTCTCCTGATGGCCGCGAGTTCAGCAAGTTCCGCATCCGACAAGAACCCATCATCGCATCTCCAGAGACTGACAACCGGTCGACTTGGTCGCCGACGCCGAGCTGGCCAGGCACCCCCGAGTTCGACTTCGAGATGACGCCTGAGCCATTCTTCCTCGAGCCATCGATGCCGTCCACCGACTACTTCAACTTCATGGATGACAGCCTCCTCCTTCCCGCCACACCCGAGCTCGAGCAAATGCAGCCGATGCAGACGATCCAGCCCGAGCTCACCTTCATCGACCCCTTTGCTCGCAAGCAATCCGTCCGCCTCGACCTTCCCGACATTCAAGCCCTCAAAGACTTCATCGGTGGCGAGACAGTCAACCCAATGGACTACAGCTTCTCTGACAACATGCCCATGGACACGGGCTTCCTTTCCGATTCCGACAACTCGAGCCTTCAGAGCCCTACGGCCACACCCTCATACATGCAGAACCCCCTTCGTGTCAGCATCTCGATGCCCAGCTCGCACTGCTGCTACACCCTCGCCTACTCCACCCTCGAGAGCCTCCGCATCATCAACCCGGAGAACTCGGCGGGTGTGGAGCTCAAGTCGCTCGACTCGGTCCTCTCCATAACAAAGACGGCCGTTACAAGCGTCCGCCAGCTTCTCAGCTGCTCCTGCTCCTCGGACCCCCACCTCGCCATGCTCTACTCAAGCATCACCTCCAAGATCTTGACATGGTACCAGATCGCCGCCGGCGTCAAGCCTACCTCGCCGCCTGCTACTCCCTCGCTCAGCAGCGGTGCCTCGTCCCCATCCTCGGGCTTCTTCTCCTCGCCGATGCCTACCCCCTCCATCGAGACTACTACATTCGATATCGAGGTCAAGCCCATCAGGATCGGAGGTTTTGAACTCGACGAGGCCGAGCAGGAGGCGCTGAGGCGACAGGTCGTTCTTCGCGAGCTGAAGAAGTGCGCTATCTTGGTCGAGGCACTGGCCAACTGGGGAAGCGGCGCGAAAACTGGACAGGCGGAGTTCCTGTACGATGTGCTCGGTGCGTGGCTCAAGAGCGAGCTTTTCAAGACTCTGCGCGAGGTGGAGGGCGAGGACGACATGTAGGATCGACCTGTGCTATACTGTATGACTTTTTGATTTTTAGCGTTGCATTGGTGGGTATGTTCTGTTCTTCTAGATGGCATTTGATATCCTTTGGCATCCTGTTCGCAACGCATTTGGGAAGGGTTGGACGGTAATTGGTCGCGCTTCGGCGCTCGGTTCCCCGCAAAATAGCATTAGCACCTTGTGAAAGGGCATGACGTAAATCTTGAGTTCTTCTGTAGATAGCAAAGAAGATGTACAAATCAAAACATTGTTGTACAAATCATTTCGATCGTTGCGCACTCTATTGTTGCCGTGTGAAATTCCAGACGGAAGATAGCCAGCGGCACGCGAGTCTCGCACTTGACCGTCGCTTCGGCTGGTGGACAACGGTATCAGTCCTGTAATTCGCCCACCGCACTTACAAATCCGCTTCGTTCGGATTGCAACGGCAGGTAAAATGCATGCGTTAACACGTTGTTTGGAAGCCTCCAACGTAACAACAGACCTTCGCGACCCAACCCCGTTGCTACGCACAAGAGATTGCCCCGAACTTCACTCCGCTGCGTCGCGCCTACAAACGCTGCTTGGGCTTTAGCAAAAATCTAACCTTGATTCAGAGCATCAGCATATGAAGGTCGCAGAGTCGGAAAGAACATGGGAAGCGTTGCATGTCGTCGACGTCCTTGAGTATCGCAGAATGCACGCATTGGGGCCTTTGTCGCCCGTGGATTTGTAGATGACTTTACACAGGCTTACCTCGCTCAAATTTTTTTTGTCTCTGACTCCGTCGGATTGCCTACTCTAGTGCACTGTCGAGTATGACGACCTCGATCCTACCATAAGTTCGTTTCTTGATACATCTAAAATGGAATCATCCCTATACTATGCAGGCCCTAAGATCCACTTAGAACGCTGTAGATAGAACCAAAAGTCCTCATCAATACCTCACGCCGTCCTCCCACTCCCTACCCCCTCTAAGCTAAGGCCGACACCCTCTCCAGAAACCTCACTCCTCACCCTCTCCAAACCCACCCTCCCCACCACATTTGCCAGCCACCACTTGACAACCCACACCCCACTCACCCTCTTCAGTCCCTCCTCCAACCTCCTCTCCTCCTCCCACTCCTCTTCTTCCTTCCTCGTAGCTCTCTTGTACTCCGGCCACGATGTCTTCCAATGACTCGTATTGGCTTTCTCGGAAAACGCAGGGGACGCCCACTTGCCGGGGACGTAGTCTTCAGATGTGCGCTTGAAAGCGTGTCTTGGACGTCTTTTGGTGGCAAGGGTGATGGTGCGGTGTGTTTGTACCGTTGGTTGGTGGTGGGAGTGGGGTAGGGCGTGGAAGAGGGAATGATTCGTGATTGTGAGGTGTTCGGAGCAAACGATTGCGTAGGAGGTGATTCGGACGCGTTTTTGGGGGTTGAGTGAGAGGGAGAGAGATGGGGCGGGTGACGGAGCCTTACGCTTGAGGATCGAGCGTGTTGGTGTTGATGTCTCTGAAGTTGTGCTCAGCGATAGTCGCGGCGTGATGACGGAGGTAGGTGTTTCGGAAGACGAAGGTTTGAGCTTGAGGATCGAACGCGTCGGATTCGCTGTCTCTGAAGGTGATGGGCTTGGTGTGATTGCCAACGTGTTGAGGAATGGCGACTTGCGCTTGAGAATCGACTGTGCTGGCTTAGCTGTCTCGACAGGTGATGGACTTGGTGGGTGATCAGGCGTCACAGGAGACGTAAGATACGTCGGCTGGACTGGTTGGAGCTGTACTGTCTTTTCTGCCTGGTCCGATTGGCACTGTAGCGTGGGCCGCATCGCAGCTCTCCGCGCATCCTTCCGAACAGGAAGGCGCTTCACCACCCACATATCCTCCTCATCCAACTCCCTCGCCATCTTCTTCACTGTCTCCTCCAACAGCACCATCATTAGCCGCACAACCTCTTTCTCCTCCTCACTCATATCGTCTTCATCCCCCTCATACGAGAGCCCCGGTACCTTCCACAGCCTCTCACTCTCCTTCTCCCAGACCCTCAATGCTTTCGCATACGAGACCTTGTCCTCTGTGCTAATCTCCTCCTCAACGCTCAACTCCTCAAGGAGACCAACCACTTTGACACCATGTAACTTCGCGACTCGCCAACAGCAGATCAGCTTCCTGTGGTCTGCTGGTTTGATGCCCACGCCACGCGACATGAAGATGCCGCCGCGCTTGGCAAACTCATCGCGGACTTGTTTGATCACGTCTGTGACGCGGGTGACGATACAGGTGGGGCAGGCTTTGTTCGGTGAGAGGGCGAGCCATTTGGGGCTTGATGGCGTGACGGAGCTGTGTGGGCATGCTTTGTAAAATTTCTTGGGTAGTTCGATGAAGTTCATTATTTGGTTGGTGGGTGGTTGAGTTGACCTGTTGCGAGTCCTTGCCATTTTGAAGATTTCGGTGGAGTGGAGGAAAGTTGCGGTTGTGCGTGTGGTTGTGCCAGCGGGTGCTAATCCAGAAAGAGCGTGAGAGGGGTTAACAAGTTGTTGGCAGGTATAGCCACGTGAGGGAATATTGTAACAACAGATATACAGTTATGAGAGTGTAGTGATAGGCGAAGGAACGCTTTTTAGTATCTACTTATGTACATGGCGGCGTGCATCGGAAACTTCAATTTCGTGAAGCCATGGTTTCGAGATCTTAGGGTCGCGCCTCGGTAAGAGATGAACGACCCAGGTCTCGAGCAGTGGGCTAGAGGTAACAGTGATGAACGATAACGTCATAATTTCGTTTCGTGCACTAAGTTCAGCACGAGGAGTCCGACCTTTCAAATTGTCTCACATGTCTGATAGTCACTAGCTCTATCTAGATGCCGGCGACACAGCCTCAATATGCGGTCTGAACGCCGCAGAGGGCCTGCTTTTCAGTTCATCATTCAAGCTCGATCTTCATTCGCTAATACGATCGTGTCGACTCTACATAGATACCAACTCATAACATCTACCTCAGCACATCTCCAGTCAGGCGTCAATCTAAACCTTCTGCTCATCCTCAAAAACACATCACTTCCTTTGCAGCTCTCTAATCCACCCTCCGCACCCCAACAATTCTCCCCAACCTCTCCTCCAACCTCCCCACCCCATCCCTCACATCCTCGACGTCCTGTCCAATATCTCCGAGCATCATCACCGCCCTCCCCACCTCATGCGAAACCCGCCTAACCTCCACCCGGTTTAGCACCTCACTCAACCTCACAACATCTTGCTTCCGCCGCAGCCATATCCAGCGCTCCCTAAACCCGCACACGCGATACTCGTTGCCGAAGCGGTTGCTGCTGCCGAATCCGACTGTTTCGGGATCGTTGTCATCCGGGGCTGGGTAAAGGGATGTGTAGGGGGAGTGCTGGGGGTAGGATGGGAGTTTTTCCAAGGGCGTGGGTGTGTTGGAGGTCCAGTGTGCTGAGTCGACGTTTTGATATTCGGGCTTGAGGAAGGGATATTCGAGCTGTCGGAAGGAACGGATTATGTCGCGGACAGTCGTGCGCAATGTACGCAGACTATCACCTTCTCCCTGGGAACGCGAAACTTGTTCGTCGCGCTCAAACTGTGCTCTTCTTACCCGGCCCCCGCTGTGCCTCCTCTTACTCCCACGTCCGTCACCTCCAGGATCCGATCCACTTCTTCCCCTCCTCGCGCTCCTCATTCTTTTCCCCACCTTCCGCAAATGTCGCCGTTCTTCTAACAAGCCCTGTTTTAGGCTGGAGAGGTAATCGCCGATTTCGCTGGGCGCTGCGCGTATGGTTTGCACGCTAGACCAAAAGACGTTAACGAAAGTGGCTATGGTGAAGGCGAAGGATATTAGGCCTATCACGGTGCTGGTCATGGAGAGCGGTGAGAGTTCCGTATGGGAGATTGTGACGCCCATGTTGACGAGATGTTGAACGGTATAGCTATAATAACTCTTCCTTGCGTGGATGAGGGATGGTTGGTGTATTGTTTGCGAATTTCGAATATGGTTACCGTGATGTAGATGTAACAATTGGGGCAGGTGTTTATGTGGAAGTTGATTACGCCGGCTTCCCCGGAGTCTAGTGCATATTGTAGCATCCCTGAAGCTGCATATGAAGCCACTCGCGTAGAGTGGACCATCCAATCATCTCATGGGACGTAACTGTAAGATAGCTCGCGGCTGCTATGCAAATCCAATACAGTATCGCCATCGCATCGAACATTCAGATCTCAAGGTCCAGGTCAAGCGTCGCGAATCATCTCTAAACCACTACCACGACGGGCAGCACCAGTTACGCATCTCATACTCACTTTCATCAACAATGCACCCCCTTATACCACACACTTTTACTGTCTCTCCTTTACCCGAACCCCTACAAACCCAGTACCCATCATCCTCAAATGGTCGTCTCAGATGCTTCCCCCGGTCTTCCTTTTGCATCGGCTCAACCTGTCATGATCAGCACAGTCAAGCTCACCCTTGCTTTGCCCCAGTTCACTAAGCCTCTTTGGATCCGCGTTTGCAGCGCGCAGGATGAAGGCGCTAGGGCAGAAACCCGAATTTAGGGGCAGAAGTCTTCTACAGGGAGCTGCGGATTCGCGAGATGGGCGATCATTGCTCGGAGTCCTTTCTGTGGGCGTGTCAGTGAGGTGTGAGTGCTTTGATAAAAGACGCTACAGGGAAATGGCATACCTCTGTACGATGGCGAAGGTGACCTCGAATGTTGTGAGTGACGGGATCGCTTCATCCAAGACATCTTGGACGGCGGGGGTAGGCTCTTTAGGATGAACCTTCAGTCATGAGACAAAGCGAAAGGGGCACGCAAATCGAATTTGATAAAGCGGCCTCTTATTGTGGTCCCAGCTTTTGCAACGACTGAAGCGCGGAATAGAGCGAGGTGTATTCAGAGTGGCATTCACTAGCGCAGCTGTCAACCAAGAAGCATGCGCGTCTCCGCAGAACGGCCTAAGTCTATGTTGGAACATATCGTACAGTATCGCGATATTTACGACGCCGTCTAGAACTTGTACACCTGGTCCTTGCTGTATCCAAGGTCCTTCAGGTGACCCGCGAGGTCGCCCTGATCCGAGGGGCTCTTCTTGCCGCCGCTGACAGCCTTGTACAATCCCGGCGGTCCACAGACAAAGATCTTGATCTTCTCACCCTCCTTTGGTTCCGGCAGCACCGTCTTCAGCAGCTCTTTTGTAACGAAGCCTTTGCCGCCCTGCCACTGCTCCGGCGGGTTGTCCAAGATGTAGAAGGCCCTGAAGCGCTGTGGGTATGTGTTCTCCAGATGCTCCAACTCCTTCTTCATCAGGATATCCTCTTCGCTGATGTTGCCAAAGATAAGCGTCACTTTGGTCTTGTCCTCGGGGTTTTTGAAGATAGCGTTTGCGACCTGCCACATGGGCGTGATGCCGGTTCCGCCGGTAATCATAGCGACGTGCTCGTGCTTATTCGCCGTCCACTGGTACTTAGGGATGGGTCCCTTGATGTCCAGTCGCTGTCCCGGCTCCAGGTCGTGGAGGTGGGTGGACATTGGGCCGTTGGGGTACTTCTTGATGATGAAATCAACAGTTCCCTTTTGGTCTGCCAGAATGTTAGGTGTGTTCGGGGCATGTCGAGGCTGGCTGTGGCTTACCAACATCGCTCGTAGGCGTGTATGGCCGGATGACGGGCTTCTCCATCTCGGGGCCCTTGTACTTGGTGATGACGGCGGCTACGCATGTTAGCATGGTACGGTATCCAAGACGACACTTCCAACGTACAGGCGACGTGTAGACCGCTCTCCATGTCCGCCTCGGGCAGCGAGAAGGTGAGCTTCTTCGTGTTGTGGTTGATGATCTCCGACTTCTCCAGCTTCAGCGACAGGAAGCCCTGGTCACCGCCGGTGAAGGCAGGCTTGCCTGGCACTGCTGTTTGGCCGAGTATCTTATTCGCCTCTTTCGAAAGCGGCGCGCTGCCTGTGGGGATGTCCCGTCGCATATAGAAGTAGGCTCCAGAAAGGGCAGCGAAGGCGACACCGGTGTAGACAAGACCGTTGCTTCCACCAGCCTTCGGGGCTTCGGATGCATAGCGGCGGACTTGCTGTCATGTTGTTAGCTTTGCAGAAGGAGCTCCAGCGCATTTATAATGCGTCTGTGGGAGGAAAACAGGGTGCGCACCTTCTGCAGCGTCCGTGCCGGCTGGAAAACCTGTCGGGCAAACATGATGGGAGGAATTGATGGGGTCGAGGGCGAGATGAGGGCGAGATTCGAGATGGGGGGAATGAGGGCCGCTTGGTGGTGTGCTTCAAGCTGTGGGAGAGCTCTGCCGCCAAGAAAAACGTCATCACTCGCCGCTTCCTGGCGCCCGATGCCGACCCGTCGTGGTCCGAAGCGATCAACACCACGCTAAACATCACGACATTCCTTACGCTATACATCGTCCTTCAGCCATCATCTTCGTGGTGTCACCATGCACCCTCATCCGACAGCCCGCCGAACGTGAGCTTGTGATGCTGGTCACAGATATGGCGAAATCCACACAAGTAGAAGCTTGAGAATGAACAAACGTGCGCCGAGACAAAAGGCTGATAACATTTACCATGTGTGTAGTAGTGCACGAGGCTGGCCGGAACGTTCTTCCCCTATGCATGCCCGAGATCCATATGAATTACAGTCGCTCCCACAGCTCTGCGCCATCGAGTCGTATCTCCAAAAGTGCACATGCTATGTGTGCTGCGTTAGGCTCAACTGACGTTATGCGTCCTTATATTAGTTCAACTTTAGCCTGTTATATCGCTCCTCGAGCACAGCGTTGATCAATCTGGATGTTGCACTCTATATTTAATCTCTACCTTGACTTTAATCCCACAGCATCTTCGCAGATCAACGACGGCCAAAGAACTTCTACATCTACAAAGATTGGTGCGGGCTTCCTCGCCGTGGCTGGACGACGCCACCCCAAGGAACCACGGCTTGCTCACCTTCACTACATCGAAGATCTCGACATTACGGTGGATTTATTCCTGAGTAGCACGAGATGAAGTCCACAGTCCTTTTCCTGTCCGTCCTCCAACCCGCCTTGGCCTCTTCGAAGATACACAAACGCGCGTTATGCACCGTGGAATCATTCGACGACCCGCTGGTGGATGATGTGCCTGCCATCACGGACGCACTCCAGAAGTGTGGAGATAGAGGCAGCGTAATCCTTCCAGCAAATCAAACGTTCCACATTCGCTCACCGATAGACCTCTCGCCTTGTCGTAGATGCGGTTTTCAGGTCAATGGCCTGTTTAGTCTATCATCGGATTGGGATTATTGGCAGAAGCAGACGGCTGTCTTCTTAATCTACAACTCGACAAACGCAATCATACACAGCGACGATAAAACAGGGACTATCGATGGGAACAACTTCGGCTGGGCCGGCAATAGTAGTTTTCCAGACCACGTACCAACGTTGTTCAGCATCAGTCACCAGAGTCACCAAATTTACATTCGCAATCTTCATCTCAAGAATGTTCCTGGTACAGCTTTCCACGTCAGCTCCGCTAGCTCTGCAGTCCGAATAGACGGGATTGACTTCCAAACGCCGGCAGCGACAGGCTACCTCGTCGAGCAGGCACAGCATGTCTACGTTTGGAACAGCACCATCCGAGCAACTGAGTCCTGTCTCTCAATCCTAATCAATTCGTCAAACGTGCAAGTTGAGGAATCGACGTGCATCACCACCGGAACTAACTCTGCACAAAGCGGCTTCGAACTCCAAGTCGGAGCTGGGACCGGGCCTGGATGGATCCGTAATGTCTTCGTTAAGAGTATCAAGGCATTCGGCAGCATGAATGTTGTCTCGTTCTTAGCCGGCTCTGGCGAAGCTGAGCCGCATCCTGTAGAGATCAACAATGCTACCTTCACCAACATCATATTTGAAGGGCACGCCCGAAAAGCTGTGAAGCTGGAAGAGGGACGGAATACGTTGACTGCGACAAGCGTCACGTTTCGAGACTTTGAGGGTGACGTGCAAGAGGCTGCCGACTTGACATGTTCAAGCTCAGCCAACGTGTGCGACATCGAGGCAAAAGACTGGAATGTTATTATTCGAGGTTAAAAAGGTGGAGAGAATATACTACTGTGACTACAATATACTCAGTCCCTCTCTTATTCGCACTTGTTGTCACCGCACCCTTCTTCACCATGTTTCAATTACCTTCCACCCTACGTCCTTGCTTCACTCCAGTTCTGGACCAAACACTCAACGTTTTCACTCTATTGATCGCTTCTACAGCATACGGCAACACGCAAATTTTGCGACAACTTTGCTTCTGCGCTCGTCTCCCAAGCGCTGAGACAGCAGCCGCACGCACGTACCCGAACAAACAGGTACCCGCGACACGAATCTCACCCCTAATCCGGCACATCTACAACAAGTCATCGTATTAACATCTCCCGGTCGAGTCCATTCCTCTCTTCCTGTATCGTTCGGTGGTCGCTACGCGGCGCCGCAACGAAGTACGACTGAGGGTGGAAAGTTTGGGTCCCCAATCGGTAGGGCGCTGTTCACTTTCCACTGTTTTCAACTCAGATTTACCAGCTGCCCGGCATTCAAGGTCGATTGTCCATGTTAGTGCTCCAAAGAGTACTCTCGCTTTGGAGTTCGGCTCTAGCACGACGAAGAAGGAAGCGCACAAACATGCCGCCACAATGTTCGCATGATATGCCAATGTTGCTGAGCGCGAAGCTCATCAACCCGGACCTATGCCCATCATGTCTCGTCGAGCGACACATCAAGGAGGTTCACGAATGCCAGACCGGAATCAAAAATCGCGGCGGTATCTTCGGGTCGAAGCAGAAAGCGTTGGATGAACGCGAAGCAGGTGACGGAAAGACAGATTCACAGGCGAAGAGGCATCGCGCGTGGTCGCGAAAGTGGAGAGTGGTCAAGATACAGGCATGCAGGGATATCGATATGCTGGAGAGTATCTTGGAGGAGTTAGATGAGGAGGACGAAGGTGACTTGGAGGAGATGGCGACCGTGAGGGCGAGAATAATGACGCAAGCAGCTTTGTCACAATGGAATACTGAAGCGGAGAACTTGACGAAGATGCCTGGTATGCACGAGGAAACATGGCCAGAGAATATCCCGCTACCCGAAGGTGACGACATAGATCTCGCGCCGCAAGATATAGCAATATCGCCATCTGAAATTACACCCAGTCTTGACACGACACTCACGGAGATGGAGGATGCAGTAACACGCATGCTCCAACGCATGGATATCGAAGAAGAAGCACACCTTCGCCAATCCATTTACCACCTCAATCTGCAAGCATTCCCAAGACCGCCACGCCTTGTTATGCCCATCCGCCCAATCCTCCGCCCGTGGCCCGTTATCACCCCACGGCCCTCGACGCAGCGCTCCTCGAAATCAATACGATTCTCCGACGTTGCGACTATTGCCGCTAACCCGTCCTCGCCTACGTTACTACACCAACCTCATAACGCCCACACGTCTGCAGATATGAAGAGGCAAAGCAAACAATTTCATCGAGTCCATCCGAATTACAAGCCGAGTACGTGGTCGAGCCTCGAGGGACTTGAGAAGATCGAAACGAGCTGGTTCAACTTGGATGAGGAAACGGCGCCCGAGGAATTGGAGGGAAAGGGTGGTGATGAAGAGCGTGGGGATGAGAGCGTGGAATTAAAAGTGGAAGCAACTAAAAAGGGGATTCAAGAAGAAGTTCAAGAGAGTGAAGAAGAGGGACGGTATAGTGGTGTTCGGTTCTGATATCTGCAGTTTGCAAAGATCATCCACAGGGCTATCAGTGCGTAATAAATCGAATCAGAGTCCACGCTATCTTGGTTTCCGACGCCTTTTTAATCCACAAATTAGATCACATGAACACGCAAGAATCGATTTCGAATGGCAACTGCCAGCCAGTCGCTATATGGTGCTTGATTCTCGATATTTGGAGGAGGCGGAGCATTTTAGATCTAACCGAACAGAGTAAGCGCAGGAATCCAACTCCCATTGTGCCACATTACAAGCTGCGCCTTCTGGTATCTGCGCCCCGCGTACTCTTACTTATAGGTAGGTCCCTCACTCGAATCTCCATGTCTGTCATTGTGGGGGAATACACCTTTCCCTCGCACGAACACATTAGCAGGTCTACTATCTATCCACCAACGGAACACACTGTCTATCGATCGTCCTGATCGTATCTGCGATAAAAAATTCAACTTAATGGACGGTCACGTCCACGCTGCAGATAGCAGCAGTACACCACACCATGATCTTCCACACCACGACCCTCCGCAACACGACCCTCCGCATCACGACCCTCCGCATCACGACCCTCCGCATCACGACCCTCCGCACCACGATCTCCCACCCCCATACAATCCCTACCCAGATCCAGCAACCGACGCCGCATTAATAGCTCCCCTACTGCCGCAACATCAACACAGTTATGGAACGATCGATAGGTTCGATTCGAGGCCGAGAGGTGAAATGTCAGACTGGGAGTTCCTCTGGAAAGCAGCGGGATCACTGTGTAGTGTGTCGTTCATTGGGTGGGTTTTTTGGAATCTATACACGGCGCCAGGAATACCGCGATATGGGCAATCCATCACACGATAGCGGTTGTGGTCGTTTTAGGTAGGAAACATGGTGGAACTGACGTTGACGCGATGTGTACAGCCGCCCGCTCTTTCGATGGCGCGTCAAGACTGTTTTCTCGCCGTCTTTGGGTCGAGGCGATTACAGCAGCACTTGCACGATCCAATCTGGCGGGATACTGAGGCGTGAGATGGTGGATAGAAGGTGGGGCGGGGAGGAGATAGATTTGGCTTGTGGGAAAGGCGCTGGTAGTTGGCTATAAATACGAGGACGTAGACTGCTGGGGCTTCTGTCCGGTTGCTAACTTGGTCCTTGATAGACGAGCGTCAGTGGAAGCGTTGGTGGAGAGATTGCGCAGGTACAAGAGCTGTGTATCGAACCGAAGATGTGAGGGTATTTTGGAGTGAGTCGCGCAAACAACACAAGAGGGCGCAGTGGGAAAATGTTAACAGTTCCATTTGGCTCTTGCGGTAAGCTAGGGCCTCGCCCTGTCAGCTTGTGAGGTGCGTTTCGTCCGTCTAAGATGCTGGGTATGCACGCTGTGTTCTGCTAACCTCTGCAGGCGTTGGAACAAATTGGTAATCACTACGACCATGCATATCTTCTTCCAACCAAGGCTCTGCATCAGAGTTTCTTATGCAGAATGCGAGCAAGATATAGCCTCTGGCTTCCTTGCGTACCAGTAGGGAGGCAAGGAATGCTTCTACACTTGGAAGATGGCGCTCCTATGAGACCAATTGGTATCCGTCGATTGCTGGTACTCACTACAAACATTGTCCCGACGCTAATAATGCAAGTAGGTTGTCTTAACGCTCTCCGATCAGACGATGGAGCATGACGTAATCTGTGGTGGGAGGTCGTAACGCACAGACGCACTTGGGTTAAGTAAGCCTCACCACCACATTCCAGTACATACGACCATAGGACAATGAATCCAGAGCTTCCCGTTCGCTCAGCTGTACTTAAGCATTGTACCGGCGGATTAGTAGTTAGGTGGGTGACCACTAGCGAATACCCGCTGTTGTATGTTTTTGCCATTTTGTTAGTCGTTTGGTTAGCCTTCTTGCTAGCCCTTGTGCTAGCTAGCATTGAGATCCTCGATCGGGGACCTATACTTTTTTACCCGACGGACTCTGATTCGAGGCTTACTTACGAGTCAATCTGAATGAGATTGTGGGCTGGATGATTCCGCACTAAAATTCATTACCACCTTTACTTTTTATTAACGGCGTGTCCTATGCTCAGTATGCAGTATGCAGCTCTAACGAGCGTCGCGCATCAAGGGCTGACGCAAACCCAGATTTACTCCGAATACTAAACAAAGACTAACCAAGAGCCCATTTTCGGCACTGTACGTTGTTAAAGCCATTTCATCCCTTCTTACTAACAATATCATTGGCCGCTTCCCACCCGTTATGCGTTTACAACGCATCCACCATCAACACAATACTAAGATGCCCTGCCTCCATTCAACCATTTATAAGTCCACCCACAGGTCCCAATCTTCCTCTCACCCCGCGCATCCTCAGTGTTCCAAAGGCCGCAATCTCATAACTCTAGATCCCGGTGCTCTAGCCAAGATTCGTGCGTGCCTACAGCTTAACCCCAGGAACACATATCTATACCCTTCCCTACCAATATAGAAGATATCCTAATCGGGGAATATGGGTATCTCACTTCCTTCCTTCTCAAAGCTCAAGTCCTCTATGGGAAATGCAGCAACTAGTCCCGCGCGCACAGCCATGTCTAAGACTAGATGCCCTCCCAAGAGCGAGAAGAAAGAGCTCCATAAAGCCAAGGTTCTTTTCCAACGTAATGCGCCTACCGAAGCGGAACTGCAACAAGAATACTTGCCGTACGTGATGGAGCTCTGGGAGTCTTCCGATTGCGCTGCTATCTTTGCCAGCGATGTCGGCTGCGAAGATGAGTGTGACGATTTTGGTAATGCGGATGAGACCGTGGAGAATACGCGGGGACTCCATCCTCGGTATGATATGTACCAGACTGTTGCGCCTGTGCGTAGGTCTGGTGGCGCGTTAGGCAGCCTGGCTGATGTGCAGGCGCAGTATCAGGAGGATCATGAGCAGATTGCCTTGTTCGCTGCTGAAGTCGAGTGCGTTGACTATGAAGTGCTTTTCGATGCCGAGAATTTTGAGGACGATGCTGCACCTGTTGTTACTATGGACAACGAGGGTGTGGTTGAGCAGTTCAAGCGGCTGGTTGCGCAGCCTGAGCGCCCGCAGCAGTATAACAATGCAGTGTCGTACAACGCAAATCGAGCGCAAGATTTTGGCATTTACCGCGACTCAGTCATGGAGGCCGCAGTCGTTCGCTTGCTTGATAATCGGTCAGCGTCGTACAGTCCACGTGAAAACGTTCTTAGTGATCGGGCTCAGATAACTCAAGCCCGTCATTCGAACTGTTTGGCTTGATAAAGCCCCGAAGACGCAAAAGGAGGTTCAGTCTGCGACGACGAAGCCAACCCTTCTAAGTGAGGATTTTCACGCTAGTACCACTGACGCCCATACAGTTTTCGAATTCGTACACGATTCTATCTAGACAATGGACGATGTGATCAATGCTCCTTTCGACGCCATCTCCATGTTCAACGTTCAGTGGCAGCGTTATGTGGGTTACGACGCGATGACACACTTACTCCAGCTGCGAAAAATTGGCCCCTTCGCCATTCGAAGTCTTTGGACGTTGCTGATTCTCGTAGCTTCTTGCCACCAGTTGCCCACCCGCATAGTCCCTACAACGCCACTATCTGCGAGGATGAATCCTGCGAAGAGAAATTTTTCTTTCCCTCAATTATCAAGGTCATCTTCGAGGGCCTTCTCTGGCAGCAGGATTTAGACTTTTAGCTTTCTAACACCCGCTCACGGATCGATCTCCTAGCTTTATTAGTTTAGAACACCGTTGAGGCTGGCAAGGACAAGCATATCACCCCCGCGCTCTTTCCCCCGACGCGTAAGCGACAGCATGTTTAATTTCGCATACCTGCTGTGGATGGACGACAAGTTGAGCAGATCATCGCGTCGCTTGAGTATCGTGAGTCTTGAAAGGAAATATCCTGTGAAGGAGCCACTAGTCAGGATCATCGGTTCGAACACCCCTGAAGGATAGGAGCGCGCCTGAGAGACAGTAGTGCGCCTGGAGCATGGGGACACCCTGGAATAGATTGCGTCTGAAAAATGATAGTAATAGACTTCGGATATATCTCAATGTTAAATCTCTGTGGTGAGTGTTGATGATCTAGTATGCGTGTTGGGTAGAGCTCTTTACTTTGACGAAGCGGAATAGCGTTGGAGAAGCTGCCTCACTACCGACTCGCGGTAGGTGAAACGTCGGTACCGACAACCAACCGAAGCGTAGCGTTGTGCGGCCAACGAACCCTTTCATAAAACCGACGTTGACCAACCCGTGTGCTTGCCCTAGCGCATGTCGACCCGCCAACAAAGAATGGTGGTACACGGATCAGGGTCTACTCTTATTGGTCGTCGAATGTGGCGTCGCTCAAACTACTACCACCACCGTACCCGTGCCGCTCCCTATTTCTCGCACCTCATCTGCTGGGCTCGTCGACTCCTGTCCTAGAGGCCGCAACGTCCTGTTGTGATTTAAATTCAAATTCGAAATTCACGGTCGAATTCGAGAGGACTGTCCAGATCCAGGATTTCTCCAGCCCGTTGACAACGAAATGGCCACCCTGTCCTTGGTAACCCTATCTGGGTACGGCGCAGCAATAGCCCTCCTCTGCGTCCTCTTTCGCAAAACGTTTGGCGCAAAACGGAATCCTCTACAGCCGACCGCTGTTCCCGCATTGATACCTATCCCCTTCATCGGGCACACCCTCGGTCTTTTGGTCTATCGCAACGACTATTACACCAAGATCTGGTACGTCCACTCCCGACAAGAATGCATGCAAAGCCGCTACTAACAGCATCAGTCAGCGATGGGCAAACCTCCCCATTATTGCGCTCCCCATGTTCGGTGGAAACTTGTACCTCATCAACTCACCCAACCTGATATACTCAATGCAGCGCCAGCCAAGAACGCTGTCGTTCTGGTTCTTCGAAGCGCAGTATTCGGCGAGGCTTGGCGGAATGAGCAAAGCTTCCGAGGAGAGTCTGTCTCGTGACATCGCGGTGGACAACAACGATGAGGACGTAGTTGTTGGTACTTTGAAGGCCACCAAGGCGGCCATGTCGCCGCAAGGCAGCATGAAGGACATGCTAAGGGTTTGTATCGCGGTGATGACCAAAAGTTTGGATGCGCTTAACCGGAAGGGAACGCAGAGAGTAGCGCTGTACGACTACGTCGAGCACGAGGTAACCACGGCTACTACTGAAGCAGTATACGGCCCGTCGAATCCGTACCGAGACCCAAAAGTCGCAGCCTCATTCTGGTAGGTTTTACTCAAGCGTAGCAAAGACCCGATCTGAAATTAATAGGCACTTCTCTGGTGTGAGCATGATGGTCTCTCTACCTGGAGTCCTGCCGAAGCTTCTCGCACCTAAAGGTGTCGCAGGCCGAGATAAAGTAGTCCGCGCATTCTTTCGGTACTTCGCTTCTGGGCTGCCTCATGACGCCGGCCAGCTCACCAAGGCACGTTATACTTCCCTCAAAGGCCGTGTTAGTGACGAGGATCTAGCCCGAGCCGAATGCGTGAATGGGCTAGCCATCCTGTCTAATTCTGCCCCAACGGCGTTTTGGACCATCTTCCATACATTTTCGGACATTGAGGTCTTGGAAGAAATCCGGGCTCAACTCATTGCCATCACAACCATTGAGCCGCCGACTGGCAGTCATGTGGAGAAGAGGACGATTCAAATCTCCAGGCTCAGAGAGCTACCCATCTTTTCCTCACTCATCCAGGAAACTACTCGATACCGCGCTCGGGGAACAGGTCCGCGCATGGCGATGGAAGACGTCGTCCTTTCAGATGATAGCCGACAATACCACATCGAAAAAGGCGCCGTGGTGATGCTTGCTCATAACGCCATGCATCTCGACAAAGTCACATGGGGCGATACGGCGGATCGATTTGATGCCAGACGATTCTTACCAGGGAGTAAGATTCCAACGAATGCGTTCCGCGGATTCGGAGGCGGAGTGAATGCGTGTCCAGGTAAGAGCTTCGCCGTGGCCGAAATTGCAGCGTTGGTGTCAATGCTAGCGCTGCGGTTTGACATCACACCTGTGACTGGCGAATGGACTGAGCCTGGACAAGATTTGAGCAACATGGGACGGGAAAGCACACCACCAGTCAAGAAGACGTGGGTTGACATTGTGCCGCGGTCAGGTATGGAAGAGGTGGCCTGGAGTTTCGAAATGTAGTGCGCTAAGCGATTTACCCCGAATAGTGAAGGTGGACTATTTGCCAGTCATTGACAAAAGAAGAATCAATTTGGTGGTACCGAGTGCTTCTCTTCCCAAGTCGTGCAGCGATGGCTCTCGAAAAGCCGCGCAAGGTTGATTAGTGACTTGTTGCACGCCCGCGATCAGAATGCTCGTACCCGAAGTTTGTTTGGATCGTATCAGCTATCGGGAGGTTAGCGGACATGAACAGTCGTCCGCTGCACATTACCTAGAGGCTCAAAAGTCCGAGTCACCTTCAGACTCTTTTCCGAGTAGTTAGTCACGATTGTATGACCGATATTAGCAAATACTGCAACAAGTGACAAGAGCTTGACAATAACAGCGAGCATTTCAACTCCCGTTAGTAGTGGTGTGTTCCAATCCTTGGCAAAGACAGAGACTGCTAGCATGGTGATCCATTATGGGGATGTATCCATATATGACGTCGGAATCGTGTGATGGTGCACGAACCGGCCAGTAGTACACTCAACAGCTCTCACTCACCCTCCAAGGAACTGGTGGGCCGAGGCAACTGATACCGTGACGTCGACCGAAAGAGCACAATAGAATCGCTCCTGTTCACGCTACTGGTTCACCAAAATAGGCGGAGACGGGTGCAGTGCCTTTGCGAAGTCGGCGAAGTGAACAACTTTGCCCGCACCCAGATGTATTGTCGTTTGGTTGGTGTCTGGATAGGAAATTCTCGTTCCCGCAAGAAGTGCCTCGTTCAGTTGACTATCCGTCTGCAATTTCGATATTCGAGACTGCTGGTAGGCTGTCAGGGAAGGTTGGGAGGGGTGGGGCTCAGCGTCGCGATGGCTGACTGATTCTCAAGCGACCGAGAAATCTCCTTTTGTGGCAGCTTCGTGATGCTTGGTGGAGCCGACATCATCATTCAGATCAGGTATCTGTTGCTAAAGATTGCCGCGCTGCATCCAATGTTCTCTGTTGTGTGAATCCGGAACTCCGGCTCTTGCAGTGTAGCCCGTTACAACTCGACCAAAAGCTTGACCGAGATAAGCCGATACCAGTTTAGGAACCTCATGGTCGTTTACGCAATAGTGGAGTATTGGGAGGCAGGCATGCATGCAGGCGCTGTACACACGCCACGCTTGCGATGAGACCTTTTCTAGCTTGAAGAAGATCATGGCGCGGGGTAACTTTTTATCATCTGTTCAGCTCTCGCTAACGCATTATATGCAGTTGGTCGCTTCCATCTGTGACGGCATTCGCTTTGTCTCTGGGGTGTACGAGGTAACGAAGCGGTCAAGCGCAAGATCACACACTATTGGACAGGGTGGGCGTTGACCGAGGTCCATCCGTCAGGCAAGTTTATCGATTCTGTCTCTTCGTATCCTGGGATAGAAACAAAGTGGAACTGCGTGTCGTTGGCGACCGAGCTTCTGGAGCCGCGGTGGAAAACGCACCCACATAGCTTCTGTCCAGTTTTGCGAGGCAGAAGCTCCCGAGGTCAAAGGTCTCGCCAACGCGAAGAAAAGGGCCGATTTTGAGGCTCTCCATGCGCGCCGAACCGGGCGCATGGAAAGCTGTGGCTAGCGGCTGTAACGGCGCTGCTATGCTGGCCCCGTAAGTCTCAGAAGCCATTGACACATCATTGTTTTTGCGCGAATTCCCTCAATTGGTCATAGGGGGCGAGATCCCGTGATGGATAGTCAGCACCATCGCATGTATTGGCAAGCCATTGGGCTGCTCGCCATTGCGGGTCCGTGACTGAGGAACGATGTGAAGAATCGAAGGGAAAAACGGAACCGATGGTGGGCTTCTATCATACGCCACATGCGGGCTAGGTAGGCGTGGGTGGGCCGCGCTGTCGGGGGAGAGGCGGGTGCTCAGGCAGGGCTTCTCCAGGCGAGTCGCAAGAATAGCAGCTCTGGACGGAGTGCAAATACTGAGCGTGGCAGAGCCTCGATCCGCGCAGAGGCCGGTCGCGTGTCGTGGGCCGGTGGCGGGCTGGTGGTTGAAGTGTCACCGTGGTTGCATCGCGAGCTGAGCGGCGATGGCAGGTGCGTCATCGCCCAAACAGGGACGCGCTAGGCCGCACCAGCCGATGGTGCGTCTAAACATAGCCTCCAGCCCGGCTACCGCGACGACACTGCCCATGGCCCTCCGTCTCCAGCCACAGCCGCCATCAGCACCTGGCACTCGCACAGGCGCGCTCCGCTCGATAACGGCGGAGAAGGCAACGGTCCCATTTATGGGCCCGCTACGCCATGCCCCATCGGGCCGTCGTCTAGCCGTTTTCTCAGCTCCACGCTATCGACTCACCGTATTCTCCAGAATGCTCCCTCGTACGGCCACTCGCAACATGGCGCGAGAATGCGACTCTGCTTAGGCACTGACCCAGATGAGACTAATTGCGGATGCATCAGCCATCATGGAAGCTCGTGGACTTGCACATGGCGTGAGGTATAAAGCTTCTCGCCTGCATCCTCACCCTTCCATCATCATCACTCAACAGTTCCTAGTACGCTTTCCTAGCTTCACTCGCTCTTCCTCGCTCTATTAATTAGATCAGACGCTCGTTCTCTAAGATCTAACCATCGCCCTTCGCTCTTGAGTTATCCGCAGTATATCCAGCCGGATACCCCAGCACCCAACAACCACATCAAGTCAAACATCACTCAATATGCGCACTACCTCCTTGGTCGTCGCAGCCCTCATGGGCGCTGCTGCTGCCAGCCCCTTTGAGCGCAGGAACTACGGCTACGGCTACAACCCCCAGCCGTACCCTACTGGCGGTGTCAGCTCGAGCTCTACTCCCACTCCGTCTCCGACTCCCTCACCACCGACTGAGACTCCGTCTGGTTACCCCTCCAACCCGAGCCCTACTGGATACCCTTCCCAGCACCCGAGCTCGCCCAGCCCTCCTCATTCGGACTACCCTACTGGCTACCCTTCCCAGCACCCGAGCCCGCCCAGCCCTCCTCAGTCGAACTACCCCACGGACTACCCTTCCCAGCACCCGAGCCCGCCCAGCC